>SXGS01234044.1_pt1 | contig 27360 bp, 18 predicted proteins | sample 3174681 | NCBI WGS metagenome assembly SXGS01 (sample SAMN11356861, study PRJNA531348) | freshwater metagenome | isolation source: freshwater sample F1-80 | place: China: Fuxian Lake, Yuxi | collected 2017-12-25 | reverse complement strand
TTTGCCAGTGTCCTTGGTGGTGAAGAAGGGATCGTAGATTTGGCGCAGCTTGTCTTCCGGAATGCCGGTGCCGGTATCCACGATTTCGGCCACCACGACGGTGGTGCCGGCGTGGAAACGATCCGCTTCGCGCGAACCTGCATCGTGCTCCACCTGGGTGAGGACGCGGCTGGACGTGCGGACCGTCACCGTCCCGCCGGCGGGAGTGGCGTGAATCGCGTTGGTCAGGAGGTTCACGAAGACCTGTTTGATCTTGTTCCGGTCCAGCCAGACTTTCGGCAGGTTGCAGTCGAGTTCACGCACGAGTTGCAGCCCTGCCTCGTTCAGCGTGTGGCGAACGAGGCTGATCGATTGATCGAGGATGGCACTGAGATCCTCGGCGTTTGTGTCCAGCGCGTGGGGGGCGGAGAAATCGAGCAGGCCCATGATGATGCCGTCGGCCCGATTGATGGCGTCGGCCATGTCCGCGAGGATCAGGCCCACGTTTTCGTCGTTGGACTGAAGGTTCTGGGTCAGGTAATCCGTGCCCATGCGGAGGATGCCCAGGGGGTTCTTCACCTCGTGCGCGACGCCGGCGGCGAGGCGGCCGATGGATTGCATCTTCTCCGCCTGCATGAGCTGGAATTGGGTGGACTTGAGTTCCTCGTGGGAAAGCTGGAGCTCGGTGAGCGTTCGCTGAAGCTCGTCCTTGCGGCGTTCCAACTCTTCGTTGGCCGTGCGGATGGCTTCTTCGGCCAGCCGGCGCTCGGTGATGTCACGGCTGATGCCGACGAGCCCGGTGATGCGACCGTCTTTGCGGCGAATCGGCACCTTCGTAGTGGAGTGCCAGCGCTGATTGCCGAAACGATCCTCGACAAGCTCCTCGCGGTTGAGCAAGGCGTGGCCTGTTTGCAGGACGTGATCGTCGTCGAGGGAGAAGCCGGCGACGCGGTCGCCTGGAAAGAAATCCGTAACGCGCCGGCCGATGACGTCGCTCTCGCGATCGGCGCCGAGCCAGCGTCGGTGCGCGATATTGTCGAGGAGGTAGCGCCCGGTGGTGTCCTTGACGTAGATGTAGTCTGGCAGGTTGTCGATGAGCGAGCGGAGGAGATTGCGCTCCGCCTCGCGCGCGGCCTCGATCTCCTTGATCTCGGTGATGTCGCGGCTGATGCCGAAGTTGCCGATGATTTTTCCCTGCCGGCTTTTGAGCGGCAACTTGGAGGTCAGCGCCCAGGTGACCCGGCCGTCGGGCAGCACCTCGCGCTCGACCTTCCGGAGGATCGGCTGGCCGGACTCCATGACTTGCGCCTCGTCGAGCCGCGCGGCCTCGGCGTGTTCTGCGGAGAAGAAGTCGCGGTCGGTCTTGCCCATCGCCTCGCGCGGATGGCCGATCTTGAACTGTTCCGCGACCGCCTTGCTGATGCGCGTGAAGCGGCTCTCATCGTCCTTGAAGTAAATCCGGTCCGGCAGGTTGTCCATCAGCGCGTGGAGCAAATCGCGCTCGTGGGCCAGCGCTTCCTCGGCGTGCTTGCGCTCGATGGCGTAGCGCATCGCGTGGATGAGGAGGCGCGTGTCCACGAACGCTTTCACCAGATAATCCTGCGCGCCCTGCTGGACGGTCTCAATGGCGTGCTGCTCGTCGTCCAGTCCGCTCATCACGATGATGGGCACGTCGGGGGCGGCGGCCTTGGCGCGCTTGAAGGTTTCAGCCATCGGGCTGTCCGGCAACGAGAGGTCCAGCAGCACGAGATCGATGCCGCCTTCGGCAAGTCGGGCAAGTCCCTCGGTGAGGTTGGCGGCGTGAACGAGCCGGAAGGATGCTCCGGCGGGGTCGGCGAGATACTCCCGGAACAGGCGCGCGTCTCCCGTGTTATCCTCGACAAGGAGCACCGTTTGTTTCGCGTTGTTGGAGCGCGCGTTCACCGTGGGCTGCGGCCAGTGTGGTTTGGCCGGGCGGGAATTCAACCTGTAAAAGTCCGGACGCCCGGCCATTGGGCTCCCGCCCGCCCACGCGCGGCGGAACGAGCATCGCCGCCACCGGGGAGACGAGACTTGCTCAGGATCGCGGTTGCGCCGGGGCGCTCAACTCAACTTCCACTTTCCGCGCATAGGCTGGTGGATGTAGCTGTTGGCGTCCTTGTCGTTGATGAAGCGTTGCTTTTTGGAATCGAAGCGCAGGACGCGGCCGGTTTGCATCGCGGTCTTGGCGAGATTGATGAGGGTGCAGGAGCGATGTCCGTTGAGTTCGTTGAGCGCGAATTTCTTGCGGGTCTTCACGGATTCCACGAAGTCGGTGAGCATCGGCTCGGGGTCGGGGAGTTGGGCGAGTTTCTTCTCGAAGTCCGGGATGTCAGATTTGAAGCCGCGCATGATTTTTCCGTTGGGCCCCTCGATGAAGGCGGCTTGTTTGTCGCGGTCTTCGCCGTCGAGGATGATCTCGCAGCCGTCGGCGTATTTCATGCGGATGCGGCGGAAGGTGCCGACGGCGTCCTTGTCCTGCGGCGGGGCGTCGGCCTCGATCTCGACGGGGCTTTCGTCGTCTTTGCCGAGGATGTATTGGACGGGGTCGAGGTAGTGCTGCCCCATGTCGCCAAGGCCGCCGCCATCGTAGTCCCAGTAGCCGCGGAATGTGCCGTGGACGCGGTGGGGGTGGTAGGGCTTTTCGGGCGCGGGGCCGAGCCAGAGGTCGTAGTCGAGCTCGGGCGGGATGGGCTGCGGAGTGAGGCCGGTCTTGCCGACCCAATAGAATTTCCAGTCGAAGCCGGTGCTGGCGCTGAGCGTGACTTTAAGGGGCCAGCCGAGCATGCCGCTCATGACGGCTTTCTTGATGGGCTTGGCAGAGGCGCCCATGCCGTAGAGGCCGTCCTTGAAGCGGAACCAGGTGTTCAGCCGGAACATGCGTTTGTATTTCTTCACGGCGGCTACCACGGCTTCCCCTTCGCCGATGGTGCGGCTGAGGGGTTTCTCGCACCAGATGTCCTTGCCGGCCTTGGCGGCGGCGACGGCGATGATGGCGTGCCAGTGGGGCGGGGTGGGAATGTGGATGATGTCGATGTCTTTTCGTTCCAGGACTTCGCGGAAATCACGGTAGCCTTTGCAGTCGGGGCCACCGGCTTTCACGGCGGCGTCGAGGTGCTTTCGATCCACGTCGCAAACGGCGAGGAGCTTGCAGGCGGTGTTGATGGATTTGACGTGGCCCATGCCCATGCCGCCGACGCCGATGACGGCGCGGGTGAGGATCTCGCTGGGCGGAGTGTAGCCCGCACCGCCGAGGACGTGCCGGGGCACGATGGCAATGGTGGCAAGAGTGGCAGCGGTGCTTTTGAGGAAGGCGCGTCTGTTGAAGGCGTGACGTTTGTTCATAGGCTTGGTCGCGGGCTGTTGGTGAAGGAAACTGACTGCGCGGGGGTGGTGGTATTCAATGAAGTTGCAGCGGCGGGCGCATCGGATGCGAAAAGAGGTGGTGGCAAATTTGGATTTTTCGCTTTGGGACAGAACAAGCCCGCGTTCAGCGGCCGGCCCGAAAGGCGAAGAAACGCGCGTCCTGAGTTGCAGTTGCACCGCTCAGCGGGGCGCTACCGGTTGCAACGCGAGCGGTTCCACTTTGCCGGCTGACCGCCACTTTCAATCCCACCGGCGCGCATCCTCCCGCTTGATTTCCGAACGTCGTGCTCTAGTCTGACGCCGCAATTTTTATTATGGAACTGAGCAACGAAGAGATTCGCAGATATTCGCGCCACCTTATTCTCCCCGAGGTCGGGCTGGCCGGGCAGAAGAAGATCAAATCCACCAGCGTGCTGTGCATCGGCGCGGGTGGCCTGGGCTCGCCGATCACGATGTATCTGGCGGCGGCCGGCATTGGGAAGATCGGCATCGTGGACTTTGACACGGTGGATTTCTCGAATCTCCAGCGCCAGATCGCCCATGGTACCGAGGATGTCGGCCGGCACAAGGGTGAGTCCGCGCGCGACACGATCAGGAGCATCAATCCGAACGTTGAGGTGGTGCTCCACAGCGTCCGGCTCTCCGCCGAAAACGCGATGGAGATCATCAAGCAATACGACGTGGTGGTGGACGGCACGGACAATTTCCCGACCCGCTACCTGACGAACGACGCGTGTGTGCTGCTGAAGAAGCCGAACGTGTACGGCTCCATCTTTCGGTTCGAGGGCCAGGCAAGCGCCTTCGCGCCACACTTGGGCGGGCCATGCTACCGCTGCCTTTATCCGGAGCCGCCGCCGCCCGGGATGGTCCCGAGCTGCGCCGAGGGCGGTGTGCTGGGCGTCTTGCCCGGCATCGTCGGTTGCATCCAGTCAACGGAGATTCTCAAGCTGGCACTTGGCAAGGGCACTTCGCTCATCGGGCGACTGGTGCTGTTCAACGCGCTGGACATGAAGTTCAAGGAACTCAAGCTCCGCCGCGATCCGCAATGCCCGCTCTGCGGCGACAAGCCCACGATCAAGGAATTGATCGATTACGAACAATTCTGCGGCATCCCGACCGGCCCGGTGAACCCGGCTTCAAACCCGGACGAAGTGACCGTGCAGGACATGAAGAAGGCGATCGACGATCCAAAGCTCGGCATCAAGATCATCGATGTGCGTGAGCCGGACGAATACGAGATAGCCCATGTCGCGGGCGTGCCGTTGCATCCGTTGAGCACCTTGCCGCAGACATTCACGAGCCTCGACCCGAACCAGCAGTATTACCTGCACTGCAAGGGCGGAGTGCGTTCGCTCAAGGCGTTGAACTTCCTGCGCGAGCAGGGCTACAAGTACCTGAAGAGCGTCAAGGGCGGCATCAGCGCGTGGTCGGACGAGATCGATCACAACGTGCCGAAGTACTGAGCAGGTTGCGTTAAACCATTTCCGAAGTGCGAACACCGCAAGCATGAGAGCTTGCGGTGTTTCGCTTTTCGGGAATCTCGGCGCGGAATGATTTCGAGTTTTACGTGCAGGCGGCCGTTTGCATAATCGCGGGGTGCTCGACATCAAAATTATTCGCGAACAACCGGATCATGTCCGGGAGCGCTTGGCCGCCCGCAGGGCAGGGGATGAGTCCCGGATTTCCGAGGTGCTGACTTTGGATGAACGCCGCCGCAAGGCTCTCGCCGAGGTGGAACAACTCAAGGCGGAGCGCAACCGCGTCTCGAAGGAGATCGGCGCGTTGATGGCGCAGAAGAAGGCGGACGAGGCGGAGACCAAAAAGAAGCAGACGCGCGAGATCGGCGACCGCATCACCGTGCTCGACAAGGAAGTCGCCGAGGTGGAAGCCGCGCGTGACGCCATCCTGCTGCGCCTGCCGAACCTGCCACACGCGAATGTCGCCCAGGGCGGGGGCGCGGAGGACAACCCGCTGGTGCGAACCTGGGGCGAGAAGCCCGCGCTGGCGTTCAAGCCCAAGGCGCACGTCGAGATTTGCGAGCAGTTGAGGCTCGTGGACTTCGCGCGCGGCACGAAACTTTCCGGCAGCGGCTTCCTGCTCTACACAAACTGGGGCGCGCGACTGGAGCGGGCGTTGATCCAATTCCTGCTCGACCTGCACACGACGGAGCATGGCTACGTCGAAGTCGCGCCGCCATACATCGTCGGCCGCGAGTGCATGGTGGGCGTCGGGCAGTTTCCGAAGTTTGAGGATCAGGCCTACGCGGTGCAGGAGGGTCTCGACAAGGACACTCTGGGCAAGCTCTACCTTTTGCCCACGGCTGAGGCGCCGGTGGCGAACATTCATCGCGAGGAGATTCTGAAAGAAGCCCAGTTGCCGGTGCGTTACTGCGCCTACAGCCCGTGCTTCCGCGCCGAAGCTGGTGCGGCCGGCGTCGGGACTCGCGGGATGATCCGCGTACATCAGTTCGACAAGGTGGAGCTGATCAAGCTCGTGAAGCCGGAGGATGGTTACGCCGAGCTCGACAAGATGGTCGCCAACGCCGAGCGCGTGCTGCAACTCCTCGGGTTGCACTACAAGGTCATCCAGCTCTGCACCGGTGACATGGGCTTCGCGAGCGCGATGACGTTCGATATCGAAGTGTGGGCGCCAGGGCAGGGGCAGTATCTGGAGGTTTCGAGCTGCTCGAACTGCGAAGACTTTCAGGCGCGCCGCATGAATCTTCGTTACAAGACCGAGGCTGGCGAGAATCGGTTCCCACACATCCTAAATGGCAGCGGCACGGCGCTGGCACGGCTGTTCGTGGCGTTGCTGGAGACGCATCAACAGGCGGACGGAAGCATCCTCATTCCCGAGCCGTTGCGCCCGTATTTGAAGGCGGATCGGATTCCGGCGTGAAGGGCGTCCGGGTCATCGGAATCGCATGAGATTATTGCTGGCCAGCAGCGAAGTTCATCCGTACTCCAAGAGTGGCGGGCTCGCGGACATGGTCGCGGCTCTTGCGAAGGCGCTCGGGAGGGCGGGGCATCAGGTCGGGCTCGTGACGCCGTTGCATCGGGGTATTCGAGCGAAGTTTCCGGGGCTGGAGCGGATGGACTATTTCCTCGAAGTGCCAGTGGGGACGGAACGTCTTCGAGCGGAAGTCTGGACGCTCCGCCCGAGCGAAGGACTGACCGTTTACTTCATCGACCAGCCGGAGTTCTTCGATCGGGCCGGGTTATACAATGAGGCGAATCGCGATTACCCCGATAACGCGCGACGGTTCATCTTCTTCTCGAAGTGCGTCGCGCATCTCGCGCGGTATCTGACCTGGCAGCCCGAGATCGTGCATGTTCACGACTGGCAAGTCGGTCTTGTGCCCGCGCTGATTCAGCACGCGCAACGCAACGACGGCTGGGCGAATCCGCCGAGCACGGTGCTCACGATTCACAACCTCGCTTATCAGGGAAACTTTTCCCGTGCGGACTTCGCGCTGACGAACTTGCCGTCGGAGTACTTCGTGCCGGACGGTCTGGAGTTCTGGGGGCAAATGAGCTGCTTGAAGGCGGCGGTCAGCTACTCCGACTTGCTCACTACAGTCAGCCCGCGTTACGCGCGCGAAATCACGACGGCGGAGTACGGGTGCGGCCTTGAGGCGATGTTGCGGGCGCGGCAGCAGAACCTCGTGGGAATCTTGAACGGGGTGGATTACGACGAGTGGAACACCACCGCGAACCCTCACCTGAAGTTCCCTTACTCGGCATCGAAGCCGGCCGGGAAGACCGCGAACAAGACGGAATTGCAACGCGACCTCGGACTGCCGGTGGACGCGAGCGTTCCGATGTTCGGCAGCATTACGCGGCTGGCAGATCAGAAAGGCGTCGATATCCAGTTGGGCGCACTGGAGGAAATGCTCTCGGCCCGGATGCAGTTCGTCCTGCTGGGGAGCGGCGCGCCGGAGTTCGAACGCGCCTACCGGGGCCTCGCGAAGCGTTTCCCAGACAAGGTTGCCGTGACGCTCGGATACAATCAGGGGCTGTCTCACCAAATCGAGGCTGCGTCGGACTTCTTCCTGATGCCGTCGCGGTTCGAGCCGTGTGGACTGAACCAGATGTACAGCCAGCGCTATGGAACGCTGCCGATTGTCCGCGTTACCGGCGGGCTCGACGACAGCGTCACTGACCTTGGCGAGAACGAGTCCACGGCCAACGGAATCAAATTCTCCGAATACTCTGTGCGCGCCCTGTCGAAGGCGGTTCGGAAAGCCCTGGTCCTGTACGAGACGAAACCCTTGCTGCGCGCCATGCAGAAGAACGCCATGGAGCTGGACTTCTCATGGGGGCGCACGGCAACGGAATACGAGAGCGTTTACCAGCGGGCAGGACGCTGAGGCTGCGACTCTGGATCGCGTCGATGGCCGGACTCTCGTTCAATCCTGTTCGCTTCTCCGATGCCGTCTGCGTTCAAGAATTCAGTGGAAATCCGGCGCACGGCTGGCAAATATCCCGCGCATGAATTCTGACACGCCTTCTGCTTCCGACCTGAATCGCCGCGACTTCATCCGCAGCGGCTCCTTCGCCACCCTCGTTTCCATGCTGGGTGCGGTGGAACTGCGCGCCGCTGAAGCGCCTGCGGCCGCGAAGAAAGCTGACGGCCCGAAGGTTCGCGTCGGTGTCATCGGACTCGGCGCGTGGGGGCGCGAGATTCTGAGCATGTTGCAGCGCATCCCGATGGCCGAGGTGGCCGCCGTCTGCGACACCTACGCCGTGATGCTACGCCGCGCCGCCACGAATGCTCCGGGTGCGTCGGCAGCGGACGACTACCGCAAGATGCTAGAAGACAAAACCGTGCAGGCCGTCTTCATCGCCACGCCCACGCACCAGCACAAGGACATTGTCATCGAGGCATTGCAGGCCGGCAAACACGTCTATTGCGAAGCGCCGCTGGCGCACACCGTCGAAGACGCCCGGGCCATCGCGAAAGCGGCGCGGGACTCCGGCGCGCAGGTCTTTCAAGCGGGCCTGCATCTCCGCGCTGATCCGCAGCGGCATTTCCTTTTGCAATTCATCCGCACCGGCGCGACGGGCAAGGACGTGATGGCGCGGGCGCAGTGGCACAAGAAGCAGAGCTGGCGTTCCACCTCGGCCAATCCCGACCGCGAGCGCGAGATCAACTGGCGTCTCTCGAAGGACGTTTCGCTCGGTCTCGCCGGCGAGATCGGCATCCACCAGTTCGACAGCATGTGCTGGCTCTTCAACCGCATGCCGACGGCGGTGACCGGTTTCGGCAGCATCATTCGTTGGAACGACGGCCGCGAAGTCGCCGACACCGTGCAGGCCGTGCTCGAGTTTCCCGGCGGCGTTCAGGGGATCTATGACGCCACGCTGGCGAACTCCTTCGACGGAGAATACGACCTGCTTCTCGGCAGCGACGCGGCCGTGATGATGCGCGGCAACAAGGCGTGGCTCTTCAAGGAAGTGGATTCTCCGCTTCTCGGCTGGGAGGTCTATGCGCGCAAGGATGTCTTTTACAAGGAGACCGGCATCGCCCTCGTCGCGAACGCCAGCAAGTCCACCGGCACCGAGGAGGCCGCCGAGGCCGCCGCCATGAACACGGCCCTCATTGCTTCGCTCGAATCCTTCCTCTCCAACGTCAACGAAGTCATAGGCGCAGTTGAGGATTTCGCCGCGACCTTCGATGTCGCGGACAAGAAAGCCCTCGCCCAGCACGTCGCCGGCTTGAAGATGCTGCCTGCGGCCGGTTGGCGCGAAGGTCTCGCCGCAACCGTGCTCGCCATCAAGACCAACGAAGCCATCGCTGGCGGCAAGCGCGTGGCGTTGAGCAAGGAGATGTTTGAACTGGCCTGACACTGAATGCCCCGGCCCCAACCCGAGTCCAATCGCTGCCATCGTCTGAAAACGTTCTGAAACTTTTATGCTGAACTCATCCTTCAAAGCCCGATTCCTCCGCAACGCGGTCGCCATCGCCATCCTGGCGGCCACCGGCACCGCCATCGCCGCTGACGCCGTCCGCTACGTTCCCGTGCCGAACAGCAGCAAGCTGCGCATGGACGGCACTTCCACGATTCACGACTGGCACGCCGAGTCCGATCTCATCGGCGGCTTCATGGAGCTCGACGCGACCTTCCTCGACGGCAAGTCGCTGCCCGCCACCCTGAAGCCGAAGGTCGAAGTGAAGCTTGCCGTGCGCTCGCTCAAGTCCAGCGGCGGGCGCCGAATGGACGCCGTCATGCAGGAACACATGAAGGCCGAGACGCACAAGACCATCGAGTATCGCGTGCTTGAGCTCGTGCCGAAGGCCGGAGCCGCCGGACAGTTCGATGCCAAGGGCGCCCTGACCATCGCTGGCGTCACGAAGACGAACTCGATGCCCGTCACCATCGAGCGCGTCGACGGAACGAAGTTCAAGGTCACCGGCACCACCACGATCAAGATGACCGATCACGGCATCAAGCCGCCCGCACCGGACATCGCCGGCATCAGCCTCATCCGCACAGGCGACGATGTGAAACTCAAGTTCGAGTGGGTCACCCAACCCAAGGCCCCGTAACCAACCGCGCCCAGCCGGTCGATTCTTCATGGCCGAGACCAGACAGAATCGGGCGGGGCAAAGCGGAGTCCATGTCCAGCGCCGCAGCCTTGCTGCGGCGCTTTTGCTTTTCCTGGTGGCGGCACTCGAAAGCGCCAGTGCAGATACGAACGTCATCGTGCTGCCGTATGAATTGCGCCAGGGCCACGTCATGGTGCCAGCGAAGGTAAAGGGCCTGACCAACGCGCTGACCATGATGCTCGATACCGGTTACGGCATGACCATGCTGCACACGGCCCGCGCCCGCGAAGCCGGTCTGGCTCGTGCCGGGCGGGGCGTGACCATCATTGGCATCGCGGGAGAGGAACGGGCGGACACTTTCGACGGACCGGTCTTTGATTTTCAAGGGCTGACCTGGAAGCCACGCCGAGTCGCGGCACTTGCCGATGACGGGGCGGGGCGGGGACGCCGTCGTGACGGGATATTAGGATCAGGGTTCTTCCGCCGCGTCGTGGTGCGCCTGAATCCGGCCCCGCGCACGATCGAATTGATTGAGCCGGACAGTTTCGACTACTCGGGTCCAGGTGAGATTCTCCCGATCGATTTCAAAAGCAGCACTCCGAGCGTGGAGTCCACGATCCGTTTCGCCGACGGCCGCGAGCAGAAGGTGACGCTGGAGATCGATACCGGTTGCGACAGTGCCCTGTGCATCGGCCAGCATTTCGTCCGCGAACACGGCCTCGGCGACGTGGCGGGGAATGAGGGTGGACGCTTCGGCGTCGGCGGCACCCGGCGGGTCAAGGAATCGCGCTTCGCCGAACTGCGGCTCGGGAAGCTCTCGATTGTGAAGCCCAAGGCGAATCTCTTTCTCGAAGGCAGCCCGGCGGACCCGCCGCTTGCCGGTCACATCGGCTGGGAACTGCTCAAGCCATTCCGCGTGACGTTCGACTATGCGCGCAAGCGGATGATCATCGAGCGAGTCGAGTAGTCCGGTGCGGACTACTGCCGCTCGACTGGTGGCTGCATGGCTTGCCAGTTGCCTATTGATCCTGCCGGATGCGAATGCGCCGGTATTCCATCTGACCGCGATCGCCTTCGAGTCCGATGGGGCCCGTCGGCGGGACTTTCAGCGCGGCTTCGAGGACTTCGCCATTGCAGGTGCAGTGAGCGATGCCGTCCTTCACCACCACGACCATTTCGTTCCAGTCCTGCGCCTTGTAGTGCTGCAACTGCTTGTAAGGGCCGGCGAGCGGATAGTCCCGGCATTGCAATTGCGGCTGGCGGATGAACACCCCGCTGTCGGCGTTCGGAGTGGCGCGGAACTCGAGCTTCATCGTGAAATTTCCGTCGAACTTTCGGGTGGTCCACAACTGCTGAATCCGCGATCCTTCGGGTGGAGTAGTGACGATGACACGACCGTTCTTTGCGACGTAACGTCCGTCGGGGCTCTGTGTCTGGCCGTCGAAGTTGTTCGTCTTGAAACCCCAGCCCGTCAGGTCGCGGCCGTTGAACAGGCTGCTGAATCCCGACTCCATCGCAAAGTTGTCGGGCGTCGTCTCGACGAAGCCGAGCGTCGCAAGAACCGGACGGAGCGCCGCCGCCCACTTGGCATAGCCGAGTTTGTTGGGGTGAAGCAGATCGGGGAACTCCTCGGACTTCGCGTCGCCGGCGGCATTGGCGAAGAGCGGCCATGTTTCGATGAACGTGATCTGCGCGTCGCCTTTGACGGCGGCGGCATAGAGGGTGTTGACCTTCTTGATGTCTGCGGCGGAACGCTTCTTGGATTCGCTGCTGGGGAAGACCTGACAGAGCACGATCGGCATCTTCGGGTTGTGCTGCTTCAAGGCGGCGAGGATGAGCTTCAGGTTGGCGGCGATGATTTCCGGCGTGGCTTTTTCCTCGAGATCGTTTGTGCCAATAAGCAGGACGACGGCGGCGGGTTTGAGGGCGAGGACGTCTTCCTGCATGCGGATGAGCACGCCGCGCGTGGTGTCGCCGCTGATGCCGCGATTGGCGAGCTTCACGCCGGGGAACTGGCGTTCGAGTTCGTTACCCCAGCCCTGCGTGATGGAATCGCCGAGGAACACGACGGAACCCTGGTCTTGCGCGACGCGTTTGGCCCACGCGGTGCGTTTCTCCGACCAGAGTTTGCGGAACCATTCGTAACGCCGGATCGGACCGGTGCCGGGAAGTCCATCGTCAGTGGCCGGAATCTCGTAGCGGGGATCGATCGCCGGCTTGGGGGCTGGCGCGTCGGCAGCGGTGAGCATTGGCGGCGTAATCGAGGTGAGGACAAGCGCGAGCAGCGTGAGAGGCAATAGCGGTTTCATGTTGGTGTGGCCGGAGTCTGTGGAGGCGCAAACCGGAGTGCAAGAACGGAGGCGGTGCCTGTCGCGCTACTCCCAAACGCAAAGCCGCTCAACTGCCGACGCAGAGCCATCCCGCAGCCAGCCGTCGAGCTGCGCCTGATCCTTGAGTTGCTGACCGCGCACACGCGGCACGACAATGAAGCGTGACTCCAGTTCGGGCAGCGCCGTCATGTCCACCCACAGCTTCTCGAACTGCATCACGGGGAAGACATCCTCCTGCCCGTGGCCCCAGCGCTTCTTCACGTCCTTGATCGTCACGTAGGTCGGCATCTTCGCCGCCACTGCACGAACGGCGGCAGTCACCTTTGCGTGGTCCGCCAGCTCCTCGCGCGTCAGCGCGAAGACGCCCAGGAGTCGTTCGATGTCGATCCAGCAACTGTTCGAGTTGTAATACGTCAGCGCGAACTCCGCCTCCTCGCGCGGCATCGACAAGCCCTCGACCAGACGCACCTGCCCGTTCACCCGCGCCAGACCACCGCCGCGATCCTCGATGCGCCGAGTGATGACCTCGAAGTTGAGTCCCGCTCCGCTCGCGATGTGCCGCCCGAGCAACGCCGCCGAGACATCCGCGCCCACCGTGTCGATGTTGTGCAGGAAGAGATACTTCAACTGCGGACGATCGCGCAGCAGGCCGAGCAACACGTCGTTGAGGAACAAGTTTGGCACTTCGAACCAGTGACCCACAGGGTGCAGACATTGGAGCGGCAGGTTGTCCGTGTAGTCCGCCGCCTCGCCCGCGCCGCGCGCCCAGCCGATCAACGCCGTGCGCAAACTGTCGCGCACCTTCTGCTGCTGCTCGTCGAGCATCTGCTGGGGCATCTCCTCCCACGCGAAGCGCAGGTCGCGCACGGTCGGAATCATCCGCAGCCCGACTGACCTGCCTCGCGAGAGAATCAACGAGCCCTCGTAGCCGTAGTTCTGCTGTCGCTCGAGAAACTCCGCCGTCGGAGCGTGCGTCAGATAGCTCGTCGTGAACACATGCGGTAACGCCACGCCGGCTTCGCGCGACACGCGACGGCTCTTTGCCAGATGAGCTTCGAGGAATGTCCGGTGTTTTCCGCCCAGCTTGCAGAACGGATGCAGCGCCTTCACCACGCCCGCGCCTTGCGTCCAGCGGCTGCCCGCGCCCGCCGCCAGCGTCACCACCGCGACTTCGCCGCGCTTCAACGCTTCGCCCCCAAGCTCCATCCACTCGCGTTCGCGCTTCGCATCGCCGGGCGCGGAAGCGTCCAGCACATCGGCCGCTCTTACATTCTCAATGCCCACGCTCGCCGGCAGACGATTCTGCGCGAGGCCGATGCGGCCTTCCTTCAAATCACTGCGAATCTGCTCGTGCTGCGTGCGATCAAAGCCGTTCTGCTCCAGCAACCCCGACAGCGTTTCGCCGCCGCCCGATTCATCGCGCCCACGTGGCAGCAGCGCATCGAACAACGTCTGCACCATCCCGCGCAGCTCTGGTTTGCCGCGACACGCCGCGCCGAACCGATCCAGTTCCGCGCGCCGCAGCCCGGTCAATTCCCGCTGCTCCAGCCGGAGCAACGCCGGAACCGTGAGCGCGTAGTAGCCCGGCGGCATCAAGGCGCTTGCGCCATCGAGCATGTCTGCGAACGTCCCGTTCTCGTTGATCGCGAAATCGTAAACCACCGGCTCCATCGCAAACGGCAGTGCGTGTTCCAGCTCGCGCTTCGTCTGCGACATGATCTCCTGCAAGCGCCGCTGTGCCTCGGCCTTCCGCTCGGGCGCGAAGATGAAACCCATCCCGCCACCCGACATGCCGCCGAGCATCCAGAAACCCCAGAACTCGTCGCCGAAATCCGCGCGCACGCGACGGATGATCGTCTCGGTATAATGATTGGTCGCCCACGGAATGATCGCTTGGATCGGCCCGTGGAAATTGCGGGTCGTCGCCGTGCCGACTCCGCGAATGTCGCCGCACTTCAGTGCGCCGAGCACTTCATCGAGAATCCCGAGTGCCTCCCGGCGTCCCTGCCACTCGGCTTCCGAGCGCAGGAGATACTTCTCCGTCACCATCTCTAGAATCGGACCGACGTTCTGCGCCATGCCGCCGTGAACGAGCACCAGGCTGTCCTGCAACTTGCGACGCGTCTCAGGCGAAGCATCGTTGGCGTCGAGTACACGGTGCTTCGGCATCAAACGTCCGCGGCTCACGCCGAATTCCGGATCGCCTTCGCCCGCTGCGACGCCTTCGATCAATTTCATTCCCGGCCACACGCCGCCGCTGTCCTGCCAGCCACCTCCGGAACCACCGAGCCACTCGCCGAGCAATGCCCGCGCGAGCACGAGCCGCCGCTCGCCTTCCTGCAACGCCCCGGTCAGCGAAGCCGCCTGCCCCGTAGCGCGCATGCAGACGCTTATGAGCGCCGCGAGCAGGTTTGTGGAAACCGCCAGCCGCGAACCTTTCGGAATGTTGTTCACGCTGCTGACCAGTTCGAGGCCACGACCCGGCCCCACCATGCGGGCGAGCAACTCCGCGAGACTTTGGCCGGAGCCCTCGAGACCCGGCGGAACGAGACCGCTCGCGATTACCGCCGCCTTGAGCAGGCCAAGGTAATCTTTCGCGAAGTCGAACACGTCGCTCAGGCTGGAGATGTCCGCGCTCGCGCCGAGGTCCACGCTCACGAGACGCAGCACCGGCTCTTCGATGACGCGCAGATACGCCTCGACCGGCGGACGCGGCGTAGCGTCGCGGCCATGCACGCTGAGATCGATGGAGACGTTCAGTACGCGCGCACCCTCAGGAAAGTCCATGCCGAGGAAAAAGATGTCGCTCCAAGCCGAGTGCGTGAGATCCATCCGCACCGGCGTGCATTCGCGAAGAATCGGGAACGCGCCCGCCGCGTCGCGCCGCAGCAAATTCGGGCGGATGCGCAGCGGTTGATCCGCCGGATGGCCCATGCGGAACATCCATTGATTGCCGCGCACGCAACGCACCGAACGGCGCACCTGATCCGCCAGCGTCTGGAACGCCAGCCGATGATAGGCCGTGGCCAACGCGGAACAGAGCCCGTCGGAAGGGCCGCTGGTTGCCTGCTCCGTCAGGAACGAGTCGATCGCTTCCTCGAAGCGACGGTGCAGCAGGTGTTCGTAGCCATGGAACGGAATCAGCGCCGACGAACCTTTGCCTTCGCTCAACCGCGCCGGCAGGTGAAAGCGATAGATCGCGTGGAGAAAAAACAGCGCGCGAACGCGTTCGTAGAGATTCTCCGCCTGCCGCCGAAACGCATCGAGCTTCGACGCCTCGTCTTGCAATGCCTCAAGCGAAAGCCCCGCGCACGCAGTGTCGAGCGATTGATCGCGCAGCGCCGAGTCCGTCGCTGTGATGATGTCGATCAGATGACGCATGGGGATACAGAGGAACACCGATTCGGGACACGAATTTCACTGAATATCACGAATTCAGATCCCATCCGTGAGAATCCGCGCAATTCGTGTCTATCTTCGGAAATCTTCATTCAGTCCCGGTTGTCATCGGCTGTTCGCGTTTCTTCAACAGCGCCGCGAGCGCTGCCTGGCTTTCCGCCTCCTTCTTGCTCTTGCCCTGGCCGCGCCCCAGTTCCGCGCCCAGGTGAAACACGGCGCACTCGAACTGCCTGTTGTGATCCGGGCCGGAAGTCGCCGTCATTTCGTAGCGGGGTGCCTCGGTGGAATCCGCCTGAAGGAGTTCCTGCAACTCGCCCTTGGGATTGTCGATCTGCGGCGTCTGGTTGAGGGCGGCAAAGGCATCTGCGAAGCGGCGCAGGACGAACTCGCGGACCGCTTCGTATCCACGATCAATGAACAACGCGCCGAGCAGCGCCTCGAAGGCGTCCGCGAGAGCCGATTGCCGCGCGCGCCCGCCGCTCGTTTCCTCGCCACGACTGAGGATGAGATACTCGCCGAGCCTCAAGCGCCGTGCCTCGTCCGCCAGCGTGCGGCGGTTGACCAGTTGCGCGCGAGCCTTGGTGAGCGCGCCTTCGCCCCAGTGAGGGAATCGCTCGTAAAGCTCCCGCGTCAGCACCAGACCGAGGACGGAGTCGCCGAGGAATTCGAGGCGCTGATTGTGCGGGGTGTTGAGCGCCGCTTCGTGCGCGACGGAAGGATGAGTCAATGCCAGCCGCAGCAGGCCTTCGTCTTGAAACGTGCAGCCCAGTGTATCCTGGAGCGCTCCGAGGTTGCTCACAGTGGAATGGATCAGCTCGCGACAGGTTCCGCCGTTGCCGGCTCCGAAGCGTTTTCCTCTGCAGGAGCGGCGGATGGGATCTCTGCCGCGCCCGAAGGCACCTCGGCTACAGCCTCTGCTGCAGACGGAACGACCACCGGACCACCAAGGCCGTGCTCCAGCAAGTCGGCCACGACGCGCTGGACTTCTTCGAGCTGGTTCAACTGCAAGTCCGGATCGGGAATCGTGAAGATGTCGCCTGTCTTCGGTTGTTCATAGACGAACACGCGCTGGCCGTCCCGCTTGAACTGTTCCTTGATCTTGAGCAACCGCTTTCGCTCCAGCATCACTGCGAGAATGTAGGATGCCGCGACATACTTCGGGTCGCTCTGCTCCATAAGCTTTCGGAGCAATGTCTCCGCGTTTTCCTTCTGAATAGCTTCGGGCGGGGCCGGCGGCGGCGCTTCATAAACGCCCTGCCACTGGGAAATGAAACCCTTCGTCTCGGCGGCGTGACCTTCCACTTCCTTCTTCCAGCACGGCTCGCACAAGTCGCGGCGCTGCACTTCGTGCTTATGGTCGATGAGCAGCGTTTGATAGTGCTGCTTGTCGGCAAATTGCTTCTCGCACGCCTGACAGGCGTGCGCGCGGGACTGGATGTTCCACTCGTTCATGGGCGATAATGTTGTCCGGCGATGCGGACGGACGAATTATGTGCAAGGCCGCACGTCGGGCAATCTCAATCGCGGCCGGCTACGCCTGTCCGAGGTGTTGCTTGAAGAAGGCAATCGTCCGGTCCCAGGCGAGTTGCGCGTTCTTCTCGTCGTAGCGGCCGGTGGAGTCGTTGTGGAAGCCGTGGTTGCACTTGGGATACATGTGCATTGTGTAGTTCACGCCGGCCGCTTTCAGGTCGGCTTCGTAACCGGGCCAGCTCTCGTTGACCCGGGTATCGAGCTCGGCGAGCTGGATCATCAGCGGCGCCTTGATGTTCTTCCGCACTTCCTTCGCGGCGGGCGTGCCGTAGAAGGGAACGCCTGCGTTGAGCAACTCCGGCACGGCGGCGGCGAGCATGTTGACGATGTAGCCGCCGAAGCAGAAGCCGACCGCGCCCAACTTCCCGTTGCTCAGTTCGTGCGTCTTGAGGAACTTCGCCGCAGCGACGAAGTCCTGCTCGATCTTCGCGCGATCCATCGAGCCTTGCAGCGACCGGCCCTCGTCATCGTTGCCGGGATAGCCGCCCTTGGGATGCAGCGCATCCGGCGCGAACGCCACGAAGCCGGCCTTGGCCGCCCGCCGGGCGACGTCGGCGATGTAGGGATTCAGCCCGCGGTTCTCGTGGACGACGAGGACGGCCGGAGCCTTGCCCTTCACGGCGGTGGGAGTCACGAGGTAGCCGCGGCCCTCGCCGTGTCCGTTGGGAGAAGGGAACACCACGTAGCGGGCCTTGATCGAGGCGTCGTTGAAGGAAACCTGTTCGGCGCTGGCGTAGTTCGGCATCAAGGTGGCAAGGAGGAAATTCATGGAGAGCCCGGCTGCCGCGAGCGTGGACAGCCGGTTCATGAACGTGCGCCGGTCGATGATGCCATGTGCGTATTCGTCGTACCAGTCAAAGGCTTCCTGTGGGATGGGCGGATGGGAACTGACTTCGGTTGCGGGATTTCCGGCGTGTGTCGCGTTCATGGTGGTTCGTGGTTCGGTTGGTCAACAGGTGCTTGCACGGAGTGTTGAGCGACCTTGCTTGTCCGGCAACACTGATTGTCAGGAAGCTGTTCACTTGAATCGCAGAGGTTGTGAAGCAGGAGATTGCTCGTCCATTGGCCGATGGTCACCACACCGTGTAGATGCAATTCCGGCACCAATTCTGGTTGTTCGCGAAGCCTCTGCTCTGCGTCTCTGCGGTGAAATGTGAAACGGCTGGATTCCGATTGAACCCGCCAGCGCCCGTCGCGACTCGGATGGCTGCCCGTGGCTATTGCGAGGCTTGTCGGACGCCGGCGAAGCGGCTGGCCGTCGATGCGGCGGCGGGAGCGGTTGGGCCGGCATCCGTGCGGCGGACGATCTCGACGAGGGTTTGCTGAAGGACGAGCGCGTCTTCGAGGCCGCTGGAGACGAGGCGCAGGTTGCAGTCGAGGAGGAGTTCCATCGCGCGGACCAATTCTGCGCTGGTGAAGTTGGCGCTCTGGACGAGCGCCTTGTGCGCTACGAATGGGTGCAGGGCGCGGGGGTTGAACTTTTTCTCCGACGGCAGCTTGTCGGCGGGCATGCTCTCGAACTGGCGCTTGAAGGAGTTGTAGTCGCGGTCCACGCGCAGCCAGCCTTCGCGGATGGCTTCTTTCATCAGCACCAGCGCGCGGACTTTGCTGATGATGCCGTAGAGGAGGCCGATCTCGGACTTGTCCTTGTCGAACTTCATCTCCCACAGCTCCTGATCGAGCGTGCGCAGGACGCGCGGCAGGTCGCGGTCGCCCACGGCTTCGGAGAGGGCGAAGGCGCGGGCGAGTTTGTTGCGCGAGACGATGGCGCTGACGTCGGCGGAGGTGATGGCAGGGCGTTCGCCGACGTAGAGGCAGAGCTTCTCGATCTCGCTGGAGAGCTGCTGCCGGTGGGGGCCGACGGCCTGGATGAGTTCGGAGAGGGCGATCTCGTCGATGTCTTTCTTGCGCGCGCGCAGTTCCTTGCGCGTCGCCATCTCGGCCTGGCCGGCCCAGTCCTTGTCATCAAGGGACCAGGCGGCGTGATGTTCGATGACGCCGATTTTCTCGATGGCCTTGTAGAAGGCGCGGCGTTTGTCCACTTCGCCTGAGCTGATGAGCAGGCGGACGCCCTGCCAGTTGAAGTCCTTGAGTTCCTGCGCGAGTTCGGCCAGGGCTTCGAGGAGCGCGCCGGCCTGGGAGGTGCGGTCGGTGCCGAGGAAGTTACAGCTCTGGAGCCACACGACCTTGCCGCCACCGAAGAAGGGCAGGGTCTGCAATCCCTCGCGAAGCCGGCCGATTGCCTTGAGCGCGTCGCCGTAATTGGAAACCTGCGCGTCGATGGTTTCGTGATCCATGCCGCCGATTTCGGCCGACCATTTTTGGAATGTCTGACGGGCGCGTTGTTTGACGGCGTAATCGTCATCTCCGCAGACGAGGAACACGGGTGAGGGCGAGTCGGCGGGGCCGGCCATGGAATTACTCCGTTTCGGAGCCGCCGTTTTCGTTGATTTCGTCGAGCCATTTGGACATGTCCTCGACGGAGGTGAAGAGCGAGCGGGAGACAAAGAGCGGACGCTTCTGGGCACTGATGAGGGCGAGGCAGTCGCTGGGGCGCGCGTCGATCTCGACGATCTTCCTGCCGAGTTCGTTTTCCTGCTGGAGAATGAGCCGGGCGAAGTAGGTGGAGTTCTTGAGGTCGGTGATGACGGCGCGCTGGACCGTCACGTTGAAGCCCTGGAAAATACGGTTGATCAGATCGTGGGTGAGGGGCCGTTCCTTCGGCGTGTCGCGCAGGAACATCCCGATGACGGCACCCATGTTATTCTCGACCTGAATGACGAAGACTTTCTCGTCGTTGCCCACGAAGATCGCGCAGCCGCTGTTCGCCGGCAGGATGCCGCGAATTTCCACGGGGACGACGTCGTTCTTCATGCGGCGACTTTATGGGGCGTGATCGAAAAGACAAGCCCCGGCGTGCGCGGCGGGTGTTGCGGGTGAGTGTGGCCGGGCTTCACCCGTCAGTGTTTGGCTCCAGCCGGGTGAAGTTCGCGAACGCCTTCGGGAAGCGCGTGCAGGGCCTGGACTTCAATGGGCGTGAGAGCGCGGTTGAAGAGCGCGAGATCGTCGAAGGAGCCGATGTAGGAAAGCCCTAGCATGATCGCCGTCTGGTCGAGGTTCCACGTGAAGGTTTGCTTTCGGCCGGCGAGCATTCCTCGCGGCGTGCCATCGAGGTAGAGCGTCGCCATGCCGTTCGCCGCGCCGGTGTTGAAACGCTCGAAAGTGATGACCACGTGAGTCCACTTGCCCTTGCGGAACGGAGGTTCCGCGACGGTGAGCAGCGGCTTCTCGGCGGCCGGAATCTGTTCCCACTTCCGATTGTCCGGGTTCCACGTTTTGAAGTCAGCATAGACGCCAAGGCGGAAGGGAATGGTCTGGCGCTTCTCGAATTCGACGAAGAAAGAGGCGTCGTTCCAAGCTCGGGGCGTGATCTGGATTGGATCGGCGAAGCCTTCCGCGAGTTCGCCGGCTGGATCGGCGTGGAGCCAGAAGGAGATCGCGCCGCTCCAGTTATTGGTCGCGTAAGCGAAGTTCCCCGGCGCGCGGAAGAAAACGACGGGAGCCTGCTTGTGGTTGAAGCGCAGCGCGCCGCCGAAACGGCCGGTGCCAGGCGCGAGCACGGTGGCGTTGCCTGCGTGCAGCCCGGCCTTCGCTGTGTCGCGCTTGTTCATCGAATCGGCGGTGAAAAGCCGTGCGTCTCCGGCGGCGAACTCCGCATCCGCGTGAACATCGAACGACGCGTGGAAAGTCAGCGCCTTTCGGAGTGCGCTGGTGGAAGAGGGGGTGGTCGAGCAGCCCGGAAGCAGGCAGGCGATCGCGATTGCGAAGATTGGGAAGCGGTGTTGCATGCCCACGGAGTTAGGCGAGCGATGAGGAAAATGCAACCTCGCGAAGTTTCAGGCTTCGGGCGGTTGGCCGGACAATATTCTTGCGGACACTCACCGCCGATTGCGCTAGTAGAAGTAACAGCCACCCAGACAACCGGTCATCCAACGAGCTATGCTTTTGCGAACAACCTGGACGTTCCTACTCGTGCTCGCGCTGCTTCCCGCAACGCTGCACGGCCGAGTTGTCATCAACGAGATTTACTACCACGCGCCCGACGACATCCAGGAATTGGCATACATCGAGTTGCATAATACGGACGAGGATCCGGTGGACATCAGCGGCTGGGCGTTCACCCGCGGCGTGAAGTTCACTTTCCCCGCGGGCACGGAGATCGACGCCGGCGGATTCGTCGTCATCTGCCGCAACCAGGCGCGGCTGAAGCGCTTCTTTGGCATCACGCCGACGGGTGTCTTCGAGTCGAACCTCAGCGGCAAGGGTGAACGCATCGAATTGACGGACGCGCGCGGGCGCAAGGTGGATGCGGTGAAATACTCCGACAACGCGCCGTGGCCGCTCGGGGCGGACGGGCTTTCCGGATCGTTGGAGCGCATCACGCCCGAGGGCGGGTCGGACAATCCGGCGAACTGGACTTCCACACCGCTCTCACCGGATCGCCGTAGGCCGACTGGCACGCCGGGCAAAACGAACTCGTGTTTCTCGGCGGAACTGCCGCCGATCGTCTCAGCTGTCAAAGTGCAGCCGGAGCATCCCGCGCCCAGCCAACCGATGGTCGTCGAGGCGACGGTACGCGATCCGAAGGGCGTCGCGAGCGTGAAGATCCGCTATCGCGTCGCGGGGCCGGGCTTCGAGAGGCCGGAGATCGAACTGGGGATGAAAGACGCTGGCGACGGACGCTACACGGCGGACCTCCCCGGACAACCCGGGGGTCAGTTGATTCGGTATCGCATCGAAGCCACGAGCGCGAACGGCGCGCGGCGGTTCCATCCGGCGACGAGCGAACCGAGGCCGGCATTCTCCGCGTACGTTCACCCGCCGGTGACAGCGGCGAAGATTCCTTTCGCGTGGATCATCAACACAACCGAGGACGAGTTTCACGCCGCGCAGGAGCGGGTCGAGCAGATGGCGCGCAATGCCGCGCGGAGCCGGGGCTTCGGCGGGCCACCCGGTTCGAACGAAGACGACAACGAGCCCACGACGATGCGCTCGGCGTTCGTGTATTTCGATCCGGCGACCAATCGCGTCGAACTGTTCGACTTCGTGGAAGTGGAGTCGCGCAAGGGCGGACAGAAAATTCACTTCGCCAAGGGCCAGCCGTTTCGCGGGATGAGCACGCTGAACATCACCTTCGAGAATGCCGCGTCGGTGGTCGTCGAGCCGCTGGCCTACGAACTCTATCGTCGCGCCGGCATGGCGTCGCCGCAGAGCGGGCATCTCCGGCTGTGGGTGAACGGCCAGCCGGTGGGTTATCAACTCTATGTCGAGCAGGTGAACCGCGCGTTCCTGCGCCGGAACGAAATCAACGACGACGGGAATCTCTACAAGCTGCTCTGGTTCGGCGGCGACGTGGTGGGCCAGCACGACAAGAAGACCAACACTCGCTCCGGTCACGATGACTTGCTCGAACTGATCGAGCAGTTGGAGAAGAGCAAGGGCGACATGCTATGGGCGGTGATCAAGAAACTGTTCGACGTCGAGCAAGTGATCAATTACTTCGCGGTGAACACGTTGCTCTCCCACTGGGATGGGTTCTTCAACAACTACTTCACCTACCACGACACCGAGGGCACGGGACGCTGGACGATGTATCCGTGGGACCAGGATCAGACGTGGGGTCTCTCGATGATGGGCGGCAGTGAGCATCTCGCGGAGATGCCGCTGACCTTTGGCATGGCGGGCGACGAACCGCGCTCAGGCCGAGGCGGTTGGTGGCGGCCGCCGGGATATTTCTCCGGGCCGTTGCTGGCGAATCCAACCTTCCGCAAACTGTATCTCGCGCGGACGAGGCAGTTGATCGAGACGGTCTTCAACGAGAGGGCGCTCGGGCCGTTGCTCGACGAGATGGCGGCGAAGTTGCGCCCTGAGATCAAGCTGCGCGCCGAGGCATTCAAGATCGACCCGGCAACGGCGGAACGTCAGTTCGATCGCCAAATCGAAGCTGTGCGGCAACACATCCGGAAGCGCGGCGAATTTCTCCTCGTGCAGGAGGAATTGAAGAAGGCCGGGCTGTTTTCGACCGACGCGCTGGAGAAGCCCGAGAGGAAGAAAAAGAAGAAAGAGAAAGCTACACAACCGTGACATCGCCATCGCTATCCATGTTTCCAACTCCCCTGAACCGCCGTTCAATTCGTAGCCGCCGAGATGCGGAGGCGAACTCGGTTGCGAACGAATGCGCCTCCGTCTCGTCACCTCGGCCGCTACCGGGCTTGCGGGCGAACTTTACCGTCTTTCTGATCCTCGCGTTTGGTATTCGGATGGCAAGCGCGGCCGAACTGGGCGGTTCCATCGCGGCGGACACCGTTTGGACCGCCGAGGCCAGCCCGCACGTCGTCACCAGCACGGTCACAGTGCTGAAGGGTGTGACGCTGACCATCGCTCCGGGAGCGGCCATCCAGATGAAAGCCGGCGCGGACCTCGTGGTGACGAACGGTGGGCGCCTCCTCGCGGAAGGCACGGCGGAGAAGCGCATTCGATTCGGTCGCCCGCCCGGCATTCGCAAGCGCTGGGGCGGCATCGTGATCATGGGCGGGCCGGACTCGCCCGAGTGCCGGATTCGCTTCACGCACATCGAGGGCAATGACTTCACAGCGGTGTTCTCGCAGCACGGCACGGTGTGGCTGGACAACCTCACCTTTGGCTCGCGCGACCGCCAATACGTGTCGCTCGACGGCAGCTCGTTCGTGGTGAGCCGATGTCATTTTCAGGGCACCACTGGCGAGTTCGAGCCCGTGCATGGCAGCGGCGGCGTTAAGCCCGGCGGCCACGCGATCTTCCGGGAAAACTTTTTCGGCCAGAGCGATGGCTACAGTGACATTGTGGACTTCACCGGGAGCAACCGCGACAAGGGCCAGCCGATCATCGAGTTTTACAACAACGTCTTTGGCGGTTCGACGGACGACCTCATCGACCTCGATGGCACGGATGGTTGGATCGAGGGCAACATCTTCCTCCACTCGCACAAGAACGGTGCGCCCGACACATCAAGCGCGATCTCCGGCGGCGAGAATCGCAACGAATCCTCTGAGGCCACCATCGTCGGGAATTTGTTCTACGATTGTGACCAGGCTGCGACCGCGAAGGAAGGCAACTTCTACGTGATGCTGAACAATACGATGGTTCGCATCACGCGTCAGGGCGGCGTGGACACGGACGACGGCGCGGTCTGCGTGCAGGACAAGGATCCACGACCGACCACTTACGGCAAGGGCTTCCACCTCGAAGGCAACATCATCGTCGATGCTGCGAACCTCGTGCGGAACAACGAGCCGAAGGAAGCGCCGGTGGTCTTCACGAACAACATTTTGCCCAGGGCATGGGACGGCGCGGGCGGCGGGAACTTCGTGGGCGACCCGAAACTGAAATACATTCCGACCCTGGCGGAAACGAAGTTCACTAACTGGCAGGGGGCGCAGATCGTCCGCGAGTGGTTCAGCCTGCAACCCGGTTCACCGGCGATTGGCAGGGGACCGAACGGCCTGGACCTCGGCGGCGTAGTGCCGATGGGCGTGTCGGTGTCCGGTGAGCCGAAGGGCGAGACGACAGCGACCGCCGCGACGCTCACGGTCGGATTCAATCGCAGCGGCGGAAACATCCCCGCCAAACCGTGGCCGACTGGCTCCGGTTACTCGCACTACAAGTGGCGGCTCGCTGCCGGTTCGTGGAGCGCTGAGACGCCGATTGGGAAACCGATTCAACTCACGGGACTGGCGAAGGGGACGCATCAAGTTGAAGTCGTCGGCAAAAGGGATTCAGGACGCTGGCAGAATGATCCGTTGCTCGGCGACAGCGCGACGGTGACGAAGTCGAAGACGTGGACCGTTCGTTGAAACACCAAGATCCAATAACAAACACCATAGATTTATGAACACACGAATCATTGTGACCGCGGCGGTGCTCGCGGTTTGTGGAGCTCAGGCGCTCGTAGCCGAGATTGACCTGGCCAAACTTCCGCCGCCGGCAGCGAAAACAGGTCTGACGTTCGACAGGGACATCAAGCCGCTTTTCGAGGCGTCGTGCGTGAGCTGCCACGGCGAACGCCGTCAACGCGCCGGCCTGCGGCTCGACACCTTGCAAGCGACACTTCAGGGCAGTGACGACGGCAAGGTCGTCGAGGTCGGCAACAGCAAGGACAGCCTGCTCGTACACGCGGTATCGCAACTCGACAATGAAACCGCGATGCCGCCGCGGCGCGGCGGGCGCGGTGGTGGCGGCTTCGGCGGGCCGCCCGGAGGCGGAGCTCCCGGCGGTGGCAATCGCGAACGCGGTGGTCAAGGCGGTCCTGGCGGTGGCCCGGGTGCCGGGCCGGGCGGACGCGGCGGCGGATTCAATCCGGCGGCCATGCTGGGCGCCGGATTGTTCAAGCAGGCGGACGCGGACAAGAACGAGAAACTTTCCAAGGCCGAGTTCAGCGCGCTCGCGGGAACGTGGTTCGACAAGATCGATGCGAAGAAGGCGGATAAGTTGAGCCAGCAGGACTTCACAGCAGGGATGGATGAAGTGCTGCCCGCGATCGATCTCTTTGGCGGTGGTGGCGGACAGCGCGGTCCCGGTGCAGGACGCGGGGCCGGCGGCCAACGCGGTGGTAATGAAGGCATGGGCTTCGGCATCGGGCGCATGGTCGGGCCGGCGTTCTTCACGGCGGGCGATGCGGACAAGGACGGCACGCTGACGCGCGGCGAGTTGAGCGACACCTTCAGCAAGTGGTTCACAAGCTGGGACACGAACAAGACTGATGCGCTCTCCGAGCAGAGCTTCCGCGACGGCTTTGCGGCATCAATGCCGCGCGGCGGCGGACGTGGGCCCGGTGGTGGTGGTGGGTTCCCCGGCTTCGGCTTCGGTCGCACCGCGCTCGCGGCGCAGATGGTGACGCAGGGCGACACCGACAAGAACGAGAAGCTTTCCAAGGCTGAATTCACCGCCCTGGGCGAGGTGTGGTTCGACAAGGTGGATGCCGCGAAGACCGGCAAGGTTTCGCAGGAACAATTCAGTGCGAAGCTTGCTGAAGCTCTCGGCCTCCCGGCGGAGCCTGCGACAGCGGCGACTTCGCCAGACGCTGCCCGACCTGCGGCGGGCGGCCGCGAAGGGCAGGGCGGTGGTGCACCTCGCGGCGGCGGCGGCGTGGCCGCGATGGGCCCGGGAATCTTCGGCGTGGCGGACGGCGACAAGAACGGCTCGCTCACTCGCGCCGAACTCAAGGCAACGTTCGAGAAGTGGTTCGCGGACTTCGACACTGCCAAGAGCGGATCGCTCGACAACGACTCGCTCTACGCCGGCCTCCGTGAAGTTTTGCCCGGCGGAATGCCCGGTGGCTTTGGTGGCGGCGGTGGCTTCGCCGGCGGACGCGGTGGCGATGCCCCAGCGAATCCCCTGACCGCTGAGCAGGTCGGACTCGTCCGCGCGTGGATTGATCAAGGTGCGAAGTAGCGCGCGATCGTCGAACGCGGCATTTCCTTCGACAAGCAACGCGCCGGACCTCCGGCGCGTTCGCTTTCCGGCTGCTGGCGATTCGCTCTACGATCTGGCGGAGACGTGGACTCGGCCGGCCTGGCGCGAGCGGAGGTCGCGCAGTTGCCGGCGCAAGTTTGCACTCAAGGTCCGGGCGTCTGGCAGCCGGTTTCCGACCACGAGGATCAGGTTCTCGAATTCGTCGAGGCGGACGAATCGGGCCGATGGAAACAGGCGGAGGATTCTGCGAAGCCCCGGATTCCACCTGCCATTCGCCGGCTTGAGCAGGTTGAAAATGCCGGTGCCGCTTGGCGCGAGGCGCTGCTGGATCAGCCCCGGAAGTGACTCCCACGAGATGGAGGGCTTGAAGACATCGCCGTTCGTCGGCACCGAGAGATCTTCGACGATGAGGTCGAATGAGCCGGGTTGCTTCGCCAGCCACGCCGAAGCCTCCGCTTTCTTCCACCGTACGTCGCCCGCCCAGCCCTTGCAGTGCCGGTCGAAAAGGTCGAATCCCGTCGCATCCAGATCCACGGCGTGAATCGTTGAATCCACGCCCAGCTTGCGCAGCGGCGCCATCATGCCGCCGCCGGCGAACCCGAGCACTCCGATGCGCCCCTGTGGATTGAAGACCGCGATCAACGCAGCCAGCACATCGAACACGCTGTGCGTCGGGCCG
>SXGS01777341.1_pt1 | contig 27363 bp, 10 predicted proteins | sample 3174681 | NCBI WGS metagenome assembly SXGS01 (sample SAMN11356861, study PRJNA531348) | freshwater metagenome | isolation source: freshwater sample F1-80 | place: China: Fuxian Lake, Yuxi | collected 2017-12-25 | reverse complement strand
GAGCATGGGGAAAAGATGGCGTTGCAAATTGTGGAAGATCGTCGTCAGGTCGAGCATGTCCAAAAATCAGCGCGACTCGTGCCACTTCACATGATCAATTGAAATCTCTCAACAAATCCGAGTTTTGAAAGAGCCTCATTCTCTTAATCCTTTTCTCTGAGAGATTAAGATTAAGAAGATGAGCAAGATTAAGACATTGCCGATCAGCGAAAGAGAAAGATTACGGTTCCGACACAGCCCATCCGTTATGCCACAAGGCGTGAGCTGGTTCCACGAATTCCAAATGGACTCAATCTGCACAGCCACCGGATATCGTAGTCGTTGCACAAGTCCGCACAGTTACGTTTGTGAAGTTCGACTGGTTCTCCCTCACCCCAACCCTCTCCCGCTGGGAGAGGGCCGGGGGGAGGGAGAAGTTTTCGAATTCAGTCAAAGACTGCATTTACTTGCGCAACCATTGATAGTGATTAGCCGAAGCCGCGTTACTTCCCTTTGAGCAGCTTCTGAAACTCCGGATTTCGTTGCAGACTCACGAAGCGGACGTCGGTCGCCGCGACCATTCGCAGATCTCTGCTGTTGCCTTGCCCTGCGACCTTGGAGCTGTTCAGTTCTAAAGCCTTTCCGAGGGATGCGAGCGCCTCATCATTCTTGTTCAATGCCACTTGCACTCCGGCGAGGTCGTACCAGGCTTCGGCATGAGTGGGCATCGCAGCCACCAGCTTGCGCAAGGCTGACTCCAGCTTCGGCACGTCCTGAACCTGGGCATAGACCTGGGCCGCCGAGAGCAAGGTGCTGGGGTCAGCGTCCGGACGGGCTAGCAGTTGATCGACGAATCGAACGGCCTCGTTGGTCTTCTGGGTCACGAGGTAGGCTGAGACGATCTGGAAGGCCAGTCCGACATCATTCGAGCTGGCGCGGAAGCGTTCCTCGGCTTTCGGCAACGCTTTTTGCAATGTCTGCAACAGGGCATCGACCTTGAGTTTATTGCCGAGTTCAGCGTAGTTCTGCGCCACACTCAACAGGGTGGACACCTCCACGTCCGGGCTGGCGGCCACCTGGTCGAGAACCTGGCCGGCTGCGTCAATCCGGCCTGCGCTCACGTAAGCTTTGGCGAGCTGGATTCCAAGCTGATGGTTGGTGGAATTCGAGCGGAACTCTGCCTCCAGGCCCGCAAGCTGGGTATTGAGCTGGGAAACCTGCGCCTGATACTGGGCCATGTTCGGCCTCATGCTCTTCAGTTGATTGACAAGGCTCATCAGTGCTTGATTGCCTGTGTCCCATTTCAAACTGGTTTCAGCGATCAGCAGCGCGTCCGGCATCCTTCCCATGCTCAGGAGTAGCTGCACGTACTTGTAAACGGCTTCAGGGCTGTATGGACAGAAGGCGAAGGATTGTTTGAAGGCGAATTCGGCTTCACGCGCGATCCGCTGGGATGATTCGGGTGTCTTCGGTCGAAACTCGGGCGGACATTCCGGTGCATGGACGCGCCAGGCATAAATGCCGCCGATGGCACTGCGCAGCTTCGAGAATGCTTTTTGCGCGAACTCGTCACGGACGAATTTGGGATCGCCCTTGAACCCCGACAGGTCTCGGCGCAGGTAGGTTTTCTCAGCAAAATCGCAGATGTCCTTGATAGGAGTGTCGTAAGTAATCCAGTTACCGATGAAGCGCTCCGAGTATTTGCTCCAGAACTCGTGATCCTTCGTCAACGTGTCTTCCGAGAGGTCACCCACCTTCTCCCGGTTGATCTTCATGATGATCCCGGAGGGCGTCAGATGCGGGAACATCCACTCGAGCGGAAAACTTTCCTCGACATAGAATTCGTGATCCGGATTTTTGTCGAAGATGACCTTGGTCAGCAGCCCATTGAGAGCCATGACGGCAACCTGCCCGGTGACCTGCACTCGCCCGTCGGCAATCCTCACATCTTCACCCGGCTTCATCTGCCTGGGTTCATTCGGGAATTGAGTGTCGTGCGCCAGCCGCCGCTGGGCATCCATAATGTAATCCTGGAACGCGATCTGAGAATCTTCGTTTGTAGGCGTAATGATCTCCTTCGGCGGATAAACGCCTTCCGCGCGACGTCGTTTCTCCATTTTGTCACCCAGATCGGTGAAGAACCGGTCGAGCGGCAACATCAGTTTCGCGAAAAGATTCGTCCGGTTCAGCTCAACCGCTTTGTCTGTACGGAAAAGTTCCGAGAAGAAATACGGATCTTTGTGGGCGCTGCGGTTGTAATGGGCGCGGATGTAATCGAGGTAAGTTTTATCCGCGAGCGCGTTCTGGGTGATCAGGTAAACGTCACGTCGGTCGAAGTTCGGATCCTTCGGCTTGTGCTTCGACGGCAGGAAGCTTTCGCAAAAGATCATGTAAGTGGGGTTGAACCTTCCCGGATCGGTGCCGCCGAAAAGCACGGTGTTCCGAGCCATCTCCGGATAGACCCCAAACGGCGGCGAGAACATATCATGGCCGAACCAATAGCCAAAAATATGCCCTCGCTGTTCCGCGTCCGACCAGTTCGTGAGCACAGACCTGATAGGAGCCAGACTGAACAACGCGAGAAGCAGCATCGCAGGCGCGTGCTGCCGGCAAAGGAGCATCAATAGCGTGAAGGCAACAGCGCCGCAAAAAACCAGCAGATCCGCCGCGCGCAACAGAGTGAACTGCGTTCTTTCAAAAGTGGCATAGACGAAGTAGAGCTGAATTCCACAAGCGACGGCACCGCACATGAGCATCGGACGGCGATAGCGCTCGTAAAGGAGGGATCCCATTCCACAGATCAGCGTCACGCCGTAACCGATCAGGATGGCCAGAATGATGTGGGACGCGGTGAAGAAGACGCGTGTTTGATTGGCGCTTTGCTTGTCTGTCTGCGGATTGAGAAGAATCATGAGCAGGAAAGCCAGCAGCAGGTAGATCGAGCTCAACCCCATCAGCCAGGCGCGCTCTCGCTTCTGCATCTTCATGTAAAAGACGAACGGGATCAGGCCAACGAGCAGATACACAAGACTGAATTCGTCAATCGCACCCTCGAAATACATTGCCGCCTGGCCGAAGAACTTGAAGACGCTGTCCGTGGGATTCGTTTTGTCATACTGCCCACGAGTCAAGGCGTGAATGAAGCCTTCCTTCGTCCGCGGATAACCCCAGTTCAATGGCGGGTTCGTCATCGAGGCCAGCGGCATGTAGAAATAGAAGAGCGCACCCAGCACCCAGAGCATCAGGCAGATCATCACCGGCTTCCATTCCGTGAATGGTTTCCCCACTTTTGAGATCATGTAGCCAGAAACGAGGATCGAACTGATTCCGACCGCGTTATAGACCATGAACAAAGGCAGGTTCTGGTCGAATGAAGTCAGGACGCCCGCCGATTTGGCCAACAGGCCCATCAGGTACACCAGGCTGTTTCCGATGAACATGTCCCGACCCAGCTTCGGATGCGCCGCAAGGATGGCCACCTCGATTCCAATCGCCGCCACGATCAACGTCTGATGGTTCGTAAAACAAATGCCGAACCAGAAGAACGCCCAGTAAAGGTAACGCCGCCGCTCCGGCGAGTGAATCCACCGCAGCAAACAACACAGCACCGCCATGAACGACAGCACGCTCAAGGTGTAAACCTCCACGATCACCGCCTGGCTCCACATGAAGCCGTTGAAGCCGAGCAGCGATCCCGAGATGAATCCCGAGACAAGACAGATCGCGCCTTCCAGCTTGCGGTCGATGTTTTTGAAGTCAGGGATTCCTTCCAGCAGCAGGCTGCTTCCACGCGAGACGAGCAAAGCCAGCAGACCGCAGGCAAACGCGCCCGCCACCGCCGACGACAAAGCCACCCGCCACGCGATGTTTGAGTAGGGAATCAGGGTGAAGAGCCATGTGTAGATTGTCCACACCGGGTAGCCTGGCGGATGAGGAACGCCGGCATAGTAGGAGCCGACTGCGAGCTCACCCGAATCCTCAAGGGTCAGATCCGGGGCCAGTGTGAACACATAACACGCGAGCACGATCACCGTCGTGAATGCAAACGTGATCCAGTCCAGCCGCCGGAAGAGCGGTTCGGGTTTCGTGATTCTAATCGGAGGCCCGCCTCCCTTGGGTGGCGCCGGCACTGGCTTCGCGGTGGAGTCAGACATGTGTTTCTAGTCGGAAGATGTGGTTTATTCGTTGCTCATCCAGTCACTGCTTCAAAGCATTGGTCGCCGCCGCCGTTAAAGGAGCCATCCTTGAAATCGAAGGCGACCTCACAGTCCATTCCAAAGTCTCGTTCGAGAGCCCGTTCTGCTCGCTGTGAACCCCGGCGTTCAAATAGGCCGCGTAATTCTGGTTGCTCGCCACCGCCATGAGAAAACTGTCCGAGCGGGCGCGAGCCACGGCGGAGAGATGCTCATTCCTCGGGCTCAGGGCCATCGAAAGCGCAAAGGTGCCGACAAAGGCTGGGGCCAGCAATCGCCAGATTGGAAAGAAGATGGGGCCATCCTCCCCGCTGACAGCCGAGATTACTCCACGGCCGAACAGTCGCGCCCTAACTTTTTGCGATGGGGAGCGCGGTTTCCAGGAGGTTAATTGTTGCTCCAAAGTTTCCGGTTCCGGTGGATTCAGATTCGAGGGATTCATGGTCAATACTTTTCAAACAAGCTTTGAGTTTTTGCAGGCCGTAGCGATGACGGCCCGCTGCGGTGTTCGGTGAGATGGAGAGAAGCTCGCCAATGGCTTCAAAGGTCATCTGATGCCAGACCTTCAACACCACCACCTCCCGTTGTTCGGCCGGGAGATCGGCGAGACAATGCATCGCGGCGCGCTCAGTTGGGCTTTCGCCGCTCGACGGTTCGAACCATCGGGCTGATTCGAGTTCGCGCGTCAGCCTGCGCCAGAGGCTCCGGCGATGGTTCAACGCACGATTCCTGTATGCGCGCACCACGTAATGCTCGGGTTGCTCCGGCATCGAAGCCCGTTGCATCAATGCCATGAACACCTCCTGAAGCACATCCTCCGCCTCGCCGTGGCTCAAGCCCAGCGCGCGACCGTAGAGCACCAGCTCCGCGGCCTTGACTTCATAAAGGTGCTCGCACCAGACGAGCCCGGATGACAATTCATCATTCACTCTTACTGAAACAGACACCGACCCATTCGATTTTGTATGATCATTTGCAAAAAGATGACCGACGCTACCAGAGCGGGTTCGACGTGGGAATAAGGGAGTTGGGCTCCCAACCTCGGCGATTGCGGTGCATGTCCATCTCGGCATGCGGACAACTTTCGAGAAACCGAGCCAGGGGCACTCGAGGCCGCAGCCAACAGCGATGACCACATCTTCGCCATGCGGCTGCAGATGCATGTCAGCTCCGATCATCGATTCTGGCCCTCAGATGGTTGTGATCCGGAGTCTGATCGTGAAGCTCAAAGGCCTGACGGAGTTGACTCACTTGTAAGACGTCGGGAAATACGGATTCTCCTGAATTGCAAATCCAGCGCATGAGGCTAGGTTCCCGAGCATGGCGGAGCACAAGAAGAAACCGGCTTCCTCGATCCCATCGGATCTTCCGTCTCCAAAGCATCCCCCGGCCGCAGGCTCTGGGGAGACACACGAGTTCCTCTCGCGTGAAACATTGGATGCGCTTTCGACGCTGCAACTTCTGGACATGATCGTCGCCAAACTGCCTCCGCGGCATCCATCGTTGCTGGACTTCGTTTATTTGCGCGAACGCATCACCGGCATCGAAGAAATGAATTTTGAGGCTCAAAGAGCCATCGAGAAACTGGATGCCATCGTCGAAAAGCTCCGGTCCCCCGCCTTTCGCGTCGGCACGTTCCTCATGCCGATCCAGCCGGACACGGCGCACGTGTGCGTAAGCGGCACGGATTACGTCTGCCGACTGGATCCACAGGTTCCGTTGTCCGGCCTCCAGGTCGGGCAGCGTGTCCTCTGCAACGAAGCGTTCGTCATTGTTCAAGGGCTCGGCTTCGACCGGAGCGGCCCTATCGTCCGCATCGACGAATTACTCTCAGATGGAAGGCTCCGCATCGGACAGGAGAGCGGACTTTCGCAACTTGTTATCCAGCGCTCCCAATTGCTCTCGAAGGAGAAGCTCAAACCCGGTCTGGAAATCCGGCTCGACGCCAACCAGCGTATCGCCCTCGAAGTCGTGGGCGTGAGCAGGCGCACCGAGCGCTCACTGGAGAAAGTGTCCTCGCTGCCTTGGCAATCCATCGGCGGACAGGACGAGGCGGTGCAGGCCATTCGCGACACCATCGAGCTGCCATTTCTACATCGCGACCTGTTCCGCCGGTTTCAGCACACAGTCCCCAAAGGATTTCTGCTCTACGGCCCGCCTGGTTGCGGCAAGACGCTGCTGGGAAAAGCAACCGCCTTCAACCTGCGGCAGCAAATCCTCAAGGAAACGGGCCAGGATCACCCTGAATTCTTTCTCCATGTCAAAGGGCCGGAAATCCTGAACATGTGGGTGGGTGAATCGGAGCGACAAGTGCGCGACTTGTTCGCGCAATGCCGGGAGCGGGCCAGCGAAGGCGCGCTGGCATTTCTCTTCATCGACGAGGCGGAGTCAATCCTCGGCACACGCCGCGCCGGCCGTTACCAGAGCATCCTCAGCACTCTTGTGCCGATGTTCTGCACCGAGATGGATGGCATCGAGCCCTTGCGGAACGTCGTCATCATCCTGGCTTCAAACCGCGCGGACCTTATCGATCCAGCGATTTTGCGGCCAGGCCGGATCGACCGGAAGATTCGTGTGCGTCGCCCGGACCAGGCTGGCGCTCAAAAGATCTACGAAATTTACCTCACCGAATCGCTGCCGCTGGAGGAGAAGCCACAGGAACTCGCGGCAGCGGTGGCGGAGGCCCAGTTCGCCCGCAAGGAGGAGAATGCCTTCCTCGAAGTCTCCTATCGCAGCGGCAAGCGGGACCTGCTTTACCGCGCTGATCTAGCCAGCGGCGCCATCATCTCGGCGGTTGTGGAACGAGCGAAGAGCATTGCCATCCGGCGCTCGATCGATACCGCCCGGGAAACATCCATCAACCGTGATGACCTCCTGCTGGCGCTCAAGCTCGAGTACGACGAGAACGATCTCTTCCCAACCACGGACGTCACGGAGGATTGGATGAAGTTGACGGATTTCGATCCAGATAACGTGATCCGCCTTGGCCCTGTGCGACCACGACGCGCGAACAAGCCGGGCAGTGGGATTGTTTGAGCACCGATCGCCGATGATTCACTTTGGGCTGGAAACCGAGATTGGCATTCACCGGGACACCAGCGAAGACCTGGATGTTGTGGCCGAATCAATCGCGCTGGTGCGCAGCGCCACGCAGCCCGGAGTCTGGATGCGCTGGGACTACTCCGCTGAGGATCCCCATGCGGACGTCCGCGGATTTCGAGTCTCCGAACTCAGGCAGGACACGGACGAGGCGAACTATCATGCCCAGGATTCCCAACGCGAACTAAGCTTCGCCGAGATCAAGAGCGACTTTGTGCTCGGCAATGGTGCGAGGTTGTACAACGACCATGCGCATCCTGAATACTGCACGCCCGAATGCGCCAGCATCACCGACCTTGTTCTCCACGACAGGGCGGGTGAACGCATCCTGATGGCGTGCGCGCAACACCTCACGGACCAACTGGGCTCACAGGTGCGGCTCTACAAGAACAACACCGATTTCTTCGGCCACAGCTACGGTTGCCACGAGAATTATCTCATTGCCCGAAAGCTTCCCTGGGACAACCTGGCCGCCGGCATCCAGGCATTTCTCGTCACACGCCAGGTGTTCACGGGAGCCGGCAAGTTTGCGATTGAATCCGAGGACACCTTTGTCGCATCGGATTTTCAGATCTCGCAGCGCAGCGATTTCTTCAGTGAGTTGCAGAGCGTGGACACGATGCAACGCCGCCCGATCATCAATACACGCGATGAGCCCCACGCAAACCCGAACAGGTTCCGACGCTTCCACGTCATCATCGGCGACGCCAACATGTCTCCCTTCGCCACCCGCTTGAAAGTCGGCTCCACCGCGCTGTTACTCGAAGCTCTCGCGAGGAATCCGGAAGCGCGGCTGCCATTACTCTCGGACCCGCTTGGAGCACTGGTGTCCATCTCGCGCGACAAGTCCTTCAAGTGGGAAGTATCACTGGCCACGGAAAAACGGACGACAGCGCTCGAAATTCAGCGGGCTTACATCGAGTTTGTGCGGCAGCATTGCGATCTCTCCATTCCTGAACGCCAGAAGCTGGTGACCGACTGGGAAGCAGTCATCGCGGATCTGGAAGTCGATCATGTCCGGTGTCGTGATCGATTGGACTGGGTGGCGAAACTCCTGCTCGTGCGCGAGTTCCAAGCATCGCAAAACCTGACCGATGAAGATCCGTGGCTGCGCGCGCTGGACCTTGAGTATCACCGGCTGGACATGAAGGAAGGGCTTTATTTCGGCCTGGAGCAGAGCGGCGCGATGCTCGGCATTCCGGAAGAGCCGGCGGTTGTTCGAGCCATGTCCGAGCCTCCGCTTACTCGCGCCTACGTTCGCGGCAAATGCATCCAGAAATTTCCATCGAGCGTTGTCTCGGCACAGTGGGATCATCTCACCTTGCAAGGACGCCGGGGGCAGATGAAGATTTCATTGCAGGATTTATTCGCCTCCGAAGACATCGCCCGTTATGCTGCCGCCATCGATTCAGCCAATTCTCCGGAAGATTTGAGAAACATCGCGAGCGTGACAGTTTAAGGAACTGAACTTATGCCCGACCAAGCCCAAAAAAGCCGGCCAATGCCTCCAGCCCCCACTGGTGGCGGAGGGGACGGCCCGAGTTCGCCCAAGGTGGACAAACCCAACGTCGAGGAACTGCTCAAGCGCATGCGCAAGGTGGATCCAGACCAGGCCAAACGTTACCGTCAGCGCACCGGCCAATGAGCCAGACCATCGCAGGAGATTTCCTGTCGCTGCTCGCAGGCCGACAGCTTCAACCATTGCGCTCAGACACATCTGCGGCGCCCGTGGAAACGCAGGCGACAACTGTCTTCGCTTTTCATTACGCAGAGGGAGTGTTGATGGCGGGCGACCGCCGCGCCACGGCTGGAAATCTCATCGTCACAGACCACGTTGATAAGGTGATCGAAATCGATGGGACGTCATTGCTGGCGATCGCCGGCGTTCCCGCCACGGCCTTCGAAATGGCTCGAGTACTGCAGACTTCGTTCGAGTACTACCGCCGCAGCCAACTCCAGCAGCTCAGCCTGCCGGCCAAAGTGCGCGCCCTCGCCCGACTTCTTCGCGACAATCTCCCAATGACCCTGCAGGGCGTAGGCGTTGTCATGCCGCTCTTCGCCGGACTCGATCAATCGTTATCGCCTGCAAAGCCGCGGATTTATTTTTACGATCCGCTCGGCGCACAATTTCAGGCGGTTGGCTACGCCGCATCCGGCTCCGGATCGGGAACAATCCGCAGCATCCTGAGCTTCCAGGAGCGTCACGGGAATCCACGTCCGTCCGGGATGAACCTGCCGGAAGCGGTGCAGTTTGCCCTGCGATTGCTGATGGTTGCCTCGGAGTTTGATTCGGCCACGGGCGGCGTGAATCCCGAAGCAAGCACGTTTGCCACAATCCGGCTTCTGAAGCCCAATGGCGTTGAGTCTGTCAACACCGAGCAGCAGCGCGAGTATCTTGGGACCACCTGAGCACATGTCGATCATTCCGGATTGAATCCTATGACCGAGGAACCCTATCGCTGGCTCGAAGCCATTGGAAACCGTCGTGAGTACGTCAGTGAACAACTTAAAGGCGGCTCACCCGTCTTCGCGGCCTGCCTGCCATCTGGAATACTTCTTCTGGGCGTCGGAGGTGGAAGCTCAAAGGTTTTCGAGCTTTTCGACCGCCACGCGATGGCCGGACTCGGGCATCCTGCGGACATCGAAAAACTGCGCCAGGCGGCGATCGACGCCGCGCATGTGGAAGCATTCACCCGTGCGCCAGAAGACGTCAGCCTTCGCCGGCTCGTCAGCTTTGGACTGAGTCCACAGCTCAAGACCAGCTTCGAACAAATCTTCAGCGCTCCGTATTTGATCGAGCTGGTGCTGGCGGAGCTTGGCCCGCACCCGGACCATGATTTACTGGTGCGTCTCCGGTTCGACGGATCATTTCAATCGCAGTCGAATGGCGTGGTCGTCGTGGCGGGTGAACTCGATGTCGAGCACGCGGCAAAGGACTGGATCACCAGGAACATGGCCGGAAAGACAAGCCGACCCGAAGCCGCTGACCTCCTGCTCCAGGCATGGTGGTGCATCACCGAGAAGAAGACATTCGATGACAGCCTACCTCCTGAATCTGCGCGTCGCGAAGGATGGCGTGCGGCGGTGATTGGAAGAACGGTAGAACTCGGCTGGCTTTCCAGGGACGGCAAACGTGCCGCCCTCTACGAACCGTTGACTCTCCAGCAGTTGGAGGGTGAAATTCTTCGCCCTCTTCCCAATCCCACTCCTTGAACAAATGCGTGATCCTCAGAGGCGCGAACGCCAGTTTTGTGAACGCCCCAACCAACACAGAAAAGTCAATTCACGAACACTGGCTCGAACACCGGACCCAAGCCATGCTTGCGCAGCAATTCAATAAATCTTCCGAGGCCACGCTTCTCATCCGAGCCGAGGTGGTAATGAATATGCCAGCCAAGGTAATCTTTTCGAAACTCCAAGTCGTATTCTGTCCGGCTGGTGATGATGTGATCCAAAGTATCAAGACCAAAACTTTTTGCCTCGCGCAGTTGCCGGCGCAACACTGAGTTTTCGACTCCCCGGCGCAACGCCCAGACCGCATAGACGAATGGCAGGCCGGTCAGCTCATACCATGCGGCGCCCAGATCCCAAATCTGATGCGTGTGGAGTGATCTGGAGAAGTCAATGGCCCGGTCGCCGATCAACAGCGCGGCGTCAGGCATCTGTCCTGGCTCATAACTGGCCAGCCGTTGGAATTCCGCCCTGAGTCCGCGTTCCGCCAGCAGCACCCGAAGCAATGAGACACTCGTCAGTGACGCCGGATCGCAAAAGATTTCATGAATCTCAGCCAGCGGTTTTCGATGCGCCAGAAACACGCTTTGAACTTCGCCCAGCGACGCCACGGCAATGCCGTCAAGGACATCGTATCGGTTGTTGAACAACACTTCTGTCACACTGACCAGCGCCGCATCAAGTTCGTCACGACGCAGGCGTTCCGCCAGTTCCGATGGTGGCAGGAAGACAATCTGATCTTCAATGCCGCGCGTGAGAGGCACCGCATTCAAGTAAGCCACGGAGCCTGCACGGAACGGCGCAAGGGATTGCTCCAGGCCAACCTCGCGTTCGCGATGAGAGGTGCGTTGCTCACGCTCGTGGCGTTTGGCAAGTTGTTCCGCCGACTCCGGCGCCGCCATTCGGAGCTTTGGAATATTCTCCGGATCGCTCATGAGAAATGAAGTGAACGTCGTCTCTGCGAACAGCGCAGCTCGTTCACACCCACGGGACAATCGTTGTTCTTGGAAGCTTTGCTCATCGCCATGGGAAGCATGCCAGCGTGGTCAAAGTACGCCAGACGTTTCCTTGGGCTCTGCGCGCCACCGTTGCATCATTCAACTTTCACTCAACGCCATTCGTGCTTGGGGTACTTGCGCTGCAACTCCGACTTGAGCTTCGGATAATGCTCCCGCCAGAAATTACCGAGATCTTGCGTCACCTGCACCGGTCGATTGCTTGGCGCCAGGATGTGAACAACCACCGGCACCCGGCCCAGTCCAATCTTCGGAGTCTGGTTCACATCGTAAAGTTCCTGAATGCGAAGCGATACAAACGGAAGGCCGTCCGGCACGTAAGAGACTTTGGGAGTGCGTCCATTGGAAAGCGGCAACCGTTCAGGGGCGTGCTTGTCCAAAAGCGCCTGCTGGTCTTCTGAGAGCCAGCTTGCAATCGTCGGCTTCACTGGCCGGTCCTTGATATCCTTGTAACCAATCGCGTCCTGGCAAATCTGCTCGATGAGATGATGCCGATCCGCCTCGGTGATTGGCGGCAGATCCAACTCGGGACACCATTTGCTGAGAAGATTCAATCGGAGGATCCATTGATCCACCGCATGATTCCATTCGGTCAGAATCAACCTTCCAGCGATCACCTCGTTCGCAAGCAACCTGGCGGCTTCTTCCGGTGGCGGGGGCTCGATCCGTCGGGCGGAAAGTGCCAAATCCCGGAAGCGAAGCAGCTCGGCGGCTTGAACTCGCTTGGTTCCTGCGTCGAAGGTCACTTTCAGTTCAGATCGAATGTCCTCTGGAAACAGCTCCCTCAACCAGTCCGGTTGCACCGTCGTCGCCATTGAGAATATCGTTGAAACTTCCTTGTCCCGATTCTCAATCTCGCGAACCTCCGCCACCACGAGGAGATCGCCGTGCTGGACGACACTCTCTCGTGCCAGCACTCCGCGCCTTCCATGTAACATCTCGCAACGCAACGTTCCCGCGTCCACCCGCCGCGACACACGATCGGAAAACCCAATCAGGATGCACTTCTGTATCGCCTGATCTTTGACATCCTTCGGTTCAACATCCAATCCCTCACGTCTGGCGATCTTTAGGAAATTTTCCAACAGCGGCGCCACCTGTCTTGCCGTGATCGCGTGGATTCCCAGCTTCCTGCATGCTTCCAGCTTGAATTGATTCTTCGCTGCGTAGGTCCAGGCCCGCATCAAGATCCAGAAGTCAGAAGAAGCTTTCTCCCCGAGCAGTTCTTCCCGCAGGCCCAGCGTCTCCCGATCCACGCTTCGCAGCAACAGATCGCGCCCCTGCGTCAGCGCGGCAATCAGTGCGGCCTGATAAACGCATCCGTAATCCTGTGCTGCCAGCAGCATTCGCGAGTAACGCGGGTGCAATGGAAACGCCAGCATCCGGCGGCCAAGTGGAGTGATGCCTCCCGATTGTGGCGGTTTCAGACTCCGATGTCCGGCTTCAGTTGAATCCTCCGGCCCTTCGCTCGGATGCGATGAAGGGGAGGCTATCTCCTTCGATTGGAGCGCCCCCAGGTCGATCAACAATTCCTCCGCGTGAGCCAATGCCTGCTCTTCCGGCGCATCGAGCCATCGGAATTTTCGCAGATCATCCACGCCAGCGGCCTTCAAGGTCAGAACGACTTCGCACAAATCCAGCCGCCTCACCTCGGGCAGCTCCTGGGCAAGCCGGTGACCATGCTCTTCGCGAGACCAGAGACGCACGCATGTTCCCGGTGCGGTGCGGCCGGCGCGCCCTGCGCGTTGGTCCGATGACGATTGGCTGATCTTCTCGATCAGCAGCGTGTTGATGCCGCGAAGGGGATCGTATCTCGGGATCCTGGCGAGTCCGCTATCGATGACCAGTTTGACACCGTCGATGGTCAGCGATGTTTCAGCGACGTTGGTGGAGACCACGACTTTCCTGCCCTCGTAACGAGCCACCGCCGCGTCCTGATCTCGTGGTGACAACTCGCCATGCAACGGAAGCAGGATGAATCCTCTGGACTCTTTTGTGTGACGAATCGCTTCGATGGTCTGTGCGATTTCAAACCCGCCCGGCATGAAGACCAGAACATCGCCACCGCCGCCTCCACGGACATAATCACTGAATGCCTCAGCAGCCTGCTCCCACACCGGCCGCCGATCCGTGTAGCTCGCGCGAGCTGCATAACAGATCTCGACAGGAAACACCCTCCCCTCGGATGCAAGCGTGGAGCATCGAAATGCACGTGCCGAATCTTCCGATGCGAACACCGTTGGATCGCTGACAGCCCTGTCCGCGTGAATCTCATGCGGAAGCTCGGTACTTGCGGGCATGGCTGTCCGCGCTCCGGCGGCCTGCTCCTCATCAACCCTGCGCGCGACTGATTTCTTGAGTTCCGATCGCCCCATGTACTCAGTCAACTGGCCCGCATTCAAAGTCGCCGACATTACGATCAAGTGAAGATCCGGGCGGTGTCTCTCCTGCAAATCGAGCGCCTGAGCCAGGGTGATGTCACCGTAGAGATGCCGTTCATGAAATTCGTCGAAGATCAGCACCGAGATTCCCGCAAGCCTGCCGTCATCCAGCATCTGGCGCAGCAGAACGCCTTCTGTCACGAACCGGATTTTTGTGTCCCTGGAAGTGATGTTTTCAAACCGGATCTGGTAGCCCACTTCCTTGCCAAGTTGGACTCGCAGTTCCTCCGCCACACGGGAAGCGAGCAAGCGGGTCGCCAGTCGCCGGGGCTGAAGAATCACAACCTGTCCCCTGTCCAGGAACCCATGCTTGAGCAGCATCTGCGGCACTTGAGTGGATTTCCCCGAGCCGGTGGGTGCTGAAAGGATGAGCCGCCTGTCCTGTCGCAACCGGGAAATGAGCTCCTCCTCGATGTCGTAAATGGGCAGTGGTTCAGCCATGCGGTGCGCACCTTACTTGGTGAGCAGTTGGGTTCAAGCGTTCAACGCCAACCGTGGGATCGCACAACCGAGCGCATGGTCGATTTCGAACCCGCTGGCATCTGTCGCTTGAACCAGGCATCGTAGCGCTCCACCTGGCGAACTCGCGACTCTCCTCCTTCTCAGCCTCAATGATGCCCACCGCCGTGGCTCATTCTGCCACGGTCATTTTCGCTTGGTCCGTTGACTTGCGGAAGCAACCGCGTACCTGTGTCCAGGGTCTCATCCATGAGATCTTCCGCAGCCGAATCATTGTGATCTAATCCGAACAGATGGCCTATTTCGTGACTGACGACGGTCAGCAGGTCCATCCGGCCCAGGACAGAATCTTCCTTGGCGGCCAGTCGCAACTCCTTTACGGCATTCATGCCGAACTCGGAATCATCGGCGGGCGTCGAATCCACGAACCAGCCATGTCCAGCGGCATTCACGTCCAGAAAGATCGTCGAACCGACCGTGAGGGCGAGCATCTCGCCCGGAAGATCGATGATTTCGAATACGGCCTGCCTGAGGGCTCCTCCTTCAACTCCTGCCTGCTCCCACAGGTCTATGGCGGTCTCGATTACTGGTCCGGCAGTCAAGAGCTTCAGGGGAGCGTCAACCACCGGAGCGGAAGATACAGCAGGAGCTGTCAGCGCCCTCTCGTCATCAACGATGGTGATCGTGGCACTGCCGACGCCGATCATCGCACCGACAGGATTCGAGAGCATGACCTGGAAGGTTTCGTTCCCTGGTTCTTTGACGGTATCACCGTTAATGGTCACGTTGAATGTCTTCGAGGTTACTCCAGCCGCAAAACTCATCGTCCCGGAAGTGCTCTGATAATCGCTGCCAGCGATAGCCGTCCCGTTGACTGTCGCGTAGGAGACCGTGACCGGGGTCGCACTTACCACGGAGAGCGTCACTGTCACCGCTACGGTTTTGGTTCCTGAGTTGCCCTCGGTGACAGATGCATTTGACACGGCCAGCGTCGCCACATCGTTGTCGGCAATCGTGCCATTCGCCACCGCCGACGCACCGACCGTGTAGCCCGTTCCCCCTGTCAACGTCAGTGTGACGCCCTCAATGCCTTCCGCGATGACGTCGTTCACCGGGCTCAGCGTGAGAGTCGCGCTCGTCACGCCTGCAGCCAGCGTCAATGTCAGCTTGTTGGCAGCCAGCGTCCCACCCGCGGCGACCACGGTGTAATCGGTTGTCAAAGTGGCGGTCCCGCTCCAGGCCAGGTTCACCACGGTGCTGCCAGTGAAGTTACCCGAACGGGTCACGGTGAACACAATTGGATCTCCCGCCTGTTCAGCTCCGGACGCGTCAGTTGTCGCGATTGTCAAAGTCGGCGAGCCGACATCGTCATTCACAATCGTTATGACCGCAGCATTGTCCCCAAAGGAGATGCCGACAGGGTTGGAAAGCAGCACCTTGAAAGTCTCATCCACCTCCGGCGTCGCGTCGGCGACGACCGAAACGGTGACTGTGGCGGATTGGCTGCCCGCAGCAAACGTAGCCGTACCGGAAGCCGCCACGAAGTCGGCGCCAACAACAGCGCTCCCGGCGGCGGTTGTCCAGTTGACGGTCGCCGCTGCTACGACGGGGGCGGACAACGTCAAGGTCAGCGTGGCTGAACTCGTGCCTGATGCGCCCTCGTTCACTGCGGTGTCGGCAACCGTCACCCACGGCGATGCACCGGTGTAAGCCACGTCGTTGGTGCGCGTGCGGAAGTTGTCGAAGGAACTCGCCCCCCTCGCGTCATGACACCGAAAGAGCCATCGATGACCGCAGCATTAAAGCTCGTGCTTGTGACCAGGACGCCATTCACAGAAATGCTGATCGTCGATCCCTGGAGGATGAGGTTGAGAGCATGGTCTGTTCCGGCAGCCAACGCGTAGCTCGTGGAGGTGTCAACGACCGAGCCGCGGCGCGGATCAACGTGACCGATCAGAACCTTCTGATTGGGCACATCGATGGCGGCAAATTTGAAGTCGTTGGCCGCGTAAGTGTCGAAGGCAATCCCCGCGACCGTGCTGGTGCGGACGGTTGCGCCAAGCTCGATGTTCGAACCAGTCTGGAGCCCGTGCCCAAGACCAAGGTCAATCATATCAATGGCTGTGCCGCCAGCGCTCGACGGCGTGCCCGTGTAGCGATCACCCACGACAGTGAACATGCCGCTTTGCAAGCCGGTAAACTGGTCGGCGCTGCCATCATCGAAGTCCTCGACCCGGTCGTGTGTGACCTGCGGCGGCAGAACCTGTACCGCGATATTGTCGTAGGCACCGCGAGAGTTGTCTGAGCCAAAGCCAACGAATCCGTAATTGAGGCCGTAGCTGCGGCCATCGACTACCCGCATCGCATACGTCTGGCTGAACACCGCTTGATTATCCACGACCAGCGTCGCCGTCAGCCCGTTCACCTGCAGAAGCATGTTGTAGAAGGTATCCGACTTTGCCTGAAACGGCTTCTGCCGATCGACAATCCAACCGGTCGCGTCACGATGCCCCATCACCAGCTTGTTGACCGACACATCGATGCCGGTGAACTTGAACGCGGTCGGGCTCTCGTAATCGAAAATAATGAATGCGTTCGCCTTCCAGCCCGCGACCGGCTTGATCACGCTGATCGCAGCCTGCACCTCATAATAGACCGGCAGGTAATCGGGGATGTTGTACACCGCCGCCGCGCCAGCGCCAAGAGACGCTGCCTCCACCTGGAGAACACCGCCCGCAACCGACCATGTGCCCGTATCCACCGCGAAGCCCTGTAGTTTCCCGTTGTTGAAGTCCGCCCCTCGCAGGACATCGCGCTTGCCGCCATGGATATTCCCGGCCTGCGGATCAATGGGGCCGCCTGTCTGATCCTGCCACGCCGGATCCTGCTGACGGACGAGGCCAAGTTCACCGTTCGGCTCCCCATTCCGCGCCGCGGCGCTTCCGGTCTCTGCAGCCCGCGTAGGATCAGCGCCAAGGCTGGCCGACAGCGCGTAGAGGAACTCCGCCAGGCCCGGCTGCAACTGTCGGCTGACCGTTCCCAGACCGAACGGCGCAAATGGCACCAAATAGGTGTTGAACTCGCCGGCCCAGTCAATCTCGCGGTCACCGCCGGTGTTGGCGATGAGGACATCGCGGCCAGCGCCTCCATAGCCGCGATCCTCGTAGCTGGGATGGGTATCGGGCGTTGTGTTTTCGCCAGTACCGGGCGTCGAGGGATCGTCGGAGTTGAGGTCGTCATCAACATTGATGAGGTCATTGCCCCAACCGCCGAACACCTGATCCTGACCCGTGCCGCCCACCAGCCAATCGTTGCCGAGGTCACCAAAGATTGCGTCCTTGCCGTCGCTCTTCTTAACGCCGTAGGTGGCGGAGTTCTCGTCAACACCCTCCACGCTTGAAAAATTGAGGAAGAATTCCAGAACTCCAGCCGCGAGCTGCCCGTTCGATCCGAGGAGGATCTTCCGCATCGGATTGTACTCGTCGTAAAGCGCGAACTCATCGGCTCGACGGTCCGGATCGAAATGCGTCGGTGTCGCGGTGGTATTGAAGCGAAGCACGTCCCCTGGGTTGAACGGGTGGAAGTAATCGGTGCGCGAGACGCTGGCCAGGAGGTTGCCCGTGTAGATCTGGACATACGATTCCGCCAGCGCTTCGGCCCCCGAGATCGCATCGTCGCCGGAACCACCATGAAGCGCATCGTCGCCGAGCCCACCGAAGATGATGTCATCCGCGAAGGTTGGGCGGAAGAGCGGATTCTGGAGTGCCGTGTTCGCGTCCACGTTGAACGGCGTCAGATCGACGGTGTACTTGATCCGTCCAGTGACGTTGATCACAGCCGTCTGCACTTTGCCCGGGTTCGAAATCGTGGCGTCAAGTCCGCCCACCGGAACCGCAGCCTGTCCGTGGAGTGGTTCGGCAGTGCCATTGCGGCTTATCAAGATGCGTCCATCGTCGCCAAGCACTGCATCGTCGCCATTGCCACCGGAAATCCAATCGTTGCCATGGCCACCAATGATCCCATCGTTCTGCCCGTCGCCAAACAACGCATCATCTCCAATCATGCCGTAGATAAAGTCATCCCCACTCTCGCCGTGAATCTCATCAGCCGCACCAATGTCCACCGCGGTCGGAATGTAATCCAAACCGCCGGGTGTGTAATTGAGCGATTCGGCGGCACGTACTACAATCCGGACAGTGCCGCGGTTCTCAGCTGTCGATGTTTGGTCATAGGCGAACTGCAATGGCGTGGTGGCACCGCCAGCGGCCACGCTGACCATGCGATAGATATTGCCATTGTCGCCCAACAGCATGTCGGAATCGTTGGCGTGACCGCTGAAAGCAGTGTCCCCAGCATCGAGGCGCCCAAGGTGGGTGCCGGCACCGCCGAAGATCAGATCGGCTCCAGTCGCGTCCGTTCGGCGATCAGTCGTGCTCAGACTGAAGAGATTGGAACTGCCGCCGACAATGTCGTCCTGACCCAGGTTGCCGAAAATAACGTCGTTGCCACCGTTGCCTTCGATGTAGTCATCGCCATCGAAAAGTTGGTTTTCAACCGATGCCTGCACCGATAGCGCGCCGTCGGGGAGGCGCAGTGTGCCCACCGTAAGATCAATCGATCCGTCACCCTGGATGATGTCATTGCCGAGTTGACCGAAGATCTGATCGCTGTGCGCACCGCCGGCGATGTAATCGTTGCCGAAGTTGCTGCCCGCCGCCGCCTCCGTGGCTTGATCGTGATCGAGGATTTGAATATCGAAATCCTCCCAAATTGGTGCACCGCCCGGGATATTACGCGCCCCCTGAGTTACCAGTGCTCCGCCTGCGGTCGCCGTCTCCGTGCTGTAAATCTGGCCTCCTTGGTCACCCGTCAGCGTCCGGTAGCGGGAGTTGGCCATGATGTCTCCCAAAGTCCGGTCCAGCGTGACGTTGTCGCCAAAGATCAGATCGCGCTCGCCGCCGCCGTCGATGCGGTCACCATAGGCGCCGCCGACGAGAATGTCTTCGCCCTCGTTGCCCCTGATTGTATCGGCACCGCCAATGCCGTTTGCGAGGGTCTTGATCAGGTCCAATGTCGTCGCGTTGGAACCAGCGTCTCCGACAAAGCTCAACGCCGCGTTGTCGCCATGCACAATATCGTGGCCGGCACCGGTGCGAAGGTCGTCACCGTCAGCGCCACCCAGGACAATGTCCTGGCCAGCACCTGTGGTGATGATATCGCCGCCACCGTCAGCAAACTCGATCGTCTCGATTGAACCGAAGGTCATCGGCAGCCCCGTAAATTGAGCCGCGCCACTGTTTGCCGCTGTGATCCGTCCGCTGTCGCCAATCACCAAGTTCGCCCCATCACCCGCGTTGATCGTGTCGTTGAACCGTCCCCCGATTATCAAGTCATTGCCGCTGGTAGCGGTGATGTCGTCCACTCCGCCTTCCTGCGTCGTGGACAAACTCTCGATCAAATCAATGTCGCTGGCATCACTGTCCACGCCGGTTCCAGCCCCCTGACGCTCGCTCCGCACAAAGTCGATCTGGCCTTCGTCGCCGAACACGATGTCATTTCCATCCCCCGTGTTCACCGTGTCACCGCCCTGGCCGGCGATCACGATGTCGTTGCCGCCATTCGCCGATATATCGTCGTTGCCGCCCTGTTGCGGATCGGTGCTGGCGATCAAGCCAATCGTGATGGTGGTGATTGGCGCGCTGCCGAATCGGTTCGCATCCAGGTTCGCCGCGACGATCCGACCGTTGTCGCCGAGGACCACATTGTTGCCCGAGCCCGCCCGGACGGTGTCCCCGGCGGTACCGCCAAACACGATGTCATTGCCCGCGCCGGTGGTGATGTCGTCCACGTCGCCGACGCTCGGATCGGTGGTCTCAATCTCGTCGATGTCACCGACATCCGTGCCGCCATGGTGGCTGACGTAATCGACATGACCGCTATCGCCGAGCACCACGTTGTTGCCTTCGCCAGTGCCAATCGTGTCCAGACCAGCGCCACCGAACAGGACGTTTTGACCGTCATGCCCTTGGATGTTGTCATCACCTCCGTTGGCCGAATCCATCGTCTCGATGCGCGTAACCACTCCGTTCACCAGCGTCACCATACCGTAGTCGCCCAGCGCAATGTCGTTCCCCCCATCGCCATGCAAGGTCTCGCGATTCGTATCGTCCACTACGTCGTTGTTTCCGCCACCAAAGAGGATGTCGTCGTTCTCGTTGCCGTTGATCTGGTCATTCGCCCCCTGCGGCGTCTGCGTTGTCTGCGCAACTCTGACGCGATTGCGAAGACTTGTTGCAGTATTATCCAAATCCACACGGCCTTGATCGCCGAACAAGACGTCCCGTCCGTTATTGCCGGAAATGGTGTCGCGGTTGTTGCCGCCAAGAATGATGTCCTCTCCGTTCGTTCCGGTGATGGTGTCATCGCCTTGACGATCGTCTGTCAGGCTGACACTCGCCACAATCGTCGCGATCCGATCAGTCAACGCGGTTGCAGCAACTGACAACAATTCAATGGAACCTTCGTCGCCAAGGATCACGTCGCTGCCATCGGTCGCCGCAGCCACCTGCGAATCGCCGTCGATGCGGTCGCCCCCTGCCCCGCCGAGCACGATGTCGCTGCCCTGGTTGCCCTGAATCACATCGTCGCCGGTGCTGCCTGGGTGCGTTGTTTGTACGCCGATCACTGCGGCAATGGTCAGCGGAAGATTGGCGTCAAAGGTGACCAGGCCTTCGTCGCCAATCACTACGTCGTCAAATTCCTGGCCGAAAATCATATCGTTGCCAGCCCGGCCCACGATCACATCGCTGCCTGCAGCCGCCGAAAGGACGAGCACCTCCACCCGGACGCTGTGATTCAGCCCATCTGTTTTGTCGCCCGGACCGCCGTTGCCCACCACGATGCCTGGCGCGCTCACGTTCCCGTCGTGATAAAGCACTTGGGCCACGTCGCCGAAGATCAGGTCGTTGCCAGTACCGCCGGTGATGCGATCCAGCTCGCCCGTGCCGCCGAAGATGATCAAAGGCAGACTCGAAGCCGACGCGTTCACCAGATCGTCGCCAGCCTGTGAGTTGAGGACGAAGTCGCCATCCGCGCCAGCGGCGAGCGTCACGGTCACCGTGTCTGCGCCATTCCCTGTGTTCAACGTTGTGATCGTGCGCACGGCGGAGCGCTGGTGAGTGCTGTTCACCGCAATCGTGTCGGCCAGGTTGCTCGTCCAGATCGTGATGCCGTGGGCAAACGTACCTGTGACATCCGTAGCAACATAGTGAATTTCGGCCGGCGCGAGGCCTTTGATCATTCCGCTGGTGATGATGACACCACCATCGCCATGCCCCGTGGACTCATCGCTCACCATCAACTGGTTCGTGTCTGAGCCGGCATCGATGTTCAGTAGGCCTGTCACATCATCGAGTTTTCCCTGGAGGAAGTCCGCGGCGCCTTTGGTCGCCTGTGTCACGTCCGCCACGTCGGAGACGTAAACGCGGTCGTTGCCGTTGCGCAGATTCAGGTTCGTCGTCGCGATCGTGCCCTGGATGTTGAACACGTCGTCGCCGGATCCGAGATCGATGTTCAGCGTTTCGACGCCGTAGTAATTGATGCCATCAATGCGCGTGGCCAGTCGCACAGATTGATTGCCGCCGGTCAGGTTGGTCGCGATGTCTGCCGACGCGATGCTGAGATCCCGGTGAGCGCCCTGGAACGTGATGATATAGACATTGCCGAACTTGTTCACAGCCACGTTGTCAGTATGCGGCAGATCCAGCGAAGCGTTGTTCGGGTTTAGAATATTACTGAGCTTCGTCAGCACCGCTGCGGCTGAGTCACCAAAGTTGATAGTAGCCACCTGGTTGTTGAATGCCGGGAACGTGATGGTAAAGCTGCCGCCCGTGGCATCGACCGTGAGCGTCTGCACGGTGTTGATGTCCGGCAACGTAGAACTCGGCGTGCTGCTCGGCACGTTCCGCACGGCCTCGATCTTGGTGATGACCGACTGGTTCAACGTCGTGTTTGGCTGTAGCGTATTGCTAGGCATCGTCAACAGTGGGAAGCTCTGCCCCGCCAGACTGCCACCCCAGTAAATCGTGTAGGCGACGTTGCTGCCATTCGGCGCGCTGGGGTTCGGGAGCGCGCGAGTTTCCTCGACGCGAATGCCGGTCGATCCATAAACCGTTTCGAGGGCCAATTCCACCTGCGCGGCAGTCGCGGCGTAATCCAGCGTCACGCTGGCAATGCCCGTGCCCAGGGTGAAGGCGCCGCTCAACGCCTGGATGAACACCGTTTGCACCTCCGCCACAGACGGCATCTCGAGCCCTGTCAACGTAGTCTGCGTGAGGGTGCCGGCGCTGTGGTTGATGTTGGCCCGATCGTTGACGTTCACCGTGTCGCCGCCGGTGCCGGCATTGATGGTGAGAAGAGCGGCGATTTCGTCGATGCGTTGTTCATCCGGCAAGGTCGCCACATTGGCGTTGCCGACGTTGACGGTGTCCGCGCCGTCGCCGGTGTCGAGCGTGGTGTGGCCAAGCAGTGTCCTGACGTTGAACGTGTCCGCCGACGGACCGGCGAGGATGTTCGTCGCGCCGCGATGCGTCGATTCGACGTGGACCGTGTTGGCGCCTGTGCCGAGCTGGAGGTTCAGCGCTTCCAAGTTCGCGTAGGTGATGCCGCCGCGCAGGGACTCGGTGCCAATGATCGTGTCCGGCCCCATGCCGAGACCATGGACGCGCGTCTCGGTGATGGTGACCGATTCGACCGCCGGGCTGTTTTGGTTGAACAGGTTGAGAGTATCGACCTGATCGGACTCGATGACCGTGACGTTCGGATTGAGCGGCGCGTAGTAGTACTCGTCACCAGCGTAGTCAGGAATCACCGTCTTCGGGTTCGGCGTCTTGCCGACAGGCCAATCCGTCTTGAAAGTCACCGTGTTGCCCGAGACCGACTCAACTTCCATGATGATGCCCTCGGCCGGGCCGTTCAGGAACGTGAAGCAATACGGATGCTCGTTCATCCGAGGATCGAACCCGTTGCCCACGGTATATCCCCTATCCGGATTGACGTGCGAGGCGTTTGGATCGGTGAGCGTCGCCTTCCCGTCCGAAGTGCCGACCGTGCCGACATTACCGTCCTTGATCGGAAGATTGGTTTCGCCCGGCAGCATGAACGGATTGTTTAGGAACACTTCCGCGCTCACGCGGACTCCGCCATCGATGGTGAGCGGACCACGAACGCCGTTGATGCGGCCGCCGAGCGGCGAGAACACCTTGGCGTCAACGCCGTCCACCACGTCGTCTGGAATGCCGTGGACCGTGACCGTTTGCCGCGTGGACCACGACGCGCTGATGGGAGACACAACATTCGATCCGGTGAAGACCAGTTGCGGCGTGGCCACCGCGCGACCCGACAAGGTGACGCTCGCGGTGAAGGCCAGCGGCTGTGTCACAGTGAGAATGTTGCTGTTGACCGTGGCGGTGTAAGGCGCGGTGATGGCCCTTGCCAGGCCCTGCGCCACGGCACCGATCGTGAGGAGATCGCCGAAATAACCTTCGATCGGCATCCCGACCACATAGCTGTATTTCACGCCACCGAGAACCGCCGTCCAGATGTCATTGGCCGTGACAGCACCCGTGAGCGTGAGCGTCTTGGTCGTGTTCGATGGCGAGCCGACGGTCGCGGCGGAGCGATTGGCGGCTACCGACGCTTCGGCAGTAAACTCAGTCGCTCTCGTGACGATCATTTTGGTCGCGCCATCCGCAGTGACAGTGTAGCCCGTCCCGTTCAGCAACTGAGTGATGCCCGAGGCAACAGCCTCAAGCGTCAGCGACGTGCCATTGCTGCCTGCCGTGAACGAATACTTCACGCCATTGAGCGTTACAGACCAGACTTCGCCATTCCCCACGCTGCCCTGGAAGCTGATCGTGGCGCGCTTGGTGGCAACAAGCGTCTGCAGGGCTTCGCGCTGGCCGAAGTTACTGTTTGGATCGAACGCAAGGCGAGAGTCGTAAGTCCGCGTGAGTTGTGGCGTAACGTCGATCACGACCGTCTCTCCGTCCTCCAGCGGTTTAGTCAACACCACGTCGTAGGTATCGATCACAGGCGAGTAAAGGTTCGGGAACTGGGCGGCCATGTGATACAGGAGCTCAAAGTGGCTCGTGTTGCCCGGGAGCACCACGTTGTTTGCGCCCGGCGCCACCGTCCAGCCCGGACTCTTGAGTGTGTAGGTCTTGAACTCGGCATCGTAATCGTCGATCACCGCCGTCTGGCCCACACCCGCACCCGAGGTGATCTTGACCGTGGCGTTCTTGAGCGAAATCGCATCAGGATTGGTGTCGTGGTTTTCCAGCGAAGCATTCAACTGATAGGACATGCCCACTGCGAGCGGTCCTTTCACGCCGGAGGACGTAACAGAACCCACGACGATCCGATAAACTCCCGCCTGACTGACGGTCGTGTCGATGAACGGATCCTTCAGTGAGGTGCTGCCAACATCCGCCACGGAGGAACCACTGCTTTCCGTCACCGGCAAAGTGTCCGGGAAGACGCCTTGGGGATTCTTCGGCCCCTGGAATTTCAGGTAAGTCCACCGCAACTGGCCCAGCCCAAGGTCTTGCACCGTGCCGTGGTCGATGTCGAAGATCACCTGTATTGGGCCACCCTGCTTCGATGCCGTCACGGTAAAGGTGTCGAAGTTACCGTTCGCCTTGTCCGCAAGATCGAAACTGCCGTCGTCCTTCTTCGTCGCGGTGACGGTCGCGCTGGCGTCGGCATTGATCAGATCCGCAATCGTGTCGGCCACAAAGTTCAGCGTCCGGTGGTCGGGGTCCGACGGAACGGTGTCCGGTGACTGGTAGCTGTAAACAATTCCGTTGACCGTCGCGATCCAGGTCCGCTTGGTGCCCCAATCGCCGCCGAACAGCACATTCGTCGTGCCGTTGTAATGCGTGCGCGTGTCGGCGTTCGGGTCCGACACGGCGCCGTTGTTGATGTTCAACTTCGCGTTCAGGCGGGAGAACGAAACCGGACCGATTTGCGCCGGGACCGTTCCTGGTCCCGTGGTTATCACCACGGTGCCGCCGCTGGCCGCAGCCGACGCTCCAATGGCCTTCGCGAGCCCCGCCGCCACACCATCGCGGCTCAACAAAGTTCCGGAGAAGCCATCAACGCCAGTGCCCGCCGTGTAGTAGGGCGATTGGCTGACACCGCTGATCGGCACGGTCCAGACGTCGTTGTCATAGACAGTGGCGCTGTTGTTGAGCGTTATCGTCTGCGTCCAGCCTACACGCGGAGTGCCAAGAACTGTGACTGTGGCTTGAACCGGAGCCGACGTGATCGTGGAAGCAGTCGAAGGTTTGGCCAGATTACCCGGAGTGTCGATGGTGACGCCGCTCCCGCTGAAAGAGTGCGTGGGCGGAGAGGTGGAATCCGTGATCGCCTTGTTCAAACCTTCCGCAACACCCGCAGTGGTGACGGCAAACCCGCCGGTACCGGCCGTGTAAGAATACGGCGAACCGACGGTTACGTTCCAAGCTTCGTTGGCTTTGATCGTTCCACCAATTGTGACTGTGGTTCTCCACACACCGGGCGTGCCGGTGATCAATCCGTTCGTCGGTGCTGTCAATGCGCCCGAAACAATCACGACCGATCGAGTCACTGTGACTGTCGCGCCACTGGGGCTGGCAACATAAACACTCTGGCCCTGGTTAATCTTCCCAGCCAAACCTGTGGCCACGTTATCCACCGAGGTATCACCGTTGTTGGACGTGTATGAGTACTCGGTGCCGTCCAAGACGATTTTCCAATCACCCGTCGGAACTGTCGTCGTGCCGGAACTGAGCGACACGGTAAACTTCACTGCAAAATTCTGCACGAACGTTACAGTGCCTGCCGATGAGGCGGGGGCAATCGTGACGCCGGTGGTCGTGAAGCCGGAACTCTTGCTTACTGTCAGGCTGTTTCCGCTGGGAGTCGTGGTGAAACTGTTGGGGATCGCGTTCGCCAATCCCGCCGCCACCCCGGCGAGACTCGCGAGGTTACCTTGGAAGCTCGGAACATTAGTGCCGGCGACATACGAATACGAAGTGCCGCTGAGATTCACCGACCACGTTTCACCATCCTTGTAGGTTCCACCCAGATTAAAGGTGACGCTCTCCCAATCGACTTGCGACAGGTGCGCCGCCAGCGGCGTGCCGGTGATGATCGCGCTGCCTTGAGGGGCTCGTCCGCCAACCGAGAACTGGACCGTGAAACCTGCAGCCTTCGCCAGAGTGAGGACGCTGCCATTCGCCGCCGGTGCGTAGGTGTCATCGGTCACAGCACGCTTCAATCCTTCCGCAATGCCTTCGGGCGAAAGGGGCGTGCCCGAGAAGCCGTCCAGCGCCGTTCCAGCCACGTAGTTGTAAGCCGTGCCGTTCAGCGTCACGGTCCAGGTCTCGTCCGCCACCACTGGACCGGAGAATGTCAGTGCGGCCGCCGAGAACTGGATCAGGATCGGCGTGCCGACGATGTTCGCGCTGCCTTGCGGGCTGTTGCCGCTCACCGAGAAGTCAACCGCGAAGCCCGCAGCCTTGGTCAGCGCGAGCACAGCACCATTTGCCGCAGGATCGTAACTGTCATCAGTCACCGCGCGCTTCAAGCCTTCCGCAATGCCTTCGGGTGAAAGGGGCGTACCCGCGAAGCCGTCCAGTGCCGTTCCGGCCACGTAGTTGTAGGCCGTGCCGTTCAACGTCACCGTCCACGTGTCGCCCGTCACCACCGGCCCCGAGAATGTCAGCGCAGCCGTCGAGACGTGGGTCGAGGTCGCCTTGCGGGTCTTGGGGCGAGCGAAATAATAACTTGAGCAAATAGGCTGGCTTTTGAAACGGATCGAGAGATAAGCTCGAAGGATCCGGCTCAAGATCATCATCGCCCAGGTCAGGAGAAAGTATCGGCAATTGTCCGTGCGGATGGACG
>SXGS01214667.1_pt1 | contig 27365 bp, 19 predicted proteins | sample 3174681 | NCBI WGS metagenome assembly SXGS01 (sample SAMN11356861, study PRJNA531348) | freshwater metagenome | isolation source: freshwater sample F1-80 | place: China: Fuxian Lake, Yuxi | collected 2017-12-25 | reverse complement strand
GCGAGTGTCGAGTCCAAACCGCCCGACACGCCGATGGATACCGGCGGTTCGTCGCCAATGTGCGACAACCGGCGCCCCAGTGCCGCGACCTGCGTTTGGAAGATGTCGCGACAGCGGTCGTCGCGCGTCTCGGGGTCCGACGGCACGAACGGGTTCGCGTCCACCGCGCGCATTAACTTCGGTTCGCGCCCTGTTACCTCCAGATCGAACGACAGCGTGCGGTACTTGCTCATCCCCAGATCCGCGACGCGGTTCGCATCGTGGAACGTGTTCGTCTGGATGCGGTCGTGCAGTAAGCGGTCGAGGTCGAGGTCGGTGACGAGCAGTTGCTGCCCGCGGCGGAACCGGTCGGACTCCGCTACGACCACGCCGTTCTCCGCGACGAGGCAGTGCCCGCCGAACACGATGTCGGTGGTGGACTCGCCTTCCCCACACGACGCGTACACGTAGCCGGATATGCACCGGGCCGACTGCGAACTCACCAACTGCCGCCGGTAACTGGCCTTACCAATCACCTCGTTGCTCGCGGAGAGATTCGCGAGGATGGTCGCGCCCATGATCGCTTGCAGCGAACTTGGCGGCACCGGCATCCACAGGTCTTCGCAGATCTCGACGCCGAGCGTGAACCCATTCATCGTGCGGCAGTCGAACAGCAAGTCGGTGCCGAACGGGACGCTCTGCCCGGCGCACGACGCGGTGGAGAAGTTCGCGTTGTCGGCCGGGCAGAAATAGCGTGCGTCGTAGAACTCCTTGTAGTTCGGCAGGTAGGTTTTGGGGACGATGCCGAGCACCTTCCCCGCGTGAACGACCGCGGCGCAGTTGAAGAGTTGCCCCTCGATCGCGAGAGGCAAACCCACGATCGCGACGCCGCGATACACGGTCGCGCCCTTTTCCACCACCTTCGCGAGTGCTTCCTCAGAGGCGCGTTGAAGCGACGACAGGTGAAAGAGGTCGTGGCAGGTGTAGCCGGTCAGCCCGCATTCGGGGAAGACGAGTAGGTTGACGCCTTGCCCTTCGGCGCGGGCCATGAGCGCGAGCGTGCGGTCCGCGTTGAACGGGCAGTCGGCAACGCGCAGTTCCGGGCAGGCCGCCGCGACGCGAAGGAAGCCGTGTGTGTTCATACGGGAAGTGTATCCGAGGAGAGACGGGCGCGTCACCCGCTTCCGCGGACGTATTAAAGTAGTGGTGGGTCTACGTTAAAGTGTCACAGGCGTGGCGCCGTCTTGTTCTTCGCCCGGAAGGGGCGGGACAACATAGCCCAGGGCAACGCCCTGGGTTTGTGATGGGATGAAATTGCAGGCTGAAAGCCTGCGACAGATGGCGTGTCCCAGGCCTTCAGCCTGGAAGACCACCAACGACCGTAACCCAGGGCGTTGCCCTGGGCTATGTTGTCCCGCCCCTTCAGGGCGAAGAACAAGGCACACTGCGACGTGTGACACTTTGGCGTAGACGTTTTAGTAATAGGCACATGCCGTGTGCCGTGGCTTCTCAACACCAGAACGCCAAGCGGGTTCTGCCTGTGATAGCCACGGCACACGGCGTGTGCCTATTACTTTGAAACGCTGGCCGCGATCATGTGAGCGCCCGATAAACGTTGTTCCGAGCGGCACCCGGATTCATCTTCACGCGAACGACCACGTATCTTAGCATTTGGGGAAGGTTTTCATTTGTCGCCCGGTTTCTGATCCCTTAACCTCTCGGACCCTCTCCGATGTTATCTGCATCTCTCTTCTGCTCCCGGCGCGGTCGCACGTTCGGTTTCACGCTTATCGAGTTGTTGGTGGTGATCGCGATCATTGCGATCCTGATCGGGCTGCTGTTGCCCGCCGTGCAGAAGGTGCGCGAGGCCGCCGCACGCATGAAGTGTCAGAACAACCTCAAACAAATCGGCCTGGCCGTACACAACTTCCACGACCAGAACCAGGTGCTTCCGCCGGGCGCCAGTCAGGGGTATTTCCCCGAACTGAACGGCGCGACTGACTGGTACAACGCCTCGGCCTACGGTGCCCCCAGTAACATGTTGGACCGCGACCGCACGTGTTGGCTGTACCACGTGCTGCCATACCTCGAACAGGATCCGGTCGCCAAGCAGATGAAAGCATCGATGGACGCGGGCACCATGAGCACCCTGACCGCGGTCGGCGCGACGATTCTGCCCACGCTGGTGTGCCCGACGGACCCGAGCGGTACCAAGACGAACCCGGACGGCGCCGGCCAGGGGCACCACGCGAACTACGTGCTGTGCCACGGCAGCAGGTCGGCGGTCAACGTTCCGGCCACGCCTTACGTCCCGGAGCGGTTCGGGCTGAACACCAACGGCATCTTCTACGGCCGGTCGAAGACGAAACTGACGGACATCACCGACGGCACGAGCAGCACCGTCGCGGGCGCCGAGATCCTCATCGCACCGGGCAACGGCGACGTGCGCGGGCGGGTGTGGAACGCGATCCACGCGGGCGCGACGTTCTCGACAATCTTCCCGCCGAACTCGACCATCGGCGACTACCCCCAGGGCAACCGGTGTACCCCGACCCCGAACGGGAAAGCCCCGTGCGCCGCGTCCAATTCAAACGGCGTGTACCTCGTGGCCCGGAGCGCGCACACGGGTGGGGTTAATGCGATGATGGCCGACGGATCGGTGCGGTCCGTCTCGAACTCCATCACGCCGCAGCAGTGGCTGAACATGGGCACGCGGGCCGGTGGCGAAGTGGTGACGGAATAACTGGAGAACGACATGCGACCATTCGCTACTGCCTTACTCGTTACGCTGCTCGCGGTTTTCGCCGCCGGCTGCCAAACCGACCCGTTCACCGATGTGAGCGGAACGGTTACGATGGACGGCGCACCAATCGCCGAAGGTGAGATCATCTTCCTTTCGCCGGACAACAGCACGACCCCCTCATCGGGGCCGATCAAGGACGGCCGGTTCCAGTTCCGGGCGACCCCAGGAGCGAAGAAGGTTCAGATCAACGCGACGCGCGACACCGGGCGTGTGGAACTGGGCTGGCCGATTCGCGAGTCCATCGTCCCAGAGCGGTACAACACCAATACCGAGTTGACTGCGGACGTGAAGCCCAAGCCGCCAAACGAGTTCAAATTCGAGTTGAAGTCAAAACGCTGATGCGAAATTGGCGAGAAACGCGGACGGCGGGCGCGAGGCGCCCGGCCGTCTCTGCTTACTGGATCCTATCCCAATCGTGCTCGTGCCACCGCGACTTCGGCCTTCCGCATCGCGTTGAAGCGGCTCAAGTGGTCCGCGACCAGCGGCGACGCTTCCCATCGCGTGTAGCGTCCCCACGTGCGTTCGGCGCGCGCGGCCTGCGCGCGGAAGTCTTCGGCGTACACCACGCGGCCCTGCTCCACCAACTTCACGAACAGCGGTTCCCCGTCGATGCTCTCCGACTTATCCGCGACGACGAGCGTATCACCGCGCGCGTGGACACGGACGTAACCGGGAATCGTTTCCTTGCCGGGTGAGTTGGAGAACTTCACGTTAGGCCGGTCCTCGGTCGCGGTGCGCTTGAACGCGGCGCTCACGGTATCGCGGTGAACCAGTTTCCACCAGTACCCGCCGGCACCGGGGAATAGCATCGTCGGTTCGAGTCCGGTCTGCGTGCGGAACAGGTCGTACACACGGCGCACGCCGTCGGGCGTTACTTCGTCCTCGAACACGATCACACGAGGCGGGATGCCGAGCCTCTTCATCTCGTTGAAGTACAGCACGCACTGAGCCGCGATGTCGCCACTATCGACGCGCACGCCGACGCGATCCGTTTCCGGGTGCGCGCGGATGACGCGCAGTGCGTTCTCCAGGCCAACGGTTTCGGCGTCCACGAGATCGCAGAGTAAGGACGCGGTGCCCATCTTCGACACGAACCGGTCCATCATCTCGTATTCGGCCGCGGCGAGCGTCTTGTCGAAGGATTGCCCGGCGCACATCATCTCGTGACCGATGGTGCCGATTGACTTGAACAACTCCGGGTAGAGGAACTCCGCGGTGTCGTTGGATGTGAGTTGCGCCGCGCCTGCGCTTCCCGCACCGCCGACGAACCGCGCGAGCAGCAAGATGAGATTGCACACTTCGACCGGGGCTGATCGCAAGCCGAATTCCGCGTCGCGCGGTGTGGCCTCGGACATCAGCCGCGCTTTGGTCGCCTGAATGACAGGCGCGAAGTACCGGCACATCGCGGATTCGGTGTAGGAGATCAGCCCGCCCGGCCCTTCAAACGTAAGACACGGCACGCCCGCGAGGAACGTCTGCCCACCAGGGAACCCCCATACGTCGAGAGGTAACGTGATCGCGTCGCCCGGCTGCGCCAGCACCGCGTCCCACACCTCGGAGGGAAACGCCTTCGTCGCAGAATGGTTCGCGTACCACTGCTGTGACAACGCGATGTCACTGCGCAACAGCGGTCGATTGAACCACTGCGCGAGCATGGCTTCGTGCCCGGCCATGATGAGTCGGTTGTTCGCCCCGACTTCGGGCAACCCCTTGCGGAGCGTGAGTGTGTACGCGGCGTGTTGGCACGCGATATCAGGCACGGCGGCCCACATGGTGCGCTTGTAGGTATCGGTGCCACCGAGCCACCCGCCGAGCAGAAACAGTTTGGCGAAGAACTCGTCGCGCATTTCCTGGCGCTTGGCTTGGAAGAGATCGGCGGGCATAGGGCGCTCTCAACGTCTTGCGCGTGCGGCTTCGCGACTCGCGAAGCCGCACGCGGCAAGACGCAACGGACGAAATCAATCCACTTCCACGTTCAAAGACTTGACGATGTCTCGCAGCACCGGGTCGTTCTGATCGCGGTCGAAGTCGCTCACCTGCCACAGCAGTAACAGCGGACCTGCGAACGTGTCCAGACAGCGCACGCGGCAACTCGTCGCGGTGTCCACGGTGAGGAAGTCCGCATTGTAACCGATCGCGGGCTGGCCGCAGATCGTTTCCATCACGTCTTCCCAATCCAATTCCTTGTACTCGCCTTTCAACGCGTCAAAGGACTGGTTCGCCAGTTCAGCGGGGTCGCGTGCTTCCGGTAGAAGCGACATCATGAAGAACGCGGTGTCCGGGCTTTGCACGACCACGGTCCAACCGCCGTCCTCAGGGCCGTCTTGCGTCTCGATGATCCAGTCCGCCGGATAACGGATTGCGATGCGGTCGCGCTCGAACGTACTCATAGTTCCAGATTCTAGCACTTCGGCCCACAGCAGTTATCCCGTCGTGCAAGGGTGAGTGCGGTATGGATGAGTACGCGACGTGGAGTTGGTTGGGCTGGCGCCACTCCACCGCCTGCTTTCCCAGTGAGACGGCAACTTCTACACACGATTCCACCGTCGTGGCGGTCGCGGTAGAGATCGATTCGAATTGCGCTGTTGGCGAGATAGATTCGTATGCACGGATCAAGTGTGAAACTCCGTAACCGGACTCTATCCCTGACACGGCCACCTTTCGGTCGCGGCGCTGTCCCTATCTATAATCGTCTCTGTCACGGCGAGCAGGGGGGCGAGAGAGCCTCCCTGTTGTTTTGCCGTTCGCTTTAATTTGAAGGAACACTCCTCATGGCCGACGTGATTACAACCCGCGCGAAGAACTACTCCCAGTGGTATCTGGATATCGTCAAGGAGGCCGGGCTTGCGGACAACTCCGATGTTCGCGGCTGCATGGTCATCAAGCCAACCGGCTACGCACTCTGGGAGAAGATGCAGCGTGGTCTCGACCGGTTGTTCAAGGACACCGGACACGTGAACGCGTACTTCCCCCTCTTCATCCCCATGAGTTTCCTGGCGAAGGAAGAGCAGATGGCGGAGGGGTTCGCGAAGGAGTGCGCCGTCGTCACACACTACCGCTTGAAGGCGGAACCCGGCAAGCCGCTGCACGTCGATCCCACGGCCGAACTCGAAGAGCCGCTCATCATTCGGCCCACGTCCGAGACGATCATCTGGAACACCTACAAGAAGTGGGTGCAGTCTTACCGCGACCTCCCGCTGCTCATTAACCAGTGGTGTAACGTCGTGCGCTGGGAGATGAGAACGAGGTTGTTCCTGCGAACCGCGGAGTTCCTGTGGCAAGAAGGCCACACGGCGCACGCGACCGCACAGGAAGCTGAAGCCGAAACGCTCCAGATGGTTCGCGTGTACCAGAAGTTCGCAGAGGAGTGGATGGCGATGCCCGTGCTGGTCGGGCCGAAGACCGACGGCCAGAAGTTCCCCGGTGCGGTGTACACGCTTTGCATCGAGGCGATGATGCAGGACGGCAAGGCACTTCAGGCCGGCACGTCGCACTTCCTCGGTCAGAACTTCGCGAAGGCGTTCGACGTGACGTTCAAGGATAAAGAGAACAAGGAAGAGTTCGCGTGGGCAACGAGCTGGGGCGTGAGTACGCGGCTTATCGGCGGCCTCATCATGACGCACTCCGACGACAACGGGCTTGTCGTTCCGCCCCGCCTCGCGCCTCTGCACGTGGTGATTGTGCCGCTGGGCAAGACCGAAGCGGAACGCGCACCGAGCATAGCCGCGGCGGAGAAACTCGCGGCCGAACTGCGGGCGTTACCCCGTGACGACTTCTTCGGATACGAACCGATTAGCGTGAAGGTGGACGCGACCGACAAGTCGCCTGGATCGAAGTTCACCGAATACGAAGTGCGCGGCGTACCGGTTCGCGTCGAGATCGGGCCAAAGGACATCGAGAAGTCGGCGTGTGTGGTCGCGCGTCGTGATGTGCCCGGCAAGGAAGGGAAGCAGTTCGGAGTGCCGCTCACAGGTGCCGCGGACCACGTCGCGAAACTACTGCGCGACATTCAGGCGGCGCTCTACAACCGCGCGAAGGCGTTCCGCGATTCGCGCATCGTGACCGCGAACACGCTCGATGAATTCAAGGCGCTGTTCCCGGAGCGCGAGGAAGCGAAGGAAGCCGGTGCGGAGCCGCTGAAGTTCGTGTACGCACACTGGGACGGCACGAAGGAAACGGAGGATCGCGTACAGAAGGAGTACGCCGCGACGATCCGATGCTTGCCGTTCGACGGCCCGCAGGAAGCGGGAACGTGCATCTTCACCGGCAAGCCGAGCGCGCGCCGCGTCATCTTCGCTCGAGCGTATTGACGCTGTGAAGTGAGTCTGTGAGTAGAGCCGCGACCGGAGAACCGAGTTGCGCTTACGCGATCGTGGTGGCCGCGGGGTCGGAGGGCTTCACGTTGAGGCGCTTGCCGCCCTGGTCGAAGTACACCGTGCCGTCGGCCATCGCGAAGATGCTGTTGTTCTTCGCCAACCGCACGAATCGGCCGGGCGAGAACGTCGTGCCGCACTGCGTCACGATGATGCTGCCGACCGTCACCGCCTGCCCGCCGTAAGCCTTCAGCCCGCGGCGCTTCGCTTGCGAGTCACGCCCGTTGCGGACCGACCCTTGACCCTTCTTGTGTGCCATGACGAGTTCCCTCGAAAGTTCGATGTTCACGGAAGATAGAGCATTGTAGCGGCCGTGCGGGTGCGGGCAAGGCGCCCTCCTCCGCGCACTCGCCTTCGGCTTGCGGCTAACTTGCCTCTGCTCCCGCATTCATTTCCCCTTCACATCCGTCAGACTACAACGCAACTGCACTCGGTTTCTCATTTTCCCTTTCACTCGGTGTCCCATGACATCCCCCCGCCTCCTCGCGCTCGGCGCGCTTGCGTCCTTGTCGATGGTTTTGCTGTCCGCGTCAGCGCGGTCGGCACCGGAAGTCGCGCCGTTCCCCACGCCCGGCGGCTACAAGACGGTGAAGACCGCGAAGACGCTCAAGGACGCACCCGCGACGGCGGTCACGTTCAACGCGGCCGGATACCTGGGCGTCGTTGTGGGCGACAAGGCCGGGAAGCCGGTGGTCGAGGTAGTCGCGCCGGATTCGCCTGCCGAAGTCGCCGGCTTGAAGGAAGGCGACGTGGTGCTGAAGTTCGGCACCGACGCCGTGACCAGCTCCGCGACCCTGAAGGACGCGCTGCGGAGCAAGTCGGCCGGCGACTCGGTCACGTTCACCGTGTCGCGCGGCACCAAGACGGAGACCATCACCGCGAAGCTCAAGGCGACGACCGCACCGATGACCGACGCGGGGACCGGCGGAAAGGGGTTCGGCTGGGACGACCGGCTCCCGCGCTCGTGGCGCAAGCCCACGTACAACCTCGCCATCATCGGCGTCGAGTATCCCGACGTGAAGCACAACCCGAAGGTGACCGACAAGGACTGGGAAGACTCGATGTTCAGCCTGGATCAGTACAAGGACAAGAGCGCGACCGGGCAACAGGTCTACGGGAGCATGAACGACTACTACAAGGAACTCAGCTACGGCACGTTCAAGATCGAAGGGAAATTCGTGGGTTGGGTGGAGGCGTCGAAGAAGCGGATGGACTACTCCAGCGGCAGCGGCACCAGCGCCGGTGAGAAGAAGGCACTGCTAACCGAGACGCTTGAGCTGTACACGAAGAAGGCCGGTAAGGACGCGCTGAAGGAGTACGACGGCGTGTTCTTCCTGTACGCGGGTGGGCGCGTGCAGACCACCCGCGGCGGGCTGTACTGGCCGCACCGGGCCAACGTGAGCTTCGGGGGCCGCAGCCTCCCGTACTTCATCGTGCAAGAGGGCGGCACCACGATGAACGACATCAGCGTGTTCTGCCACGAGTTCGGCCACATGCTCGGCCTGCCGGACCTGTACGCGCGCCCGGAATTGCCGGGGAGCGAAGGCGTCGGCCAGTGGTGCGCAATGTCCAACCAGATCGGCGGCGGGCGGCCCCAGCACTTCTCCGCGTGGAGCAAGGAAGTGTTGGGCTGGGTGAAGCCGACCGTGATCGACCCCACGGTGCGCCAGAAACTGATCCTTTCGCCGATCGAGACCGACCCGACGCAGTGCTTCAAGATCAAGGTGCGGCCCGACAACAGCGAGTACTTACTGCTCGAAGTTCGCAAGAAAACCGGGTGGGATGAGCGACTGCCGGGCGAGGGGCTTCTCATCTGGCGCGTGGTGAACAACAAACCGGTGCTCGAAGAGTCGCACGGCGTCGAGGGCGCGCGCGGTCCGAACATCCACCTGGGTTCGGTGCCCTACCCGAGCACCGCGAACGACAGTTTCACGCCGTACACGATTCCGTCGAGCAAGAGCCAACTCGGCGGTGGCGCGTCGGTCCACATCACGAACATCCGCCGGCTCCCCGACGGACGCGTGACGTTCCACATCGGGTACGACTACCAGTGACAGAAGACAGGTTTTCGCGTTGGTCGCGCAGGGGCCACTGGCTGAGCCAGAACAACAGTGGCCCCTGCGCGACCAACGCGAAAACCTGCCCTCTGCCCTCTGCGCTCGGTAGCTTCTACGACTTCGTCGGTGCGATCTCCTTCGCGTCGTCGTGCGCATTCTTCGCCTCCTTCACTCGCGTCGCGGCTTCGTCTACGGACCGCACGTCGATGTCCTTGATGAGCCACACGCCATCCTTGGATTTCTTCAGCGTGAAGAGGAGGCACCCGCGATCCGTGCCGTCGGGCAGCGGCTTCGGCAGTTTGATCGGTTCACTCACGGCGAGCGCGTAACCGTTCTTGTCACGGAACAGCACCGTGGGTAGAGCGAGTGCGTTCGCGTTGATTACCTCTCTGAGCTTCTTCACCGACTCCGGTTTGGCGGGACTCTTCCCATCCTCCGCGAACCTCACCGCGTCGACTGGTTTGCCCGCGAGCGCCGCGGCGACGTAGCCTTCGGCCACCTGACGCGGGTTCAACTTCGGGTCGGCAGCAGACAGGAACGTGATCGCGAGTGTGAGCATGAACATGGGTGAACTCCGGTGTTTTGGGGTCGGTTCTCGGAAGACGACCGTCGCGGGGGGTCATTCCAAGCTACGGTTGCGGTGACGCCGGTTGTAGCGGATAATCGCCGCGTGCGGAGCCGTCAGAACGCGACGGGAGGCAAGCCCATGAAGCGGTTCATCGTTGTCGTTTGTGCAGTGCTGGGACTGTCCGAACTGGCCCCGGCGCAGGCGCAGTTCGCGTGCGGACCGCTGTACGGACCGCGCTACGGCTACAGCTACAGCAGTGGGTACTCGTACTCGTACCGTAGTGGTTTCGGGTTCTCGGCCGGTGGGTCGCACCTCCGCGTGAACGGGTTCTACAGCGGGTTCGTGTCGCGATCCGCGTTCTACGCTCCGCTTCTGGTGCCGGTCGCGCCGTTCGGCCCGTTCGGCCCCGTCGGGTTCTCACCAGTGCCGTTCGCACCCGTGGTTCCGTTTGGCTTTGGCCCCGGCGTGAACGGCTTCGGTGTCGGGTTCGGACCGCCGGTGATCATCGCTCCGCCGATCATCATCGGGGGGAACTTCGGCAACCCCGACGCGCTCGCGGGGAACGTGCCGCCGCGCAACGACGCGGTCGTGTTCCCACGCGGTGCGAAGGAAACCGACTTCCTCGTGATTGCGCCCAAGAAGGCAACAACTGTTCCCGAAATCACTCGCGTCGCGGCCCGCCCGCCGGCTCCGGTGGTCGGCGCGTTCGACCCGTTCAAGCCCGCGGTGAAGGTGGTCGCGGAGGTGCCCGAAGCGGACCCGAAGAAGGAAGCGGCGCGGCAGATGAAGCTCGCACTCGCATCGTTCGCGACTGGTGACTACGGCCGCGCCGCGGAACACTTCGAGCGTGCGACCACGGCGGACCCGACCGACGCGCGGACGTACTTCTTGCACGCACAGGCGCGGTTCGCGGCCGGTCAGTACGCCGAAGCGGTGGCTCGCGTGCGCGAGGGCCTCGCCCGCGACGCAAAGTGGCCCGCCGCGGCGTTCGACCCGGCGGAACCGTATGACGGCCGCGCCGACCGCTACGCGGCGCATCTCGATGCGCTGAAGAAGGCCGTCGCGGACAACCCCGATCAGGCCGCGCTCGAATTCCTGCTCGGTTATCAACTGTGGTTTGGCGGGGAGAAGGCCGGAGCGGAGAAGCTGTTCCGCGCGGCCGAGAAACGTCTCGCCGCGCCCGGCCCGATCGCGCTGTTCAAGTAATCCGCAGTGTGGCCCGCTCGTCGAGCGAGCGGACCACCCTAAACCCATTCAGCCTTCACGCGGAGCGTTTCGCCCGCGGAGTATTCGAGCGGGATCGCGTCGCCGACCATCGCGAGCGGTTGAAGCACGTTCCCCATTCCGTCAACGAGTGACGCGCTGCCGGGGTCGCGCGCGAACCGTAGTTCCGCGGCACCGCTGAAGCCGGCCGTTTCGATCAGCGAACCCGCGATCGCGCGACCTCCGCCTTCTGCTTCGCATGGCCGCAGGCTCATCAGGAGCAGGCTTGGCATATCGACGTGCGCGAGCCAGCCGGACACACCGACGGCGGGCGCGCCTTTCTCCGTGAACACGACCGGCGCTGGCGACACCCACCCCTGCGCGGTCTGCATCGGCACGTCGCGGTCGGTCGCCAGGAGCAGGTCGAAGGAACGCGTCTGCTCACCTTCGGGAACCAGGATCACATCGGCCATGCGCGAGCCGTGGCGCTGTACGAACGGCAACCCGCCGGTGAACAGGAACGACCGCTCCGCGCCGAGCCTGACTTCGAGATAATCGGAGGACACTGGCCGCGTGTAGCCGGTCTGCGCGTTCGCGCCGTTCACCCCGCGGAACAGCACGGCGCGTTCGTCACGCCAGCCGAACCGCGAACCGTAGAACGCGTGCCACGGGTAGCCGCTCGGCTGGTGCTTCACGTCCAACTCGATGCGCAGTTCCAACACGGGGCGCCCGAGCCACGCCCGCACGCGCTGCTTGAACGTCGCGAGTACCTCGTCACGTTCGTCGATCAGGTCGCCGGTGCTCACGATCTCGCCAAGAGCGGCCCCGCTGTTCGTCACACGAACCTCGCGCGCGATCATCTTGCTGCCGGGGTTGAACACCAACTGCTGCCCGAATCGCGTCGCGCGAGTGCGCAAGTCGCGGAACGAGCGGATGCCGCCGGTGGTCGCATCGATGTCGCACTCGATGAACTCGTTCCGCACGGTCAAGCCGTCCGCGAGTTTCATGCGCGCTTTCGGCGGCGCGGCGGTCCCGCCGCGCGGCACCCACGCGAAGCCCAGCGACGGCACCTCGACCACGAGCCGCGCCGTCGTTCCACTGAACTCGGCGGCTTTCACCGGATCGACAACCGGGATCGCGCCGCGGAAGCCATCGATCTCCAGCACCACACGCCGCGTGAACGCGCACGTGTTGAAGACCATTAACCCTGGTTGCCCGTCCGCGGAGCGCACCTGAATGCGGTCTGCGAGTTTCTTCGCCCAGTGTGCTTCGAGCGGAGCGAGGGCCGCTTCTCCCTCTCCCCGTGCGGGAGAGGGTGTCGGCGCTTCGCCGACGGGTGAGGGGGAAGGTTGAGCGTGAGTTAACACTTCCCCCCTCACCCGGCTCGCAGACTCGCCACCCACTCCCGCAAGGGGAGAGGGAGAAGACAATGCCCCGAAGTTCACGCCGCACGTCTCGATCGCGTCTTCCACCTCAGCCAACTTCCGAAGGGATTCATCGTCTTCCGGTGTGGGTGGTGTGAGCGTGCGGAAGAGCGCCGCGAGCGTGAACGCAGCGTCGACGCGGCGGCGCAGTCGGAGGTGTCGCGGGAACCCGCCGACCGGTTCGGGGCGGTGCAGGTTTGTCACGCGGTCATCGAGGTAGTCCGCGAAGAACTCGTCCGCCGATTGCACGCCTATGTAGTCGCCGCTTGTCGCGCCGTTGAAGTACCGGCTCAGGTTCGTCCACTCACCGAACACCGGGGCGAGTTCGGTGAGCGCGAGCAAGTCGTCGTAAGTCGCGAACGCCGGTTCGCCCGCATGCTTCAGGGATACCGTGGGCGCGGAGTCGTAGCTGGTCGCCTGATGAAGGTGGTAAACGAGGTTGAAGTACGTGTGCGGGTCGTGAGCTGGGTGCGGTTCGCGCGTGAACGCTTCGACTGCTTTGCCGTCGGGACTCGGCCAGTTCACCGCGGACGAGCGAATACTCGGAATCAAGCCGCCGTCGGAGCTAATCAGCACCGCGTGCTTGAAGCCCATGTGCGCCAACCAGCCCGGTAATTGGGGGTGGTACGCGCTCTTCTTGCGGCCGTACACCGCGGGTTCCACGCCGAACAACTTCTTCGCGGCGCGCCGTGCGGCGCGGAGGTTCCACAGTTGGCTCTCGACCGGCATGAGCGCGTCTTCGCGGTCGCGGTAGGAACCACAGCACAGATCGACCGCATGCGGCAGGTCCGGCGGCAGCTTGTCCTTCAATTCCGCGAACCGCTGAGGCGCCTGCTCCGCGAGATGTTCCAGCGTCTCGCCGGACGCGAGTATTGTGAGGGGAAGACCGGCCCTGAGCGACGCGGGCCACTCGGCGTCGAGCCTTTGCAGGTCGATGTGAACCCAGTCGAGCCAGTACATCGACCCAGAGTAGACCGGCTCTCGCCCAGCTTGCAGTTTCTCCGCAGCAAGTTTCAGGTGCGGAATGTACTCCTCGCTCTTCTCCAGCGCATCACGGGCCGCGACGACATCCGCCCAGAAGCCCGGTGCGTCGAGCAACTTCTCGTGGTCCATCGCCTCGTAGAGCGTGTCGAGCATCAGGTAGCCGTAGCCCAACCCCGCGAACAGCCGCACGGCTTCCGCCGACGCGTCAAAGAGCGATCCGGCGTGTGCCGCTTGGCCCGATTCGCGCAGCGCCGTGAAAAGCCGCTCGATCGTTTCGGCGCGTGACGCGGTCGCGCGGAACACGATGGACTTCGCTTCTTCGACGCGGGTGTTCCAGTCGTCGGGCTGGAATAAATGCGGGCCTTCAGGGACGCAGTACACGAACCCGGTGCGCGGCAGATCGTGGTCGTAGGAACTGGACGCCTGCGGCGGCTGCGCGGCGAACGCGAGCGCCGCCGGGTGCCACAGCGCGGCGTATCCGTTGAGCCACGCGGCGACCTCGTCCGGCGTCTGCTGGAGCGGGTACGAGGTCGCGAGCCGGTATGACGAGAGCAGGTGGAGTTGGCGTTCTTCGCTCATGGTGTGTTGCTGGCGTGCTGTGGCTGAATCGTCGCGCGAACCCGGTTATAGTACGGAATGCCCCGCGAGACCGGAGAGCCGGTTCGGGGACACGCTGCGGTGAGAGGGCCACCGAGGACCGAAGCGGAGTGGATGTCTGGGGCGCCTTCGTCAACTTGGAGACGGCCTGTTGGCGAGCGAGCTTTCCGGCAAGACCTCTCGGTGACGCCACGGCTTTTGAGCCGCAGGTATGATTGCTCCGCGACATCTTCGGGAAGCCTGTTCCGACCGGGTGCGTTCTCCTCGGAGTGGCTCACGGACACCGTGGTGTCACTCGCTCGCGGCATGTATGAATCGCGCGGCTTCAGCGCGATGCCGATCCTCGCGGACGCGATACAAGATGCCGGTTGCGATAACGACTACATCCTCGCGCATTGTCGCGATACGAAGCAAGTTCACGTTCGCGGGTGTTGGGTCATCGACCTCGTTCTCGGTAAAGCGTGATCGGTATCACTTCTTCTCGGCGGGGAACTGGCTCGCCTTGTCCGCGGTCGGGAAGTTTTCCGGGATCGCGACGGTCACATTGCCCGTCGCGGACCACTCCACCGCGCGCTGCATCGTCGTCACGAACCCGACGCAACTCATCGCGAACACGTCGTGACCCATCGGCGTGTGGACGATCCGACCCTTGCCGTAATCAACCGTCCACACAATCGGCTCGTTCGCCTTCGTCGCCGGGCAGAACGCGGTCGCCAGCACCTTCACGTTCTCCGCCGGACCTCGCAGGTTGTGCATTAATTGATCCTTCGCGTGCATCCACTCCTTCGGCATCCCCTTTGTAATGGGGTGGTTCGCGTCGCGCAGCACGATGGCGTAAGGGTGGTTCGTCTCGCCGGTGTTCTTGCCCTCGCCCTTCGGTACGCGAACCTCCTTGCCGTCACCGTCGAGGTAGAGGCGGTCGCCGAACTTCGCGTCGCGCCAGCCGAGGCCAATCATCTTGTTGAACTCCGGCCAGCCGGCGAAGCAGTTGTTCGCGGCGTGGAACAGCACGAAGCCGAGTTTGCCGTCGCGCACGCGATGCTCAAAATCCTTCTGAAACTCCGCCGGCCACGCGGCCCCGTTGTAGTTGCTCACGACCGCGTCGTACTTGCTCAGGTCCGGCGGGAACGGCACCGTACCCTCGGGCGCCTTCTCGGCGCCTTTCACGTTGGACGACACGTCCACCGCGAACCGCCCGCCCTGTTCGAGTGCTTTCTTCAAGAACGGCGTGGTCTCGCGCCACTTGTGGTTGTTCTGCCCGTCTATGACGACGACGCGAATCTTGGCGTCCGCTGCCGCGACCGGAGTGACAAGGCACGCGGCCAGCGCCACCGCTACGAAGTGAGCTTTCACGAGAGGCTCCGCGAGTTGTTAGGTGAAGCGGAAGGTGGTGAGGAGAACACCAGCAGGATACCAACCGAACCCCGTCGGTGCGAGTGGCAGCGGGCCTGTGCTGCCCTCCTCCCATTTCCCACGCCGCGGCATAGTATCTTCCCAACACGACCTCGCGCTGGAGTACCGCATGCTGATCGACCGGATGATCCGCTTTCTCCTCCCGCGGCAGGATCACTTCTTCGCTATGCTCGAGGAACTGGCCAGCAAGATCGACGAGGCCGCCGAGGTCTTCGCCGAACTGGAGACCGCCAGCGGCCGGGATCGCTTCGAGGCCGTCTCGGCGCGGCTCAAGCCGATCGAGACTGCGGCCGACGACTACTGCCGCAAGTTATACGGGGAGATCGACCGCACATTCGTCACCCCCATCGACCGCGAAGACCTGGCGCGGCTCACGAAGGTTCTCGACAATGTCGTCGATAGCATGGAGCACACCTCCGCGTTCGCTCTCCTGTACCGGTTCGAGACGCTGACGGAACCGATGCGACACCTCGTCCGCTTGACGGTGGCGTGCGCCCGCGAACTCGCTGGGGCCGCCCGCCGGCTTCGCAAGTTCGCCGACCCCGAGTCGGTGCGGGGGGCCACTGTGGCGATTCACGCGCTCGAGAACGAGGCCGACGCCATTTACCGGAAGGCCATCGCGGCGCTGTTCGACGGGAGTGTCCCCGCTGTCGAACTGGTGCGCCAGAAGGACATGTTGTCCAGCCTCGAAGACGGCGTGGACCAGTGTGAAGATGCGATGGATGTTATCCGTTCGGTGGTGGTGAAGAATGGATAACGCGTTCATCATCCTGGTCGTTGTGATCGCGTTAGCGTTGGCGTTCGACTACATCAACGGGTTCCACGACACCGCCAACGCGGTCGCCACGGTGGTCTCTACCAACGTGCTGCCGGGGCGTACCGCGGTGCTGCTCGCGGCCGGGTGCAACTTCGTCGGTGCGTTCGTCGGTGTCGGCGTCGCCAAGACCATTGGCGGCGACATCGCCGACCCGCGGTCGATCACGCAACTGGTCGTGGCCAGTGCGCTGCTCGGCGCCATCTTCTGGAACCTGCTCACCTGGTACTACGGCATCCCGTCGAGTTCGTCGCACGCGCTCATCGGCGGTCTGGTCGGGGCGGTCTGGTGTCACCGTGTCGTCCACGGCGCCGGGTCGGGCACCGCGATCTGGGAACTGATCACCTCGAAGGGCGTGTTGCTCACGTTAAAGGCGTTGGTGTTGTCGCCGCTGTGTGGGTTGCTCGGCGGCTTCGTCCTGATGGTCACGCTGATCTGGCTCGTGCGTAGGCTCCGGCCGACGACGGTGAACCGCGGGTTCCGCGCCCTGCAACTCGGCTCCGCCGGGTTCATGGCATTCGCACACGGATCCAACGACGCGCAGAAAGCGATGGGCATCATTACCCTCGCGCTGGCCTCCTACGCCGCGTCGCAGGGGAACGCGGTTGGTGATATGAACGTGCCGCTGTGGGTGGTAATCAGTTGCGCCACCGCGATGGCGCTGGGAACCGCGACCGGCGGCTGGCGGATTATGAAGACGATGGGCCACCGGATCATCAAGTTGCGGCCGATCAACGGGTTCGCAGCCGAGACCGCCGCAGCCGTTGTTATCTTGCTCGCGACCTGGTTGAAGGCCCCGGTGAGCACGACGCACGTCATCTCGTCGAGCATCATGGGGGTCGGCGCGTCGAAGCGAGTGTCGGCGGTGCGCTGGGGGGTCGCGCAAAGTATGCTCGTGGCGTGGGTACTGACGATCCCAATTTCGGCCGCGGTTTCGGCTCTCACCTACCTCGTTCTGCACTTCATTCTCGGTTGACGCGCCGCGTGTTCGCCGCGCCGTCCGGCGAATGTCTCTGCGCGGTCAGGAATGAGTCAGGCGATTCCAACGAGCCGCGACCGCAAGGGAGCGGTTAGTGGGAATCGCCTGACTCATTCCTGACCGCGCAGAGTACAGCGCAGATCTGAGCGGAGGCAGTGGTCGAAGAGGAGTTGCCATTCGAGTTGCTGCACGCGATTCGCCAGTTCCTCGTCTGTGCTTCCGGTGTCGCGCACCTTCTCGCAGAAGTCCACGAACTCTTCCGGGGTGGTGTATGCGTAGCCCACTTCGGGTGCGCGCTCGCGCAGTTGTTCTAACACTGGGTGCGCGCCCACACGACGCCACCAGTATTTGCTGTTGAAGGCGTCTGGCTCGCGGCGGTGCATGATCGCGTGCCAGAAGTCGTAGTCCGGCACGCCTTCGGCCGTCTGGCAGATGGAGTGCGACTCATCGAGGAAGTCGAAACGCAGCCACAACCCGGCGGCGCACGGAGGGAGAATCGCCGCGGATGTAGCCTTCAGCTTCGCGCGCAGCGCCTCGTTCGGCGTGCCCGGTCCGAGCGAAACCGAGTGCGGCTCCGCGAGTAGTCTGGCAACGTCCTTCGGGTAGTCGGGCATGAGCAGTTCTCGTTCGCGGGGCGTCGCGGTTCGTTGTATGTGCCGGCACCGTCTTGTCTGCTGGCGCAGGGGTAGTCAGAATAGCGCGTGTGATTCTCTCCCACGAGATGAACCATCATGGCCAGTGTGAAGTGTCCGAAGTGCGGCGAGAAGGTGAAAGTACGCGAGGGCGCGGAACGGCTCCGCTGCCGCGAGTGCGGCAAGTCGTTCGCCCCGCCCGAAGACGAAGACGAGGACGAGGACGAACGCGAGGAGGCAGAGGAAGAAGAGGAAAAGCCAGCCCCGAAGCGCTCGCGCAAGAAGCCGCCCGCGAAGAAGTTGTCAGGCACGAAGATCGCCGCTATCGTCATGGGCGGCTTGCTCGCGCTCGGCGTTGTTGCCCTCGTGGTGATCCTCATCGTTCGCAAGGGCGGCAAGGACGGCGCCTTGGCGCCCGCGGACCAAGCGAAGGTGACCGCCGACAACTTCAGAAGCGTCAAGCCGGGGATGGACCTCAGCGAGGTGGAAGGCATCCTTGGCGGTGGTCGGTCGTCGTCGGAGAACGACATGCGGGACGCCTTCCGCAAGGGTTTGGGCGAGATCGAGGCCGCGATGGAAGCGGGGTTCGCACGCTTCGGGGAAGGGGCCGAGTGGCGCCGGTGGGATGGGAAGAGCTTTCGCGTGTGGGTGGCGTTCGGCAAGACCAAAGAGGGGCAGCGGGCGGCATTCAGCACGGCGCTGGAACAGAACGGTTCGACGTACACGCGGCACGAGGGATTCACCACTTTCGCCGGGCCGCTGGGTCACGACCTCGACGAACTCGCGGCGCAGCGGAAGAAAGAGGACGCGATCCGCAACGACACAAAGTGGGTGCGCGGCGCGCAGGCACAGAACCTGCTATTCGGCGAGTGGCGCAACGATCAGGCGAATTCGTTCGTGTTCGCGGCAGGCGGCAAGCTGACCGAGGACAACCCGGTTGCGTTCCCGCGGCAGCCGGGAAAGGAACCGACGTTCCGCGTCCTCGATGATAAACACATCGAGATCACGTACCCGTCGCTCTTCACGGTCCCGCCCGGTCAGCCGTCGCCGTTCACCCCGAAGGACACGGTTCGCAAGTACGAGTATCTCGTGAACCAGGACGAACTGGCTCTCATCGAGGTGACGCCGCACGCGACTCTCGCGGGGCTGGCGTTGCGAACGTTCTACCGCATGCCGGCGAAGGCCGGGAGCGTGGCGTACACGAAGCTCATCGCCCCAGCGCTGAACGACGTGCGTGGCAACACCGCTGCCCGCCAAAGCGCGCTGTACAAACTCAGGCGATTGGGGAAGGGCGCCGCAGTCGCGGTCCCGGAACTGCGAGACTTCGCCCAGAAGACAACCAACCTGCAAATTCGGCGCGAGGTGGAAGACGTGATTCGCGTGCTGGAAGGCAAACCCTGAGCCGGTAACGCCTGCGGGCCGTGGCACCAACTGGTGCCACGGCCCGCGTAGGCGCGTTGTCGCGGTCAGGGCTTGCCGGTCAGTTCGAGGTCGTGGGTCTGATCGCCAGACTTCACCTCGGCGTGCAGTCCCGACGTGTCGGGCTTCTCGTACCGCTCCGGGACGGCCGTAAACCCCAGGCCAATCTCCTTCGGGTCTGGCAGCGTCATGCCGCGCGACCCATCGCCGCCCTTACCCTTGCCCGCGCTGGGGTTGCCCTTGGGTATGACCGAGCCGCGCAGGTGTACGGTCTGTACGGCGATATTCACCTTGCCCCGCGGCGGCTCGAGAACGGTGTAGACGCCCTCCCCGTTGACGTACCCTTGAACCGAGTACTTCCCGTTTTCTGACACCACGACCACGTTCCCGCCCTTGAGCGGCTTACCGTCGATCGTGACTTTCCCGGTGAGCTTGCCGCCCTTGTTCAACCCGTCCTCAGCGCCGCACCCGGTCAGTGCGAGCGCGAGCAACCCCGCCAGGAGCGGGGCGCGTCGGAAAATGATGTTCATGTGCGTTGCCTCGTGCTACCAGTTACCGGGCAGAACTTGCCCGTCGGACGGGTCGCACGCGAGCGCCCACGTGGCGGCTGCAACACCGGGGGAGACGTTGCGGACACTACCGTCGGCCATGCACACCTGGCACCCGCCGGCGCTGAACGCGGTCGCGGCGTACCGGTCGCAACTCGCTTCGGTTGGCTGCACCTGGAACTTGAGGCCGGTGCCGGTGGCCGCGAAGTACGGGCCGTAGTTCAGATCCCAGCCGCCGTGCAACAGCAGGTTGGCATACGTCCCGCAGATCATCCGCTTCTCGGCGAACAGCATCGTGTTGGAACTGCCGTCGGAGATACCCAAGACGGACATAGGCTGGTCCCACTGCGCCGCGTCGAAGGCGTTGCCTCCGCGACGGCCCAGCACCTGGAAGTTGCTCGCGTAACTGGTCGCGGCCCACGGGGTCATCGCGTTGCTCTCGAGCCACGAGTACTGGATGTTCTTGAAATCGGCGGAACTCGGATCGGCCGGAGCCTTGAACACTTTCAGTTTGATGGTCCAGGCCTGGAGGCCACTGGGGTAACTGAACAGTTGCTGGCCGGTTCCGGCCTGATGCACTGTGTTCTGTTCGATGAACGGCAGCAGGTGGTAGAACGAGGTCACGTCGCCCATCGTGGTGTCGTTGGCCCACGAACCACGGTACGCACCGGTGACCCAGGCGCCGGCCCGCTGTGGCGCGTGCATCCACCAAGCATTCCACGCAACCGGCAGGTGCCCGGCCTGATCGTTGGCGGAGTGGGCGGCGAGCCCTAACTGCTTGAGGTTGTTCTGGCTGCTCATGCGTGCGGCGGCCTCACGCACCTTCTGCACCGCGGGGAGAAGTAGGCCGATCAGGATGGCGATAATCGCGATCACCACCAGCAATTCAATAAGTGTGAATCCCCGCATTCGTGGGGATGGGGAGGGAGACATCTCGAACTCCAGAGATACTGTGTATAGGGTGAGTTTGGCGGGCAGGAGAGATCAACTAAATAATGATATTCGCGACGAAGGAGATCGTCTATCTCTGCGCGGCAATTGGAATTCACGCGTCGGAGTGATGCGGTTACCTGCCCACGCTCTTCGCGGTGGTGAGCGCGTTCGCGGCTTCGCGCATCGCTTTCTCGGCCGTCGCGGGAGTGCCGCTGGCGAGGTCTTCGATCGCTGTACGCATCGCGAGTTCCGCCGCGCGAAGCGCGTCGCCGGTGGCCGAACTCGCGCCCGCGGGTGCCGCCGGGACCGCACCGGAAACGCGGGCGCTCGCGGCCCGCAGGAGCGTGTCGGCTTCCGCGCGGAGACGTGCGGCGTCCGAGATGTTGGTCGTGGCGGACTTCTGCGAGGCTTCGAGCAACCGCTTCTCGGCATCCTTCAACTGGCCTGCGGCAGCGACGAACGTCTTCGCGGTCGAGTCGGTCGGGTCCAGCCCCTTCGCCGCGAGTTCCAGCACGCGAGCCAGTTCCGCCGCGCGGCCCGCGAGTTCGGACGCACGCGCGACCTGCTGCGCGGTCGCAGCGTTCGACGCGCCGGCGAGTTTTGTCAGGTCGTCGAGTACCGCCTGCTGTCGCGCGACGAGGTCTTTGGCTCTCGCACCCCACGGTTTCCCCTCGCCGATCAGCAAGAGTTCTCGCAGAAGGTTCGTTACGGTTTCGGTCATTTCCTTCGCGACCAGGGGGTTGCCCGTTCGTAAGGCGTCGGCCGCGGCTCGCGCGACCTTGCTCGCGGGTTCCGCTTCGGGCGCGAGCGCGAACAACTCCGCCGCGATCGCGCGCTGCTTTGCTTCGAGTTCGGTGAACGGGTGAACCGCCGCGGGCCGGAGTCGCTCGGCGAGTGCGCGAGCGAAGTTCGTCAGCCCGTCGCGGAGCGTGCGCTGCTGTTTCACCAGCCCGCGGATCGCTCCCGCGAGCGGTTTGGAAGGCAGATACGCGTCGGCTTTGGGCGTCGAGTGTGGGTCGGCGCTTTCAGCGAGTGTGGCGAGTTCTGCGATGTCGGCCATCTTCGCCGCAAGTTCGTCGAGCGCCTCCGCGAGCGCCCTCTGATCAGACGCGAGCCGGTCTGGTTCGATCTTCGTGCGGAGTTTCGCGTACAGGTCGAGGACGCGGTGCTTGTTGATCTGACCCGCCCCGCCGACACGGGTGTGCGCGAGTTCCTCCAGTTCGCGCACCAGTTGGCGTTTCGCTTCGTCGGAAGCGGGTACGCTGAACGGTGCCTTCGCGTCAGCGAGTTCCTTCGCACGGACCGCTGCAAGTCGGCGGTTGTTCGCGAACCGGTTCACGCGATCGAGGTCGGTCTCGGTGCCGTTGAGCCGGACGCTCAACCGACCGAGCGCGTCGGCCGCGGCGCGGATGCGCAGGCGTGCCGCGTCCGGCTTCGAACTGTCCCGCAACCCGGATTCAGCGAACTGGAGCGCGACTTTGGCATCGTTCATGAGTCCGGGCGCATCTGGCGCGATGAGGAACGCGAGTTGCTTCTGCGCGTCCTGCACCACCGGCGCGGCCGGTTCGAGCAACTTCGCTGCGATGTTCTCACCGTGGAGGTCGAGCGCGTCGGCGATGGTATTGACGAGGCGGTGTAACTCGTCTGCTTTCGCGTCCGGCGGTGGGATCCCTTCAAGCATTAACTTGAGCCGCTCGAACTCGCGTCGGACCGCCAACTGCGAGGCCTGCACATCAAACGGCGAACCGTCTTGCAGGTCCGCGATCGCCACCGCCAGAGCCCCGGCGACGCGTGCCTGACGCGCCCCCAACCCCGGTAGGTCGAGCGCCGCGAATGCGCCCACAACCTTCCGCTGGCGTTCCACGAGGGGCGCGAGTTTCTTCGTGATTGAGGCGACTATCGCCGGCGTGGGTGCTTGCCCGTCGTGGCCGCGGAGCGCCTGCTCGACCGCGTTCGCAAGCGTGTCCTGCTCCGGCCTGAGTTTGTCGAACTCGCGCAGCGCCTTGGCGAGCCGTTCGGCGACGGACGGCGTTTTCTCCGCGAGGCGGTTGAGCGAATCGACGGCGAGCTTCATCGCGGCTTCCGCGCCGCGGCCGTCGTTGGAAAGGAGTCCGTGTGCCGTGCCTGTGTGAATCGCGGCGTTGTCGCTCGCGGCCTTCACCGCCGCGTCTGGCGGGATCGCGAGCAGCGCGAGTGTCGCGTGAATCACCTTCTGTTCCGTGCGGAACGCAGTCTTCGTGTCGTCCGGTAGTTTGTCGAAGTCGGTGGCTTTCGTTGTGGCGCGGAGGCGCGCGAGGAGGTCGTCTTGCCACAGCGCGAGTTGCTTCGCGCCGCGCTTCGGGTCGGCGCGGTCCGCGGCCCACGTGTCGAACTCTGTCGCGATCCGTTCGAGCGCCTGCGATTGCTTCTCCAGTTCTGTGAGCGCCTCGACTGGTTTGCCGGCCGCGGCGAGGTCCGCGACGCGACGGAAGTCGTCGAGCCTGGGCGGTGCGACGCCTGCGAGACGTGCAGAAACATCGAGCGTGGCGAACAGTTTCGCGGCCCGCGTGTTGAGTGACTCCTGGTCGCGCGCGATGTCGGCGACGAGCGCGTCGCGGGCGTCGGTCGCCGTTCGTCGGCTCGCGGTGTCGAGGTCGCGGAGCAGTGCGGATAGTTCAGTGATTGCGAGCGCGAGCCGGCGCGCCTCGTTACCCTTCGCGCCCTCCGCCGCCGTGCGAAGCGGTTCACTCTCCGCGAGGAGCGACCGCAGTCGCGCAACTAGCTCTTGCTGGCGCGTGTGTAGTTCCTTTTCGCCGGCCTTCGCGACGCCTGCGAGCGCGGTCTGATCCACCGCGAGCGCCCCGAGTTTCGCGCGATCGAGCCGGTCTCGCGCGAGGTTCGTGTTGCGCGCGAGGAGTACGTCCAACTTGTCGCCCGCGTCGCCCAACTGTTTGACCGCGGCGGCGAACGCTTCCGCCCGGCCGGTTTCGTCGGCCTCGATCTTGAGGGTCGCGGCCTCGGCAGCCGTCAGTTCGTTCTCGGCGATTTCGCGAACTGCGGTTGCGAGTTGTCGCAGTTCGGGCGTGAGCGAAACTTCGCGGGCGAGGTCAGTAAGTATCACCGCTGTGCGCCGGATGCGTTCGCGTGCGTTGTGCAAACGCGTGGTGTGATCGACCGCGAGGTCGACGCGCCCGGTCGCGTCGATACGCACGGACGAAACCGTGTCCGCGGTCTCCCGCACCGCGAGACGCCCGGCCTCGGCCGCCTCGCCGAAGGAATCGCGCTCGCACAGGATGTCTTGCTCGTTGAGCGGCGGTGCGGTCGCGGACAGCCGCAGTTCGCTCCACCCGGTCGTGGGGTAGAACGCGTCCTGTGGCGAGAGCTTTGGATCGTCCGCGTTCCGGTTGTCGGTGACGCGCACGCGGAAGAGAATTTTGCCGCTCGCAACGGCAAGTGGCGCGAGATCGAAGTCGAACTTCCCGGTCGCACGCGCGGTGCCCGCACCGACGAGCGGAATGGGAACCGTCTCGGTTCGCGAGTCGAACGAATCGAGAACGTACTCCACCACGGCAGTCGAAACGCTCATGTCGTCACGCGCGACGACGCGGATGGGCACGGACGCACTCGGTCGCGTGGTTCGCGGGCGCGAGGTGACCCCGGACAGCGATTCAAACCACGGTGCGCGGTCAGGCGTGACGCGCACGCCTACAGCAGTCGTCGTGCGGAGCGTCTTGCCGTTCGCTTCGCGGAGCAGGACGAGTCGCAGTTCCCCGCTCCTGCGGAGAATCACCGCTGCTGAGCCGCTTAAACGGTCCGGGGCGAGTTCGATTGGAATCTGTTCCGGCTTGGCCTCACTGCTGGCCCGCCACTCGAAGTGCGCGCCTGCGGCCGGGCGCGTGAACTTCAGTTGCGCGCCGATCCGGCTGAATTCGGGCGCGTCGAAGTCGGTCAACTTGGTGAACACGCGATTCGGTTGCTTCGCGTAGCGCGGCGGAACGATCTCGATCTGCGTTCCCTCGGCGAATTCCACAGCGTCGAGCGCGGTAACGCGGAACCACTCGCTCGTTGCGCCGCCGATCTGCACGCGGTACTCGAAGTCGCCTGGCACCTCAGGGCGCGTGACGTGGAACGCACCGGCGTCGTCGGCGGTCATCGGCAGCCGGTGTTCAGGCGCGTCGGAGCCGTCGCGGTAGACAAGCACAGCACCGTCGCGCGAGGACGCTCGCGTATCGATCTTCTGTGTGTACGCGGTCAGTGTGACCGGCCCGCCGCGTTTCACCACCGGTTCGCCGGACGTGACGATCACGCGGACGCTCGCGGCTGGGCCCCGGACCCAAGGCATTGCCACCCGCCGCAACCGTTCCCCGCTGTTGGGCACGAGGCCCACCGCCATCAAGAAAGCGAGAAAGGTGAGGATCGCGCCGCAGGCGCGCAGCATCGCCGGGTACGCGCGGATCGCTCGCGAGAAGTCAACGGCCTTCGCTCGCCGCGCGGCGTCTTCCACGAGTGCGGCTCGCACCGCGTCGGACGTTTCTGGGTGCGGTGTACCCACGACCGCGCCCAGACGCGCGCCCAGTTCTGGGAGCCGCTTCTCCAGTTCGCGCGCGACTTCGGAGAAGGGAATGTCGGCGTGCCACGGCCGCAGAATCAGTTGCCACACGAGAACGCCGAGGGCTGTGACCCACACCGCGATGAAGAGCCCGCGTGCCGTCGCTGGGAGGCTGACAAGCGCGTCAAGTAGTAGTACGAAGACCGTGGAGACGACCGCCGCGAGAAGACACACGCTCGCGCCGCGCGTTACGCGCAGGGTCCGCACTCGCGGCACCAGCGCGGCGAGCCGCTGTTCGAGGGAGTGCGGGAGTGCGGCCATCAACGCTCCGAAGAACCGGCATTCAGACCGCGCCCGGACACGCGCGAAGTGTGTAAGTAAACTATACCCGCGGCCGGACGCCTGCGGCAAGCGTGAGCATCCGCGCACTATCTGGAACTGTCACTCGTCATGGTCTCACCCGAACGCTTGGAGTCGATGCAGAAAAGTTGGGTGAGAACCCTGGAGCGATACCGCGTCAGTCCCGCGGACGCTTATCCCGTGTTCGACGTGCTGGTAGCCGCGTACACCGCCCCGGAGCGGTTTTATCACAACCTCGAACACCTTGGCGATATGTTCCGCGTGATTGAGCGTCTCTCTGCGAGCATCGAAGAGCCGAACGTGTTGCGAATGGCGGTGTGGTTTCACGACGCGGTGTACGACTCGCGCGAGAAGGACAACGAGCACCGGAGCGGGGAACTCGCGGTCGATTTGCTCGGGCCGATCGGAGTGCCGGCGTCCGCGATCGAGCCCATCGTGCGAATGATCTGGGCGACCGCACATGCGGTCGATGCGCCCACGGACCGCGACACGCTCGTGTTGCTCGACGCCGATCTCGCGATCCTCGGCGCGTCGGAGGAACGCTACGCCCGCTACGCGAGCGACATTCGCAAGGAGTACGCGTGGGTGCCGGACGCGGAGTACCGCGCCGGTCGCGCCCATGTCCTTGCACGGTTCCTAGCGGCGCCACGGTTGTACCACTCGCAACTGTTGTTCGAGGAAGGTGAACAGCGGGCGCGGGCGAACCTGCGCGAAGAACTGGCGCGACTGCAAAGTTAGCCGCAAGCGGCCAGAATCCAATCCGATTGGCGCCCCTCTAACGTGCGGTGCCCACCTCCGCACATCCAGGAGGCGAGAGGAACACTTTATGAATCTCGATCAGTTCACCGGGAAGGCCCAACAGGCGCTCGCCGGGGCGCGGAAACTCGCGGCTCGGTTCAATCATCAGCAGATTGATGTCGAACACGCGTTGCTGTCACTGCTCGATCAGGAGAAGGGTCTGACGCCCGCGATCCTAGCGAAAGCGGGCGTCTCAGTTGATGCGGTTACGATCAAACTTCAGCGCGAACTGGAGAAACAGCCACGCGTCACCGGCGACAATGTAGAACCGCGGCTCACGCAACGGCTTGTCAAACTCTTGGACGCGTCCGAGACCGAAGCGAAGAAGCTAAGGGATGAGTACGTCTCGGTCGAGCACCTCTTGCTAGCCGCGACCGACGACACCGGCACCGCGGGCAAGACGCTTCGCGAGTTCGGCCTCACCCGCGACCGGCTGATCACGGCGCTGAAGGAAGTTCGCGGAAGTCAGCGGGTCACGTCGCAGAACCCGGAAGAAACCTATCAGGCGCTGGAGAAGTACGGCCGCGATCTCACGCAACTCGCGCAGCGCGGCAAACTCGACCCGGTCATCGGACGCGTCGTGGAGATTCGCCGCGTGGTGCAAGTACTGTCACGCCGCACCAAGAACAACCCCGTACTCATCGGCGAACCCGGTGTGGGCAAAACTGCTGTGGTCGAAGGACTCGCGCAGCGGATCGTTCGCGGCGACGTGCCGGAAGGCTTGAAGGAGAAGATGATTGTCGCGCTCGACATCGGCGCCCTCATCGCGGGGGCGAAGTATCGCTGCGAGTTCGAGGAGCGATTGAAGGCGGTGCTGAAGGAAGTCACGACCTCCGAATGCCGCATCATCTTGTTCATCGTCGAGATGCACACCATCGTCGGTGCGGGCAAGAGCGAAGGCTCGATGGACGCGGGCAACCTGCTCAAGCCGCTTCTCGAGCGCGGCGAGTTGC
>SXGS01604084.1_pt1 | contig 27374 bp, 26 predicted proteins | sample 3174681 | NCBI WGS metagenome assembly SXGS01 (sample SAMN11356861, study PRJNA531348) | freshwater metagenome | isolation source: freshwater sample F1-80 | place: China: Fuxian Lake, Yuxi | collected 2017-12-25 | reverse complement strand
TCATGGAGGTGCTCCTGTGGAGTGAAGTTTTCAGGAGACTCTTCCACGTCTACCCAACTTCGACCTCAGTCAGAGCTAAACGACATTTTCAGCATACTTCCGAATGGAATCTGTCCGGAGCGACAATCAAATCGCCGTGGCTCTGGAGCGACCCCACCGCATCCAGTGCGACCGTCGAGTACCGCCCCGCCGGCTCGTCCCACATCAAGTTCGTGACGGCGCAGTCGGATGGAGGCTCCTTTCGAGTGAGATTGAAGGGCCTCGCTCACGGCTCGCTCCAGGAGTATCGCGTGACCGAGAGCGGGTCGAAAGCAGGACCCTGGGTGCGTTTCAGGTCGGATGACATGGATGCCAGGTCCGTCCGCGTCGCGGTCTTTGGAGACATGGGCTCAGGCGACGCCGCGGAAGCCTCAATTGCAAAGTTGCTGGATCGGCTGGCCCCCGACTTCGCGATTGCCGTGGGTGATCTCGCCTACCCCAAAGCCACTCCGGAGTTGCTCACCCGGAAGTTCTTCGATCCACTGGCATCCTACAACTCCGGACACGTCGTCTGGCCTGTGTGGGGGAACCACGATGTGGCGGCCGATCAGGGACGCCCCCTGGAGCTGGCGACGGAGTTGCCGCTGCAGAGCGCCGATAGCTTGGTCGGTCCGCACACCTACAGCTTTGATCGAGGCCCCGTACACTTTGCCGTGCTCGACTCCAACTCTGCCGCGGCAGTGTTAAGGGGGCAGGTAGAGCCGTGGCTGCGCCGGGATCTGGCGGGCGCCGGGGACCGATGGAAGCTGGTGTTCCTGCATCACCCCGTCTTCAGCAGCGGACATCACGGCGGCGCCAAAAGGGTTGTGGATGTGCTGAAGCCGGTGTTCGAGGAGTGCGGCGTCTCCGCGGTCTTTTCGGGTCATGATCATCAGTACGAACGGTTTGCGCCGGTGAAGGGCGTCACCTATCTGGTGACCGGCGCCGGCGGCGGCGAACTGGAGACGGTCGTCCATCCTCAGCCTGGCAGCGTCAGCCGCAACTCGTCTCAACACAGCGTCACGATCGTCACGGCCACCCACACCGCTCTGGAGATTCGCCAGGTTTCTGCGGGCGGCGCACAGTTGGATCAGGTGCGCGTCTCGCGTCCCGAGTCGAAGGCGCCCGGTCAGCCGCCAACCCACTGATCTTCGGGCGGAACAGCATCGCTACAACATTCGTCCAACCACCAGGCTTACGAACCCCAACCCGGTTCTCATCTCTCCATCAGGAGGACCGACCATGAAGTTTGTCAGAAGTGTGCTGCTGCTGTTGGCGGCGGCTACCGGAGCCATGGGAACGCTGCTGCTGCTGCGGCGATTTTTCGCTACGCAGTTCCACGAGGTGCTGGATCTGGAGCGCGGGGGTTTGTTGGTGCTGGCGCCGCTTGCCATGGTGGGGGCGCTTCTCGCCTGGATCCTGATGGGGATGCTGCTTCCGAAACGGCTGGAGTAGACTCTCGTCCCGTCCAGCCGCCCGGATGGGTGCTGCGCGGGGCGGGGCTTCAGTCCAGCGCCTGTGCTCGCAGGGCACGCCGCAGCTTCGTGATGGCGCGAACTTCGATCTGGCGGACGCGCTCCCGGGACACGCGCAGCTCACGGCTGATGTCGTCGAGCGTCCGGGGAGCGTGCCCCGCGAGTCCGTATCGCGCCTCGACGATCATGCGCTCCCGGGGGCAAAGTTCGCAGACGAGTGCTCGTAACTGAGCCCGATAGAAGCCCCGGATGACATCCTGCTCCGGGTTGACCGCGGACTCGTCTTCAAAGGCATCCCACACGCTTCCATCGCCGTCGGCGCCGACGCCGTCCAGGCTCACGGCATCCTGTGTGGCGCTGAGCAAGTCGCATACCCGGTCCTCAGCGAGCCCGGTGGCCTGTGCGATGAGTGAAGGGTCGAGGTAGCCGCCTTCGTGGAGCTGGGCTTCTTCCTGCAGTCGATGAATCGTTCGGATGTCCGCCGCTGCCTGCACCGGCAGGTGAATCAGGCGATCGTGCTGTTCCACGGCACGTGCAATTGCCTGGCGGACCCAGTGCAGCGCATAGGTGCACAGGCGGCAGCCGCGGCTCGGGTCGAAGCGATGAATGGCGAGGATCAGACCAATGACCCCCTCCTGGGCCAGATCGTCCACGGACAGACTGCGACAACGGTAGCGCCGCGCCACCCGGTAGATGAGCCTGATATGCCCCCGGATGAGTTCCTCCGCCGCTCGAGCGTCTCCGGCCTGGGCGCGGCGAACGAGGACGACTTCCGATTCTCTCGCGGAGAATCGTCCCACGGCAGGCATCGCCGCCTCGGGGGCGGCGGGCCAACTCTGACGGGTTGCGAACAGCGCGGAACTCATCTTGCACCCTTTGTCGAATGCTGTTTCGGAGACACTCAACGGTACCGCAGGACTCGCGCCGCGCCAGTGTCAAACCCTACCCGTCACCTGTGAATTGCTTAACCCTGGGGGCCCCGACCGGAGCGGTGGAACCCCGACCGGCTCCCAGGCGTTCCTTCCATTGAGGGCGCCCGTTTCTCCGGGTTCGCCCCCGACCCTTAGTTGCGCGAAAGAGAAGGTTGTGCACTTGATCCGGCAACATCTCTGGATCGTCACCGCGGTGGGCTTCTGCCTGTGCCTCGCGCCTGCGAGCGCCGGAGCGCAGGGGCTTTCTCTGGCGCAGCCGAATGTCGCCCGGTTCTCGGAGGTGACGCTCTATGCCGCTCCGCTCGACACTCAGGGGCGACGAATTCCCGGACTGGGGGTCGGCGACTTCGCGATCCAAGAGGACGGCACGTCCGTATCTCAGCTCAGCGTGGAGAGCAATCGAAGCCAACTTGATGTCGCGCTTTCGCTGGACTGCAGCCGCAGTATGGTGGAGGGCGGGAAGAGTCAGGCAGCCCGGGCCGCCGCGCTGGAGTTCCTGCGCCGAATGGGGCCGCAGGATCGGATCTCGGTGATTCTGTTCGGGGAGTCCGTGCAGGTGAGCCAGCCCCTGACGCAGTCCTCCAGATCCGTGGCGGCGTCGATTGTTGGAGCGGAGCCGACCGGGATGGGTACGGCGTTCCGAGATTCGCTCTTGATGGCGGTTCGTCAGCTCGCGATTCAATCTGACGGAGTTGTTCAACAAGGCGGCGGCCGAGCCGACGCTCGCCGGGTGGTCGTGGCGCTAACCGACGGTCTCGACAATAGCAGCGTTACCGACCTTGACACGGTGGTGCGCGCGGCGCGCTCCTACGGGGTGTCGCTCGTGCTGGTGGCGGTCGGCAGAGATGCCGTGCTCGATGACCTGCGGTTCCTCGCTCGAGAGACGGGTGGCGCAGTGGTTGAAGCACCGGCCTCCGGCGATCTGACGCGCCTCTACGCGGGCATCGCGGCATCGCTCCAATCCGAGTATCGGCTGCGCTACACGTCGCCGCGACCCCATCGCGACTCCACGCGTCGGACGGTGCTTGTGTCGCTCCCGCGTCAGCGGCTGTCCGCCACGACGTCCTATCAGGCGCCGGGCCCGGGAAGTCTGGTGGCCACCGTCCCAAATCCCAATGAAGTCGGTCCGGAGGCGACGGCGTTCGGCGAGGCGCGTAAGCGAATGGGTCTGGCGGTGCTCGGCGGAGTCACTGCCTTCGCCGTGGTGCTTGGCGCGCTGATCTTCCGGTTCGGGGGGCGGCGCTCCGTCCAGGGCCGTGGGGGGGCGACGGAGCTGTGGGTTCGGCTTGGGGCCACTACCGTCGGGCGCGATGCGAACTGCGATCTCGTGCTCTCAAGCCGTGAGGTCTCCCGCTGCCATGCCGTACTGGAGACCTCTGCCGGGCGAACCGAGGTGGTGGACCTCGATAGTCACAACGGGGTGTTTGTGAACGGCCGGCGGATCAAGAAGCGTCGCGAGCTCCAGGCCGGCGATCGGCTGCGATTTGGCGATGTGGAGTTCGCGTTCGCGGGTGTGGCGGATCCAGCGGAGAACGGGGAGCCAGCCGACTTTTAACTCGCTTCCGACCCCCCGGGCTGCAGGACTCGCCGCATCACCAGGTTAGTGGTCTCGAAGCCCAGCTCTTCGTAGAGCTGTCGAGCGCCGACATTGTGCTGCGACACCATGAGGCCGAGGACGGCGTGCCCATCCTGCCGGGCAAGCGACTCCGCATGATCGAGAAGCCGGCGGCCGATTCCCTGGCGTCGGAACGCCGGCAGCACCGACAGGTTGTAGATCCAGGCTTCGTCTTCGCCGGAAATGAGGTTCCGGCTCACCCCGTACCAGAGGAGACCGACCGGATCTCCTTCCGGGGTTTCGGCGATGACCACTCGATTGCCGGGACGCGCCAGCAAAATCTCATGGGTATCGTCGAGGGCACGCCGGACCTTCCTCTCCGAGAGACGCGCCTGGTCTGCCGAACTCAGACTAAACCAGGTGGTCTCGAATTCCATCTCACGGAAGAACCCATTGTCGGCGCGGGTCGCCGTGCGAAATCGGAGCTCCATGCCCAACGGCTTAGCGCTTCTTCAAGGGTAACTGCTGGTGAGCGGGCTGCTGGGGATCTCCCGCGAACTTCCGGTACTCGGGCTTCAGCCCACGTACCAGATCGTTCTCCAGTTTGTCCAGTGCCGGGCGCTTCTTCAGCCGAAGCAAATCCCAGATCCACGGTCTTCGCGGTTCAGACATCGGGAACCCTTCCGTTGAACGGAGCAATGGCCCGAACAGGCTCCAGGCATCATACGGTCCGCTCATCCGCCCGTCAACGCCATACGGCGCCGGACGGTCACCCGATCATGATAGTCGACCGAAGGCTCTGCATTGCGTACAATCGTGATGACTCTGCGAGACGACCCGGGAGAGTTCCCGCTGTCGCACGTCGTTTGGTCCAATTCCTTCTGGGGGATCCGGCATGAAGTCGAAGTGGTTGGCGGCCTGGAGCGCGGTGTTCCTCGCGACGGCGGTTGCGGGCGGCATCCGTGCCGACGATAAGGGGGGCGGCTCCAAGGGAAAGCTCCGCGCCGAGCGGGCGGGCTGGATGCTTGGCATGTTGATCGGAGAGGAGCGCGCGCAGCGGTTCCCATTCGTCACAAAGGTCGACCCGAAAAGCGATGCATTCCTGAAGGGCCTGAAGGAAGGCGACGAAATCTACCGGTTCGAGGATGATCCGGTCGACGATCTGCCCGAGTTCTTCGATCGGGTCCAGAAGGTGAAGCCCGGCCGCAGTGTCTCGCTGTGGGTCCGTCGTGGGGGACAGACCCTGCACTTCGACGTGATTCAGCCCAAGCCGCAGACCGAAGCCGAGGCGGATGCCGCCGCGAACGCGGACGGCAAGAAGGGCTCCGACGCCAAAGGCAAATCGGATGAGGGCGAGAAGTCCGATAAGAAGGACAAGAAGGACAAGAAGAAGCGCCCGCCGGTCGTGATCAAGCCCGTCCCGGTGGATCGCTGAACCATCCCCAAACGACTTCCTCCAGTTCGAGTTCTGGGTTGACTCGGCCCGCGAGTTCTCGCTGATCGGCGGATTGGGGATCTGGGGTTGTGCGTCTTTCCTGAGGGCCTGCCGTGAATGCGGCAGGCCCCTTTTGTGTTGGGGCCGCATCTCTTTCTCAAGCTCCCGGGTCCGGCTGCCGACCCGCCTGACCGTTCCCATCGGCATCGCACCTCCTCTGGCGGCCCGGCCAGACTCAACCGGCGCCTCGTGATGAGTCGCATAGTCGCGCCGGCTACTCCTTCCCAGTCGGTCTGACTCTCCACCGGCCGTTGGGAACGCGCCACTCCGGAATTCCCCTCCCTCGTCTCCTGGCGTACAGCCGAGTGGGAACGAGTGGGAAATGGAAAGCCCAGCGCGGTGCTCACCGACTCGGAAGCCCAGGATGCAGGCCAGTCGTTCCTGTCGAGTCATGCCGGAATCATAGAATAATTCGATTCTATGTATAATGAATTCCGATATTCACACCGTGGCGCCCCTGCCGTGGGCCGGGGCGGAGGGACTGTTGATGCTTCGAACAGGGACGCGTGGGACACGCGTCGGCTTCACCTTGATCGAACTGTTGCTTGTTATCGCGATCATAGCGATATTGGCCGCAATCCTCTTCCCCGTGTTTGCCCAGGCTCGCGAAGCCGCACGGCAGACCACCTGTATCTCCAACCTCAAGCAGGTGGGTTCCGCGCTCGCCATGTACACGAGCGACTACGATGAGACCTTGCCTTGGTCCACGAGCAGCTGGCTCTCCGGTTGGACGTGGTACCAGAGTGTCGATCCCTACATCAAGACCGGGGTCGGCGCAAACGGCACGACAACAAAGCCGTTCTGGCTCTGTCCATCCTTCTCCAACGACTCCATTCCCAAACTGGCCGGCGATCCGGATCCGCCGGTTCCCGCGGTAGCGCCGCATGCCTCGCGCAGTTACGGGTCCAACGGCAATCTGATGCCGACGTTCAACACGGCGAAGGGCGACTGGTTTCCGGGGAAGATCACTTCCACCCCGCAGATCTCCGCTCCCGCACAGGTGGTGCTCGTGGCTCACACCCGGGGAGTCCGCACCATGACAGGCGGCGACGATTGGACCACGGGGTGTGTCGGCGATGAGTTCAATTCGGCGCCGAGCCATCCGGCCGCAGCCGACTACTGCAGTTCCCGGTACCGCCACAACGGTGGCTCGGTCTATCTGCTCGCAGACTCGCACGCGAAGTGGTACAAGGGCCCCGGATCCTGGCGGGGACGCAGCACGGTAGGGGTTGCCTGGCGGAGATCACTTGCACCGAACGCCGCGGCATGGTTCCGGGAGGATTGACAATGGATCGAGCTGGTACGAATCGATGCGTGATTGCCGTGGCAACCGTCGCGGTTGTTGGTGGACTTGGGCTGACCGGTCGAGTGGCGGCCGTTCCGGCGGAGACGACTCTTGTCGGCGGGGTTCAGGCCCGAACTCCGAGCGTGGATCGCTCCTCGAATGTCCCGCGGCTGTACGTGGCGACAGGGTCGTCTGCTGCGGAGGGGTTGGCGCGGCTGCGAGCGGAGATCAGCAAACTGCCCGGTGTGCGGCAGGTCGAGGCAAAGCCGGAGTTCGGCGCCGTGACGGTCCGAATCGAGGGTGATGGAAGCTCCACGGAGTCTCTGCTCACCGCGGGCGCCCGAGCGGCCGGGTACGTGATGCGGCCCGCGCACCCGAGATACTACGCTGCAGAGGGCAAGTCGGCTACGGCGGAGCGCGAAGAGCTGAAGAAGGCTCTCGAGGGGGTGGACGGAGTGGAGCAGGTTCGCGTGAGCGAAGCTCCCACCGGAGCGGCGGTGCAGGTGCTCAGCGTAGCGCCCCACGCTCAGCTTCAAGCCGCAGGCAAGAGGGTGGGATATTCACTTCAGCCGGTGGCGGCGTACGTGGCTTCGGGGCCTATCTCGGCAGCGGATGTGAATGGTCTCACGTCCCGGATCCAGAAGGTTCACGGGGTCGACCGGCTTGAGGTGCGAACCTTGAGTGGGGGGGCGACCCTGCTCGTGCGGGGCGCCGCCGAGGAGGAGACATTGGTAGCCGCCGCTCGGCGAGCCGGCTATGAACTCTGGCTGCTCAAGAGCACGGGTGGACCGCGGTTGTTTCGGGTGGCGCGGGATATTCCGGGATCGGAACTCTCGCGGCTCCGGGAGGCCCTTTCCGCCTTGAAGGGGATCGGCAAGCTCGATCTCGGAGAGGGAGAAGACGGCTTACAGCTCTCGGTCGTCGGCGGACGAGTTCGGGCGGATACCTTGATTACCGCGGCGGCCGGCGCGGGGTTCCGGCTCACTGCGATGGAGGGGCCTATCGTCCTCCCGACCGTGGAACCGGCGCCCCAACGCTCCACGCCACCAGATTTCGACCAGCGTGTCCTTCGAGAGCGGGCCATGCTCGGCGGGACCGCGCCCCCATTCAAGGTGCTCGGTATGGACGGCAAGAAGCGGATTAGTCTCGCTCAGAGCCTGTCCAATGGGAAGCCGCTCGTGCTGATCTTTGGGAGTTGCACCTGCCCACGCTTTATGGCGGCATGCGACCCTCTGGAACAGTTGTACCAGCGGTATTGAGACAAGGCTACGTTCCTGCTCGTGTACATCGCGGAAGCACATCCCGGCGCTATTCTAGAGGTCCCCACCGAGGACGGCGTGGGCAGAGAACTGCGCGTTATCCCGCAGGCCACCACGGAACCCGTGCTCCTCGCCAACCTGAAGCGATTGGTGCGACTCTCCGGGATCACGATTCCCGCTGCAATCGACACGGACACGCAGTCGCTGAATGAGGACTACGCCGCATATCCAAATCGGATTTATGTCATCACTCCCGACGGCAAGATCGCGCTGAAAGGCGCCCCAGGGCCGACCGGGTTTGTTGTGCCCGATCTGGCGAACTGGCTTCAGGAGCACGTGAAGTAAGGGTCAGCAGGGTGCAGCGCCGCCACGCGGCTCGTTGACGGTGCTGCACCCCTTTTTGCGATCCATCCCTCGGCACCGTCGGGACCGACTTCGGATAGCATCCCCCTCACGGCTTGCCTTGCTTCCCTGTCATCCGGTCCGGGCGCTGTGAGAGTTTTTTTGGCTGCGCCGCGACGGACTTCAGAGCCGCCCTCCGGCAGCAGCAGCGAAACGGGGCCGTCGTGCTGCGGTGGGCTAAGACGTATCATGGGCCTGGCGCTGTGATCGCGGCGGCACGCGAGTCCGCGTGGAGTGCGACGCGTGTTCTCGCGCCCTAGATACCCCGGAGGCACCTGCCGTGAGCATCGAGCACCCTGATCCCGTTTCGCCGGGCCTGGATCCCAGAGTGACCGGCAATTCTCGACTCGCCGAGATTGTCGAGCGAAACATCGAGACGCTGGTCATGCTCAAGCGGCACCGCAGCCGGAAGAGAACACTGGAGGGCCGGGTCGCCGACGGAATCACCGGCTTCTCAGGAAGCATGTTGTTCGTCTACATCCATGTAGGGCTCTTCGCGCTCTGGATGGTTTGCGGGAACGGCGTGCTCGGGATCCCAAAGTTTGATCCCTACCCCTACCAGCTACTCACCATGGCGGTCTCGCTGGAGGCGATTTTTCTCTCCACGTTTGTGCTGGTCAGTCAGAACCGGATGGCCATCGAGGCGGACCGGAGGGCGGACCTGGATCTCCATGTCGACCTGCTCACCGAGCACGAGATCACGCGGGCGCTCAAGATGCTGGATGCCATCCAGGAGAAGTTGGGCATCTCCGATCCGGAAGCGCGGGAACTGAGGCAACTGGAGAAAGAGTGCACGCCCACCGCTGTCATGGAGCAACTCGAACGGGCCGAAGGGCAGCGCGATGCGAGTCGCTGATCATCTGTTGGCGCGACGGGAACTTGGCCCCATCCATCCGGCATGGATGGGGCGGGGGAGTCGGGGCAAGGTCCGTCAACCGCGCGCGAGTTCCTTCCACAGTCCACGATAGCACTGGAAGAAGAGGGCGCCATCCTCGGGTTTGACGGGCGTGGCGACTTCGCACAGCGTGTAGCGGTCGTAGCCGGTCTCGCGCATCAGGCGGAACAGTTCGCGGTAGGGGTAGGGTCCCCACAGGTTGTTGATGTGGCAGCTCTTCAGGAAGGGGCGCAGCAACGCGAACGACTCCTTCACGGAGCCGTTAACCACGTCGGTCGGATTGCTGTTCCAGCAGACTCCCACCGATGAATGCCCACAAATGTCCATGATCTTTCGTGCGTGGGGCGGGTCCTGGGTTCCCTTGCCGTGGACCTCCATCCAGATTTCCACACCGTGGTCAGAGGCAAACTTGCCGCACTCCGCCAGCGCCCTGCCGATCTGCTCGATCGTTTTCTCCACCGGCACCCCATCCGGCAGCCCGTTGGGACGGATCTTCACGCCCTTGATCCCGGTGTCTTTTGCAAGCTGGACAAACTGATGGCAGGTTTCAATCTGACGACGAACGATCGACGGGTCTGGGCTTTGAAACTCGCACACGGTTCCGAGCCCCCATAGCACGAGACCGGCGTCTTTGGCGCGCGACTTCAGTTCCGCGCGCTGGGCTGCGGGCATGGCCGGCTCGACCCCATGGGCGTGGGTGGTACGAAACTCAATCGCCTTGACACCGGCGGCGGGGAGCGTCTTCAAGAGCGTCGAAAGATCCCAGTCTTTCGGAACGTTGTAGGTGACGGTGCCGAGCTCGAAGGTCGGTTCTTGAACGACGATAGCCGCGGCGGCCGGATGGGTGGACGCGCCCTCCGATAGGGCGGCGAGCGAGAGGCCGGCGGCTCCGAGCAGCGAGCGGCGATTGATTTCGGGCATGAGCAGTCTCCTGCGCCGCACCCGCCGGCGCACCGATGGAGCCGGAAACTGGGCCGCGCTGTTACTTCTGGGCGGACAGGTAAGCCACGAGGCTGTCGAGCGTTGTTTCCGGGAGCCGAAACGCCGGCATAAACACGGTCTTGCCGGACGGATCGCGGATAAACGCCCGGATCTCTTCAGGCTTCAGGGCAGCGCCGATGCGAGTGAGATCCTTCATCGAGCGGGGGGAGCGATAGTCCTTTGTTCGATGACAACCGCTGCATCCTTCGGTTCGGAAGGCCTCCATCCCTTCCCGTTTGCCGGGAGTGGTGGGAACCGTCGGGGTGGCGGCGCGGGAGGCGCCACGGCGAGGTCGACGAGCGTCGGCAGGGATGCCGGCCAGAAGCAGGAGCGTAAGAGCTACTAAGGCGGTCCGGCGCGACATGAGGATATTGAAGGGATGGACGATCCCCGGTTGATTCAACCGGGGATCGTGGGGACCCGCTTACTTCTGGGTCAACAGGTAGGCGACGATGTTCGCCAGCGCATCGGGCGAACCCTTGAACGCAGGCATCGCGGGGGCCTTGGCAGCCGGGTTCTTGATGAAAGCCGTGAGCTGAGCGGCAGTGTGCTCCGCGCCGACCTTGCTCAGGTCCGCCATCGCGCCGCCGTCGGCATGGTCCTTGGTCTTGTGGCAGGTCTTGCAGCCTTCCGACGCGAAGAGCGCCATTCCGGCCTTGGGATCAGCCTTCTTGACCGGGGCCGGCTTCTTGGGGGCGGGCTTCTTCTTCTGGGCAGCATTGATGCCGGCCACCGGAAGCAGCAGAGCGACGGTCGCCGCGAGGGCGACAAAGGTGCGAGTCGAACGATCAGTCACGGGGACCTCCTAGAGATTCGGGATCAAGTTGTTCTGCGCGGACCTACGGGCGGTTACGGTCCACGGGCTTACCCACGTTTCGGACCGGAACTCTTCCGGTCCGAGGTCAACACTAAGACACACGCACGCCGCAGTCGGTGCCGGCAATTGGGGCGCACGAACACAGCAACTCTGTGCGTCTCCGTGTCGGCAAACCTCAAAAGTATATTCCCAACCGGGCCTCCGCACCAGTGGGGATGCGCCGTCGGACGGGCAAACTCAGCTCTCGGGTGGCCGGTTCGTCTCGAAACGCTTGCGAAGGCCGGGGAGGAGTACCAATAGGATGACCGTTGCGGCTTGCACGATGGATGCCACGTGGATGGAAACGCCCGCGCTCCGCTGCATCTGACTGCACCCAGCCGAGAGGGCGCCGAAAAACACTGCGGACAGCACGACCCCCCCTGGAGCGAGGCCCCCCAGCAGCGCGACCGCGATGCCGGAGAAGCCATAGCCGGGTGATCCCGGTGCGTAGCGGTACATCCGCTGGATCATTCCGGAGACCTCCACTCCGCCCCCGAGCCCGGCGAGCGCTCCGCTGATCACGAACGCGATCCAGAGCACCCGTCCCGTTGGGATACCCGCGGAGCGTGCGGCCGGCGTACCCAGGCCCACCGCTCTAAGCTGAAACCCGAGGCGGGTACGGTCGAGCCAGCTCCAGACTCCCGCGAGCGTCAGCAGCGCCACCAGGACCCCGAGGTGCAGCCTCCCCAACTCCAGCCCTCCTGCGACGCTCAGCCCGCCTGCCAGCGGAATCGAGTCAACACCGATCCGACCCACGGGAGCGATTTGTGAGAAACGGGGAAGACATGCCGCATCCGGCAGACGCGGGCTCCAGTCACTGGCGCTCGTCGGGTCCTTCATGGGACCGCGGACGAGGTATTCCACGAGGTAGACCGCGAGGAAATTCAGCATGATCGTGCTGATGACTTCCGGCACGTCGCGCTTCAAACGCATCCATGCCGGTAACGCAGCCCAGAATGCACCGATACAACTCCCGGAGAGCAGAGTCAGCAGGGTCCGAGGAAAGGCATGCATCGGCGGAAGGTAGAGCGCTGCGGCGGTCGCCCCCAGCATTCCCACGAGGAACTGCCCCTCGGCGCCGATGTTCCATCCTCCCGCACGGAAGGCGACGGCGATGGCCAATCCCGTGAAGAGCAGCGGCGTAGCCTTCAGGCAGACCTCGGCGAGGCTGGACGCGGAGCCGAAGGAGCCCGCGAAGATGGATGAGAGCGCTCGACCGGGATTCCCGCCGAGCAGCGACACGATCAGGCCGACCAGGAGAACCGTGAGTCCGACGGCGCCGAGACCCAACGCCAGACCTCGCCCGGCCCGCCGCAGGCTCTCACTCGACGGCTTCATCTGCACCCTGACGCCGGCCTCCCATCATCAGCCCGAGCGTCTCCCTCGACGTGTTGGGGGGCACCACCCCCATCACCTCGCCGGAATAGAGCACCGCCACCCGGTCCGAGAGCGCCAGCACCTCTTCGAGTTCGGTGCTGATGAGCAGGATCGCCGCGCCCTTAGCCTTTTGCTCACGAATCCGGTCGTGGACGTAGGCGGTGGCATTCACATCCAAACCCCGAGTGGGATTGACTGCCACCAGCAGTTCCGGTTGTTTGTGGAGCGCCCGGCCGATCACAATCTTCTGCTGATTGCCTCCGGAGAGTGTTCCGGAGGACTGCTGAAGGCTGCCGGATCTCACATCGAACCGCTCCCTCATCTCCGCTGCGGTTCGGTTCAGGAAGTCCCACCTCAGCCACGGCCCATGCGATGCTTCGGCTTCCTGGTGGAGTTCGAGGATCAGATTGTCCCGCACCGACATGGCGGGAACCAGGCCGTCTCGCCGCCGATCCTGCGGAATGTAGCCGATCCTTCGACGACCCACCGAGGTGGCCGGCTCTCCGGAAATGCGAATCTCGCCCTCCACAGCGTGCCGCAGTCCGAGAATGGCTTCCGCGAGCTCGCCCTGCCCGTTTCCGTCCACGCCGGCCACGCCGAGCACTTCTCCGGCGCGTGTCTCCAACGAGAGTCCGCGCACGGTTTCGATCCCACGCTCGTCCTTCACGTGGAGGTCCCGGATGGTCAGTACGGGATCGCCGCCGGACTCGACGGACGCCGCAGGGGCGACCTCGGCGTGGGGAGCTCCCACGGCGACGGCGACGTGCTCCACGGTCGCGTCATCGACGGCGCCCATCATCCGACGGGCCAGATCCCCGGCGTCCGTTTCGGAGGCGGGCACCGTGCCGGCATGCCGGCCCCGGCGAAGCACCGTGATGCGATCGGAGAGTCGAAGCACTTCGTTCAGTTTGTGGCTGATGAAAACGAGCGAGCGCCCTTCCGAGCGAAGTCGCTCCAGCACACTGAAGAGCTCTTCCAACTCCACCGGCGCCAGCACGGCGGTGGGTTCGTCGAAGATCAGAATCGAGGCGTCCCTCGCGAGCACCTTCACGATTTCCAGCCGCTGCTGCTGCCCGACCGGCAACTGCCAGACGGGGGTCCTGGGTTCGAGCTTCCAGCCCAGGCTTTCCGCCAGGTCGAGCGCCCGTTGAGCAAGATTTCGGGGGAGGATGGCGGGCGTCTCGCCCGGAAGCGCCAGTGCGAGATTCTCGGCGACTGTAAAGTTTTCCACCAGCGAGAAGTGCTGATGCACCATGCCGATGCCGGCCGCCGCCGCGTCCGCCGCCGAGCGGAAGCGGACCGGTGCGCCCTGCAGTTCGATCGTGCCCTCGTTGGGACGGTACAGCCCCGAGAGGACATGCATCAGCGTGGACTTTCCAGCGCCGTTCTCACCCAGAAGGGCGTGGATTTCGCCGGGCATCAGGTCGAAATCCACGTCTTGCAGTGCCGTAACGGCATCGAATCGCTTCACGATGCCGCGCATGCGGACCGTTGGGGTCGCGCCGGCCGGGACGTTGCTCATGACGCGTCTACTTCGCGATCAGCTTCAATTTGCCCGACTTGATGTCTTCTTCCGCAGACTTGATTTTCGCCTTGATCTCGGCCGGAATTCGAGCCTCGAAGGTCGGGTTGATGGCGAGGTAGACATTGCCGCTCTTCAGGTCTTCCAGGAAGATGCCGCCCTTGAACGTGCCTGCCTGAACCTCTCGGGCCACAGTGAGGAACGTCTTCGCCACATCCAGCACGGCGCTGCACGCGATCAACTCCGGCTTCAGCTCGTTCTGGTTCGCGTTTGAACCCACCGCGAGAACCCCTTTGGCTTTGTTCTCTTCCACGGCCTGAAACACGCCCTCACCCGCCGCATCGGCATTTTGGAACAGGATGTCGGCGCCGCCCCGAATCATTGCCAGCGCCTTCTCCTTGCCGGCATTGGCGTCGCTCCAGCTTCCGAGGTAGGTGATGGGCGCCGAGAACTTCGGGTTCACGGTCTGTGCACCCTTCTCAAACAACTCGAACGCCTGCTTCACCGGAGCAAAACTCATGCCCCCGATCTGGCCACCCTTTCCGCTCTTGGAGAGGGCGCCCGCGAGGATGCCGGCCAGGTAAGCCGCCTCGCCGAGGTCGAATCGTAGGGAGCCCAGATTCTTTCCCTCAACCTCCCCGCTACTCACGAGGATGATGGTGTCCGGAAACTCTTCAGCCACCCGCTTTGCAGCTTCACCGTACTCGGCGCCGTGGGCGAAGATCAGCTTCACCTTGTCCCGCGCGAAGCCGCGAAGCGCCTCTTCCGCTTCCGACTCGGTGGCGCTCTGGTGGCTTGTTTGGGCCTTCAACTCCGTTTCGATCTGCTTGAGACCGGCGCCCGCGAGGGAGTTCCAGCCGCTGTCCGAGAGCGATCCGGGAGTGAGGAGGCCTACTTTGAAGTCGGATGCCGCCGGGGTCGCTCCAGCGGGGCCGCCAGGAGCGTCGGCGGATCCGGGAGGCGGAGCAGAGCCGCCGCCGGCGTCGCCGCCGGATCCACCGCAGCCGGCAATCAAAGCCATGGGAACGAGAAGCAGCGCGCGTCGGTCGATCATTACGGCAAACCCCAGGTTTCGGAGACGGAAGGCGCTGAATTGTACCCAGCGCACCCGTGCAGCGCCAAGGATTGTCCGCGTGAGCTTCACGGCGGGCAGGGGAAGCCTGGAACCCCGGGGAACCGGAAACCGACCGGCGACAGCCGGCCTCACTCAGGAGACAATGAATGAAGATCTGGCTTTTGAGCGCGGTGGCAGCGGCGGCGATCGCCGTGCTCCCCGCGTTCGGTCAGGAAGCGACGGCCCTCAAGGTCGGTGACGCTGCGCCTGACTTCAAGCTGACAGGCTCGGACGGCAAGGAGTACACCCTTGCCCAGTTCAAGGGCAAGATGGCAATCGTCATCGCCTGGTATCCCAAGGCGGCGACACGCGGCTGAACGCTCGAATGCAACTCTCTCCGTGATGAGATGAGCTCACTTTCGAAGTTCAAGGTTCAGTTCTTCGGCGCCAGCGTGGATCCGGTCGCCGACAACAAGGCGTTCGCAGAGAAGGAGAAGTACAACTTCCCCCTCCTCAGCGACCCCGACAAGTCGTTTTCCAAGGCGCTCGGCGTGCTCAACCCCGCAAACGGCTTCGCGCAGCGATGGACCTACATCATCGATGACAAGGGCATCATTCGCGAAATCGACAAGGCGGTGAAGGTTCAGAGCCACGGCAAGGACATTGCCGCCAAGCTCCAGGAACTCGGTATCCCCACCAAATAGGTGAACAGGCAGGCTCGGAGTGATCTTCGAGCCTGCCTGCCTTTCCGCAGACGCCACCCGTGACGACCGTTACGGCTTGCGAGGCTCCGGCTGCGGCAGGCTCAAGGAGACGGATCGAACCGGTTGCTCCTGCCCGGCCAGGTGGTAGTTGAACGAGAAGTTGTCCAGCGTCACCCTGCGGGCGCCGGCGAGGTCGAGTTGCTGCCCGTTTGGCCCAAGAATTCGAGGCTGCGCCAGGGCGCCGCCGCCCGGCGGGAGCCCGGGCCCGCCGCCGGGTCGTCCGCCCACCGACACGTCTCCCAGGATGAACACCCCCACATTCTGTCGCACCTCACCTGGAGCCCCCGGAGCCCCCGGCGCGCCGCTGCCCGGACCGCCGATGCCGCCGGGAGGCCCACTCATGCTGAACATCTGACCCTGACCCTGCCGCATGCTGAAACCGCCCCCCGCGAGTTGCTGCGGGTTTGGAGTGGGTCGGTTCGAACTGGGCTCAAAGATCCGCCCTTCGCTGGGCGCCGTCAGCGCCACGAGCCAGCGTTCGCGCTGCGGCGCCGTCATCTGGCCGACGCCGACGATGGAGCCACCCAGGGCGGTTTGTCGCTGCATGGTGTTGAGCGACGCCCAGAACCGAAGGTGGTGGCGGAGATCATGGATGCCGGTGGGACCCATGGTCGCCGGACCCACGCCCTCCATGTAGGCGCCCCAGTTTGACTGAAGGCCGAGGGTCTGGCCGTCCGTCAGCGCAGCCGCTGTGTCGGCGAGATCGTTGAGACGCGGGGCGCCGCTCCGTGTGATGTTCTGCTTCAGGGGTTTCAGCACCCGATCCGGCACCTCTGCGGGCCGATCTCGGAAGTACTTCGGGTTTCGGAAGACGATGGTGTCGCCCTCCATCCGCCACGAATAGCGCATCTGCCGAGCGATCTGGTCGAGCAGTTTCACCACTTGCTGCTTCCCAGCGAGGGGCGCCGGATTCATTCGCGCCCGAATGAAGCTGTCCGCAAGAAGCTGCAGCCCCGTCTCCGCGTGGATCAGCGCCGCGAGAGTTCCCACCGAGCGAGCCCCGGGGATTCGGCCCGGCGCGAACGGATCGAAGAGCTGCTGCCCGCCCGCAGGCGTCGGCGGCAGCTTCAGGTCAATTTCCGCCAGAAGGCGCGGGTCTCGCGTCTGCGTGTCCGGCCAGCTCTCATCTGCGGCGCTCGAACTGATGGTGGGGGACCACATGATCGGCATGGTCCGGCGGCGCCCCATCCCGCCGGAGATGGTGAGGAGCGTGAACTCCAACCGCGGACGCGGCTCCGGGGCTGGACTGCCGAGCCCGCCGATGCGAATGACACCCCGGGCGCCGCCCTGCACCAGCTTCACCTCTGCAGAGTAGCTCTTGGGGCCGTTGTCCTGATCGTCTGGACCAACCCCCAGGGCGGGAGGGGGACCTCCGCCGGGACCGATTCGGATTTCCTGGGAGACCGCCACCGAGGACATCCCCCGCTGAGACTGTCCGGCCGCCGCAATCTGATCGGACACGCCCCGCGGGAGCGATCCGTCCTCGCTGGAGAAGCGGATGGAGCCCCCAGCCGCGAGCGAGTCGCGCTGCTGTCCGGAGAGGCGTCCCCAGATCGCGAGCGCAGGTCGGGCGCCGGGTCGGAGCAGGTCGCGGATCGCTTCACTCTCATCCACTGCCTGCGCGGGCTGCGCGGCGGATGTGTTCGGATCCTGGGCGAGACGCATCGCCTCGTCTCGGCGGGAGGCCAGTTGGTCCTGCGGTAGGCCCGCGAGCGCGCCGATCCGCTTCATGCGGTCCGCGATCTCGGCAAGCCGCCGGTCCTGCTCCCCGCGCGCCAGAGCCGCTTCCCGCTTCCTGGCGACCAGCGACTGATCGAGCCGGTACGCGGCGCCCTCCTTCAGCCAGATGAAGTCGAGGCTGTTGGAGATCAGGGATAAGATCTCTCCCGCCGGGCGATTCTTCACTGCGAGGCTGATCTTGTCGTCGCCGGTGTCCCGCGAAGTGCGCAGTTCGATGCCGAGTTGCTTGCCGATGGAGGGCAGCACCGAGGAGAGCGCCTCGTCGGTGACGACGACCGAGACTGCCTTCTTGAAGGTGTCATCCTTCCTGAAAGCTTCCGCAATAACGACAGGCGCCTTTGCGGCCGTGTTCTGGCCGGCCACGGCGAGACCCGAGATCAGTCCCGATGAGACCAGTCCCGAGAGAATGAGCGTTCTTCGTTCCATTCCGGCGTTCCCTACCGTTTCCTTGATCTCGACCGTCCGGCTGCGCCCGGCGCGCCCGGCGTCATCGCTGTGGGCGTGCGAGCCGTTATCGGGAAGCGTCCAGGCGGAGTTCATTCCGCGAGGGATGCGAGTTCCGAGTGATTCCGTGTGTCATGACGAGATGTCTCGAGAATTCCGTGAAGTCCAGGGCGGGATTCTCGTTCCGGAAGCGAACATGCATCGGACATTCGGACGCATTCAAGCACACGCGCTCCGAGGTCAGCGAGGAACCCCGGCGACTATGGACCGTGACACCCTGAAGAAGCAGATTTGCGAAGCCGTCGAGCGGCGGCGCGGCGATGTCATCGAAATCGGCGAAGACATCATGCGAAACCCCGAACTCGGCTTCAAGGAGTTTCGTACCAGCTCGCTGGTGGCCTCCGAGTTCGGTCGGATGGGTCTCAGCTATCAGGACGGTCTGGCCATTACGGGCGTGAAGGCTATCCTCGACACCGGACGGCCGGGACCGACGGTGGCGTTGATCGGAGAGTTGGACTCTCTGATTGTCTGGGATCATCCCCTGGTGAACCCCGAGACCGGCGCGGCGCACGCTTGCGGCCACAACGCGCAGATCGCCGGATTGATGGGCGCGGCAAGGGCGATTGTCGAGTCCGGCGCGGCGGAGCACCTGTCCGGGCGGATCGTGTTTTTCGCCGTTCCCGCGGAGGAGTATGTCGAGGTGGAGTACCGTGCGTCCCTGGTCCGACAGGGGAAGCTCGGTTTTCTCGGCGGCAAGCCGGAGTTGGTTCGCCTGGGCCACTTTGACGATGTCGACATGGCGATTATGATCCACACCAACAGCGGCGGAGAAGCCAAAGTTCAGATCGCCGAGAGCTCGAACGGCTGCGTGGTGAAGATGATCCGTTACCTGGGGAAGGCGGCCCACGCCGGCGGTGCGCCGCATCGCGGCGTGAACGCACTGCAGGCTGCGCTGGTCGGATTGAACGCCATCAACGCCCAGCGCGAGACGTTTCGGGATCCCGATGCGGTGCGGGTTCACCCGATCATCACGAAAGGCGGCGATGTGGTGAACATCGTGCCCGCCGAGGTGCGGATGGAGACGTACGTGCGGGGCAAAACGCCGGAAGTCATTCGCGAGGCGGAGATCAAGGTGGACCGCGCCCTTCGCGCGGGCGCGATGGCTCTGGGAGCCCAGGTGGAGATCGAAACCCTTCCGGGGTACTTCCCGCTGCAGAACAGCCGCGCGTTGGGCGAGATCTTCAAGAAGAACGCGGCGGGCTACCTCTATCCGGAGTCCGAGGTCCGGGATACCGGACACGGCGCCGGCAGCACCGATATGGGCGACCTCTCGCACATCATGCCCGCGCTCCATCCGATGATGTCCGGCGCCGTTGGGGACTTCCACGGCAGAGACTGGCTGATCGCGCATCCCGAAGAGGGTTACCTCGCGCCCGCCAAGTCGCTGGCGATGGCGGCGGTGGACCTGCTCTGGGATGACGCATCCGTCGGACGAACCGTGCTGGACCGAGAGCCGCCTCGGATGACCCGGCAGGCGTACCTGGAATTCCAGAGCGCTGTGTTCCGGACCGAGCTTTACTCTGCGGACTGAGCAGCGTCCGCAATCGGAGGAGCAGATGCCTAGGACTTATCGAGTGGCTGTCGCGGGCCTCACCCACGATCACGTGTGGGGGCTGTTGAGATGGTGGCGGGAAGCAAGTGGGGCCGAACTCGTCGCCGCGGCAGACCCCAACCAACCGCTCCTGGACAAGGTGGCGGAAACGTGTGGCGTCAAGCAGACCTACCTCTCGTACGAGGATCTGTTGGATCGGGAGGAGATCGACATTCTGACCATCGCCACCGACAATGCGGGGACGGCAGAGATCGTGGAAGCCGCCGCGGCCCGCGGCATTCACGTGATCACAGAAAAGCCGATGAGTGCGACCCTCGCCCAGGCGGATCGAATGGTCACGGCGTGTCGCAAGGCGGGAGTCCAGTTGATGGTCAACTGGCCCAAAGCCTGGAATCCCGCCATCCAGACCCTGGATCGGCTGGTGCGGGAAGGTGCCATCGGGCCGGTCCACAAGGTGAAGTACCTCGCCGCGCATCAGGGCCCGAAGGAGATCGGCTGCTCCCGGTACTTCTACGAGTGGTTGTATGATCCCGCCCGCAACGGCGCTGGGGCGCTGATGGACTACTGCTGCTACGGCAGCAACCTGGCCGCTCACTGGCTTGGTCGACCCACCAGTGTGGTCGGGATCGCGGGGACGCTGGTGAAGCCCGACTTCCCCGTGGAAGACAACGCCATCGTGCTGATGAAGTATCCGCACGCATTCGGGGTGGCCGAGGCCTCGTGGACCCAACAGGCGCCGGACGGCGGCGCCAACCCGAGCGTGTTCGGCAGCACGGGCACCCTCTCCGCGTTCGGGGGCCGGGTCCGCTGGGGCCGGCTCGACCGGGAGCCGGAGTGGCTGGAGCCCGATGCGCCGTCGCCGGGGCGCCGCAACGGGGCGGAGTACCTTCTGAGTTGCCTCGAAAGCGGCACGCCCGTGGAGGGAATGTGCTCCGCGGCAACGAGCCGGATGGCCCAGGAGATCCTTCAGCGGGGCCTGGAGAGCGCCGTGAGCGGACGTGAGATCGAACTGGATTGACAACACTTTCCCGACGGATCGTGGAAGCGACCCCGGGTCAGGACAGCTAGAGGAGCACCATTGGCAACGCTAGGAATTGGAATCATCGGCAGCGGCGGGATTGCGCGCGGGGCGCACCTGCCGGGCTACAAGAGCGCCGAGTCGCTCGGAGTGAAGGTCGTCGCCTGTGCGGACGCCAACGAGGCTGTCGCCCGTCAGGCTGCCGAGCAGTTCGACATCCCGCACGTCTTCACCGACTACAAGAAGATGCTCGAGATGGACGAAATTCAGGCGGTCAGCGTCTGCACGCCCAACTTTCTTCACTTTCAGCCGACGATCGATGCGCTGGAAGCGGACAAGCACGTCCTGTGCGAGAAGCCGCTGGCCATGAATGCCGGCGAAGGTGAGGAGATGTGCCGGACCGCCGAGCGCACCGGCCGCAAGCTGCAGGTCGGGTTCATGACCCGATTTCAGTCGAGCGCGCAGGCGTTGAAGCGGTTTGTGGATGCCGGCGAGATGGGCGAGATCTACAGCGCCCACGCCGTCGCGATGCGGCGGAGAGGCATTCCCGGTTGGGGAGTGTTCACGCAGAAGGACAAGCAGGGCGGCGGACCCCTGATCGACATCGGCGTCCACATTCTGGATCTCACGCTGTGGCTGATGGGGCACCCCAAGCCGCTGCGCTGTTCGGGTCAGACATATGCCAAGTTCGGACATCGGGAAGGGGTGCTCGGGCTGATGGGGCAGTGGGACCCCAAGATCTTCAGCGTGGAGGACTTCGCTGTCGGCATGGTTCGGTTCGACAATGGCGCGAGCCTGGTGCTGCGGTCCTCGTTCTGTGCGAATCAGGAGGAGCGGGACCGGTTCGATACGCAGCTTTACGGCACCGAAGGCGGCTGCAGCTACAATCCCTGCAAGATGTTCTTCGAGCGGCACGGAACGCTCGTGGATGCCTCGCCGGCCTACCTGCCGCAGGTGAAGGCGCACGAGGAAGAGATCAAGGCGTTCTGCCGGGCCATCATCGACGACACCGAAGTCCCCGTGACGGGGCGCGAGGGGCTGATGACCACGCAGATTATCGACGCCATCTACCGATCGAGCGAGCTGGGCTGCGAGGTCGACGTCACTTAAAGGGATTGACGGTTCCGCCGGTAGAGGGGACAATGACCCGTTCGGTCTTACTGGGAGTGGTTATGGCTACTGAGCGAATGCGCGAACTGCGACGACGGCGGCACCGCCGCGAGCAGGCTAAGAAACTGGCAGCGAAGGCCAGCAAGCCGTCTACCTCTCGCAGATAGGCGCGCGGGTAGAGGTTTCTTCGTGAATGCGAAAGGGGCCCGCGAGGAGTTGCTCAGGCTTCTCCAGACGGGCCTTTCTCCGTTTCCGTACGATCGAGCCGGTCTGGCGCTGGTGGCGCCGTTTTACCCCGAACTCGATGTCGACCGATATCTGAGTCGACTGGACGGTCTCGCCGAGGATGTCGCGCGGCATCTCGCCGCCCACTATCCGGTCTTCGGCCCTCGAGAGTGCCTGAGTAGCCTCCGCCGGGTGGTGTTTGAAGAGCACGGCTTTAAGGGCGACACGCGAGACTACTACGACATCCGGAACTGCTACCTGAACGAAGTTCTGGACCGCAAGCAAGGAATGCCCATCACGCTCGCCGTGATGTGTCTCGGCATCTCCTCTCGGCTCGGGTGGCCGCTGGAACCGGTGTCGTTCCCCGCCCACTTTTTGCTGTCGTGGCCCGACGGCGAGCAACCCTTTGCGGTGGATCCGTTTCACGGCGGACTGCTGTTGGGAGATGAGGATCTCGATGAGATGTGGACTCGAGCAACAGCCAACCGACCGCCGTGCCGCTGCGAAATGCTTCGGCCCGCCTCCCCGCCCGATGTGCTGCTGCGAATGCTGAACAACACTCGCCAGATTTTTCAACGATGCGGGCGGTACGGCGACGCGGCTCGGGTCGCGGAGCAGTCGATCCTCGTTCGGCCCGACCTGGCGGTTCTGGAGCGCGATCTTGGGTACCTCTGTCTGGCGGCAGGCCGCACCCAGGAAGCCGCGTCGCATCTCGCGCGCTATCTCTCCCGCTCGCCCGCGGGAGCCGACGCCGCCCGAGTGAAATCCGACCTGGAGCGCATTCGCAAGCTATGTTGAGTCGCTGGTGGCTTCCGACCGCGGTGGCGTGCTCCGTAGCGGCGCAGACCCTGGCGGCGCAGGCGCCCGTCGCGCCGGCGAACCCCGGTGGAGCAGCCTACGCCGTCACGCTGGAGCCGGTCGGGGCTCCGATCCGCACCGAGTTGCACTTCCTGGGTGAAACCGGTCAGCCTCTCTCGCGCCTTGCGTTCCCCAACATCCGAGTCCGTTCCGTGTCGCTCTCCCCGGACGGGCAGTCGATTGCCTACCAGGTCTCGAACGATCTGGGCCTGGACACCGTCGTGGCGGCCCCGATTCCGGGAGTCTCCATGCCCGGACCTGTGCGGACCGTCTCCATTGGGGCACTCCCCCAGTGGTCTGCGGACGGTTTGCGAATCCTGTTCTCCCGCAGGCAGTTCAACGACTATGGAGTTTACGCCGCCGCTGCGGATGGTTCCGAACGTGACGCTCGCACTCGAAGCCTGGTTCGCGGCCAGATTGGTCGGTGGTCGCCGGACGGCAAGCGAGTCGCAGTGCTCGCTCCGGCGCTGCAAGGGGGAAGCGAACGGTGGCAGGTGCAGATCCTCGGTGGCTCGGGCGGGTCGCCGGAGCTGAGGGTGAGTTTGCCCGAAGGCGCCGGACAGGCGGTGGCGATGGAGTGGTCGCCCTCGGGGCGGGATCTCCTGGTCACCTCGATGGAAAACGCCCTGCCGCGCCTTTACCGAGTCGGTCTGGATCCGCCCCTGGCGATTCCCGTGGGTACGGCCTCCGGCGCTGCGTACGGCTGCTTCACCTCGGACGGTAGAGTCGCCTATGCGGAAACCGTTGGGCAGCCGGCCCGGGTGATGGTGATCGGCGGGGATGGCGCGCCCACCCTGTTCTGGCAGGCCGAACGCGGGAAGCTCGTTCGCGGCCTGGCAAGACGACCGAATGCTCCGCTCCTCCCGCCGGTCCCTGCCGTTACACCGGTCGTCAAGCCCGTCCCCATACCGCCCGTGGTCGATCCGGCCCCGGTTCCTCCGCGCCCGCCGGTGCTGCCTCCCGCGCCGATCCTGCTCCTCGACCGGGTTGCCCTGTCGCGGCGAACGGTCAGCCTCAACCGGTCGGAGTCTCCGCGTAGTATGGCTCTGGAAGTGCCCGGCGCCCGAGACTTCGAGGTCACCGTGCCGCTGGATCCCATGCCGCCGGAGCGAGTTCGACGACAGGGAGTCGGGGTGACGGTGGAACTTGCCTCAGGAGCGCTCTTTCGTGTGAACATCCTGCACAATCGTGGACCCTGGGCGACCCTTCAAGGACGTCTCTCCACCGAGCCGGTCCATCTCGTGGAGGCGAAGTCGCTGGATCCCCTGAGCCAGGGGTACCTGCACGGGGGCGTGCTCCGGGTTCGGCGCGAGGGTGGAAGGCTGTCCATGACCGTGGATGGCCGCGAGGTGATCGCCAGCCGACTCGTGACTGGGCCTGTTGTTCGGGTCAGCCTCACCCTTGAGAACTTCGACCCGGAGCCGGCCACCTTCCCGTTGGGAGACGTGCGCTATCGGGAGTGGGGCCTGCTTGGCGACGATTCCCCGCGCTGATCCGCAGCGGCCGAGGGAGCCGGTCGGTCGATGGGGAAGCTGACTCCGAACGGCGAATCCACTCGCCGGATCATCGGACCGGAGACTCGCATTGGAACAGGTGCTGCTGATCATCGGCGATGCCGCCGAGGTGACGGATACGCTCTACCCCTACTTTCGCGTGATGGAGGCCGGCTATCGCTGTGTGGTGGCGGGCCCCGAGCGGCGGACGTACCACCTCGTGATGCACGACCGCCACCCCGATTGGGACATCACCGTCGAGTCGCCCGGCTACCGATTCCCCGCGGAGATCGCCTTTCGAGACATCGATCCCGCGCAGTACTGCGGCCTCATCATCTCGGGCGGACGCGCTCCGGAGTACCTCCGGTACGATGCGGACCTCATGCGAGTCACCCGGCATTTCATGGAGCGGGAGAAACCGGTGGCCAGCGTTTGTCACGGGATCGAGATCATCGCCTCTGCGGATGTGATCCGGGGCCGCCGCGTCACCACTGTGGCGAAGTGTCGGTACGATGCCGAATACTCCGGCGCCACCTATGAAGACACCCCTGTCGTCGTCGACGGGAATCTGGTGACGGCCCGCACCTTCTGGGACAGCGCTCCCTGGATGCGAGAGTACCTGAAGCTGCTGGATGCCTTCGTGGCCCTCGCAAATTCCTCGTCGACCCCCTGAACCCTCTTCATAGGGTGGAGTAGCGGCGAAACGGTTGCAGAAATGCGGTGTGAACTTGCCCGGATTTCGCTATAGTTGAAGCAACCAACGCGAGCGGCACGTGCCCCACCCGAACGGAGGCGCTGGCTGCGATGTCGCCGCACGAGGAGCAACGACCATGCGGAAGCACTGCGGTTTCACCCTCATCGAGCTACTTGTTGTCATCGCCATCATCGCAATTCTTGCGTCGATTCTCTTCCCGGTCTTCGCACAGGCCCGGGAAAAGGCGCGTCAGGCGAGCTGTCTGTCGAACATGAAGCAGATCGGCATCGCGAGCATGATGTACGTGCAGGACTATGACGAAATGTTCCCGGTGCACAACTGGCCGGCGGGCGAAGGGGTTCACAGCCTGCCGGACGGTCGCCGCTATCAGGGACACGTGGGGTGGTCCTTGCTGTTCTTTCCGTACATCAAAAACGCCGCAGTGTTCGTGTGTCCCAGCGATGACAACCCGCGAGCGGCATTCTCCGACAACGGACGCGCCAATCCGTACGTGAATACCTGGGGCAAGCCGATCGTCATGAGCTACAGCGAGAATGCGGACATCTACCTCAGGACCGCGCCCCTGTCGCTGGCGGCGATCAACTGGCCCGCGGATACCTATTGGATCGCCGATGCACGCTTCCACTTCGTGGGATTCCATGCGGCTGAGTCGATTCCTGGTCCTTGGGGTCCCAACCACTTCAATCGAATTCGATACACAAAGGCCTGCAGCGGACTCATCGACACCGCCGGCACGCTGGGAATCCCGGCCAACCATCCCAACCCCGGAAGCTGTGCCCGGCACCAGGAAGGGAACGTGCTGGTTTTCGCAGACGGCCACGCCAAGTGGGAGCGGTGGAACCAGATGGACGCCTGGAAGGCCAATCCGACCCGAGCGACGGCGAAGCGCTAGAGTTCTAACCACGGAGCGCGGTTGAGACGCACGCATAGGGGTAGACCGGGAGCGAAATCCCGGTCTACTTCCTGAAAGTCCTTCATCGCGAGACGGAGCAGCTTCCGGACAACCAGGTAATCGAGCGCCATCCACACACCTCCTGTTCACGCGGAATGCCATCACGCACGCCGCAAAGATGTCTTGCTCCCCACTACCTCCTACTCACGACTCGCTACTCTCTACTCACCCATCGGTACTCGCCCCATGAAAGTCCACCCGGCTGCCCTCTTTCGACTGAATGATGGTGTTGTGGCGTCCCGAGGCGATCTGATCGCAGGGAGTGGATGCCGTCCACGGCGGTTCGGGAGGGATTGGGCGCGGTTGTTCCTGCATGGTCAGCGCATCCTTCAGGCGGTCCCAGTCCGCGGGGGGCTCTATCGGCACCGGCACGAGGCACGCTTGCAGGTGTTTCATGCTTGGGAAAGCGCCGTAATTCCTTCCGCCTTGCGGAAGTCGGACTCCAGGTAGCGCACCGACACCACCGCCATGGTCCGTCGCGCCGCCTCCGCACACCGCGCCTGCTCCGCGACCACCGGCCGCCTGCGGATGAAGCTCACCTCATCGATCGCTACCCGAAACCCGGCCGCCGTGTGCGAGCGATAGAGCCACCGGGCGAAATCCTCTTGTTTGGTGTATCCGGGATAGGGGGTGGGGGACTGGCGCGACCAGCAATCCTACCGGGCGGAGTGGTCTGACGGGCGGTGCGTGCCCCACAGCAACATTCTCCCACTGGCACTCGGGTGAGCTCTGGAACGCCTCCATCCCGTTGACACAAGTCGACGTGGCGTTCCGAATCCAGGAGGACGACCTGAGGCTGCGACCGGTCTAGCGCCAGACTGCCGAGCGAGCGGAGGCGCAGATCCTGGTGTGCTTCCTGGCCTTTGTGCTCTGGAAGACGCTGGGCCAGTTCTGCCGGGCCGCCGGGCCGGGCGACTGCCCTCGAAAGGTGCTGGACGAACTGGCGGAGATCCAGATGGTGGATGTGGTGCCGCCGACACAGCACGGACCGGAGGTCCGACTTCGGTGTGTTGGTCGCCCCGAGCAGCACCAGGCGATCCTGCTTCAGCGACTCCGAATGAGGCTGCCCGACAGGATCCGGATCACGGAGATGTAGTGTAGACACAGTGGGAAAAACCCGCAAACTCGGGCTTAAACCCCCCCTTTTTCAATCCAACTGCGGAACTTGGGCTAATGGATCCCCACTTTGTGGAGTAAGTCTCCGCCCAGTGCAACTTCTGCTGGAATGACGGGGTGGGCGCCCACACTGGGGACCTGCGCCTGAAGCAAGTGGCCCGGTGTCACCATCACCCCCGAGAGACATCGCCATCCTTGGGCTTGACCCGAGGATCGAGCGG
>SXGS01449383.1_pt1 | contig 27386 bp, 34 predicted proteins | sample 3174681 | NCBI WGS metagenome assembly SXGS01 (sample SAMN11356861, study PRJNA531348) | freshwater metagenome | isolation source: freshwater sample F1-80 | place: China: Fuxian Lake, Yuxi | collected 2017-12-25 | reverse complement strand
GGCGCGCTGCCCCCCGGCCCGCCGGGCGGCGCGCCGCCGGCGCCCATCGCCAGCGCTGGCGCGGCCCCCGTCGGCGCGATCGCGGCCGGCAGGCGGCGCGACAGCGCGGTCATGCGGCGGATCGGCTCGCTTTCCTGTGCGGCGATGCCGTTCGTCAGCCCATCGACGATATGGCCGCCGAAGCCCATGAAAACCCGGCTCGGCGAGCGGATGCCGAGCCGCTGCTTGAACCAGTCCGCCGCTGCGCTGGCAGCGCCGACGATCGTTTTCTTGAGCGCGGCGAGGTTGCCGAGGATGCCGCGGATCAGCCCGCCGATCATGTCGCTGCCGAGCTGAACGAACATTCCGGGCAGCGAGGCAAGATAGGCCCGAAGCGCGCCGATATTGGCGCCGACGCGCGCGTTGAGCGCGCTCCAACGATCGACGACATAACCGACGAATGCCCCGACCGCGCCGCGCACCGCGGCGATGTCGGCACGGACATTGGCGTTGAGGCCGTTCCACCGCGCCACGATCGTTCCCCAATTGGCGAACGCCACGGCAACCAGCCCGATCGCCGCCACGATCCCGAGCGCGATGCCGAGGACAGGCAAGAGTCCGATGCCGAGCGCGCCGGCGGCGAAAGAGAGCGCGGCGAACGGCGCGAGCAGGCCGGCCATGACGATCGCGCCGCCGCCGAGGACAGCGAAAAGCGCGGCGAAGCCGGCGACGCCAATCATCACGCCCTTCGTCATGTTGGGATAGCGGGTGGCGATGTCGCCGATCCAGTCGGCAAAGGCCGAGCCGTAGCGAGCGGCCGTATCCATTGCCGGGATCAGCTTCGACCCGAGCGCGATCGCCAGCACCTGCGCGCGCACGGCAAGCTGCTTCGACGCTTCGCCCGAGTCCTTCATTCGTTCGGTGAAATCACCATCCGTCGTGCTGTTCGCCTGCGCAGCAGCGATCGCCTCACCGCGGATCCGGCGATATTCGCCCATATTCTGGATGAGCGGCCGCAGGCCCTGCTGGACCTGTGCGTCCTCGAACAGGTAGCCGATCCGGCTCAAGTCGCCCTTGAGCGTCTTGTTCGTCAGTTCGGCGATCGCCTCAATCGGGGTCTTGCCCTCCTGATACATGCGCTTCAACGCGGCCGGCAGATCGACGCCCATCTTCTCGAACGCCTTCACCGTCGTCGGCGCATTGATCTTCTGAAGGACGTTGGCGAGGTTGGTCGCGGCGGTAGCAGAATCGCCGGCCCCCTTGCGCGTGATCTGGGCGGCGGCGGCGAGATCGGCGCCGGCGCGCACGCCGGTCTGCCCGAGGCCCTGATAGGCGGCGGTGAACTGCGGGAAGTACTGCGCCATGTCGCGCATCTCGAACGCGCCGGCCTTGCCCGCCGCCGCCATGGCATCGATCATGCGGCCGGTCTGGGCGACGGGCACCTTGAGATTGTCGTTCGCCGCGAATGCCGCCGCCGATAGGTCGGCGATCTCCGCCTTGTAGGCGGTGGCCGCGCGGCCGATCGGGCGCATCATCTCGGCCGCCTGCCGCGGATCCATGCCGAAGCCGGCCAGCGTATCGATGCCGTCCTGAAGCGCGGTCGGGAGCTGGTTCGCGGCCTTGGCCGCGAGCAGGATGCCGGCACCCATCTTTTCGGCATCCGCGCGCGACAGGTTCGCCTTCTGGGCGATGTCGGTCATGCGCGACTGGAAATCCTGCGCCGCCTTCACCGACTGGAGGATCGGCGCGCCGACCGCCGCCGCGGTGCCGATGCCGGCGGCGCCGCTCGCCGCGAGTCCGGTTGCCCGGTTCATGTTGCGATCGAAGTTGCCGCGCGCATTGGCGATGCGTCCTGCGCGCTCGGCGCGCCGCGTCTGTTCGGACAGTTGGCGGTTCGCTTCATCGGTGCGTCGGGCGAGGTCGCGCTGATGCTGGGTCAGGTTGGCGACGTCAGGTGCGGCAGCGCGCAGCTCGGCGCGGCAGCGCTGGAGTTCCGTCCGCTGCTTGCCCTCGGCCGTCTCGAGCTGATGCAGCTCGCGCCGCGCCTTCTCGAACTCGCGCGTCAGCTTCTTGGGCGGCTCGGCGGTGGCGGAGATCTCGCGCCCGAGCGCCTCCACTTTTGCGCGCGTTTGATCGGCCTGCTGCCGCGTGTCGCGGAGTGCCTGCCCGGCGCGGCGGAAGCCATCGAGCGTGCGCGCCTCGGCGTCGAGCGCCTTCAGCCGGTCGCGCGTCGCCTTCAGCGCATCCGCCGCCTCGCGCCCGCCCCCCGCGATCGAGCGCAGGGGACGGGTCGCGCGATCGCCTGCCTCAATCAGCAACCGGATGCGCATGTTGCGGTCCAAGGATCAGTCCTTCGGATTGTGCCGGCGGGCGGCCTGTTCGCGCCACTGCATCAGCTCGGCGACAGACAGGTCGTTCATGGCGGCGGGCGACCAGTGGAAAACGAAGGCGATGTCGGCCATCGCATCCTCTACGCGCTCGGGAAGAGCGCCTCCTTCGCGGCAGTCGGCAGCAAAAAATCCACGAGGATCCCGCCGAGCTGCATCACATCGGCCGGGTCGCCCCCCGGCAGGCCGGCCGTTAACGGCGGCATGGTCACGCGCGGGGCCACCATGGCGATCTGATCGAAGTCCATGCGGACGAGGCCGCCCAGGTTGGCGCCGCGCAGCGTGCCCCCCATCGGCTTCGAAACGAGGATTTCGGTCCCGGCGGCGTGAACAACGGCGTCGCCCGCCTTGATGTCGTGCTCGAGCGTCATCTTGACGCTGGTCGGATTCGTCTCGGTCATCTTGGCAATCCCGGAATCGGTGGAGAAAGGCGGCGCGGGGCCGGGCTTTAGAAGCCCAGCCCGGTTGCGAGGCGGTGGCCGCTCATGAGGTCGGACCCGCCCATGAACTCGATCATGCCGACCGGATCGATCTCGATCAGGCGAGCGCCGTTCCAGCTCAGCTTGTAGTAGCTGAGCGCGCTCTTCACCTTGAACTCGGTATCGTCGCCGGGCTTCCAGTCGCCCATGTCGATTTCCTCGTGTCGGCCCCGCGTGACGATCTCAACCTGATCGATGACGCCGGTATCGTCGTTCTGGAACGAGCCAACATAGCGCTGCTGAACGCCGGCCATGTGCAGCTGCCCAGCCTGCTCGAGGATCGGGCGCATGGCGCCGCCATAGGTCGCCTCCATCTCGAGCGCTTCGCCGCCCATGTCGACCTTGACCGCCCGGTTCATGCCGCCGGCGCGAAACTCCTCGAGCTTGCGGGTCAGCTTCGGCAGCGTGATCGAGACGGCTTCGCCCAGCCAGAGGCCGTTGTGAAAAAGGGCCATCTGCTTGAGCTTGGTGGGGAACGTCATGGCGCGGATCCTTCAGAACGAGAGCGGGAAAGCGGGACGGCCGATCAGCCGGCGACGAGGGTCGCGAAGTCGGCGAGGAACTCGTCGGTAATCTCCTGCTCGAGGCCGAGCGCTTCGAGCGGAGGGACGAAGGTGTACCGGTAGCTGATCGTCAGCTTGCCGCCCTTTAGGGCCTCGACCGGGTTCTTGTCGGCGAGGAACTCGGCTTCGGCGCCATAGATGCGGCCGGCGCGCTTCTCGGCGCGGAACAGCGTATTGATTTCCTCGACGATATCGCGCGCGAGACTGGGCAGGAGCGGCTTGTCGAGCGCCCAGACGAGGCCGAGCGCCACGCTGTCGGCAAGGATCTGTGCGGTGCGCGTCGCGCTTTCGAAGGTAAAATCGCCCTCGGGATCGGCGGCGGTGCGATTGCCCCAGAAGCGGAAGGCGCCGCCGATGCGGACGAGCGTCGTCACCTGCGATGCGTTGAGGACGTTGGCGTCGCAGGCGGGATCCTGAATGTCGAAGGTCACATCCGCCGTCAGACCGTCGATTTCGTTCAACGCGACATTCGAGATGGTCTTGTGCCATCCCTGCGCCTGATCGATCGCAGCACGCGCGCCCAGCGCGACCGCGACGATCGGCACCGGCGCACTGGCGCCCTCGACGCCGGTCGGCGCGGTCACGCCGGGCCAGAGCAGCATGATTTCGCGCTCGTCGAACTGGTCTCGGTACGCGATCGCCTCGCCGCGGTCGGCGCCGATCGCCTGGGCATAGGCCATGGCGCGCAGCTTCTTCGCGACGATCGCCAGCGCCTTTGCGACCGGCTCGGTGTCGAGACCCGGCGCGCCGATGATGCGCGGCTGAAGCCCGAGCTGTGGCTGGGCGGTGAGCAGCGCCTGCATCCCGGTTTTGACGCCGGCCTCATCGACGCCGATCGCGGCGGTGTTGGTCGCGGCCGCATCCGCGCCGGGCGCAATCCGCACGACGATGACGGGTGCGGTGGCCTGCGCGGCGATCGCGCGCAGGGCCGCGGCGAGCGTCCCGGCAGCACCAGCCTTGGCGATCGCATCCTCGAAGTTCGTGACCTTGACCGGCGTGTCGAGCGGGAAGCTGCCGGCGGCGGCATCGGGCGCGGTCGCGATCAGGCCGATGACGGCGGTGGCGATCGTGGCGATCGAGCGGCGCGCGTTCTTCACCTCGCGCACATTGATTCCGTGGAGAAAGCTCATGGTCGATCCTTTCAGGCAAACATGGTCGAGACGGCACCGCGCCCGCGGACGGCGATCGGGGCGGAAAAGGGGCGGCGCGCGGCGTCGGTCCGCCGCGCGGTGATCGTCAGCACCGCCTCGAACGGTTGCCCCCCCGCCGACAGGGTGATGCGTTCGATCCGACAGCGTTCTTCCTGCCGCAGGAGCGCCTGGGCAGCGGCGGCGATGATACGGAGCCGGCCGAGCGCATTGTTGGGCTGATCCAGCAGCTCCGGCACCCTGCTGCCATAGTCGCGGCGGCCTACCCGCGTGCCTACCGGGGTGCCGAGGATGTCGCCAATCGACTGCACGATGTGTGCGTCGCCCGAGAGCGGACGGCCAGTCATTCGATCCATGCCGTTCACTGCGGCGGCCCCGACACGGAGGCGCCCGCCTGGACGGCGGTATGGCGATGATCCTTCAGGCTCTTGCCCGCGCCGACGACGTCGCCCGTTGCATCGACCTTGCCCGTGATCGCGACGTCGCCCTCGATTGAGAGCGGGCCGACGAGCGTGATGCCACCGGGCGCCGAGATCCGAGCGGTACCGCCGGCGACGATCGCGGTCAGCTCGGCCGCGCCGGGATCGTAACCGATGGTCGTGCCGTCCTCGAACGCGATGACTGTCGAGGCGTCTACGGCCGGAGACGGGAAGCGCTGATAGCTGAGGCTGGCGACGATCAGGCCGCCGTCGAGATCGCCCTCCGGCGATGCGAGCAGCACCTGCTCGCCGATCGCGGGCGGGCACCAAATGCGCGCGGTGCCGGCGCGCGCGGTCGCCCATTTGACGCCGGGGAGCCGGACCTCGCCGATGTCCACCACCGCTTCGCCCGCCGCATGGTCGACGGACGCAACGATGCCGATCGTCAGGAGATCGCCGATGAGGCGAGGAAAGTCGGCATGATCGGCCATGCAGCGACCATGCCGAGAGCGCGCCCCTTCGCGAGTGTGCTATCCGTTCGAGTGCGTCTCTACCGGGTTGGGCCGCGCCTTACGCCGGGAAAGCGATCAGGCCGTGATCGCGCACCCGCGCCAGCAGCGCATTAACGGCATCCTTGAGTTCGGTGCACAGCGCAACGACCATGTCGTATTCCTGTTTGGTCGGGGCTTCAGCAGCGGCCGGGGATACTTCACCCGAAACACTGGTCACCGAAGCGCCCTGGGCACCGACGACGGCCTTGCCCCCGACCCGATATCCGCCGGCCGAGTCCGGACCAAGCTGGAAGAGCGCGCGCCCCTGCTCATCGAAACGGACCGCCTCCTGGGCGGGCTGATCGGCAGCGTTGGCCTGCGCCACGCGGGCGAAGATAAGAGATCCATCTGCGAGGAACCCGACATAGCCGGCGCGGCCCTGCGTGTCGAAATTGTCCCCGGTCTCGCTCGCGCGGCAATGCCAGCCGACATACGGGCGACCGCTTGCGACCGTCGAGCCGAGGCTCGAGCCATAGCCAGCCTCGGGGAAGCCGAACTCGATCGTCGGGCCTACACCGCGCGCCGCAACAGCGCTTGGCATATCGCTATACTCGCTCCCGAACAAAGCCTGATCCTGATTGAACAGGTCCCCGACCGCGCCATAGAAGCTGAAATTGCACACGGTGCCATTCGCCGCGCCCGCGTAGATGGCGTGGTTTCGCTCGACGGTGCCCGTCGAAGCCGTGCTGATGAACTCGCCGGCGCGGGCGTCCTTGATCGTCGCTTCGGCGCTATCGTTGTAGATTTCGCCGCGGACACCAATCGCGTTCTCGACCGTGCCGGTCGATCCAGGACCCTGAAAGCCCGCGCGCCCGCGAAGACCGAACTGATAGGCGAGAATGCCATGATGCTCGTACAGGCCGGGAATGTGGACACTGACCGCCCAGCCGAGCGCACCGACCCGTTCGCCGTCGTCGTACACGTCGTCGGCGATGTCATTGTAGGCGTTGGGCGCCGAGATGGACCAGCTGAGGTTTCGGCTGCTGGAGCTGATCCGGTTGAACGTCTCCCAGAGGCTCGTATCGTTGTTCTGGAAGGGCGCTTCGGCAGAACCCTCCCAGTAAGCCGACGACCGAAGCGCGCAGGTCATCGAGCCGGTGTTGACGATGTGCAGCAGCGCGCCGGGGTCGATCAGCGGTGCGTTTCCATCCGTCAATCCGAGCCGGCTGCCGTCCGTCGCGATCGCGGTGCCCGCGCCCAGCGTCTTGCCAAGCAGGGTCTGCTCGCCATCGAGCGTTGCGAAGGCGCCCGCCGAGATCTCGACGGAACCGCCGGTGGTGCGCTCGTACAGTCGTAGGATATTGGCGGCATCCTTGGTCGCGAAGAACCCGCCGATCGGCGTTGCGATCTCGCCCTCGGCTCGCGACGGCTTGTAGTTGCCGGCGGCGACGGCAGCCGATGCAGCGAGCTGGGCTTCGCTACGTGCAACCTTGGCCTCGTCCACGACCGGCCGAGCGGCGGCATTGACCAGCGCCGCCATCGTCACGCGTTTCGTCACCCCGCCGGAAACGGCGACGACAGCCTCGGCACCGGTCGGGTTCGCGAGTTGAGGGAGATCGGAAATCTTGGCCATGTCTTGCACTCTCGTTTGGCGAGCCGGAAAGGATGATGACGCTGGCGGCTAGTGGCCGATCGCAAGGTATCGGATGCCGTCGATCGAGGTGCCGTCCGACCCAGCCTTCTGCACGAAGACGACGGCCCCGCTCGCCGACAGCGATTGCTCCTGCAAATAGATGTCACGCAGGGCGCTGCCCGAATTGTTGATCGGCACGGGGATGATGATCAGACATGCGTTCGGGAAAGGCGGCTCGAACACGATGTTCACTGCGCCCTCGTTGAAGGGGCCGGCAACGTATCGAATACGGTGCTCGATTCCCGGCAACGGCGCGTAAGAGCCAGCGGCAAGATCTACCATCGCGGCGAGACTGGCAGGCGTTACCGCGACATCTGCGGCGCCGGATTTCAGCTGCTCGACGGTCGCGGGCAGGACGACCAGCTCTCGATCGGTATCGTTGCGACCGCCCCCCGTTACGAGACCGCCCCCCGCGATCTGCTTGCCTGCAAGATCATCGATCCGCAGCCCAATCGCATTCGCGATTGCCGCCGACGCCACCTGCAGCGCATTGGCGAATCGACCTTCGATCGCGGCGAGCAATCGAGCGAGGATCGACACGGAAGCGACGCGCCGCGTATCCAACCCCACCAGGGCTTCGGCCTCGGTTGCGAGCTCGACGACGCCAGCCCGCTCGGTCGTTGCCGGCGGATTGAGAAAGTCGGTCGCACCGAATGCGATGTTCCCGAATGCGCCGGTCGGGAACGCGATGTCGATCGCGGCCATGAGCGTCGCCAGCTGGGACTTTTCGAACAGCGGCGCAGCCTGACCATAGACGCCGAACAGAGTTCCATCGGCGAGATAAAGGCCTAGACCGCGGGCAGTGTAGCCGATCGGCTCCTCGTCGCGCAGCGTCATGTGGACGATGTTGTCACCCACCCGATCGCCAGCGATGGTCGATAGGCGGCGAAATTCGCCCGGTAGCGCTTCCAGCGTCGGCGCCGATGCGAAGGGCGCATTGGTGAGACCGACACCAACGATGGTCAACGTTCCGCCGGTGCCCGTCTGCGCATCGGTGAAGGCGCGGAGGCCTGCTCGCGTGACAATGAACGGAAGCGCGGTCATCGGGAAACGCCCAGGAGTTCGCCTGCCTCGGATTCCATGAGGACCCCTTCTTCGGTGCTGAGGAAATCGACCCAGAAGCTGGCGCGGACGGTGTCGAGCATCGTTCCGGCTTCAGCTTGCAGCGGCTCGCCCTGTTCGGTCTGAAGATAGTATTCCCAGACGGGCGATGGGGCGCGATCGAGCACTGCGTCTAGGCGGCGCCAATGCGCGAGGCGCGCGACGATCCGGACGCCGATGTCCGCGGCAAGGCCCAGTGTCTGCACAATGCTCATGTGCTCGCGCAGCGGCTTCACCCGGGGCAGCTGGCGCAGAATGTCGGCGACCAGGTCGGGGCCAGCGCGGTAGCCGCCCGCTTCCCCCACCCCGGTCACGAGCGGAACGTGCACCTCGAACGTGTGAGGCGCGCGGCGCGGGGCGGCTTCATGCCACTCGACGATCGAAGCGAGCTCGTCGATCCGGCCAAGCAGCGTCTCGACAGACGCGCGGGTCCCCTTGCGCCGATGCTCTTCGATGGCGCCGGCAATCGCGCCGCGCTTGATCTCTTCGGACCAGGCGGGATCCCATGCGTCGACGGACAGCCCCCAAGCGAGCCACGGAAGAACGTCCGCCGGCGCATTGTCGGGATCGTCGATCGCCTCCGCGCCCGTACCGATGGCGCCCACGCGCAGGCCGCCCTCGAGCGCGCGCTCCAGTCGGCTTGCGTTCGGCGGAAGCAGGCTAGTCGTCATAGCCGGCGTGCTCGACGGATATCATGGAGACGAGCGGCGCCTGCGTATTGGTGCAGACGATATCTGCGGCAGGAGACAGCAGCTCGACCCGCTGCACGCCCTCGACGGTGAGCGCTGCATAGAGCGAAGAAAGCGGGATATCGCGACCGATGCGGCGGGCGTTCGCCAAGAAGGAAGCGAGCTTGGTGCGGGCGGCGGATAGGACGATCGCCGGATCCGGGCCGGCATAGGTATGGACCCGAGCAGAAAGATCAAATCGTACGATCCCGGCAGATGCGACCGTGACGAGGTCGCCGAGCGGGCGGGTCGCCTTATCCGCGACGATCGCCGTAACCGCGGCGATCAACGCCGGCGAGGCGACTCCATCACCCTCTGCCGATAAGACCGACACCAGCACTTCGCCCGGCGCCGGCGACGTCGCGCTGGCATCGAGAACGAGTCCGCTCGCGTCCTTCGCGCGCTTCACATAGGCGAGTTCCGGACCCGCGACCGAAAAGCCCTCCGGGCCGAGCACGATCCGCGCTCGAAAGGCGTCATCGGTTTCCATCACGGCGACCGCGCCCGTGTCGGGGTCGGCGGGCCTGACGGTGAGACGCGCGACGCCGATCGACGCACCGAGATGGTCGAGGGTCGCACCGGTAGCATACGCAATGAGGCGCTGGGTCAGCCGCTCGTTGAAATCCTGACGCAGCAGCATCTCGTCATAGGCCGCAACCTGAAGCACCTTCACCGCGGGATCGCTGTCGACGGTAGCGTCGAAGGTAGGAAGCAGCTCACGGATCCGCGCAACCTTACGGGCTAGGATCGCTTCATAGTCGAGTTGCTCGACCAGCGTGGGCGGGTCGAGGCGCGACAAGTCGACGGTGGTCGAGACGGTGCTGGCGGCCATGGGGCCATGTCGGCGGCGGCGTCGGGCCGGGGCTATAGCGGCAACCGGTAGAGACGCACTCCAACGGATCAGGCGGCGGCGACTGCCCCGAGCACCATATCGAGCGCGCGCTCCAGCTCAGCATCAGTGAACCCGAGCAGCACGCGTCGGGCATAGCGAACCTTCCGCATTCCCGACGCCGGCGCGTCGTCGAGCCCGAACTGATGAATTCGTGCGATCCGCGAGGCGGGACCACTGAAGCCGATCGTCGCCTCGTCGGCGCTCGCCTGGGCGCGAAGGTGCTTGGTGAGCCGGATCTTGGCAAACATGCGACGCTGGCGCAGCTTGCCCTTCCTTTTCGGTTTCGGCCGCCGCGGCGCGAATGCGCTGCCATCGGGCGCTTTCTGCGCGGCGATGCGGTCGGACTGGCTGCGGCGGATGTCGCGCGCGATCGCGGTCAGGATCTTGCGGCGTGCGGGCGGCGCGACCGATCGCAGAAGCGCGCCGGCGAGCTGCTCGACCGCCGCGAGGTCGGTCACGCGGGCACCGTGCCGGCCGGGCCGCCGGCCAGATCATCGAGCAGGCCCTGCCATAGCAGCGTGGCGGGCGGCACATCGGCGAACCGGTCACGCGCGATCGGCTCGTCGAGATAGTCGACCTTCAGGCCGCCGGCGACGCGGGAGACGCGGACCAGCTCTGTCAGATCGACCGAGATCAGGAGGTCGATCGTATCGGCGTCGAGGATTTCGGACTCGAAGGTGAAGGGGCGGCTTTCGCCCTTCTCGAACAGGTCGGGCTGGTTGTCGCCGATCCATCCCAGCAGCGGCACATGGACGTCAGTCGGGTTGCCGGCAAAGTCGCGGATGAAGATCGAGGCGGTGTAGGCATATTCGAACGACAGCGATCCCGGCCGCGCGCGCACGTCGCCGCGTTCGACATAGACTTCGAGCAGCGCGGGATCGGCAGCGAGCGCCGGAACGGACGCGATCAGTGCGGCGCGCAGCGAGGCGAGCTTCTTCACCGCGGCTTCTCGGGGCAGGCGCCCGGCGTCGACCAGTTGATGAGACGGTCGTGCCGATCGGCGTTGGCGCCGAAGGCGCGCGCGAGGCGGATGATGCCGGCGCGAATCGCGGTCGGGATTTGGGCGATCAGCGCGGGATCCTCAGGCAGACCCGCCGGGCGGTCGGCGCAGGTGAGCAGCTCGACCGGGGGCAGTTGCGGCTCAACCTTGACGGCGATCGGCAGCGGCGCGGGCGGCGGCAGATCAGCGGTTCGGCGGGCGCAGCCCTGCAACGCCGTTAACAGCAGCAAACCACTCACGATCGACAAGATTACGGCGTTCGGCTTCCGCATCGGCGGCCTCCATTCGGGTTGCGGCGGCGCGCGCGGCCTCGGCGGCGGCGCGGGCGGCCTGATTGTCCTTCAGCGTGCGGTCCTGGGCGGCGGCCATCGCCGCGGCCATGGCGCGGGCGCTCTCGTCGGCGGCGGCGGTGCGGAAGTCGGCAAGGTCGCGCACCTTGGCGAGGCACAACGCCCCGCGCTTGTCCTTTTCGGTCGCGCTCCAGTCGGATCCGGCGCGCGCGCAGATCGTCGTCGCGCGGGCGATCGCATCGTCGCGATCAGCGCCGGTGCGCTGCGCCTCGACATATTGCCACGCGCCGACGCCGGCGACGGCGAGAAGCACGAGGAAGCCCAGCTCGGCCTTGAGCCAGGAGAACAGCTTCGTCATTTCGGCAGCTCCTTCAGGCAAAGGCGGCGCTCGGCCTCGCGGCGATTGGCGAGGCCGCGCACGATGCGCCCGCCCGCCCTGTTCCACATGAGGAAGGCATCGCAGGCGCCGCGCCAGTCGGCCGCATTGAAGCGGCGGGCGACGGTGGAACGGCAATAGGTACCGGTGCCGATATTGTAGGCAAGGCTGATCCCGGCGGCGAGCTGATTGGGGCGATCGCGCAGGCCCGGCGTGCAGGCGAGGACCGGGCCGGCGTGGCGCAGCAGCGCGTCGTATCGGCGCGCCTCGCACCCCTCGACGGTCTCGACCATGCCGGGCTTCACGCCCAGCGTCTCGCCGTCGCAGATCGTCCAAACGCCAACGATGTCACGATAGGCCACGAGCCGCGGCTCGCCGCCCGATTCCCATCCGGCCACGAACGGCGAGACGATCGCGAGCGTGCCGGCGCCGATCAGCGCGGCGAGCTTGTTGCGGCTCTTCACTTCGGATCCTTTCGGCGGGGGAGCAGCGCGAGGAGGCGGTCGCGCAGCTGGGCGGGCAGCTCGGCGAGTACGGCGGCGGTGCCGGCGATGAAGCCGGGCGCGGCCCGGTAGGCGACCATGCCGGTCACGAAGCCGAGTGCCTGCGTCACGTACGGATGCACCGGGTAGATCGCGCCGACCGCGCGCGTGACGAAATAGGAAACGGTGATGCCGACGAGTAGCTGCGTCACCCGCTGCGCCCAGGAGAGGCCCGGTTCGTAGATGAGGCTGACGCTGGCGCCGAGCGCCGGCGGCAGGAGGCCGGCGAGGAAGGCGGCGATCGCCTCGAACAGATCGTGCAGCAGCTTGTCCATGTCAGCTCCAGAGCTGCACCAGCTCGCGCACGCTGGACGCGGGGGCGGCGATGTCGGGGAGGATGACGGGCGTGCCCGTCGGGAGGATCGGCCCAAGCGCGGCGATGCCGGGGTTGGCGGCGAGGATGGCGGGCAGATCGGCGGGGCCGAGGCCGCGCGCGCGCCATGCCAGCGCGTCGAGCGTATCGCCGGCGATCGAGCGGACTGTGTCCATCAGATCAGCTCGACCGCGGTGCGGCCGACGCCGAGCATATCGCGGATCGCATGAAGCGCATCGCGGCGCAGCTCGCCGGGCGTTTCGTCCAGATCCTCGGCGCGGCGCTGCCCGGCCTGCGTCGTATCGACGTCGCGGTAGCGCTCGACCAGATCGGCCTTGGCATAGCAGAAGATGGCGCGGCGGTAGGCGTGGACGAGGATGCTCTCCCCGTCGATCGTCGGGGCCTCGACGTCGGCGAGCGTCGCGGCGCCCTCGGCACGGCGCGCGATGACCCATGGCGTCAGATCGCGCGCGGCCGAGATCATCGCGCCGATCAGCGCCTCGCGAGCGCGGGGCGCGGTCACGGCGTCGCGGATGCGGGAGACCTCGCGAAAGCTGGCGACATCGATGTCGGGCAGGAAGCCGTCATTGGCGATCGGCGCGCTGGCCGGCGCAGGCGTCTCGGCGACGAGGCGATAGTCGCTCATGCCGGCATCGTCGCAGCCGCGAAGACATTTGCCCCCGCGATGAACAGGAGGAGGCCGATCGCGGCGATGACGGCGAGCAGGATCGGCGGGCACTCGTGCACCGGCATGTCGAGCGGCAGCGCGAACCGCGGCGCGATCGCCGCGACGATTGCCGCCAGCATCAGCCAGGCGCCCAGGCCGAGCTGGACCAGTGCGACGAGCGTCAGGGCGATGACGGCGATGGTCGACATAGCAGTTCCTTCTGTCGGTTACGGGGGTGGGGATCGGGCGGTTGGCAGCCCGCAGCCCGAAGGCCCTCCCGCCATGCGCGATCCGCCCCCGAGCGCCGGGGGGCGAGCTTGTCAGCCGGTAGCTCCGGCCTGTTCCGTTGCGGCGATCGCCTTCTCGACCGCCTTGATCGTCATCTTCGCGCCGACGCGCGGGTGCAGATCCTGCGCGCGATTAAGCGCGACGAGCGAACGGCTGAGCAGCGGCAGGGCGATCTCGCCCGCTTCGGCCGCGCTGCGCGCAGCGGCGTCCAGTTCGACGCCGATCGCCTTGAACAGCTTGGCGCGGATCTCGTCGTGCATGTCGACGTCACTGGTCAGCTCCTCGACCGCCTCGAGCACGTCGAGGGGGAAGCGCTCCCCCCTGCCCTGAAGCTTGAACGCGGCCTCGGCCATTTCCTCGACAAGAAGCGGCGCCGCACCGCGCACGTACCGGGATGGCAGCGGCAGACGATGCTCGAGCACGAAGGCGGCCAGCTCGAGCGCACGCGTCCAGTCACCGATGTCGATTGACCAGACCATCATCGTCGGCAGGATTTCGGCGGCGACGTTTCCGGCGGCGACCGGGGCGCCGCTGAGCTGGGCATCGCACCATTCGCGATACGCCTCGATCATGGCGCGCTTCTTCTCGACCTTGAGGCCGATCGACTGCGTCGCCTTCAGCTCGCGCAGATCGTGCGCCAGGCGCATCGCCATCTGGGCGACGATCGGATCGACGCGGGGCGCGGCGCCCGCGCTGTCGGCGGCGGGAACTGCGGCGACGCTTTCGGCGAGACGGTGCATGCGGGCGGGCGTCATCACGGGCGGCGGGACGAGTCCGCCCTCCGCGCCTGATACGATCGTCGGTTGGGAGGGCGCGGCCTTGGCGGCGTGGCGGTCCCGGTGTGCGCGAGCAGGGCTCATGATCGATCCAGTGGCGGGAGGGCGAACAGGGGGCGGGTCCGGGGCGCCGTTAAGGCGCCTTGGCCCCAAGCTGGATGTTCTCGATCAGGCAGACCTTGCCGTATTCCTCGACCATGAAAGCGTCGTTGACGCTCTCGAAGTTGTCGATCTGATCGAGTGCGGGGTTGTCGATGATCGCGCGGCGCGCCGAGCCGATCTGCCAGTAGTAGGACAGGTTCTTCAGGCTCGTGATGAGGATCGCGCTCGCCGGGAAGAACGGCACCTGCATCGTCGGCTTGCCGCCGAGCTGGCGGCTCGAAAGGATGACGTCGCGCGCCACCTGCTCAGTCGCTTTGTCGCCGGCCGCACTGACGATCTTGAAATATTTCTCGTGGACGAGGTCACTGCCGATGATGACGACGAGATCGGTCGCGGTGCGGAAGCTTTCGTGCAGCAGGTTGTGGATCGCGTCGAAGACGAGCGCGTCGAGGTTGACGTAGTCGGCGTCGCCCTCGTCCGAGACATAGACCTTGAGGTTGTCGAGGCCGCCATGCGTCATGACGCGCGCCGGCGCATGCTGGCGCATCTTGTAGAGCCAGCCCCAGTTGACGTCCTGAAGCAACGGGTTCTCGTCGCGATCGGTTTCGGCTGCGGCCTCGACGCCGTTGAAACCGATCGTGATGATGTCCGACGCCTTCTGCGTCACGACCGCGTCGCGGCAGAGCTGCTGGAACTCCGGCCGATGCGCCCAGGCGTCGAGCAGCTCGTAGCCCCACGCATAGTCGTAATCGGTCTTTTTGCAGAAATACTGGTCGATGTTGCCGCTGCCGGTGGGATCGATCGGCGTGCGGCGATGGCCGAGCGAGCGGTTCGTGCGGCTCGCCATCGAGCGATTGATGCCGACGCCGACGCGGCCGCCCTGCTGGTTCACGACGGGGACGATGTTGATGCGGCTGAGGAAATCGCTCGTCACCGCAAGGCGCGCCTGAAGCTTCTGCTCGATGACGGGCGAGACGTTGAACTGCTTCAGCTCGCCGGGGACGGCGGTAAGGCTGTTGTCGAGGCCATTGAGCTGGGCGAGCTGGCCGACATAGCTGTTGAAGAGAAGGCGGGTCGAAGTGCGCATGGGAGGCTCCCGGTGGAAAGGCGGCGGGGGATGACGGGCGGGTCGGCGATCAGCAGTCGGTGGCGAACTTCGCGTCGACCGCGGCCCCGGTGGCGGGCGATCGGGTGAAGCTGCCGCTCTGCGGCTCGGCGGCGAGCTGCGCCTTCAGTTCGGCGAAAGAGGCGTCGGTCGCAGCCTGGGCATCGGCGATGGGCTTGATGGCGGCGGCCAGCGTTTCGCCCAGCGCCGTCAGAGCGGTGGCGAAATTATCGTTCGCAGGTTCCTTCTCGACCGGCGGGACGGGCGGCTTCGGCTCTTCCTTCTTGGCCTTGAACATCTCGCCGACCTTGGCGAAGCCGGCGGCGATCGCGTCGGTGATGCTGGTCGAGTTGACCGGGTCGCCCTCGAACTCGATCGCGGCGGCGTCGGTGCCGGCCGCGAACACGGTGCCCGGCGCTGAGCGCGAAAACTGGAGCTTCTGCGTACCGATCGACGCGGGCTTGTCGGTAAAGGCGAGGCCGATGAGGCCAATCTTGCCCGTCCCGGCATAGTCGGGGGTCAGCTCGACCGATGGAAACGGCTTCTGACCGCGGTCAGTCAGGCCGACGAGCTGATCGTTGGCGTCGACTTGGGCATACAGGGCGCGGCGCGTCTCCGCCTTGCCCGCGATCGTGAATGCGTCGTCGCGCGCCTGGACGGCGATGACATCGCCAGAGCCGTTGAACGGCGGCTCGGGGCTGTAGCCGGCGATATGCTCGACGTTGATGCGCGGGGTGTAAGCCTCGGCATTGAAGGTCTCGACGATCTCGTCGATCATTTCCGGCGTGATCGTGCGGCCGTCGCTGATCGTATTGCCGGCGACGAATACCCGGAAAAGCTTGCTCTTCTTGCCCATGGCGCTGCGGTCCTCGGTTGCGTTCGGTCGGAGCGGCCGGGGCCGCGCATCTGAAGGCCGAACAGGGACCGAAGGCCCGGCGCTTCTCAAGCGCGGCAACCGGTAGAGACGCACTCCAACGGATCGCGGCGGCGAAGCATGGGCGGGCGCGTGACTAGGTTCCGCGCCGATGAGTATCTTCGCCGATCCCCTGACCCTGCCGATCGAGGACCGCCGCCGCGCGGCGCGCTCGCTCTATTGGCGCGGGTGGGAGGCGTCGCAGATCGCCGGCGAGTTACAGGTGCCGCGAACCACCGTCAGCTCGTGGATCTCGCGCGGGAAGTGGGACGACGCGCCGAGCATCCGCCGCATGGAGGATTGCCTCGAGGCGCGCTGGCAGACGCTGATCGCCAAGACCGTGAAGACCGGCGGCGACTTCAAGGAGATCGACCTGCTCGGCCGGCAGATCGCCGCGCTGGCGAAGGTGCGCCGCTACGAGCAGCCCGGCGGGCACGAGGGCGACCTCAACGACAAGATCGGCAACCGCAACGCCGGCGAGCGCAAAGCGAAGAAGAAGGCCAACCACTTCACTGCCGAGCAGGCCGAGCAGCTGAAGGCGATCTTCCTCGAGCAGCTCTACGGCTATCAGGAAACGTGGTGGGCGAACCTCAACCGCCGCACCCGCATGATCCTGAAGTCGCGGCAGATCGGCGCGACCTACTATTTCGCGTTCGAGGCGCTAATCGATGCGATCGAGAGCGGCCGAAACCAGATCTTCCTGTCCGCGTCGAAGGCGCAGGCTCACCAGTTTCGCAATTACATCGTCGGGTTCGCCAAGCTGGTCGGCGTCGACCTCAAGGGCGATCCGATGCTCATCACGAGCGACCTTCGCCCGGAGGGCGAGGCCGCCGCCGAGCTGCACTTCCTCGGCACGAACTTCCGCACCGCGCAGGGCCGGTCGGGCAATTTCTATTTCGACGAGTTTTTCTGGGTTCACGGGTTCGAGGAGCTGAACAAGGTCGCCTCGGGCATGGCGACGCACAAAAGGTGGCGGAAGACCTACTTCTCGACGCCGTCGACCGTCGCGCACCTCGCCTATCCCTATTGGACCGGCGAGCGCCGCAACCGCCGGCGCAAGAAGGAAGAGCGGGTCGAGATCGACGTCAGCCACAAGGCGCTGAAGGACGGGCGTCTGTGCGAGGATACGGTCTGGCGGCAGATCGTCACGGTCGAGGACGCGATCGCCAGCGGCTTCGACTTGGTCGACCTAGACGAGCTGCGCGACGAATATGCCGACGACGAGTTCGCCAACCTGTTCGGCTGCACCTTCGTCGACGACAGCCTCTCGGCGTTCAAGTTCAACGAGCTGGTCAAGCTCGGCTGCGACAGCCTGGTCGAATGGACCGACGTCGATCCCGACGCGGCGCGGCCCTATGGCGAGCGCACGGTGTGGGCGGGCTATGATCCGCAGAACAGCGAAACCGGCGACAATGCCGCGCTGGTCATCGTTGCGCCGCCACTTGAGCAGGGCGGCACCTTTCGCGTCCTCGAGAAGCATCAGCTGCGCGGTCTCGACTTCGAACAGCAGGCCGAGTTCATCAAGGCGGTGCTGAGCCGCTACAATGTCAGCTATCTTGGCATCGACGCGACCGGCGTCGGCGCCGGCGTCTATCAGCTGCTCGCCAAGCCCGAGGCCGGGATCCGGGGCGTCACCAAGATCGAATATTCGCTCGAGGTGAAGGCCGGGATGGTGATGAAGGCGCAGAACGTCGTGCGCCGCGGGCGCCTGTCGTTCGATCAGGGCATGCTCGATCTCGTCTCGTCGTTCATCTCGATCAAGAAGACCATCACCGACAGCGGCCGCAACATGACGTTCAAATCGGGTCGCGGCGGCGGTGACGGGCACGGCGATCTCGCCTGGGCGACGATGCACATCCTCATGAACGAACCGCTGGACGGCAAGGAAAAGCCGACCGCCACGATGGAGCTGATCTGATGGCACGCAAGGGAAGCCCACGCCGCATGGCGCGCGAGGAAGCGCGAGCGGCGCGGTTCGGCGCGATCGAGGCCTCGAACGATCGCGGGCCGGGCAAGGCGATGGTCGCCGCCGCCCCGCGCGAGGTCGAGGCGTTCAGCTTCGGCGATCCCGAGCCGGTGCTCGAACGGCGCGAGCTGCTCGACCTCATCGAATGCTGGTCGAACGATCGCTGGTACGAGCCGCCGGTGTCGCGCGTCGGCCTTGCCCGCGCATTTCGCGCGTCGGCGCACCACAGCTCGGCGATCCTGTTCAAGCGCAACCTCGTCGCCGCGTCGGCCGAGCTGTCGCCGATCCTGCCGCGCGCGACTTTCACCAAGGCGGTTCAGGACTGGCTCGTCTTCGGCGACTGCTATTTCCAGATCGTCCGCAACCGCCTGGGCGGGGTGCTGCGCCTCGATTATGCGCCGGCAAAGTACGTGCGCCGCGGCATCGACCCGGGCCGCTTCTGGTACGTGCCCGGCGAGGCGCCTGAGGTGGAGTTCGAGCCGGGCAGCGTGATCCAGATCATGCAGCCCGACATCAATCAGGAGATCTATGGGATCCCCGAATATCTGAGCGCGCTGCAGTCGGCGCTGCTCAATGAGGCGGCCACGCTGTTCCGGCGCCGCTATTACCTAAACGGCTCACACGCCGGGTACATCCTCTATGCGACCGGCGAGTTCGCCAACGGCGATACCGACGCGATGCGCGAGGCGCTGAAGAAGTCGAAGGGGCCCGGCAATTTTCGCAACCTGTTCGTCCATGCGCCCGGCGGCAAGGAACACGGCATCAAGATCATCCCGATCGCCGAGGCCGGCGCGAAGGACGAGTTCATCGGCATCAAGTCAGCGACGATGCAGGACGTGCTTGCCGCGCATCGTGTGCCGCCGCAGCTGCTCGGCATCGTGCCGGCGCAGGGTTCGGCCTTCAGCGATCCCGAGAAGGCGAAGGCGGTCTTCGTCGATCTGGAAATCCGGCCGATCCTGATGGCTTTCCTCGAGCTGAACGAACGCCTCGGCATCGACGTCATCCGCCTGCCCGAACCGGCGGCGGCCACCTGATCCACCGCGGCCTCGGCCGCGCGGGGGCGCCGGGGGTCCAGCCCGGCAAACCGACGAGGAACGATCTCGCCACGACTGACCGGCCAATCGGCCGTCCCGCTCCCGGCGTGCCGGGCGGGCAACCTAGAAGGCGAGATTTTCCAACATGACCAGTACCAAAATCCGTCCCGTCGCACCCGCGGCCGGGTATATCGGCGGCAAGCGAAACCTCGCCGGCCGCGTGACGCGCATGATCGAGGCGATCGAGCATGACGGCTATGCCGAGCCGTTCGTCGGCATGGGCGGCATCTTCCTGCGCCGGCGCGAAGCCAAGCGCGTGGAGGTCATCAACGACGTGTCGGGCGACGTCGCGACCTTCTTCCGGGTGCTTCAGGAGCACTATGCCTATTTCATCGACATGCTGCGCTTCCGCATCGCGAGCCGCGCTGAGTTCGAGCGGCTGCTCGCGCTGCCCCCCGAGCGGCTGACCGACCTTCAGCGTGCGGCGCGTTTCCTGTACCTTCAGCGCCTCGCGTTCGGGGGCAAGGTGGCGGGGCGCGGCTTTGGCGTCGACAAGACGCAGGGCGCGCGGTTCAACGTCACCAAGCTCGAGCCGATGCTCGCCGAGATCCACGAACGCCTCGCCAGCGTCGTGATCGAGCAGCTCGACTTCGGCGCGTTCCTCCAGCGCTACGACCGCCCCGGCATGCTGTTCTATCTCGATCCTCCCTATTGGGGGTGCGAGCGCGACTATGGACAGGACGTTTTCGGCCGCGCCGACTTCGACCGCCTCGCCGAGATCCTCGCTGGGCTGAAGGGGCGGTTCCTGATGTCGATTAACGACACGCCGGGTGTGCGCGAATGCTTCCGGGCGTTCGAGCTGGTCGAGGTCGAGACGACGTACACGGTTGCGGCCGGCGCGGCTCGGAAGGTGGGGGAGTTGATCGTCAGAAACTAATCGGGTGGGGGCGCGAGCCCCCGCCGCATGTCCGCTATGGGCAGGAAAGCGGACGTTCGGGTTTAGCCTCATCGCGCGAGGTCTGGCGTGTTCGTGATGATTAGCGCGCGACGGTAGTGAAATGCGCCATAATAGCTATCCCCATCATACCCATCCACGGTATACCGCACCCCAGCCTTGAGAGGCTTAGCTGTTACTCGCTCCTGCAGGCCGTTAGGCGCAACGCCATAAGCAACCGGAAAGCTGTCGACACAAGGGGAGGTTCTGAACTCGCCGTGGACTGACCACATGACCTCGCCCGTCTCAGAGACCACGTTAAGGTCATTCAAACAACCGTTAAGCTTTTCGTTTGCGCGGAAGTGCAGCTTGCCGTTGATGAATACAGCCTCAATCGGATAGGCGTAGCTACATCCGGCTAGAGTCAGACCGACGACGGCGAGCGGACGAAACGGCAATTTCATACGGTGATATTGAGCGGCAATGAGGACGTCCGCAATTGGGCGTTAGCGGAATGTCCGCTTTCCAGCGTGTCGCTCGATCAGGCGCCCCATTCAGGCCCGTCAGGATCCACCGCCTCGGGCCACTCGTCGACCGGCCGCCGCGCCGGCGGCGCTTCGATCTGCGGCGGCATCGTCATCTTCCCGCCGCCGAAGCGGATGCGGATGTACGCCACCGGGCCGTGCCAGTCCTGAAAGGCGACCTCATACACCTCGCGCTGGATCCGTGCGCCGATATAGCCGCACCGCTCGGCCGTCAGATAGCCGAGCTGGATCCCCATGCCGGTCATCACCGCCACGGCGTTCCGATCCTTTTTGTTCTTCGGCTCGGGGACGAGGTGGACCGGGTCGCCCTGCCGCAGCGTCGCGGCGGCGAAGATGCGGCTGGAGCCGTCCGCGTTCGGATGCTGAAGCCCGACGACGGCCAAGGTCATCTCGTACATGGCGCCGCTCGATCAGATCGCGCCCGACAGCAGCGCGAGCAGCATAGCCGCGCCGAGAATCGTCGCTTCGACTTCAAGGCGCGTCGGCCGTCGCATGATGGCGTTCTAGCCCGGCAATCGCATCCTCTGCCAGCGTCAGGAAGGTCTTCTCCCAATATTCGCCGACTTCGCTGAAGGGGTGGTCGTGCCGCGGCGCCCACAATCGCGCCGCCAGCGCGCGGACGAGTTCGGCGCGCTCTGGCGTGCCTGCCGGCGGGATCTCGATCAGCATGCCGGCATCGGCTTCCGCCACCAAGGCCGCATGTCGGGCCGCTTAGGCTCGGGCATGATAACGCCCAAGCGGCGTGCATCGGCGCCGAGAAAGTCAGCAACGAGCTTGGCATCGCGATCGGCGAGCAGCGCGGGCACGCCATCGCGAATATGCCGCCCGACATAGCCGGGCGCGCGGGCGAGCAGCCTCGACACGCTGGCGTGGCTGACGCCCATCCGCGCAATCGCCGCCTCGAGGTTCGCGCGGGCCTCCTGCGACGTGACGATCCTCATAGCGACAGCCAGTCTAGTTCCGCATCGTCGAGCGCCTCGAACGTGTCAGGATCGGCGCCCAGCTCGCCCATCCGGCGGCGCACGGCATCCACGTCACCGTCCTTCGGGAAGCCGCGGTCGGCGCGAGCCATGTCGGCGAGCTGGTCGATCCAGTCGCCGCGGCTGCGCTGCGCGAGGAGCCAACGGCCGAACGGCTCGCGCTTCGTCTCGTAGCGGGTTTGCGGGGCGGGCATCGAAATCTCCTGTGGGCGACTCGTCATCCAGACCACATAGCATGTTCCCTATCCGTTCTGAAGTTGGCACCCCGGCGCCATGAGCGCGAACACGCGATTCGAGACGCTGGGCGACGTGGTCTGGAAGCGCGGCAACATCGCCGTTGGCTGTTCCGGCTGTCAGCGGCGCGCGGTGATCTCGGCCGAATGGCTCGAGCGCGTCTATGCGGTTCATCGGTGGGACCGTCGCTTCGCTTTCATCGGCCGCCGGCTGCGTTGCTCGCGCTGCGGCGCGCGGCCCGACATCGTGCGCGTGACGCATGCGCGACCGACGCTCGACCGACCGCCCAGGACCGAGGCCGAGTGGCGGCGCCTAGCCGCCCGGCTGCGCGGGTAGGCCCGGCCGGGGTGGGGCGCCTGCCTCCCCCCTGAAAACGCGCTTTTCCCCACGCCTCGCCTGCGAACTAAACATGGCGCGTTCGACGCATCATCGCGACCTGACGCAGCGTTCGGAAAACCGCCCAGGAATGCCGCCGGATGTTGCACTTCGCCTTACGCAGATTGACGCACTTTAGGCGGAAGCGGACTGGCCGCCTTCGGGGTCGGCCTCAACCTGCCTGAACGTCCGCTTTGGGCAGGAAAGCGGACGTTTATCAGAACATTACGTAACCCGTTTCTGTCGTGGAGATCGCGCCGCTCTCACACCCGTTCAGGTCAGACAAAATCGCTAGCAACGATCCGTCATCGAAGGTAAAAGTGAGCCGCAAATCCTCTCGTTCGACGTTTCGGATTGGTTGACCGAGCAAACGATGCAGGATCACTGGCGGACGGTCATTGGTTTGGCAATCATACAACCACGCACGGCCATCCGGCTCCGTTTGAATGATTGCGTTCTCTGCGTAAATGAGACGCCCGCTTTCGAAGCTGAACTGCAATCCAAAAGGATCGAGTCGGACTTGGGCAAGTGAGTCACCCAAAAATATCTGAAGTGTCTCGGCGGGCGGAAATGGGCGCATTGCCGATGCATATTAAAATCGCCCGAGCGTGACGGCAATGTCTGCTTTTGGGCGTGAGCAGCCCGTCCGCTTTCCAGCATCACGTCTAGCGGTCATGGCGTCCGATTCGGGCAGGAAAGCGGATGGGCTTCTATGGGTGCAGCACGTAAGCTGGTTATCCGGCGAATCCGATTGATGGAGCGTCGAACGAGCCTGCCTCCAGATCGGCCGCCAAGATTGATGGGTCGAAGCCGGAGCCGATCATGTAGCGCTCGTCGAACGTATCCTCCTCCTGATGGGCGTCGTCGTCGAGCAAGCCATCCAGCCACCCATTGGGTTCTGGGGCTTCCATGAAGTGCATGTTGAACCGCCAGTCGGGGATCAGGTGGCTATAGCGAAGGATCGCCTTGGCGCGCAGCGTCTGGAAATCCATGCCGTTGCCAGCCCGGTTGATGTCGCCGATCGACCGATTCATGCGCTCGACCATCCCGCTCGTGTAGGGATGGTCGAAGTAGTTGAAGATCTCCTTCCGCCAGCGCGCGACGGTGAGCATTAACGGCTTCCAGACCTCGTGCTGATCGGCCTTCGCGAACTGGACCCAGTCCTTGTAGGCGCTCTCGGCGTCCTCGCGGGTGGGCGCGTCGTAAAAGTAATAGAACGACTCCTTCACGGTCCACGCCTTCTTCATGCGCGGGCTGTGTTCCAGGACCTCGGCAACCCGGTCCTGCTGCCGCCGCGTCATTGTCTCCCAGTGCTTGTCGAACAACCGGACCATGCCTGGCGTGCCCTTGCGGACTTCCAGCGGCAACTTCGGTGTCTCCGTGATGCGGACCTTGCTCCACCAGTGGTTAGCCATCTTGAGCAGGTGGAATTTGTCGACGACGATCGCGGCCTTGGGGAACAGGTCTTTCGCCAGGCCCTTGTAGTGGCCGGCCATGTCCTGGCACCACACCTCGACGTTGCCCCAGTCATCCATGCGGTCCAAGCCGCGGCGCACGTCCGACTGGGTGCAGCCTGGATGCATGTCGAGAAGGAACCCGTTCTCGACGTCGCAGATGACCGCGCGCTGCGCGCCGAGCAGGGCGTTCTCGTCGATCCCCAGGACGCGCGGCGCCTTGTAGCGGTAGTTGAGCAGCTCGCGATCGGCATGGGCGCGGAACAGGATGCGCGCCATCTTCTCGTCCACGCCGTAGACATGTTCGATGTCCGCGAAGGTCCGCTTGATTGAAGAGATGACGACCGCGTCGCGAAGGCGCTCCGTCACGAAGTGCCTGCCGTCGACATGCGGCACGACCTGGTAGAGCGTGCTGTCGCAGCTCTTGCACTGATACTGCTGACGGGTGACGTGCAGGATCGTCGGGGCGGCATCGAGTCGCAGGTCCCGATACTTTACGATCCGCGTGCCGTTCTTCACCAGCTTTCGCGCAAGGCAGCACAGGTCGACGTCTAACTTGTTCGGCACACAATCGACCTGTATTTCTAATAGTCTGCCATCTTCGTCGCGAATCTCGCGTGGATCGCCGACGTCAAAGCCATCGAGCCTTAGCCAATTCATAGATTAGCATGCGTGACGATGTTGAGCATAATCTTGCCATCACGCTCTGCTCGATCATGCGCGTCCACAAAGGCGCGGCGAAGGGGCGGTGAAATGCCGCCGTCAAAAGCGGCATGCCAGTCGGGGCAGAGCTCTTGCAGCTCTTCTACGAGCGCCATTGCGTCGGCGCTTCGAGCGAAAACCATGCCGCCGCAGTGTATCCGCTTGCCGTCAGCCACAAACGTAGTCGCGAAGCCCTCGCTATCAATCATACGATGAACCGCGAACTCACGGCGCGACATCGCCTCGACTTCGTCAGGACTTCCTGGGGCGACCCGGACCTTCAGTCTTCCCCGTGTCCAGCCCGGTCGGTCTACGAGCGCCGCTTCCGCCTCTTGTGGCCAGGGAATGGTCGGGTCAGCCACTTTCAACCCGAAGCTGGCTATCTTAATGCCTTCGTCAGCCATGACGTGCTCCTACACGTTTCGGTTAGAGCCGGCGCGGGATTGCCGTCCCGTTCCGGCTCGCTTTCCATCGCACCCATCGGGGCGGTGATCAATCTCAATCCCCTCGATCAAGCGATAATGCCGCAGCTGCTCTTGCGTCGACGGATTGCCGATCAAGCGGATATGCCGGATGACCCGTAAGCTAGCCGCCGTTCCCAATCTGTTCAACTTCCAACCCCTTTGGCTCGACGGCCATCGTCTGGAGCCGCCCATCTCCCAAGTAGATCAAGTAGCAGTTGCCCGCGGTAAGGAACCTCCGCGCGGCCTCTGTGCTAAGGCACGTATCTTGTACCCGTTGCAGGGTTGCTCCTGATACGGCGTAGGATCGCCTTCCGTCCCTAATTGCTACCGCCCTGATGTCTTGGATCCAGTGCTCTTGTCCCAACGGCATCGCCTTACCTGCCGAGATAGGAAATTCAGCGGACCAGTGATCGTAATCCCTGTGCAGATAGCGGACCATCACAGGAGCGTTGGTCTTATTGGTCACAATGGTTGGCCATGCGTCACAGCCCGCAAGCAACGGCAGCAGCAGGAAGACGAATGGCCGCATCTTTTGAGTGTAAACGGCAACGCTGCCGACCGCAAATGGGCGTTAGCGGACAGCGTTTTCCCACGCCTCGTATCCGCCGATCGCGACTAGGAAAACGCCGAAGCAGCACATCAACCAAAACCTATCTGGCTCCGTAGAGCGCCGGATTGGGCGACCCAGCCACTTACTTGGCCTCTTATTCACGAGGGGCAGCAGCACGATGACCCCCCAGACTAGGTGCAGCCAAGGGCGAATTGCATCAAGCATTAGGCGAGTAGACCCGCTCAGCCGAATGTCCGCAAGTGGGCGAAAGCGGAAAGGCCGCTTTCGGGCACCGCGGCGTTTGGCCCTAGCGTCCGCTTCGGGCAGGTTAGCGGTCATTCCGGTTAGGGTTCTTCGGATTGGACGCGCGTCGTTTCCAAAGGCGCCAACCGAGCTCAGCAAGATTGGCTAGGGTGACGATGCCAACGAGCGGCCAAAGCCAGCCGCCAGGCACGCCTGCGAGCCATTCGTAATGCAGCGCCGCCCAAAACAGACCCGCATAAAACAATCCGCCTGCCCAGAGATAAACGGAGTTGCGCGCGTCTTCGCTCAAACTGGCTCTCCTCGTTGAGGCGAGAATGCGTTCCCAAGCGGGGGCCTGCAAGTGGGCGTAAGCGGCCTGTCCGCTTCCCGGCATCGCATCGAGCGGTCACGGCGTCCGCTTCGGGCAGGAAAGCGGACGTAGGCGGGTATCACCAAACGGCTTCCGAGCGGACTTATGCGAGACGAATGCGAAACTTGCGTAACAGTCTTTGCGCTAGGTCGCGTTCATACTCGGAAATGTAAACAGACGTTTCCGCTGCTGCTAAGCATCGAAGTGCAGCCTGAACGTCGCGCTTAACTCCTTGCCCTCTCAGGTAGCACTTAGCCATATCAAGCTGAGCGCTTCCATCTCCGGTTTCGGCTACGCGTTGGAACCAATTAAACATGGCTCGCCAATTCTTGCGCTCCCGATAGAGGATCGCGATGTTCGATCCTGCCGCAACGTTCCGCTCCTGACGCCAAGCGAGTTGGTATAAGCGCATTGCCATAGCTTTGTTGGCCTCGAGGCCTTTGCCCGTGTCGAACAAGTAGGCCAGCCGACAGAGGCAGTCGGCGTTTCCGAGAGCAGCACCACGCTCGAAAGCACTCCGGGCGTGTTCGAGATTGCCCGCGTCTTCGGCGGCGTCACCGATACGAAAGAGAGCGCTGGTGTCCACCATCGACCCTGAATGGCACGGAGCGACCCGACATGCCAACGTCCGCTATTGGGCGAGAGCGGACGGGCCGCTTTCAGCGCAGAGCAAGCGCCGTTCCTCGGAATAATCTCTGTGCTTGCCGCCTCGCCCGTAAGGGGGTGGGGTCGGGAAAACCCTGACATTGACGACCCCGCCGGCTTTCAGCCCGTAAGATGCTGAAAAGAAATGACTATGCATGTCGGGGTCTAAGGCTGATCTTTGCCGACCTTTTGAAGCTGAAACCCTGATGCCATTGAAAACAGGGGATTTTTCTAAGTCATATGATCATCGTTATTTCATATGATCTGGTCAGGGCAATGTCAGCCTAAATGTCAGCCCTGAAACCCGCAGAAATCCGCCATTGTCGTCAATGTCAGGGTTTTCCCGCCCCCCCCGAAAAATACTGGCCCCCGCCCCCTCCGCACTGTGCCCCTTTTTGTGCCACCTCGTCGCGTGCCGGTGCTGAACCCCTGCCGAGGCATCGATCGCGAAAGCAGCGGCGTCGCGCCTCTGAAGCCTAGAGCGTGCGCCGGTACGGAAAGCGAACAGACTGTGCCCCCTACTGTGCCGACTCAAACCGTTGCTCTCCGCGCGTTTCGCGCGTTCGCGATTGACCGCTAGTCCGCAGAAACCTAGGGATTCAGCGCGTGCCCCGATAGCTCAGCAGGACAGAGCAACG
>SXGS01113843.1_pt1 | contig 27396 bp, 17 predicted proteins | sample 3174681 | NCBI WGS metagenome assembly SXGS01 (sample SAMN11356861, study PRJNA531348) | freshwater metagenome | isolation source: freshwater sample F1-80 | place: China: Fuxian Lake, Yuxi | collected 2017-12-25 | reverse complement strand
GACATCACGCGGTTTTCATCGTAGTCATCACGCTCCGCGTGATGTCGCACTTGAAACGACGATCGCATTCTGCGTTGTGCAGCGGACATCACGCGGAGCGTGATGACTACGGTAGAGACATCACGCGGTTTTCATCGTAGTCATCACGCTCCGCGTGATGTCGCACTTGAAACGACGATCGCATTCTGCGTTGTGCAGCGGACATCACGCGGAGCGTGATGACTACGATGAAGACAACGGTTTCGAGTAGTGGACGTATTCCCCGGCTTTCAGACCGGCTTTCGCCGGGTTATTGGCAATGTAGTTCCGCAGGTACTCGAACTGGGCCTCGCTCCGAACCAAGTGGTCGAATGCATCCTGTTGCCAAAAACGACCGCTCCGTTTCAGCCGGCGATTGATCTGCGTCGCGGTATAGCGCTTCCACGATTCGCACTGCGCCAACATGCTCTCCTCGCCGGGAAACACGACCAGCACGTGTGCGTGGTTCGGCATGACGACGAAATCGAGGAGCAAATAGCGATCACCGTCGAAGTGATGAAGGCTGCTCGCGACGATCTCGGCCAAGTCAGGCGCACACAATGCACAGGCTCCGTGCCCGGAATCGAGTTCGTCGTGCCACCGATTCCAGCAAGTGTCCAGAAACTGCCGCGTGGCGCTGTGGTCAAGTTGCCCAAGTTGCGTGCGCCAAACTGGGTTCTCCGGGTCGATTCCGTGCTCTCGTAACCATCGGTCGCGATCGGACTGCCACCGTTCCAACACCGCGATTGGCATCGAGTCCGACGTGCGCCAGGTGATAAAACTGACGGTGCCCGCTTGCGACCAGTGCGGGAGCCGTCGATCCACGATCAGCCGCTGCGCTTCGTGGTCGAAAAACTGAATCGCAAGTGGCATGGCATCCATCGGCGATCACCTCAGACCGTATCTCATCGTCGCTTCGTTTTATCGTAGTCATCACGCTCCGCGTGATGTCGCCTGCACAACGCAGAACGCAGAACGCGAGCGTCGTTTCAAGTGCGACATCACGCGGAGCAGTTTTCATCGTAGTCATCACGCTCCGCGTGATGTCGCCTGCACAGCGCAGAACGCGATCGTCGTTTGCAATGTGGACATCACGCGGAACGTGATGACTACGGTCAATCCACGTACAGGAACGCGGCGGAGTTCAGGATCGCGTGGCAGTAAGTCGTCAGCGCCTTCAGGTCGATCGCGTCGCTGGTGGGCTTGCTCGCGGCCAGTTGCTTATCCCACACCGCGAACAGTTCGCGGAGCGCGTCGCGGCCCAGCGCCTTCTCCTCGTCGGTCGGCAACCGGCTTAACGCGATCAGGTACGTCGCGTCGATCTGCTTGCCGCGGTCGCCGCCGGCGTCGCGCCTCACGCGCTTCGCGAACTCGGTCGCGAGTTGCTCCACCATCCCGTTGTTCATCAGATGAAGCGCCTGCGGGGCGACGGTCGAATCACGGCGCTCGATACAGTTCGGGTTCAGTTGCGGGAAGTCGAACGTCTCCGCGTGCGTCGGCAGTTGCTTCCGCGTCTGCTGAACGTAGATGAACCGCCGCCAGCCCTTCGCAGTTCCCACGGGCGTGACGAGGCCATCTTTGCGCGCCTGCACCATGTCCGCTGGACCGCCGCGGGTTTCGTCCAGTTTGCCCGCGACCAGAAGCAACGAGTCGTAGAGCGATTCCGCGTCGAGCCGCACGAGCGGCATGCGCGAGTAGAGCGCGTTCGCGGGGTCGAGCTTCTTCACCTCGGGCGTGAGCGCGGAAGCCTGCCGGTAGGTCGTACTCGTCATGATGAGTCGGTGCAGTGCCTTCACACTCCAACCCTTCGCCACAAACTCGCACGCGAGCCAGTCGAGTAGTTCAGGGTGCGTCGGCGGCGTGCCGGCCTTGCCGAAGTTCGCGAGCGTGGGCACGATGCCGGTGCCGAAGTGATGCTTCCAGACGCGGTTCACCATCACGCGCGCGGTCAGCGGGTGATTGGGGCGTGTGATCCAGCGCGCGAACGCGAGCCGGCGTCCGGTCTGCTTCGCACCTGGCCACGGCGGTTGTACATCGAACGGCGTCTTGCCGTCGGTCAGCACGGACGGCACGCCCGGTCCGACGGGCGCACCGGGCATCAGGTAATCGCCGCGCCGGTAGACGTATGTGGGTGAAGGCTCGCCGCGATCCCACACCGCTTGAACCTTCGGCTCCAGTGTCGGCTTGGTTCCCGGCGCGAGTTTCGCGTTCTTCGCTTCCCATGCCTTGCGCTCGATCGTGGTCACGAACGGCAGCAATCGCGGCGGGGCGACGTCGATACTCTCCGGGCCGATGCCGGGTCGAATCTCAGGCTTGAGCCAGTCGTACTCGTCGAGCGCGCCCTTGAACACCGCCACGAGGCGGTAGTAGTCGCGGTGCGGGATCGGGTCGAACTTGTGGGTGTGGCAGCGGGCGCACTTCATCGTGAGGCCCATCACCGCCGAACCGAGAACGTCGATCTCGTCCGCGAGCACCTCGATCCGGTCCGGGATGAAGCCGGTGATGTTCGCCCACGTCGCGTCCGGGGCCATGCGGAGGAAGCCCGTCGCGACGAGATTGTCGTGCAACTGCGGCGTGATGGTCTTCGCGCTCGCGTAGTCCGCGAGTTCGTCGCCCGCCAACTGTTCGCGCAAGAATTGATCGTACGGCTTGTCACCGTTGAAGCTCTTGATGACGTAATCGCGATACCGCCAGGCGTGAGGGCGCGGCAGGTCTTGCTCGCGCTTGCCTTCGGAGTCTGCATAGCCCGCAAGGTCGAGCCAGTACCGGCCCCAGCGCTCGCCGTAACGCGGTGAGGCGAGCAACTTGTCGATGAGCTTTTCGTAGGCGTTCGGGGAGTTGTCCGCGAGGAACGCTTTCACCTCCGCCGGTTCGGGCGGAAGCCCGGTCAGGTCGAAGTACGCGCGGCGCATGAGCGTCGCGCGATCCGCTTCCGGCGAGAACGACAACCCCTTCGCTTCGAGCTTCTGAAGGATGAAGGCGTCGATCGGGTTTGAGATTCGGGCTTTGGTTTTTGGGATTTCCGGGCGCTGTGGCGGGCGGAACGCCCAGAAGTCGCGATCCTTGTCGGTCACGAGCGGATCAGGCGTCGTGGTCGCCACGTCTGGTTGCACGTCAACGACCGGCGCGCCGCTCGCGATCCACTTCGTGAGTACGGCGAGTTCGGTCTTCTCCACCGGCTTCACGCACGCCGCGACGAGCTTCTTCGGCGGCGGCATCTCACCGGCGGCGATGCGATTGATGACGAGGCTTTCCGCCGGCTTGCCGGGCACGATCGCAGGTCCAGACTTCCCGCCGCGGAGTATTGCGGCTGGTGTGCGTAGGTCGAGATCTGCTTCCTGCTTGTACCGGCCGTGACATGCGGTGCAGTGCCGCAACATGATCGGGATCACGTCGTGTTGATTCAGCTTCGCTTCCGCGCTCCCGGTGGGAACCTTCGCGCCTTCGGCGATCCACTTGCGGAGCGTCTCGAGTTCGGCCGCCGCGAGCGCGTCCTTCTTCGCGGGCGGCATCTCGCCCTTGTGAACTTTCTCGTAAAGCAGGCTTTTCTCCGGCTTGCCGGGCACGACCGCCGGCCCGGACTCGCCGCCCTTCAGCACACCGGCCGCGGTACTCAGATCGAGATCCGCCTTCCGCACCTTCTCACCGTGGCACTTCACGCACTTCGCTTCGAGTAGCGGCCGAACGTCTTTTTGGAACGAAGGAACGGGCGGGTCGGCCGCGAACACGCGGGTCGTGCCCGTGAGCAGGAGGAGGATGCCCGCGAGCCAGCCGGGGAATCGCGTACAGTGCATGGTAACCTCGGCGCGAGCGCGGATGCGCTTCGTGGGCGGTGGGATATCCCCAGTGTACCGAAGTGCTGAGGAGACGCGTCCCGATTGGCGGGGCGTCCCTTCCGGGCGCCGGATGCGGGGGTTCGGGAATCGGCGGCACTACTTCGCCGGCTCTTCCTCGATGACGCACAACCCGTACACGAGAAACCCCGGCGCCTCGAACGTCAACACGCCGTCTTTCTGGCGGAACTCGGGAACGTGTTCCTTCGCGTTGTCCGGGGAAGCGAACCGCACCGACTTCACGCGTACCCCCTCCGGGAGGCGCAGCGCCACCACGACCGGCTTTGCGGCGACCGGTGCCTCGCGTGCCGATACCGAGGCCCCCTTCGCCGCCTCGTCGCGGTCGTAGTTGACCAGGTGTAGCACCGTGCGTTTACCCGGCGTGCGGTACGCATGGACCTGAACCGTCCACGGGGTCTCGAACCGACTGAAGTGGTCTGCGCCGCCGGCTGCGGCATCGAGTTGTTTGAGGAACCCGTCGCGATCTGTCCGCGCGTCCGCGACAATCGTCGATTTCGGGAAGGCGGGCGCTTCGGTCTTGCGGCGTGCGAATGTCCCGGCCGCACCGGGCCGGTCGCGATCGGCCGCGCTCACCTTCAACACGAGCAGGTTGCCGCCCTTATCGACGTAGCGGTCCAGTGCCTCGCGTTCCGCTTTCTCAAGGTAATCAACCCCGGCGACGACCACGACCTTGTACCGGCTCAGCGGCAGCTCCGGGAGCAGTTCGTCGGGCAGCATGTCAAACAGCGTGTGCCGGCGCAGGATCGCTCGCCCGGCGGCTTCGACGTACTCCAGGGGCGAGGCGTCGCCCGCATGCAGCGCACGTCGCGGGAACACCAGCCCGACCTCCGCGAACGACTCGGGCGCGCCGAGCGCGGCCTCGTGCTTGCGAAGGAAGTCGAAGTAGTTCAGCGTCACTGCGCGGTCCTCGGCGTGTTCCCAGTGGGTGATCATCGCGTTGGTCGCGTAGCCGAGCGCGGCGGCCTCGGCCATCATGTTTCGCGGTCGGTAGTAGTCGTACTTGTTCACGGTGTACGGCGTCCCCCGCGACATCGTTCGGATGTACTTGCCGTAAAGTGCCGTGTCCCCGGCGTACTCCTTCTTGAGCTGCGTCGTCTGCGTCGTGCCCCAGTTGCAATACCAGATCAGGTCTTCGCCGCGCCCCCACGACTGGGCGGATAACCCCCATCTCTCGTCGGCGAGAGCGTGCGCGAAGTTCGTCCGGGTAGACGGCGGCAGGTGGCCTTTGTCGAGGTGCAGTTCGTCGAAGTACGCCGCGTGGTTCCACTGCGCCGCGAACACGTCCTTGCGGCGCTCGCGAGCGTGGCGCACGTACACGTCGTCGAAGAAGTCTTTGATCGCCCGCTTGGAGAATCGGAGTTTCTCAAGCGTGAGTTCTGGCGGAACGGTGTCATGATCGCGGTGCTGGCCGGCGACGCAGTCGAGCGGGCGCTTCTTCAAGTCGAAAATGCCGAGCCGGTCCTTGAGTTCTGCTGGCGCATAGCGGTCACCGAGCCAGCCGCGGAGTGCCGGCTTGCAATGGTCGCAGGCACAGTGGCCGAAGTAGTTGCGGTTGGTGATGAACCCGTCCACGCCCGCGTCGATCGCCGCGGTCACCATTCGCTGTTGCACCGTGCGCCAGGCGGGCTTGTTGACGCACCCCATCAGCGCCTTCGTGTTCACGCGGCAACCGCAGAGGGCCACTCCGTCGGCCCCGATAACGTGCCCGTCCAGGTCGGGTTCTTCGAGGAGTTCCGCGGCGGTCTTCGTTGGCCGCTTACCGAGTAGTTTCTCGTCCCAGTGCTTCTCGTAGTACGCGAACCAACCGGTGCCGTCCTTCAGGTCCGCGGGGCGGTCGGTGACGACGTTCACTTCCATGTGTCCGATGAGCCGGATGCCGCTCTTGTGCAACCGGTCGGCGACCGCCTTCCACCGCGTGAGGAGTTCGGCGGGCGCCTGTGCCTTGGCTTTCGGGTTGGTCGGCGCCGCGAGCGCGTAGAGACGCTGGTCGAACGCACCGGCGACGAGCACGTCCGGTTTCACCCGCTCGACGAACTTGAGGTACTCCTCCGTCGGCGGTTCGGGCGACATCCCGCCGTGGAGCATGTACCGGACCGGCTTCGCGAGTGGGTCGGCCGCGGTCGCGTGCGTGCCCGCGAGCACGGCGAGGAGCAACGCGAGAAAGGTCGGTCTCATGGGACGGCTCCAGGTTGGTGCGCCCGCGGGCTTACAGCGTTCGCGCACATGGTTCTCACTTCGGCTCATACACCACGAGCAACGCGGGGCGGTTCTTCACCTGTTCCGCTTCGCGGTAGTACGCCTTGAACCAGTCCTTCGAGTCGCCGTGCAGCATGAAACCATGATTGGGGTGCTTGCCATCAAGCCAGAACTTCACGGCCTCGGTGAAGTCCCACACGTTGCACCCCACGCGGCCCGGACCGTGCGCCAGGTACACCGGCAGGAAGTCCGGGTCGTCGCCGGACCAGTCCATTCCGCCAACCGCCGTCCAGAACTTATCTTTCGCGAAGCGGTAGGCGTTCACATCGGCCTCGTCCCACGGGCGGTTGCACGCTTCCGCGACCCACACGTTCGCCACCTTCGGGCCACGCTCCTTCTCGAACTGACCGGCACGAACCAGCAGGAACTCCGCCGCGAGGATGTTCGCGCCCTTTGGGATGCTCGCCACGTCCACGCGGTACAGCGGGCTGCGGTGCCGCATGAAGACTTCTTCGGTCGCGACCTTGCCGCGATTATTCGCGCGATCCACGTTCGCTCCGTCCGGTCCATGGCTCGACCAGTACGCATCCTTCCACCCCGCGAACACCTTCGTTGCGTTGCCGGAATCGTGACCAGTTTCGCCGTCGCGGAAGCTCGCCAGAACCGCCTTTGGGTGTTTCTTTTTGATCTCCGCGAATCGTTTCGCGAACGCGGCTTCGGCGTCCGAGACGGTCGTCGCGGGCGGCTCCTTCCACCCGGCCGCGAGTTTCTTGCCGAGGTCCTGCACGCCGGTCACCTTCATGTCGGTGCCGAGTACCGCGAACTCCGTCTTCGCGGGCGGCGTCACCGGCTCCTTCTTCGCGATGAGTCGGATGTTGTCGATGAACACCGTGTCGCCGTCGTGCGGGGAGTAGACGAAGAACTCCAGACTCACGCACTTGCCCATCACCTTGCCGTTCTCGAGCTTCGTGCGGATCGCGCTCCACCCGTTCGGGTGCAGGTCCGCGGAGATGGTGTGCTTGCCCGGGCGCAGGATTGCTGTCTTACACCACCGCGACACGCTTCCGTCCCAGCCGGCTTCGCGGGTGCTGGCTTCCTGCATCACCGTGAAGCCGATCACACACTCGCGGCTCACGGTCACGTCGGTTTTGAACGTCTCCCACGGCATCCAGTCGTCGGGAATCTTCGCGGTGGCGATGGTCGGCCACGTTCCCCCGGCGAACGTTACCTTCAGTGCGTGCTTACCCGAAGTCGCGTTCTCCGCGACCCGCTCGACTTTCGGCGTGGGTTCTTTCGGTCCCTTCGGAAGCGCGAGCGGTGCCCACGCATTCGCTTCGGTCTCGTCCTCGAAATCGAAGAGTACCTTGTTTGACGCGGGCGGGTCGGCCGCAGTCGTGAAGGGGAGCGAGAGGAGGGTCAGACTGACCGCGAGGAGGGTTCGGTACATTGGGGTGAGGAGTGGTTGGTGTGGTGGGAGCGGACGCTCGTCGCCCGTCGTTGTACCATTTTTCTGGGTGTACACACGCAACTTCTTCTTCAGAACAAGCATCGGCGGTGCGATCTGAGTTTCCGCCTAAGAGTTTCTCGATTCTGTCGGCAGTTGAAGCCCGCGTCCGGGGCGGGTAGAGTCACAGCGGTCTCATTCACCCCCCCGGATCTCCCCATGCGCACTCGAACATCCTCTCGTCGGCAGTTCCTCCAGCAGTCGGGCCTCGGTGCGGCTTCCCTTCTCACAGCCGCGAGTTGGTCCCGCGTATACGGAGCGAACGAGAATCTCCGGCTCGCGTCGGTTGGCGTGGGCGGCAAGGGCTGGGATGATCTCACGCGCATCTCCGCGAGTCCGAAGGTCGCAGTCGTTGGGCTGTGCGATATCGACGAGAGCGAGTCGTTCCTCGGTCGGGCGGTGACCAAGTTCAAGGGCGCGAAGACCTTTACCGACTGGCGCCGGTTGCTCGATCAGAGCAAGGAGTTCGACGCCGTTTCCGTTTCCACACCGGACCACATGCACGCTCCCATCGCGCTGCCGGCGATGGCGCTGGGCAAGCACGTGTTCTGCCAGAAACCGCTCACGCACACGGTGTTCGAGGCCCGGCAGATGCGGCTGGCCGCGAAGAAGTACGGTGTCGTCACTCAGATGGGCAACCAGATCCAGTCACACGAGGCGTACCGCACCGCGGTCAAACTGGTCCGCGACGGCACCATCGGGAAGGTGAAGGAGGTTCACTCCTGGCAGTCCGGCAAACTGGGGTGGATGCTCGCCGCGGACCGGCCGAAGGAAACCGACCCGGTCCCGGAGAAGGTTCACTGGGACGAATGGCTCGGCGTGGCCCCGACGCGGCCGTTCAAGGCGAAACTGTACCACTCGTTCAACTGGCGGGCGTGGCAGGACTTCTCCAACGGCCAACTCGGTGACTTCGGGTGCCATATCCTCGACCCCGTGTTCATGGCGCTGGGCCTCACCGCGCCGTTGACTGTGCGAGGCGAGAGTTCCGCGCTAAACCGCGAAGTGTGGTCCACGTGGTCGGTCGCGGAGTACGTGTTCCCCAGCACGGACTACACGGCGGGCAAGACGCTCAAGCTAACGTGGTACGACGGCGAAGGGAAACTCCCGCCACGCGACCGGCTCGCTATCGCGGCCGACGTCAAGCTGCCCGGTTCCGGCTCGCTGTTGATTGGCGAAAAGGGGTCGCTCGTGATTCCGCACGTCGCGGCTCCGAAGCTCCTCCCGGACGCGACCTTTAAAGACTTCAAGGTCGAGAAGGTGCTGGCGGTCGATCACTACATCGGGTGGGCCGATGCATGTCGCGGTGTTGGGAAGACGACTTCGCACTTCGACTACGCGAGCGCTCTGACAGAAACCGTGCTACTCGGAACGGTGGCGATCCGGGTGCCCGGCGAAACGCTGAAGTGGGACGCGAGCGCCCTGAAGGTGACGAACTCGAAGACCGCCGACGCGCTGCTCAAGAAGCCGTACCGCAAGGGCTGGGAACCGACGTGGGTGTGATTCGCCGAGGTTGAAGAGGAACCATCCTGCGTCTTGACCTCCCCATATCCTTAGCGGAGTTTCGGAACTGGTGTAGCGTTGTGTAACGAGCCGCGACCGCAAGGGAGTGGCTGACGTAGGCCGCTCCCTTGCGGTCGCGGCTCGTTTAGATGCTCCACCACTCCTGAACGCGTTCTGGGGAGGTCAAGAACAAGAGCCGGCACGGGCACTCTTCAACACCACGGTGCGTTACTCCGGGTTGGTCGTGAGTTCGCCAGCGGATTGCTTGTCCTTCATGTTCCACACCCGGACCTTGCCGGTAAAGTCGCCGGCGAAGGCACGCCCGCTGTCGTGCGAAAATACCACCTTCGAGGGAACGTCTGTGAAGCCCTCCAGACGCGCGACCTGGCTGCCGTCGGCCTTCCAGATACGCGCGGTGTTGTCCCGCCCGCAGGTGATGAGCTGACCGTCGCGGGCGTATTGCACGGATAGCACGCCGGGCAATTTCCCCCGCGCCGCGGGCACGGCTTTCGCATCGACTTGAGCATTGATCGACCGCGTCGGGAAGCCGTCTTCGGTGTACCACAAGATGACGCGGCCATCTTCGCTGGACGACGCCAGCATCTGCGAATCCGCACGCCAACTCAGTGCGGTGATCGCGTCCTTGTGGTCGCCGAGCGTGAACACGATGCCGCCAGTCGATGCCTCCCACACGAACACCCCGCCGTTGCGGTCACCGCTCGCGAGCATCTCACCGTCCGGGCTGAACTCCATCGCGGTCACCCAGTCGGTGTGCTTCTTGATCTTGCGCTTCAGTTCGCCGGTCGCGGTGTCGTAAATCTTGACGAGCTTGCCGGGGCCGCCGAGTGCCACGAGCTTGTGGTCCGGGCTGATGTCGGCCGCGAGGACGATGTCGGCCTCGTCGCCGATCTCGGTCACACGCTTGCCGGTGGTCACGTCCCAGATCACGACACGACCCGCGGACGCGCCGCGCCCGCCACCAGCGAGCAGCCACTTCCCGTTGCGGCTGAACTTCAGAACGTGCGCGATGCGTTCAGGGAACGGGAGCGTGCCGATCAACTTCAGTGTGTCGGTGTTGTAGAGCAGGACACGTTCGTGCCCGGAGACGGCCAGCAGCGGCGCCCACGGACTCGTGGCCATCGCCGTGACCGGGTGCGCGCGTTCGGTCTTCGCGAGCTTCACCTCGGGCAGCGTACCCGGCATCGGCGGCGGTCCGGTCGGTTTGCCGCCCACCGCGACCGGGTCGAACTCGATCTTGCGGGCCGCGGTCTTGGCTGCGCCAACGGCTGTTTCCGGCGCACCGCCCTCGATCCACTTCTTGATGACGGCAAGTTCGGCGTCGGATACTTTCGGTCCCTTCGGCGGCATCTTCGGTTCGATCTCGTGCGCGGTCATGCGGTACAGATTGCTCTGCCCGGTGTTGCCGGCTTTCACCGCTTCGCCGCTGGACCCGCCGGCCATCAGCGACTGATACGTTGACACGTCCAGGTCGGACGTCGGCTTGTCCGCGTTGTGGCAGTTCAGGCAGTGCTTACGCAGGATCGGCTGGACGTGATCCTTGTACGTCACAGCCGCGGCCTTCGGCGGATCGGCCTTTGGGTCGGCCTTCGGATCAACCTTCGGCGGCTGAGCGTGCGCGAGGCCAAACGCCAGGGACGACAGGGTGAACAAACAGAGGATGCGCGTCGGCATAGGAATGTCGATGGGGTACGTGATTCGAGGTTTAGCGTCGGCCCCAGAGGGTCCGCACTTTGTTAGTGGTTAAACGTGAACTCGGTGGAGTTAAACAGCCCCCACAGGATGTCGCCGTAGATCGTCTGCGCGGCGATTCCCTCGAACCGCTTGCGGGTCGCGGCCTGTTGCCCTTCGAGCGTCTCGAGTTGCTTCGCCACCGAGATCGCCTCCTTGCTGCCCTTTGGCAACTTCGCAAGATCCGCCTTGAGTTCCCGGACCCGCAGCTCGGACCGGGCGTAATTCGCATCGGGCTTCAGGAGCAGCGCCCCGAGTTCGCGGAGCCGCTCCGGTTCCGTTTCGCGTCGGACGATGTCGGCGAGTTTCTTCACCTCGGTGGCGGTTGGCTTGCGGCACAGTGTCCGGAGGTACAGTTCCTCGATGATCGCTTCCGGCGTCTTCATCTCCGCGAGCAGCGCAGGCATGAGTTTACCTTGCGCGATCTTCAGCGTGATCGTGTCGCCGTTGACGAGGTGCAGCGCCTGCGACAGGTTCGCCTCCATGTTCACCTCGCACGAACACGCGGTCTCGCGCGGCGCGCGGCCGAACGTCGTCAGGAAGTAGGTGGACACCTCGCCGGTGTGGATCTGTACGGCACGCGTTCCGGGCGGCGACAGCGCGAAGCGGTCTTCCGTGCCGGTCACGCGGGTGATCGTGTCGAGCAGCACTTCGGCCCGTAGCCGGCGGACGTAGGAGTGCGAGAAGTACACCTCGTCCAACTGGTTGGTCGGGTTGGTCGCGGCGGAGAGCTGGTACGTGCGAGAGTTGCAGATGTCGCGCACCAGTTTCTTCTTGTCGAACTTGTAGTCCGCGAGCTTCTTGCCGAGTTCTTCGAGCAGTTCCTTGTTGCTCGGCGGGTTGCTGATACGCACGTCGTCCACCGGATCGACAATCCCGCGACCGAAGAAATGCGCCCACATGACGTTTGCCATCGTCTCGCGGAACGCGGCGTTGTCGGCGGCCGTCAGCCACTTCGCGAGCGCCTTGCGCGGGTCTTGCCCTTCAACTTCCGGCACGGCCCCGCCCAGGAACTTCGGTTTCATCTGCCGGCCGTCCACCGGGTGCGCCACGGTGTTCGTCGCGTTGTTGTTCGTGACGACGACTTCGCGGCCCTCGACGCCGCGCTTCAGGTTCACGCCCGCGAAGAACGCGGAGAACCCGTAGTAGTCGTCGAGCGTCCAGCGGTCGAACGGGTGATTGTGGCACTGCGAACACTGGATGCGGGTGCCCAGAAACACCTGCGCGATGTCTTCAGCGGTCTTCTGGGGTGTGAGCCGTTCGCTCGCGGTGTAGAGGTTTGACGGTGGCGACTTGAAGTTGCTCCCACTGCCGACGAGCAGTTCGGCCGCGAACTCGTTCAGCGGGCGGTTCTTCGCCATCTGTTCCTTGACCCACGCCGAGTAGGAGAACATTGCCTTCGCGTCGCGGCCGTACTGCGGCACCTGGTTGTACGCGCGGATGCGGAGCAGTTCGCCCCACTTCATCGTCCACACGTCCACGAACTCGGGCCGGTCGATCAACGTGTCGATCAGTTTCTCGCGCTTCTTGGCGTCCTTGTCCGCGAGGAAGCTGTCGTACTCTTCGCGAGACGGCGGCAGACCGATCAGGTCGAGATACACGCGCCGCAGGAACTGCTCGTCCGAACACAGGTCCGAGGGCGCGAGGTGCAGTTTCTTCAACTTGTCGAAAACGAGTCCGTCGATGTAGTTGTGTTCCGGCGTGTTCGGCCACGTGAACTTGTCGTCGGTGGGCAGCACGATCACTTCGCTGCCGACGGTGTACTTGCCAAACCGGGCGAAGACGAACGCCCCACCGCGCCCGCCGCCGGTTACCACGCCGTCTTTACCGATGGCCGCGATTGCTTCGTTGTTGGTCATATAGAGAGCGAGTCGGGTCACGTCGCGCACGGAACCGTCGGAGTACTTGGCGAGCACGACGGTCTTCTGCGTCGGCGCCTTGCCGGAGAACACGACCTTCGAGGGGAGAAGTTCGACCCCGACCGGTTCGGGCGAGTTCGGGCCGTCGTCCGGGGCGCCGGCCTTCAGCCAGCTCAGTAGCGTCTTGTAGTCATCGTGTTTGGTGTCGAAGAGTTTGCCGCCGGTGTGCGCGACGGCCCCGGTGACTTTCTCAAGCATCAGGCTCTTTTCCGGCGCGGCGAGATCGATGCGGCGACCGACGATCGCGCGCGTGAGGCGGTAGTAGTCGCCGGCGGGGTCGTACCCGAACAGCGACAGCATGAACCCGTCCTTGCCGCGAGCCGCGCCGTGGCAACTGCCGTTGTTGCACCCGTGCTTCATAAAGACGGGCATCACGTCTAAGCGGAAGCTGACAGCCCGCGCCGTGCCCGCATCCGCGACCACAACGGGTATCTCGGCCTTGAAGCCGCTGGCTTCGACGAGGAGCTTGGTCTTGCCGTCCTTCTTTGGGCTGAGCGTTTGCCCCGTGAGGCCGGCAACCGCGGGGTCAGCGAGGGAGAGTTTCGCGGTGGCTGTGACGTCCTTCGTCGCGCCCTGCGCGTCGATCACCTGGACGACCAACGTTTGTCGGTCGTCCAGTCCGCGGAGTTCGACGGTCGGGGGGAAGACCTTCAGCGCGGGTGCCGCTTCCGCTGCGACCACGGGGCCAGCGAGCGCGAGCAGGGCGACGACGGTCAGGTACGTGGTACGCATATCGGGGATCGCCTCGGTTGGTTTCTCAAGAACCTCTCCCCCCAACCCCCTCCCCTAAGAAGGGAGGGGGAGCAGAACGAAACGGGGGAGGCATTTCGCCAACGGGTCGTGTCTTCGGTTTTAAGCCCCTCCCTTCTTAGGGGAGGGGTTGTCTTCTACTTCCCCTTCGGGGGCGCGCCGCGTTCGGCGTCGATGCGCAGGATGCCGCTGCCGCTGAGTTGCCGCACCGACTGGCCGTTGTCGGTCACTGTCACGTCCAGGACCACGCCCTGGTAGTTGCCTACAAGAGCTTCGCCGGTGGCTCGCAGAGTGAACGTCACTTCCTTGTCGGCCGACGTGATCTCACGCATCGGCTCGACCAGTTCCACGCCACGCGGGAGGCGGGCGAGCGTCACCTTCGCCTTGCCCTCGAACGTCTGAAGGTGGTTCAGTTTGATAACCAGCGTCGTGGTCTTGCCACGCTCGATCGACGTACGCGGGATGCGGGCCTCTACGTGCGGTTCGGCCACCGCGAGTTTGAACGGCTGCGAGGCGATGTAGGTGCGGCCGTCGCCGTCCTGGTAGCCCCGGCGGGCAGAGCCTGACATCGCGGTGAGCGTGATGAGGTGCGCCCCTGCGGTCGCGTTGCGGGACGCACCGAGTTGGTACGTGCCCTCGGTCTGGCCTGCGGGGACGGTTACAGGCGTGGCGGTGCTCACACCGGTCGGCTTGCCTTCCAGTTGCACCGTCACCGGTCCGTCGAAGCCCTTCGCACGGACGACAGTAAACCTGAGGGACATCTCGCCGTTCTGAACCAGTGCCGATTTCGGCTCTTCCACTTTCACGCTGAACGGGGCCGGTTCGGTCACCGCGAGCGCGAGCCGGTCGATCGGCGTGTGCATGTAGTAGTCGTTGTTGCCGTAAGCGTTCATCAGGATCGTCTGGCGGTAACCGCTTGCGATCGCAGACCCGCCGCCGACCGGCCGAACGATCAGGTCGATGAGCAGTGCTTCGGCTTTCGTGCCCTCGGCCGCCTCGAACACGACCGGTACTTTCGTCATGCCGGGCGTGATCTTGGGCGCGTGCAGAGTCACGCCTTTGGGCAGGTTCAGGCCGACCAGTTCCAGTTCGCCCGTGAAGGGCCGGTTCGTGGCAAAGATACCAACCTGAACCGTGGTGCGGTTCCCGGCCGGGATTGAGATCGCCTGCCGGAGTTGTGGCGCGAACTGATTTTCGGGTTCCGGCGCGATGTACGTGTGGACCGCGTTCGTTTGCGGCGTCACTTCGATGCGATACACATAGTCCAGCCCGCCTTCGCCGCGTTCATCCTCGATGCCGAGGACGAACTCGCCGTCGGCCAGCGCGGTGAACTCAAGAACGGGGTCGTGCGTCTCGCGGTTGAGACCGCCGGCGGGCGCGTAGCCGAGTTGGTTCGGGCGCGAGTCGGCCACTCGCTGACCCGGAGTGCCGGCCTTCGCACCGACGGTCTTCACCCAGATGACCGGGTCGAGCGGCGAGCCGAGGACGTGTGCCATCGCGTGGAAGCGGAACTGCTCGCCTTTCTTCGCGCGGAAGCGGAACCAGTCCATGTCGCCGGGTTTGTCGATGATGCCGTTGAACGCGACAGGCAGCGAAGCGACACCCGTTGCCGTTTCGGGCGAGTCGTTAGGCTCCGCTTCGAGCACGTTCGGGAACGCGGACACGCGCAGCCGGTTTGGCGAGGGAGAGAGCACGCCCTCGGCGATGGCCGAGAACGCGAAGTCGCCCGGCACCTTCGGCAGTTTAACGCTCTGGTCCCACGTGCCTTTCGGGTCACCGAGTACACGAACCTTGAGTTCTTCACCAGCCGGACCGCCCGCGGGGTAGATGCCGGTCGGCCGGCTGAACGTGCCGACGTGGAGTCGGTACACGTCGCCGGCCCCGTTGTACATGCTGTGCCGCACCTCCACAAAGTACGCGCCGTCGCGGTCCGCGAGGATCGACAGCACCGGGTCTTGCACGAACAGCGCGGAGTCGTCCACCGCAGCGAGTTTCTTTCCATCGGCGTCATAGATGGCGAGGTGCAGGTCGGGGATGCCGCGATCGACACCCAACCGTGCAGCCTCGATCTCGGCCGACACCCGCTGACCGCGCTTCACCTCGACGCGATACAGGTCCACGTCGGTCGCGTCGTTCATCTTGCCGAGGACGGTGCTGTTCGCTGGGACGCTGGTCGCGGTCTCGCGTTTGTCGTTGCGTCCCTTCACGGGAATCTCGTTCTCTTCGACGGTCGGGAACGGCCCGACGAAGAACCGCTGATACTCCGTCAGTCCGTCAGCGGTGCGGAGGCGCAACCCGTGCGGCCCGAGCGGGCAATCGGCCGCGAGTTTGAGCTTCACGCGAACTCGCAGCCCGGGTTCGACAGGTACGGCCTTGCCGTTCGGACCGATCGCGCTCTCGACCACTTCGATGGATTCGACCGTGATGCCAGGCTCGTAGAAGAGAACCTCACGCGGTTGCTCCAGATGGCGACCGGAGAATTCGACCTCGACGGTCGTCCCTCGTTGCCCGCCGGGCGGCGAGAGCCGCGCCAGCTTCGGCGTGCCAGCAGCGGCACTGGTCGCAGCAAAGAGGATTGCGACGCAGGCGAAGGTCGTGCGGAGGGATCGCATCGTGTTGTTCCTGACCGAAGTGCGTGAGGCAGGGGATTCTTGGCGAACCCCGGCCACAGGCCGGGGGGTGCAACGAGTCGCGCGTCGGTTGGCCCACCCCCGGCCTTGCGGCCGGGGTTCGCGAGCATCAGCCCAGCAGATCCTTGACCACGGTGCCGCCGTCGATGATCTCGATGGGGCGGGCGCCGGGCGCCATCAGTTCCTTGTCGGCGTTGATGCCGAGTTGGTGGTACACGGTGGTCAGCACGTCCTCGACACGCACCGGGTCTTCTTCCGGCTCGCTCGCGGTCGAGTTGGACGAACCGTAAACGAGACCCTTCTTGAACCCGCCACCCGCAACCGCCAGCGAGAACACGCGCGGGAAGTGGTCGCGACCGGCCGAGGCGTTGATCTTCGGCGTGCGGCCGAACTCGCTGGTCACCAGCACCACCGTCGAGGCCAACAGCCCGCGATCATCGAGGTCGCGGATCAAAGCCGCGAGCGCCGTGTCCAGGCCCGGTGCTTGACGCCGCATCGCGTTCTCGATTCCGGCGTGCATGTCCCAGCCGCCGTAACTGACTGTGACGAACCGCACCCCGGCTTCGACCAGCCGGCGTGCCAGGAGGAACCGCGGGCCGGCGTCCGACGTGCCGTACTTCTCGCGGGTCGCGGTCTTTTCTTTCTCGATGTCGAACGCTTCGCGTGCGGCCGGCGAACTGATGAGGGCGTAAGCTCGCGCGTAGAACTCGTCCATCGCGCCGAGCGCTTCGGCGCTCTTGGCCTGCGTGCGGAAGTGATCGTCGACCACGCCGCGGATCTCGCGACGCGTGCTGAAGCGGCGGTCGTCCACGCCGGGCGGGAGCATCAGGTCGCGGACCTTGTAGCCGTTGCGTGCCGGGTCGCTGCCGATGCCGAACGGCCCGAACTGCGAGCCGAGGTAGCCCGTGCCGCCGTACTCCGTCGCGGAGGGAACCGCGACGTAAGGCGGCAGGTCTTTGCGAGGCCCGAACTCGTGCGAGACCACGGCGCCGAGGCTGGGGTGTTCGAGAGCAGGACTCTTGCGGTAGCCGGTGTACATGGTGTAAGACGCGCGACCGTGATCCGCCTCCTTCCCGGCGATGGACCGGATCACCGTCATCTTGTCCGCGACGCCGGCGAGGTTCTTGAAGTTCTCGTTGAACACGACGCCGGGGAGTTTCGTCTTCGCGATGCCGAACGGGCCGCGGTATTCGAGCGCCGCTTCGGGCTTCGGATCCCACGATTCCTGGTGTGCCATGCCGCCGGGAAGCACGATCTGGATGACGCTCTTGGCAACGCCTTCCTTGCTGATGTAGCTCTTCTGGTCGCCGCGTGCCTGCATGGCGAAGAAGTCGCCGAGGGTGAGGCCGAGGCCACCGAGCACGCCTACGCGAAGGAACTCGCGGCGGCCCGGCTTATCGTTATGAGTCGCTACGCCATTCTGAAGGAACATGCGAGGACACCTCTTTAGCGAGTGAACGGAAGGTGGGTTGGGGTGCTTGAGTACACAGTATTCAAAGGGTGTTAACTTCGGCGGAGCATACTGGCGGGTCGAATGTCGCAGGCGGGAGTGCCCTGTATGGGAAGCCGCGGCAGTGTCTAATATTATCTTTGGGCCGCAACGACGCAACTGCTAATCCGCCCGATTCCCGAATGCACGCGGGAGTGATGGGCGGTTGACCTCGTGTTGGTAAAGGAGTGACCGGACCGCACTTCATTCTGACGGTCGACATTCTGATTTTCCGACGCTCTAGAGCGCGTTTGGGAACGGTGTAGCGTTGTTTAACGAGCCGCGACCGCAAGGGAGTGGTTGAGCTTTGCCGCTTCCTTGCGGTCGCGGTTCGTTGAGGTGCTACGCATTTCCGGAAAGCGCTCTAGGTGGAACATTTTACCAGCGCGCCGCGGCGGGCTGTTCGTAGGTGGCGCCGAGTCTCGCTTTTTCGGGCAACGAAACCACATCTCGCACGATCATTTGGTTGTCGGCACCGCGCTCGCGCCGTGCCCGCTTTTTTGGGAGCAACACAATGAACGGCGAACTGCAAGCCATCGAACCGTGCGACGTGCGTCACCATTCGCCGGTCGAACCCACCGGCGCCGACCGGATCGCGATTTTCCGCGCCCTCATCGACGCACCGATGTGGGTGAAATTCCCGATCTCCGACAGCACCGAATGGGACACGCGTGCGTTCGGGTGGTCCGAGACGAACACCGCCGACTGACGCGTGCGATGCGGTCGGCTGCTACAATTCTTCGCATGTCCGCGTTCGAGCAAGCATTGATTCTGTCCGGGCCGACCGCGTGCGGGAAGTCCGCGCTCGCCCTCGATCTGTGCGAACGCATCGGCGGCGAAATCGTCGCGCTCGATTCCATGACCGTCTATCGCGGGATGGACATCGGTACCGCGAAGCCGTCTTCCGCCGATCGCGCTCGGGTCCCGCACCACCTCCTCGATGTGCTCGACCCGTGGGAATCGCTCACGGTCGCGGGGTGGCTCGAACGCGCTGAAGCTGCGTGTACCGACATTACGGTTCGCGGTTTGCGACCGATCTTCGTCGGCGGCACGCCGTTTTACTTGAAGGCGCTGCTGCACGGGTTGTTCCCTGGTCCGCCCGCAGACGTAGGGTTGCGCGCCAACCTTGAAGCCGACGCCGATCGCGACGGGAACGCGGCGCTGCACGCCCGGCTCGCGGCGGTTGACGCGAAGACCGCGGCGCGCCTTCACCCCAACGACGTGCGCCGCGTGGTTCGCGCGCTCGAAGTTCACGCGCTCACGGGCAAGCCAATTTCCGAGTGGCAACAGACGTGGGACACGGTTTCATTTTCCGCGACGCCGCAAGCGGCACCGCCACCGGCACGCATTCCGGCGGTGAAACTGGAATTGCCGCGCGAGACACTTTACGACCGCATCAACCGGCGCGTGACTGCGATGCTCGACGCCGGGTGGATGGACGAAGTGCGCCAACTGAAGGAACTGCCGCAACCCTTGAGCCGCGAAGCAAGGCAGGCGCTCGGTTACCGCGAGATGCTCGAGTACATCGACAACGGCGGCGACTGGGACGAAACCGTAAACCGGATTCGCATTCACACGCGCCAGTTCGCGAAGCGGCAACTCACGTGGTTCCGCCACATGCCCGTGTGCGTTCCCGTGGACGCCAACGCCCCCGACGCGGCCGACCGCGTGCGGAAGGCGTGGGACGCTGCTATCATGTCTCCATGATTCGCGTATCCGTTGCAAACCCGTATGAGTACCCGCTTGAGTTTCAGCAACTCAAGGACGCCGCGCGAGCCGTGCTCGAAGGCGAGGGCGTGAAGGCGAGCAAGGTCACGCTCGCGTTCGTCGATAACGCCCATATTCACCGGCTCAACAATCAGTTCCTCAAGCACGACGAACCCACCGACGTGCTGACGTTCCCGTACACCGAACCTGGCGCGAAGTCTCTTGAGGGCGAGGTCGTGATCGGGTACGAGGTCGCGAAGGAGTACGCCGCTGACCGCAACCACGCGCTGAACCTGGAACTGCTCTTGTACGTGATCCACGGGTGCCTGCACCTGTGCGGCTTCACCGACACCGACGACGCCGGGGAACGCGAGATGCGCGTCAAAGAGCGCGAATACCTCACCAAACTTGGCCTACCCAACATCGCGTAGCCGCGACGCGCAGCGGAGCGCGCCAAGCGGGAGCGCCAACATGATGATCCCACAAATACAACCGGCCGAACTGAAGCGGATGCTCGACGCCGGACAGCCTCTTGTGCTGCTCGACGTACGCGAACCGGACGAACACGCGTTCTGCGCGCTAGTGGGTAGCGTGCTGATTCCGCTGGGTGAACTCGCGGCTCGCGTAGTAGAGGTGCAACCGGACGGCGTCCCCGTGGTGGTGTATTGCCACCACGGGGTTCGCAGTTTGAGCGGCGCGGCAATCCTGATCCGCGCCGGTATCGAAGCAGTGTCGCTGGCCGGCGGGATCGACCGCTGGACGCTCTCGGTCGATCCAGACGTGCCGCGCTACTGAGGCAGTGTGGGTGTGAGGTAAGCCGAGTGAGGAGACCAGGACAGTGAAAAGCCAGAAGGCCAGAACCAAGAGTGGTTCTGGCCTTCTGGCTTTTCACTTCTCACGGCTTGTGTCTGCTGTCTTACCTCACGCTGTCCCCGTGTTCCCTTCAGCAGCCTTTGCCGCGTCTTCGGCCGCCTTCATCCGTGCCATTGCGCGGTTGAACTGTGCCGCCACCGGGATGAATACCAGGACGACGACCACCATCGCTCCCGCCAGCATCGCGAAGTACACGCCCGGCTTCATGTGTTGGTAGAGTTGGGTGATCGGCGCGTTGATAAGCAGATTGGCGAGGAATACCACCGCCAGCCAGCACGCGGTGACGAAGCTCTTCATCGTCTTCGGGGCTGCAACGAATGCGAGTTCCAGACCGGTTACCGAGATCAGGATTTCCGCGATCGTGATGATGAGGAACGCGAGTACCTGCCACCACACTGTGACGCGCTCGTTCGGCTTCACCCAGCCGATCGTTTCGACCGTGGCCCGGTCCTTCGGGTCGGTCTTGATCGCGGCCAGATCCTCTTTGGACTTCAGCAGCGATTCCGCGATGCCGCCAGAGGTCAGACCCGCTTCGCCGGGCAGCGCGGTCGTGACGAGGTGACCGTTCGTGATCGTCAACTCAGTGCCGTTTTTCAGTTTCACTTTCCCGTTTGCGAAGTTGAGTTTCTTTTTCTTCTCGTCGAATTCAAAGTCGGTTGCGGAGACCGGCACCTCGGTGCCAACTGCCGCGGTGCCGGTCACCTTCTTGAAGTCACCGCCGTCCCACTTCGGGAGAATCAGCACGCCTTCTGGTGTGGTCAGTTTCAGCATGTCCTGTTTTGCCCCAGCCAGGAACCCTGCAAGGCTCATGATGACCATGCTTAACCCGGTCAGAATGAACCCGATCGCCATCTTCTTCGTCGCCTTGAGGCCCATGCCCTTCTTTTCCAGCGTTTTGAACAGCCACACGCTGACCGGCACTAGCAGGACGATGAACACCGGGTTGAACCCTTGGATCGCATCGGCCGACGCGGGCACGCCGAACAGGGTGCATTCCATGTACGTATCGGCGAAGAAGATCCACGTGCTGGCCGACTGGTCGAAGATGGCCCAGAAGAACATGACGGTCAGGAACAGCAACCCGATTCGACCGAGCGTTTCGAGCTTGAGTTTCCGGTCCGCGGCCTTTTCTGCCGGCGTCACCACCTGATAGATGATCGGTATGCCAGTCACAGTCTTGCTTGCGGTCGGTGGCGAGTTCGGGTCGCCCACCACCTTCTTGACGATCGTCTCCTTCGCGTAGAACCTCTTGCCGAGCGCGAAGATGACCAGCGCCAGCGCCATCAGCCCGGCCGGGAACAGGAACGCCGTCTGGTAGCCGTACTTGTTTCGGAGCCACGGCATGGCGAACTGCGACAACGCCGCGCCGATGTTGATCGACATGTAGAACCACGAGAACGCGCTGGTGCGCAACTGGTCAAGACCGGGTCTTTGCTGGTCGTAGGTGAGGCCCATCAGCGTCGAGATGTTCGGTTTTATCACCCCGCTGCCCATCGCGAGCAGCACGAGCGAGCCGAAGACGACGTACTTGTCCTCCGTACCGACGACGAACTGAGCGACGACGTAGGGGACAGAGAACAGGACGATAGTCCAGTACTTACCGAGGAAGTTGTCCGCGATGTACCCGCCTAGCAGCGGGAAGAAGTAGCACGCCGCGATGAACAGCGACATGAACGTGCCCGCGTCACCCTCGGCCACGCCCAACTTCTCGATCATGTACTTTGCGAGGATTGCTCGCATACCGTAGTACGAGCACCGCTCCGCGAACTCGCCCCAGAAGAAGAACCAGAAGCCGGGTGGGTGGCCGGTCGGTGCGGCGGGTGCCGGAGCAGTTGGATCTGATGACACGTCGGGAACCCTTGTGTGACGGATGGTTCAGTAAGTGCGGGGGAAAGTGCAGCGATCTTACCCATGCCGCGACCCAGACGCACGCGGATTCTTCCCGCCGCTTGCTTGCGCGCCGGTATTGGGTACCATGTCCGCGTGCGGACTTGCCACTCCCGAACATCACCCCCACCGCAGTCCTACTACCCGGAGACCTCATCCCATGCTTCGTTCCCTCGTTGTAACCACTGTTGCGATCGCGCTCGTCGCGCCCGCGTCTGCGGCCGACCCGAAACTTCCGATGACCATCGGTTCCATCGACCGCAAGGACGCGAAGCTCGACGCCCTCATTCCCAAGGACGCGAAGATCGAAGTGCTCGCCGGCGGGTTCAAGTGGACCGAAGGACCGGTGTGGGACAAGAAGGGCAACGCCCTTCTGTTCACCGACATCCCGAACAACCGCGTCGTGAAGTGGTCCGCGAAGGACGGCATCAGCGACTTCCTCAAACCCAGCGGCTACACTGGCAAGGAGACGTTCACCGGCGACGAACCGGGCGCCAACGGTCTCGCCTTCGACAAGAACGGCAACCTCATCCTGTGCCAGCACGGCGACCGCCGCATCGCGCGGCTCAAGGACGGCAAGTTCGAGACGCTCGCGGACAGATACATGGGCAAGCGGTTCAACAGCCCCAACGACCTCGTGTACGCGAAGAACGGCGACCTGTACTTCACCGACCCGCCGTACGGCCTGCCTGGTCAGATGAAAGACCCCAAGAAGGAACTCGACTTCCAGGGCGTGTATCGGCTCAACCCCAAGGGCGAAGTGACGCTGCTCACGAAGGAGATGTCGCGGCCGAACGGTATCGCGCTGTCGCCTGACGAGAAGACGCTCTACGTCGCCAACTCCGACCCGGACAAGGCTATCTGGATGGCGTTCCCGATCAACGCGGACGGTACGCTTGGCAAGGGCAAGATGATCCACGACGCGACCGACGCGGTGAAGGCCAGCCCGAACAAGGGTCTGCCCGACGGGCTTAAGGTGGACGCGAAGGGCAACATCTTCGCGACGGCGGTGAACGGCGTGTACGTGTTCTCGCCCGACGGCACTCTGATCGGCCGCATCGTCACCAACGACAAGACCGCGAACTGCGGCTGGGGCGACGACGGCACCGTGCTGTACCTGACCACCAACGACAAGCTCACCCGCGTCAAGACAACGACGAAGGGGTTGGGCTGGTAACCTAATTGTCGAACCGCCGGCGTAAGCCGGCTGGGTGTTGGTCTGATCGGCCGCATCGTCACCAACGACAAGACCGCGAACTGCGGCTGGGGCGACGACGGCACCGTGCTGTACCTGACCACCAACGACAAGCTCACCCGCGTCGAGACAACGACGAAGAGGTTGGGCTGGTAACCTAATTGTCGAACCGCCGGCGTAAGCCGGCTGGGTGTTGGTAACAACCCAGCCGGCGTACGCCGGCGGGTCGACCGGAGCCTTCCGATGAGCCTCTCCCGTCGCGAACTGTTCCGCACCGCGCCCATCGCCGCTGTCGCGGCCGGGCTGAACACGCGCTACGCGAGCGCGGAGCCGCTCATCGTGCGGATGCAGGAGCCGCGTAACCTCGAAACCGCGCTCTCCGACCTGTTCACCGCGAAGACCGACAAGTTCTTCGTGCGGAGCCACTTCGCGGTGCCGGAGGTCGATCCGAAGACATTCAAGCTCACCGTCGAAGGGCACGTCGGGAACAAACTGGAACTCACGCTCGACGACCTGAAGAAGATGGAATCGGTGTCGCGTGAGATTGTCTTGGAGTGCGCCGGGAACGGTCGCGTGTTCCTCGTCCCGCAGGCGCGCGGCCTTCAGTGGGGTCACGGCGCGGTTGGTCAGGCGAAGTGGACCGGCGTACCGCTCGGCGCGGTACTCGAACGCGCGAAGGTGAAGGCCAGCGCCGGCGACGTGGTGCTGATCGGCGCGGACAAGGGAACCATCGCGGACCCGGCCACGCCCGGCGCGATCAACTTCGACAGGGGCATTCCGCTCGCGAAAGCGAAGAAGGACGAAACGCTCCTCGTCTGGAATATGAACGACGAACCGCTGACCGCGAGCCACGGGGCGCCGCTGCGGGCGCTCGTCGGCGGCTGGTACGGTATGGCGTCGGTGAAGTGGCTGTCGCGAATCGTGGTGCTGGACAAGCCGCATGCGGGCTTCTGGCAGACGCTCGACTACTCCGTGTGGGATCGCCCGAAGGACGGGCTGCCTCAACTGGTGCCGGTCACCGCGATTCAACCGAAGGCGGTCATCACCAGCCCGGCGCCGGGGACAGTTCAACTCGCGAAGAAATCGGCTGGCGGCATGGTCGGCTACGCGTGGGCGGGCGAGCACGCCGTCGCAAAGGTGGAGGTGAGCGCCGATGGTGGGAAGACGTGGTCGGCCGCGAAACTCTGGGGCAAGTCCGAACCGTTCCAGGCGGTCGAGTGGCGGAGCGATATCGTCCTTCCGCGCGGCCCGCGCACGTTGCTTGCACGCTGCACCGACGACAAGGGCAACACGCAGGCCGCGACGCGAGACGCGGACCGGCGCAGTTACATGATCAACCATCTCGTCCCGGTCGAAGTCACGGTGAAGTGACGGGCGATCACGCTTGTGGCCTCAGCAGCGGGAACAGGATCACGTCGCGGATCGTCTGCGTGTTGGTCAAGAGCATGATGAGCCGGTCGATGCCGACGCCCAGTCCGCCGGCCGGCGGCATCCCGTGGCGCAGCGCGCGGATGAAGTCGTGATCCATCTTCGCCATCGAATCTTCTTCCGACATCCCGGCCAACTGCTGCGAGAAGGTTTGCTCCTGCGTGATCGGGTCGTTCAACTCGGTGTAGGCATTCGCCAGTTCCATGCCGTGAACGTACAACTCGAACCGTTCCGCGATCGCGGGGTTGTCGCGCTTGCGCTTGGTCAGGGGGCACAGCGGGGCAGGGTAGTCGTAGACGAACACCGGCCCGACCAACTTCTCTTCGACCAGGTCTTCGAAGAGTTCTTGTACGAGGACGACATGCGCCTTCGCGACCTTCGGTGTGCCCTTTGAAGGGGCCATTTCCAGTTCGACGTTCTCGGCGCGCGCCGCGGCCCGCACCGCGACCTCGTCGGCCATGTCGCAGCCCACATGCTCCTTGAAGAGATCGGCGTACTTCGCGCGCTGGAACGGCGGGCTGAAGTTCACTACTTTCTCGCCGTATCGCAGGTGGCGTTCGCCGTGCATGGCGTAGACGTTGTGCGGCACCATGCGTGTCTTCTTCTCGCCCTTCTCCTCGTACTCCTCCGGTACCTCGACGGTCGCGGTCGGTCCCACGACATCGACGCACGCGACGATCAAGCCTTCGGTCAGGTCCATCATCGCGCGGTAGTCGCCGTAGGACTGGTACAGTTCGAGCATGGTGAACTCGGGGTTGTGCCGCGGGCTGATGCCCTCGTTGCGGAACACGCGGCCGAGTTCGTACACCTTTTCGAGACCGCCCACGAGGAGCCGCTTCAGCGGGAGTTCGAGCGCGATTCGAACGAACAGATCGATGTCGAGCGCGTTGTGGTGCGTCTCAAACGGGCGCGCCGCGGCCCCGCCCGCGATCGCGTGCAGCGTCGGCGTTTCCACCTCCATGTAGCCTTGTGTGTCGAGGTAGTTGCGGATGGTGCGGATGATCTTCACTCGCAGGTGCGCACGCCGGAGGGTGTCCGGCGTGTAGATCATGTCGAGGTACCGGTGGCGCAGTCGGTATTCGATGTCGCCCAAGCCGTACACGTCCTTCGGGTGCGGCTCCAGACTCTTCGTGAGGAACGTGAGCTGCGTCACCTGGATGGTTGGCTCGCCGGTCTTGGTCTTCCCGAACTCGCCGTCCACGCCGACGATGTCGCCGAAGTCGAGCAACTGCGCGACGGCCCATTCTTGCGGCGTGATCTTGTTCACGCGGACCATGAGCTGGACGCGCCCAGTTTGGTCCCAGATCTCGAAGAACATCAACTTCCCGCCGGGGCGTGCGCGAACGATGCGGCCCGCGGCGCGCACCTTCGGCCCCGGTTTGGTTTCGTCGAACCCTGCCGCCGGAAGCAGGCGAATCTCTCCGATGGGTTGTTTGTCATCGAACCGCTGCCCCCACGGGTCGAGGCCGAGGGCCTCGATCTGGCGGAGCTTCTGGAGCCGGACTTCGGCGAGGTCGGGTGTTTCGTCGGCCACGGGACGCGTTCCGTTCTTGTGGGTGAGGGAGTGTGAGGGAGTTTTAGCTATGTGTTGCGGGCAAGGACACCCAACGCGCGGACTGTGTTCGCGGGGGAGAGGTTCTTCTGCTATCGTAATCCGCACCACACCCAAGAGGGGCGCGCGATGGACGACGAAGCGGCATTCGTGGCGGCGATCGCGGCGGCACCGGACGATAAGCACCTGCCGCTCATATTCGCGGACTGGCTCGACGACCACGGCGACCCGCGTGGACAGTGGCTCCGCAATTACTACGTCCGACAGTGGATGCCGCCGACGTACGAGAACCCGGTTCCCAAACTGCTCGAATCGCTCCAGAAGAACAGGCGAGTGACCGAGGTGCGCCGGGCCGCGTCCGTGATCGGCGAACCGATCGTGCCCGGCCTCATCGAACTACTCAAGCACGAAACGGATCGCGTGCGGCAGCAGGCGTGCATGTGCTTGCGCAACATCGGCAAGCGCGCGAAGGAAGCCGTTCCCGCGCTACTCGAAGCACTCGGTGATCCCGAACACCGCGTGCGCGAACAGGCCGCGAAGGCGCTCAAGGATATCGGCACCGGCGACGTGACCGACACCGACCAACTCAAGGCCGCGCTCACCGACGAGAACTGGAGTGTGCGCCGCACCGCCAGCAAGGTACTCGGCTCAATGAAGGCGAAGGGCAGCGTACTGCAAGAACTCGTAGAGAAGTTCGACAGCCCGGACCCGGAAGACCGCAAAGAAGTAATTGAAGGGTTGGTGCAACTAGGCACCGCGGAGGTGATTCCCACACTCGACCGCGCGCTCGACGACCCGGAACCCGAGGTGCGCGAGAAGGCAGTTGATGCGCTCGGCCGGCTGAAGTTCGCGACCGTGGTTCCGCCGCTGTGCCGGGCGATGAAGGACCGTGTCGCGGTGGTGCGGAGGATCGCGGCCCAACAGTTCGGCGGTTACAGTTGGAACATCACGCTCACACACGAGTCGGTCGCGGCGCTCGTGTCGCTCCTCGACGACAAGGTGTTCGAGGTGCGTGCCGCTGCGTGCGACACGCTTTCCAAAGCCGCCGGTTCGCTCGCGCAAGGTCTGGTGCCGCGAATCATCAAGTTGCTCGGTGACCTCAGCGCGGAGGTGCAGCAGATCGCGATTCATACGTTGAGCGCGAT
>SXGS01448522.1_pt1 | contig 27400 bp, 21 predicted proteins | sample 3174681 | NCBI WGS metagenome assembly SXGS01 (sample SAMN11356861, study PRJNA531348) | freshwater metagenome | isolation source: freshwater sample F1-80 | place: China: Fuxian Lake, Yuxi | collected 2017-12-25 | reverse complement strand
TTGAGAGTCGGAAGCCAGCGCGTCCGGCCGGTCGCCTTGCCTCTCAACCCTCAACTTTCAACTCTCAACTGACCGTGCGTCCTGACTTCGTGTTTCCCCGCCTCAAGCTCGCGGTCTTCGTGGACGGCTGCTTCTGGCACGCGTGCCCGAGGCATTGCCGGATGCCGACGGGCAACCGGGCGTTCTGGCGCGCGAAGCTCACGCGCAACCAGGCCCGCGACCGGCTGGTGACGCGGACATTGCGCAAGGCCGGCTGGCGGGTGCTGCGGATTTGGGAACACACCTTGCGGTGGGCCACCACGCGGAAGAAGAAAGGGCGTTCGACACCTCACCCCGGCCCTGAGTCTGGTAGGGCCGCTCTGCGGGCGGCCTCGATGCATCTGGATGGACGTGGCCTTGCGCAGCAAGGCCCTACCAAATTCGGCGGAGAGGGTGCGGAAGCGCGGCTGCTCAGACGCATTCAGAATGCACTCGACTCCTCACCCCGACCCTCTCCTCGGCCGAGGAGGAGAGGGAGAAGAGGCGCGGCTGCGACGGGCGCTGGCCAAGCAAGGTAGGGCCGACCTGCCGGTCGGCCTTGGCTCTCTGAATGGATTGACGAGGCCGCGCGGCAACGCGGCCCTACCATGCTGGAGGAATACCCTTGCGGCCCCTGCTGCTCGGCTCCTCACCCTCAATCCCTACCCATGAACCTGCAGCGGCGGTCTCTGACCGCCACCTCGTTTTACCCAGCGGCCATGGCCCAAACTCTTTTGCTGGACTTGACGCACACAACTAGGCGGAGAGGGAAGAAGCCCTTGCGGACTTTGCGCCCGTTTGAGGCCAAAGCCGGTCTCCGAAGCTGGCGCTCCGAAGGAGCATCACAAACCAGCCCGGGGCAACGCCCCGGGTGGCTCGGACGCGAGACCGAAGCCCTGAAAGGGCGGCACAAATTGTTCCGACCCTCCAGGCCGGCGATGTTTCCATTCCCCTACACGTTCGCGGCGGCTTTGTAGCCGGGCGGAGCGGACCGCCAGGCGGGGCCAGCGGCGGGGACTTTACGCTGCCGCCAAGGCTCCTTACGCTGGCGGCGCATGACGGCACCGCAGTTCCAAGCCCGCCGCGCGACGCTGGATGACCTCCCGGCGCTGCGTCCGCTCTGGGAGGCCGAGCGGCTCGACGCCGCTGTGCTGGAGAAGCGGCTGACGGAGTTCCAGGTCGTGTGCGACGAGGAGGGCAAGGTGCTCGGTGGCGTGGCGATGCAGCGGCACCAGCAGCACGGGCTGCTGCACAGCGAGGTCTTCGCGGACTTCGCGCTGGCGGACACGCTGCGGCCACTGCTCTGGGAGCGCGTGCGCAATGTGGGCCGCAATTACGCGCTGGCCCGGATGTGGACGCGAGAGACGTCGCAGTTCTGGCGCGGCCTGGGCTTCGATCCGCCGGACGAGGAGCAGTTCGCGAAGTTTCCCGCCGTGTTCGGCGAGGCGGATGGCGGAACGCTCCTCACGCTCAAGGTGCGCGACGACCCGTTCGCAGACATGACGCCGGCACAGGAGGAGGCGATGCTCAAGCAGCACCTGCGCGCGGAGACGGACAAGATGCTGGAGCAGGCGCGCACGCTCCGGGTGTTGGCCTACGTCGCCAGCGGGATCTTCATCATCGTGCTGGCGGTTTGCGGGCGCTCCTTGCTGCGCTACTGGAACCGGCAGAGGCAATCGCCGACGGACCCTTACCAGCGACGGCGTCTTTGAACCGGGATCACTTCTTGAGCAGCTCGCGCGCGCGGGCGAGCGCGCCTTCCATGTCAGCGCAGACTTTGTCGCGGCCCACGGCGTCCAGGGAACCTGCGTTGTCCAGGGCGAAGAACTGCTGCGTGTGCGGACCGCAGAGGATGAGTTGATTGCCGCGCTTGCGCAGCTTCTCGTGCGTGTCCTCCACCGAGTCGGACGTGACGAACAGCGGCGGACAGGAGTGTCCGCCCTACGATCGTTACGCCTTGTCGCCGGCCTGTGACTCGGCCTTCTCGCGCCGGCGGTCGCGCCATTCCCAGAAGCGGGCGATGAGGATGCACGCCTCGTAGAGCACGCACAGCGGCGCGGCCATGACCATCATGGTGAACGGATCACCCGACGGGCTGACGAGGGCGCAGACGAAGAGGTTGATGACGATGAAGTAAGAGCGGAACCAACTTAGCTTCTTCGAGTCGAGTAGTCCGACCTTTACGACGGTGAGGATGATCACGGGCATCTCGAAGCTCAGGCCCATCGCCAGCAGGAATTTGGGCACCATGCTCAGATACTCCTGCGCGCGCCACTGCTCCGCGCTGAAGCCAAGCCATTGCGAGAACTCCACCGTCATCCGCAGCATGAGCGGCAGAATGACGAAGTAGCAGAACGCCACTCCGGAGAGGAAGAGCCCCGTGCCCCAGATGGCGAAGGGCCTGAGAAACTCTTTCTCCTGGATTCGCAACGCCGGAAGTATGAACTGCCCGAAGAAGTAGATGACAAATGGCGCGGCAAGCACCATGCCGCCAAAGAGCGCGAGTTGGATCGCGATCCACACCACATCGAGAGGGCCGAGGATGAGCAGTTTGACGAGCGGGCTGGTGGAAGGGGCAGCATTGGTGTTGAGGTGCAAGCCGAGGAAACGATTCGTGCCGACCTCCACCGGAACCAATTCAACGGTGCGGACACGACCGTCTTTGTTGGTGTGGTTGAAGGCGGGGTTGATGCCAAGCAGCGCAAGGGGTAGCGCGCCGATGCGGTTGGTGGTTCCAAACATCACAGGCACATGCTCCAACGGTTTGTCGCTCTTCGCGGCTTCGCGCTCGGCCTGCTCGTGCGCTTTCACCAGCGGCCACTCCATTACCTTCACCAGCCAGTCAGAGGCAACCAGGCACGTGGCAATTGCGACGGCCAGGCTGACGGAGATTTTGATGAGCAACCACCGCAGGTCCTCGAGATGGTCGAGGAAGGGCTTCACCGGGCCGCCGCCCTCGCCAGTGTGGTCGTCGTCGGAGCGCAGGACGTTGGTGACGGAGCGCACTGCCTTGACGAAGCCGTGCTCCTCCTCCGGCGGCGGCACGGGGTTCGCCGGATTTTGGTAGCCACCATCGCCAGAGTCGCCGCTGTGGTGCTGCGAATACTCGTCGTGATGCGCGCCGCTGTGGTGGTCGGCGTTGTGATAAGGATCGTCGTGGTGGTATTCGCTCCCGTAGTCGTGCTGAGGCTCCTGATGAAACGGGTCGGGATCGTGCGGCCCGGCTCCGGTGTGATCCGCCGGGGCCGCGCCGCCCACGTCGCTGACGGGCGAGGTGCGGTCGAGTTCCGCCGAGGGGAAACCCTCGGGATTCTGCGGCACGGGCGTTTGGGCCGCGCTGTCGGACTGCGGGACTGCGCCGGGCGGAGCGCTTGGTGTCCCGGCTTCAGCCGGTTTCTCCGGCGCGGGACCGCCTGAAGGCGGGACTCCAAGCGACGCCTCCGATGCGGCACCGAGAGGGGACAGGAGTGTCCCCGCCACGGGCTGCGCCGGAGCGTCTTTGGATTGCGGCGCGGACTGGCCGCCAGATGACTTCACGTCATCAGGACGGACAGGCTGCGGGGGAACGCCCTCTGGCTCACTCGCCATGACCTAAACTCGCTGGAGTTGCTGGATCAGGGCTTGGGCGCAGTCGAGGACCCGCCGGACTGGGGCGCGGGGGCCGGGGCGGCCGGCTGGGGAGCCGGAGCGGGCTTGGGCGGAGCGGCGTAATGCTCCTCGTTCACGGAGCGATGCAGTTCGCTCTGCATGTCGCTGGAGGCTTTCTTGAATTCCTTGATTCCTTGGCCGAGGCCTTTGGCGAGGTCCGGCAGTTTTTTTGCGCCGAAGAGGACAAGGACAACTACGAGGATACCGAATATTTCCCACCCACCGAGGAATGCTAACATTTGTGCGTTCATGGTTTCACTAACTGTTTAGGTTTGCGAAACACATCTGGCGGATGCCGGCACCAGGCGGATGTCTTTCGGTGTCTGCTGTCGCCAGCAAGACGTCCGGGCATTCGACTGGAAGACCCGAGTTCCGTTCAAGCTAATTTTTGGGCTTGAGGAGGACGAGTTCGCCGCGGCGGTTCTTGGCCCATGCGGCCTCGGTGTGGCCGAGAGCAGCGGGGGCATCCTCGCCAAGGCTGGTGGTGCGGAGGCGGTCTGGGGAGATGCCCGCCTTTGCGAGACGCTCACGGATGGCCAGCGCGCGGCGCTCGCCAAGGGCGCGGTTGTATTCCTCCGTGCCACGCTCGTCGCAGTGGCCTTCGATGAGAAGCTTGTTCTGCGGCGACGCCTTCAATGCAGCGATGACGGACTGCAACTTGCCCACCTCGCTGGCCTTCACGATGGCCTTGTCGTAGTCGAAGTGAATCGTGTTCGCGGCGAAGGCACTGCGGTCCATCGGCATGCCGTCGAACAGTTGAGGATCAACGGCGCTGCCTCCTCCCGGCGGGGTCCCCTGACCTGTCAGTGGAGGAAAATTTCCGATAGGAGGGATTGGGGTCGTGCCAACTCCGGGGGGCAAACCGGTGCCGGTCAAACCCCCGCCGGGCGTGACGAGCGGCGGGGTCGGCGTGGTGTCGGGAACGATCGGTGGCCCGCCCCCGCCAGGGCCGACGCGTGTCGCAGAGCCGGGAATGGGCGTGACGTTCTTCGGCGTCTTCTTGCAGCCGGTGACGGCGACGACCGCGAGCAAGGCGAGGGTGGTGAGCTTGATGAAAATGGAGTGTTTCATAGTTTGTTTTCTGCTGGTGAAAGTCTTCAGCGCGCCCACGTGGGCTGGGAGCAATTTCCCAAATTCAGCGGCACATCCTTGACGCGCTTGGTGGACACGTCAAGCAGAGACAGGGAAAGCGGGCCGCCAACGCCGCGTTTGCAGAACATAAGCGTGCGCGAGTTCGGCGCCCACGCCGCGTCCTGGCCCGAGACGAGCGACTGCACATCGCCGCCGGCGGCGGGGACGATGCAAACTTCGAAGCCGCCGCGCTGCGTGGTGAACGCGATCCACTTGCCATCCGGCGACCAGTCCGGCTCGGTGGCGTTGAAGACGCCGGTGGTGCGGATGCGCTGCGGTGTGCCGCCGTTCGCGCCGATGCGGTAGAGCTGCGCAGGGCCGTCGTCGCTGGACACGTAGCAAATCGTTTGGCCGTCCGGCGACCAGCAGGGCGAGGCGACGCCCTCGCGTGCGTGCGTGAGTTGCTTCAAGCCGCGACCGTGGATGTCCGCGACGTAGAGGTCGGGCTTGCCGCCCTTGCTCAGGACCATCGCCACGAGGCGCCCGCCGGGCGCGACTGCCGGGGACATGTTCGACCCGCCATAGCGCGCGACGATGTGCCGCTCGCCGGTGACGAGGTTGTGCGAGAAGACGTCCGCGTTGTTCAGCTTGTAGGAAGTGTAGGCGAGCCACTCACTGCCCGGCCCCCATGAGGGCGCGGCGATGATGGCGCGGTCCGCAGTGATCGGCGCGGCACCGTGGCCGTCGTAATCGGCGACATAGATTTCGCCGGTGTTGTTGGCCGCCTTGACCTTGAAGGCGACGCGCGTCCGCGCGATGCCAGGCGTCTGCGTGAGCGCTAAGATCACATCGTCGGCGAAGGCGTGCGCGAGCTGGCGCTGGTTCGCGCCGGTGTAGGCTTTCGAGAGGAGATAGTTCTTCGCACGGTCGGAGACGAAGCCTTCGAGCCGCGCGCCGTTGGTGCCATGGATGAGGACCTGCGCCTGCTCCGCGCTGACGACGGCGCAGCCGGCGACCTCGAGATCGAAACGCAGCGCGGTGGCGACTTCGCCTGTGAAGCCGCTGAGGCTGACGGGGATGGCCTTGGAGCCATCGCGATAGACGTTCACGTCAAACTTCAACTCCTGCGCAGCCAGCGGCGTGGCAGCGGTGGTGGCGAGGGCGAGGGCAAACTGGCGGCGGTTCAAATTCATCCGGTGGTGCGTTTGGCTTTGAGGTTGAAGTCTATGTTAAAGGTCCGCTGTGGTTCGCGGAAGCTCGCGGGGAACGGCTCGAACTGGATGACCTTCTGAAGCGTCTCGCGCACCGACTTGTCCACTGCGCTGTTGCCGCTGGGCTTGCGCAAATCCCACTCCAGCACGCGCCCGTTGCGCGCGACGGTGACGGTGACGCCCACGACGGAGAGCGAGTCGCTGAGGTTTGGCGGCACGAGCCACATCTGCTCGTAGATGCGGACCATCATCTGGCCGTAGTTCAGGAACGCCAGTGCGTTGGGCCCGCCGCCGGCGTCGATGTGGATGTCCACCGGAGAGGAAAGCCCGCCCTGGATGCCCCCGAGAATGGACTTCATCTTCGCGACGCGCTGGAGATGGGCCTGCTGCTCGGCCTTCGCGGCAGCGACGCTTTGGGCGCGTTCCTCCGCCTCGGCTCGTTGCTTCGCCTTCGCGTCCTCTTCATTCTTCCGGGAGACGAGGTTCTTGGTGTCGGCGATTTTGAGCGTGGACTTGGCGGGCGCGGCCTTCGGCGGCGGTGGCTCCAGCTCTTTCGTCTTCCTGACATCCTTCTTGACGGGGGCTTCCTTGCCTTTCGCGGTGACGGGCAACGGGCGCGGCTCGACCTTCGTGACCTTGGGCGGCGGCTCCTTGACGACTTCTTTCTTCTTCACCGGCTCGGCGGGCTTGGGTTTCGGCGCGGGCGGCGGCGGCGGCGTTGGCTCAACGGGGCGCGGCGGCTCGACGGTTTTGGGAACAGGAACAGGCTCCACAACTGTCGGCGCGACGGGTGCGGGCGTTGGAGCAGAAACCGGCGCAGGTGCCGGTGGGGCCTCGGCGGCGCGGAGGATGGCGTCGAGTTCGCGGGTGTTGACGAGGTTGATGACGGGCGTGCTGACGCGCGGCTTCTCCGGCAGGAACGCGGGCGCGACGATGACGATCACGAACAGCAGCGAGTGCATCGCTGCTGATGCGAGAAGGCATTTGGTCTGGAGCCGCCGGTTCACTCGGTCAATGGATATGGATTCGCCAACTCAAATTCACCCGCAAACACGCATTCGACGGAAAGCCCCGCGCCATGCTCCCGGCAATTTCTCCGGCGGATCGCTGACCATTGAAAGCTGACCGCTTCATTGCTTCAACTCCGTGCTGAAGCTCACCTGTGTCATGCCGCGCCGGGTGCAGCGGTCGAGCAGTTGCATGGCGTGATCGAGCTTGCCGTCCTTGTCGCCGCGCACGCGGATGATGAGGTTCGGGTTGGCGCGGAAGTCGGCGACGAGCTGGGCCTCGACTTGGTCGAGTGGCATCGGACGCTTCTGGAGCCGAAAGTTTCCGGCGCGGTCAATCTCCACAGTGCGGATGTCCTCGGCCTTGGGCCGGTGCGCCTGGTCGGGCCGCGCGCTCTGGCCGGGGAGGTTCATGTCCAGCGAGCCTTCGAGCATCGGCGTGGTGATGATGAAGATGACAAGCAGCACGAACGCGAGGTCGAGCAGCGGCGTGATGTTGATCTCGCTCAACGTCACGAGGGAATTGCGCTGGGAGAAGCGTCTCATTCGTCCTTCAGGAACTCCGTCTCCAGCTTCGACGCCAGCTCCTGCGCGAAGTTGTCCAGCTCGACCGTCTGCACGCGGAGATTATGCACGAGCCAGTTGTAGCCAAACATCGAGGGGATCGCCACCAGCAGCCCCGCCACGGTGGTGATGAGCGCGGCGGCCACGCCGGGAGCCATCGCCGCGAGATCCGCGCGGCCCGCCTGCGCCACGCCGGCGAAGGTGTCCATCACGCCCCACACCGTGCCGAGCAGGCCGAGGAACGGAGCGCCGCTGACCGCCAGCGCGAGCAGGATGATGCCGGACTCCAGCGCGAGCGCCTCGCGCGCCACGGCTCCTTCGAGCGTGCGCTTCACGTGCTCCATGGACTTGAGGGAGATGTGTTTCTTCCGCGAACCATCGGGCTGTTTCAGCCGCGCCTCGGTCTCCACCATTCCCTCCTGATACACGGTGAAGAGCGGGCAGCCCTCGACCTGCACGCGGCGGTCATGGATGTCCAGCACCGCCTTCTGCGCGCGGAATTCGGCCATGAAAAGATCGTTCAGCCGGCGGGCACGGCGCATCTGGAGGCTCTTGGAGACCATGACGGACCAAGCGAACATGGAAAGGATCACCAGCAGGCCGATGATGACGCGGGCCTCGATGGTGGACTTGTCCCAGATGTAGCCGAGCTGGGAATTTGTCCCTGCGGCAAAGAGGCAAAACGGCATGTTCATGGAGCAAAATTAACCCGGAGCGAAACGACGCGCTTGGTGTAACTCCCAGCAGAAGCGCGGTCAAAGCAAACGTGTCTTGCGCTGCAAATCAGACTTGAAAAGAAAGCGCGTGCTCCCGCTGGATACGAACCAGTCACAGTCCTCGCCCAGAGCGATGCGGTTGAAAGTGGCACCGCTTTCCTCAACGCGGAGACGCGGAGAACGCAGAGCTGCGCAGAGACATGACCGGCCAGGACCATCAAAGTGTGAACTCGTTCGGAGCGCCCAAACTCTGCGCTCCTCCGCGTTCTCTGCGTCTCCGGGTTAAAGGGAAGGCCAGTTCCGACTGCGCCGTTCCCGCGCAGGGCGGCGGCATCCCTCAGACCTTCGGCTCCCAGCCGGGGCGATACTCGCGCTTCCAGAGCTTCTGCGCCTCGGGGTTGCCGATGATGTGCCCGTTCTTAGGGTCAATGTTCAGCATCGAGTTGGTGCGGTAGGAGATGTTGGCGAGATGGCACATGAGCGCGCCTTTCTGGCCTTCGCTGATGGGCGAGTTGAGCGGCTTGTTCTCGCGGATCGCGGCGGAGAAATTCTCGAAGTGCGGGATGTCACCGCCTCCGGGGCCACCGGCCTTCTTGTCCAGTTCCTTGCCGCCGTTGTCGGTGACTGTGTAGTCGTTGCCACCGGCCATCGTCATCATTCCCTTGTCGCCGTAGAACGCGACGAACGGGTTCTTCTCGCCCTTGCGCGGGTTGCACGAGCTGTCGTCCCACGACGCGCCGCAGTGGCCAAAGTCAAAGACCGCCGAGCCGGTGTCGGGCGTCTCCTGGTCGTCGTGCCAGTGGTAGCGCCCGCCGAGGAACGTGACCTTCGTCGGGTAATCCACGCCGAGGCCCCAGCGCGAAACATCCAGCGCGTGGATGCCGTTGTTGGCCATCTCGCCGCCGCCGTAGTGCCAGTGCCAGTGCCAGTTGTAAGGATGGAGGTTGTCCTTGTAGGGCCGCTCCGGCGTGGGGCCTTGCCACAGCGACCAGTTCAAGGTCTCCGGCGGTTTGCCGAACTGACCCTTCTTGATGCTGGGCCGCGCGCCATTGTAATAGCAGCGTGAGTAAAGGACTTTGCCGATCACGCCCTCGCGCAGCTTCTGGATACCTTCCATGACGTTCGCGTAGCTGCGACGCTGGTTGCCCATCTGCACCTTGCGTTTGTATTTCACCGCCGCCGCGACGATGGCTTCAGCTTCCCAAGGGTTGTGGCTGCCCGGCTTCTCCACGTAAACGTGCTTGCCCGCCTGCATGGCCAGGATCGCCGCCGGCGTGTGCCAGAAGTTCGGCATCGCGATCGAGACTGCGTCCACGTTCTTGTCGTCGAGGATGCGGCGGAAATCGCCGACACCGATCGGCTTGCGCACCGCGTTGGGTTGCTTGTCCACGGCGACCTTCGCGCCCCCGGCCAACCGCGTGGAATCCACATCGCACACGTAGCCGACCTCGACGTTGTTCACGCCCAGATGCCCGGCCACGTGCGCCATGCCGCGTGAGAGGCCGATGACACCGACGACAACGCGGTTGCCGGGGCTTTCAGCTGGCAAGACGGAGGGCGGCTTGCCAAGCGCGAGGATTGCGCCGAGCGCACCGGTGGACTGGACGAAACGACGACGGGTGAGCGGTGACGGGTTCATGTGTGGAGTTTTCGATGCGGGAGCTGGCGGATGCATTCAGCGAAGTCTTCAACCGCGCGCAGGCGGCGCGTTCCGTTTTGCGTGTTGCGTGAAATACCAAGTCGCCCTGCCAAGTTCACGGAACACCTAGCACGCAGCACGCTCTGTCCCTCACTGCTTCGGATTCGCCACGCCGATGGAGCCGAAGCCGATGCGCGCGCCCGCGTTGCCGACCGGCTGGCCGCCATCGTCGGGCTTGGCATGGATGATGACTCCGCGCCCGATGATGGCGTTCTTGCCGAGCATGGAGATGTTCTTGAACTCCGCGCGATAGACCGACTTGCCCTCGGCGTCGGCCTGGACATTGCCGAGATCGCCCGCGTGCCGTGCGTCAGTGCCGGGGAGACCGTGCGGTTTCTCCTCGGGGTTATAATGGCCACCCGCCTTCGTGCCGTCGGTCGAGGAGCCGTCGCCGAACTCGTGGATGTGCATGGCGTGCTGCTGGCCAGGCGTAAGGCCGGAAATCTCCGCATAGACATACACGACGCCGTCCACCTCGGTGAAGCGCACGGTGCCCGCGCACTTGTTGCCGGCGGTGGGCTGGACAGTGGCGACGAGCTGCTTGATGACGGAACCGGCGGTGGCGGCCGCGCCGTGCTTGCCGTGGTCGTGGTTGTCACAGCACGACTTGCTGGCGCAGCCCGAGGTGAAGACAGCATACGCGGCAACAAGCGTGCCGGCAGTGAGAGATAGAGGTTTGTTCATGGTGACAGAGAGTTGAGCAGTTTGAATTCTGGTTCGCGGCGAATGTAGGGAGGCCACCGCCGGCAGACAAGCGGGGAATCCAGTGATTCGGGCCTCCGGTCCTTTGCCCAGTGCGGTTCCTTAACTTGACGATGCGGACCAATGGCACTATGATGGGCGAGCCGTTTGACCATCAGAACCGCCCATCGGGGCCACCCTGCATGAAAAGCCATCTCGTGAAACCCAAAGTCTGGTTCCCCCTCCTGCTCGCCCTCCTCACCACCCTGACGCCAGCCCGCGCCGATGACGACGGACGCTTCATCGGCCGCGCGATTGACCTCACGGACCGGACGCGTATCGAGGGCAACTACGTGGCCCCGCCGCCGCGCGCCGTGCTGCCGCCGGCACCCCGCCCTGCCCCGCTGCAAGTGCAGGCCACGCAGGTCAGCACCGAGTCGCGCGGCTGCAATGTCCGCCTCGTGAAGCAGATGCCCGCTGAAGTCGCCTTCGGCCAGGAGTTCACGTATCAGCTCCAGGTCTTCGCCTACGAGAACGTCGCGGATGTCATCGTGCGCGACACCGTGCCCGAGGGCGCTGTCTATATCCGAAGCGAGCCGCCCGCGAAGGTCACGGGCAACCAGCTCGAATGGAACCTCGCCGAGATGGACGCCGGCCAGGTCCGTGAGATCCGCGTCTGGCTCCGCCCCGAGCGCGAAGGCCGCCTCGGCTCCTGCGCCACCGTCCACGCGCTCTCTCGCGCGTGCGCGTTCACGATGGTTGGCCGCGCCACACTCGCCATCACCAAGACCGGCCCCGCCACCGCCGTCCTCGGCGAGGACGTGGGCTACAACATCGTCGTCTCCAACTCCGGCAACGCCATCGCCAAGGGCGTCATCGTCACCGACACCATCCCCGACGGCCTCGCGCACGCCAGCGGCCAGACCACGTTGAGCTTCCCCGTCGGCGACCTCGGCCCGAACCAGTCCCGCACCATCGCTGTCCCGCTCAAGGGCACCAAGCGCGGCCGCCACGTCAACAGCGCCACTGCCACCTCGTCCAACGCCGGCAAGGTCAGCGCCGACTCCGCCACCACCATCTTCCAGCCCGGCCTCACCGTCACCAAGACCGGCCCGCAGGAGCAGTTCATCGGCAAGTCCGCCGACTACACCATCACCGTCAACAACATCGGCGACACGAAGTTGAGCAACGTCACCGTCACCGATACCGCGCCACAGGTCACGCGCATCATCGCCGCGCCGGGCGCCGCCGTCTCGGGCACGCAGGCCGCGTGGCGTCTGCCGGAGCTGGGACCGGGTGAGAAGAAGACTTTCAACATCACCCTCACCACCGCCACCGCTGGCACACACGCCAACGGCGTCGGCGCCGCAGCCGGCGGCCTCACAGCCAACGCGCAGGCCGCCACGGTCTGGCGCGGCGTCGGCGGCATGCTCGTCGAGGCCGTGGATGATCCCGATCCGATCCTCGTCGGCGGCACCACCACTTACACGGTGCGCATCACCAACCAAGGCTCCGGCGACCTCATCAACATCAACACCGTCGGCGCATTCCCGAAGGAGCTGACGCCCGTGTCGGCTCAGGGCGGCACCGTCAGCGGCCAGAACGTCCGCTTCCAGACCGTCGCTCGCCTCGCGTCGAAGCAGTCGGTTGAGTTCAAGGTCACCGCCCGTGGTGCCGCTGAAGGCGACGGCCGCGTGAAGTTCACCTTCACCGAGGAAAGCCTCTCCTCGCCGGTCATCAAGGAAGAGAGCACACGCGTCTTCTAAACCGCTTCTCGATTCCATTCCCGCGCAGGCCCGCCTCACACCGGGCCTGTTGCTTTTTATGGAACGCGCAGGATTTCCACTCCTTGAATTGCCGCACGACCCAGCGTATGACGCTGGCCTCAGTGAACCCTCAACCCACGACCGCCATGAGCCTCGCGAAGTTTCTACTCACCGCCGCCGCAATCTCGTCCCTCGCCCTGGCCGCCTCCGCGCAGGACAAGGCCCTCATCGGCACTTGGGAAGGCTGGCTCGTGAACGGGGACGGCAGCCAGACTGCGCAGCGGCAGTCGCGCATCGGCGAGATGGTCATCACCGCCGCGCAGATCACCTGCAAGGACGGCGGCAACCGGAGCATGGGCGCGGGCACTTACAAGGTCGGAGCGGCAGGCGCGGTGAAGACCATTGACGCGGCCGGCACCGCCGGACAGCCGAGCGGCAAGGCCTTCCAAGGCATCTACCAGATCAGCGGCGACACGCTCAAATAGTGCTCCGGCAACGACAAGGCAAGGACTCGCCCGACCACGCTAAAGACGAACATCGGCAACGGCCATTTCCTCATGATTTTGACCCGCAAGACGGACGCGAAAAAGTGAGTTGCCACCGCGCCGCGGCTTTCCCATTGTCCCCGCCATGACGACCCGCTCTGCCAGACTCCTCGTCCTCGCCACCCTCGTAATCACCCTGTCTGCGCCTCCGTTTGCGCGCGCGGCGGGCAAGGAAGAACCTGCAAAGCTCGATGGCACCTGGGTTGGCGGCGTCCTCAACCCGGGCGGCAAGGGCAAGAGCGGCAGCGCCATCATGGTCCAGATCTCCGAGCTGACCATCAAGGACGGCAAGGTCGTTTCGTGCAAGGACAAGGGCGGCGTCAGCCTCGGCAATTGTGAATCACTGACCCTCGATCCCGCGAAGAAGACCATGGACGCCACGGGCAACACGAAGAACAGCAAGGGAGTCTTCCAAGGCATCTACCGCATGAACGGCGAGAAGCTGGAGTGGTGCGCCTCCAATCCCGGCAAGGACCGGCCCGCCGACTATTTCACGGTGCCGCAGGTCCAGTTCCACATGGTCTTCGACAAGAAGAAGTAGCCCGAGCGGCTGCTCCAGCCGCCGTCCGTGCCACTGGCCCCACCAGTCTGCGAACGGCTCCGCGTCTCTCGCGGGTGTGAGCTTCCCGTTCTCGTGCCACAGCACCGCCGCCTGGCCGTGCGAGAAACGTGTCTCCCACGGGACGTAAAACGCGCCCGTTCTCCAGCCACAGCTCGCGCAGTCCCGCGAAGCGCGGCAGCCAGCGGCGGAAGACCGCCGCCAAGCCCTCCAACCCCGTAGCAGCCGACGTGAGGAGGCTCTGATCGAATTGCGAATCGGAACTGCGCCATCCTGCCGCGAACGGCTTCCCATCGCGGCTGAACGTGTGGCGCGGGGGCAGCCCACCACCGCAGTCAAGGAACGCCGGCCACCAGTTCGCCGCCGTGCAAAACGCGTGCGCCTCCCGGATGGCCTGCTCATAAATCGCGGCACTCGCCACGTTCGTGCGCAGATGGAAGTGCAGCGTCTCCGCTGCAAGGCCGGCGCGCTTGAGCTTCCTGAGCGCGGCTACGGCCTCGCTTGGCTCGAAGCCGAACTGCGTCGGGAACTCCGGATTCTCCGGGTCATGCTCCAGGCTGGTGCGCAGCCTCAGGCCCACGCGCCAGCGGAGCTTCTTCGCCAGCGGCAGCAGCGCCTTCAACTCGCCCGGCGAATCGAAGTTCACGCGCATGCCCTCTACCGCGACACGCGGCAGCCAGCGATGCTTGGCCGGGCCGTTGATGAGGATGTCCTCCGTCGCGAAGCCCTCTTGCCGCGCGGCGAGATGCTCGAACTCGCTCACGACCTCGATGGGCCGGCCTTGCTTGCGCCACCAGCGAAACAGCGTCGCAACGGGTTGCGTCTTGCACGAAAGCCAGTGACGGATCGGCGGCAGGGCCGCGCTGCCGCGCGGCTTTTGTTCCTCTGAAGTGGGTGTGCTTGAGTTGTCCCCCAAGCCGCGCGGCAGCGCCGCCCTACCAGCCTCGGGGCCGAGCACACGCAGTTCCTCTAACGCCTCAGCGATCGGCTCGGCGGAGAAAAGGTAGAAGGGCGTCGGTGTGCCGGTGGCGAACGCGTCGCGCACGAGGCGATGGCAGAAGGCCAGCACGCGCGGCGGATGGCCGAACTCAACTGGAAAAGTTTGCCGCTGTTTGCGAATCACGCGCTGTAGCGGCGGTCTGTGACCGCCGTTTCATTTCGGCCGAAAGCTGCCGGCGGCGGTCACAGACCGCCGCTACAGGATTGGGATTTTAGAACCACCACTTCATGGACACGCCGACTTCCCACGCGTCGCTGCCGCCGTCGGTCGTCGCGGCGCTCGTCGTGTAGGCGACCTCGGTGCCGAACTCCAGGCTCTTGCGCGGCTGGAACGTCAGCCCGGCGCGCCCGCCAAGCTCGATCGAGTCGCGCTCGAACGCGTAGTCCGCACTGCCGGACACATGGTAGAAGAGCGGCCCCCAGGGCCGGTCGCGCAGGTCGGCGTAGAGGCCTTCGCGATGCAGTTGGTGCAACACCAGGCTGTCGAGCACCTGTGTCTGCTGCGCGATGGTCGTGCCAGCCGCGACGGCGGGCGCGACGAGCGCGAGGTTCGCGCTCTTGCGCGAGTTCGCGTGGTAGGCACCGCGATAGCCGACCTTGAACTCCGGCGACTCGCGGCGCGCGAGAAACTCCACTCCCCAGTTGCCCTGCAAGCCCACGGCCAACTCCTCGCCGCCCACGAGCACTTCGCGCGCGGTGAGTGCGCCGTAGGTTTGAAAGCGTTCGGCGATGAGATAATTCCCGGCGAGCGAGAGCCGATGCTGGCGACCATCCAGCGAGTTCAATAGTAAGCCGTCGCGCGCGCGTTCGTTGCCGTAGGCTTCGAGCCAAACCGCGCCGTTGCTCGCCAGCCTGTGAGTGACACGCGCGCCGCCGAGCGCGCCGTCCTGATACGCGCCCGCCCAGAGATCGGTGATCCAGCGGCGCGACCAGTTCGCCTGCCAGCCGACCGAACCCTCGGTGTCGTCGTTCCAAGTGCGGCGGAGCAGAGCCGTGTTGCGCACGAGCACGTCCTCGCGCGCGGCGTCCATGTAGAGCTGATGCTTGTCGCTGACCTGCGTGCGGCCGCCGATGCGTTCCTGCCAGAGCTGGCCGGAGTCGAGGAGGTAGGCTGTGCCCTGCGCGGTGACGTGGTCGCCGTGCTCACGCTGCATTGGCTCCAACACGCGGCGCACCATGACGCGCGTCTTGTCGTCCACCTGGTTTTGGTCGAGCAACTCCTGGTAAGCCGTCATCTGTCCGCGCCAGTTGCCGGTCTTCTCCGACGCGCCCGCTAGGTCGAGTTGATAGGGGAAAGGCTTGCCCGCGAATTTCTCCAGCCGCAGATAACGCAGCACGCCAGCCGCCTCGTCATACTTGCCCGCGAGTTGGTTCGCCGCGCCGTAGTAGTAGAGCGCTTCGTTGCTGTCGGGATAAGCGCGGTAGAGCTGGGTGGCGTAATGGAGCGCGCGGCCCGCAGACTTCTGGTCCGTAAAGAGCGAACTCATGGCGAGCAACGCCTCCTTGTTCGCCGGGTCGCGCGCGAGGACTTCCTGCGCGAGCGGCTCGGCCATGTCGGCGCGGCCCGTCTTCGCGTAGAGATACATCAGGTAACGGCGGTCATCGGGTTTCACGCCCGGCGGAAGGATGCGCTCGTCGGTGTGGGCGAGATTCGCGGGCGGTGCGTCGAGCGAACCGCGCGGTGCGCCCCACGACTGCGGCGGGGCGTGGCGCGGTGCGTATTGCGGCGCTGCGGGGAGAACTTCCTGCTCCATCCGACGCGGCGGGCGCTGGCCAGCGTAGGGGTCTTGCTGCGGCGCGAAGGCCGGCGCTGGCAGCGGCACGACTGGATAACGCTGGTTGAACTCCTGCGCAGGCTGGGCTTGGTAGCCGTGGCCCTGAGCGGGTGGCGGCTGCCAGCCACGGGCCGGAACTTCATCGCCCGTGCGCTGACCGAATAGCCGGCTGAAGAAACCGGGCCGATCCAACGAATCGCTCCGAGAGAACGCGCGTCGCTCGGGAACAGGATACCCTTCCGGCACAGCCCCCGGAGCGTAGCGCACGCCTTCACTCAGCACATGGGTCGTGAGCGGCCGCGGGTTGCCAGTGGGCGGCACAACGGCGGTCGCTGCTGGCGCGACGGCCTGAGCGCCGATGACGCGCGTGTCCGGCCAGTTCGGCTGCGCATAGCCCTGCGGCGTGTATTGCGGGGCGACGGCCTGTGGCTGCGGCCACTGCGGCTGCGCGACCGGATAACTCGGCACTTCATACTGCGGATCTGCGGGCGCTGCGAAGTCGCGCTGGCCGGGACGCTGGCCGCTGAAGGGGTCGTTCGCCGCTCCACGGTAGCTGCCGCCTGCCGTTCCGCGCGCACCGGCTGGCGTGCTGTAGCTCACGTTCGGCTCCGCGCCGGGAGCATAGCGGACGCCCTCGCTCACTACGTGATTGTGCAGCGGGCGCGACTGGCCGCTGGGCGGAATCACCGCTGTCGTGCCGAATCTCGGGTCTTCCGCGCCGATGTAGCGCTGGTCGTAAGTCTGCGGCGCGACCGCCTGCGGTTGCAGCCACTGCGGCGCGGCTGCGGGTGCCCGGTTGTAGCCGACCGGATCGGAGAAGCGCACGCCGCCGCGCACGACTGTCGTGCCGGGCTGCGCGTAGCCAGTCGGCGGCGGAGCCAGTTCGCGCTGGTCGTAATAGCCCCGCGGCGGCTGGGCGGTGCGGGCCGGCGCTTCGTCACGCGAGAAGAGGCGGCCAAAGAAGCCTTTCTTCTCCGGTGCCGGCGCCGCGTAAGTGCGCTGCTGGGCACGCTGGGCGGAATAGTATTCGTCCTCCGCGCGCGAGTTGCGACGTGCCGTGTCGGACGCGTTGAGCGGCTGGTCCGCGAGGAACTGGAATTGCGCGTGCGCCGTGCCGGCAGCGGCCATGATGAGCGCGGTGAGGGCGAGGGCGGTGGAGGAGTGAGATTGCCGCTGCATAGTGTTGGGCAGATTAGACCACGGATGGAATTGGATGAACATGGAGAAAGCGTGTTCCGTGTTGTGTGTTCCGTGTATCTGGCCGGGCGCGTCCGGCGGGAGTCACACAACACGCAACACGCAACACGTCTGGCCCGCTCAAGCGTTCTTCCCCATCGTCCGCAACATCTCCTGGATGGCACGCTGATACGCCACGCGTGCGCCCTGCTTGTCGCCGCGCGCCAGCAGGATGTCGCCCAGAAATTCCCACGCGCGGCCCGCGTTCTCCGGCTGAGATGCGACGAACGCCCGCTGGTGCGCGGCGGCGCGCTTGAAGTCGCGCGTCGCGGCCAGCACCTGCGCGGCCAGCTCGTGCGTCGCCGGCGCGGCGGAGTCGAGGTAACGCTGGAGCACGGCGAGCGCATCGCGGTTGCGGTTCGCGCGGACGAGCAGCCGCGCGTAGGCGATGCCGTGCGGAACATTCGCCGGGTCCTTGAGGTGCAGCTTCTCGTAGAGCGCCATCGCGGCCTGCCAGTTTCCGTTCGCCTCATACACGCTGGCCACGGTGGCGATGAGGCCGAGCTTCTCGACAAGCTCCGGCGTCAGCTCGCGCGTGACAAACTGTTCCGCATCGGTGAGCCGCTTCGCCTGGAGCAGCAGGCTCAGGTTGAGCTTGGTCAACTCATCGTCGCTCTTCAGTTCCGGGTGCGGGCGCAGCGCGTCGGCGGCCTCGCTGAACTGGCCGTTGTCCGAGAGCGCATAGACGAGCTGGCGGCGCAACGTCAGGTCCTGCGGGAACCTCTCCATGCCGCTCGCGAGCGCCTCGCGCACTTTCTCTGGCCTGTTGGCGACGCCTTGGAAATAGGCGAGCCGCTGGAAGTCCTTCGAGCGTGGCTGTGGCGACTTGCGCAGCCACTCGTCGAGCGCGTCAGCGGCGACGTCGAACTGGCCCATGCTCTCGGCGAGCGTGAGCAGGCCCTCGACGGTCGTCTTGTCCGGCGCGCGCGCGACGAGATGCTGGTAGGCGGCCAGCGACTTCGGATAATCGCCGAGCCGGAAATAACATTCCGCGCGCGCGCCCAGCGTGGGCGCGTCGTCGGGCTGCTGCTGGAGGATGCGCTGCAACACCGGGAGCGCGCGGTTGTAATGCGCGAGATCGAGCAGGAGCCGCGCGTATTCCTTCACCAGGTTCACGCCCGTGTTCGGGGCGCGGATGAGGGCGATGTAGTAGCCCTCGGTGGCCTCGAAGTTGCCGATGTTCGCCTCCAGCCGCGCGAGGAAGGGCGCGTGCTTCCTGCGGTCAAGCAAGTTGCCCGCGTCCGCGAGCGACTTCGCCAGATCTGCGTCGCGATAGAGGCCGGGCGCAAGCGCCATCAGGCGCTCAATGGCTGTCGGCTCCTTCAGCCGCAGCGCGATGAGGTAGTGGTCAAAGGCGTCGTTGGGGGCGGCGTTCCACTCGTAGAGCTGCGCGAGACGGAGGTGATGCGCGCTGTCGTTTGGCTCCAGCGCGACGATGCGCCGCAGCGCCTCCATCGCGGCCTTCTGATCGCCACCCGCGAGCGCAAGCTCTGCGAGTGTGCGCCAGAGCTGGACGTTCTCAGGGTCGGCGGCGGCACGCTTCTGAATCTCCGGTAGCAGGTCGCGCAGGCGGTTGGACTCGCGAGCCGTCGTCATCAGCAAGCTGAACAGCCGGTCGCGCTCCGCCCGCTCGACGACCGTCATCAGTTCGCGAATCGCCTCATACGCCGCAGCGGGCTGGCCGGTCTCGCGCAGCAACGTGATGCGCTCCCACGCGAGGCGCGGCGAGATGCGCACGAGCGGACGGCCCGCGCGACGCGCGAACTCCTCCACCGCGCGCAAGCCCAGCGCGGGCTGGCCCGCCTGCCGCGTGAGCGACACGAGCGCGATGGTGGTGGAGTCGGTGGGATTGGCCTGCCAATGCGCGCCGTAGATTTGCATGGCGAGCACGGGCTTGGCGGCGGCGAGGGCCTTCTTCACCAGCGCCTCGTAGAGCGGTGCGCACGAGTTGGCGGGGATTTTGGGCAGCGATGGTTGGAGCAACGAATAGGCCGCCTCCGGGTCGCGCACCTGCGTGAGCAAGGCGGAGATTTCCTCCATGAACGCGGCCTCGAACTTGAACGGCGTGGCCAGCTCGCAGGCGCGTGCGAGCAGATTGCGGAGCGCGACGGGGTCGTCCGCTGCGAGGAGCCGGCGCTCCAACTGGATTTCCAGCAGCGCATAGCGGCGGGCATCCTTGGCGCGGGTTTTCTCCGGAAGACCGCGCAGGGTTATGAGCGCCTTGCCCCACGCCTTGTCCACGAGCTGGTTTTCCAGGAGCCGCCTTTCCGTGGGGACAAACCAGATTCCCAGGAACACCACCAGCAGCACCCCGCCCACAATCAGGCTGGGGGAAAAGACCGGGGTCGCTCTTTTTGTAGGCCGGGCCATCAGTGTGGTAGTTGGGGTGAGGAATTAGGAGCCGGATTGAGCACGAATTCCATAGTCGAGGCGGAAAGCCTCAGACATGACAGCCCGGGGCAATGCCCCGGGTAGCGGAACGGAAGCAGCACAGCCCTGAAGGGGCGAAACATTTTGTGCCGCCCTTTCAGGGCTCCGCGCCTCGTGCCCGCACAACCCGGGGCGTTGCCCCGGGCTGGTTTGTGATGCTCCTTCGGAGCGCCAGTTTCGGAATTCGGGCATGATCTTGCCACCCTCACAGCCGCACCTCCACTTTCGCCTCGGCGGGCAGTTCCATTTTCAAAGTGCCGCTGGTGTCCACTGCCCAGGACGAGGCCTTGCCGTTCACGGTGAGCGTCGCGGTGGCCCGAGACGGCAGGCCGGCGAGGGTGACCTGGCAGGGCCGGATGTCCCGCACCGTGAACGCCGCCTCGCGCGAAGCGAGCCGGCTGAACTGGATTTCCGCCGTGCTGGCTTCGAGGCGCAGGTGGGCGGTGGGGCTGCTGCTCAACGCCAGTTCCACGCGTGGCAAGCCGTCGGTGTGGACGTAAATCACATCGCCGCTCACGCGCCAGCCGGTGACGCCCCGGCTCGCGGCGAGATCCGGCACCAAGCTGGATTTCGGCAGACGGAAGGTGCGCAGCACGCCGGTGTTGAGCAGCGTCCAGCGCGTGTCTGACTCGCGGATGACGCGCGTGGCGCGGGCGTCGCGCACAAGCCGGGCGTAGTCGGAGGCGGTGATCGAGTGCAACTCCTGCCGCAGCGACCAGTCGAAGAGCCGCGTGAGGGCGTTGAGCGAGGCGAGGTTGTCGCCGCTGTAGAAGTGGAAGTAGATGTTGACCGGCTTGAGGCGGCGCGGCTGCTCCATGCGCTCGAAGCCGTCCTGCGCCAGCACGAAGCCGCCGAAGAACGGTGCCTCGGTGTCCCCGCTCACGGCCCAGCGCTCGCGGTAGATGTTCTCGTTTTGGTTGGCCGAGGTGATTTGCAGCTCGCCCCCCCACGGCAACGCGCGGGCGGAGACACGCGTGACGGACGGGCGCTTGCGGCTGATGGCGGTCTCGCCGCCGTTCATGTTCTCGATGCCCAGCTCGCGCACCATGCGCAACGCATCGGGCCAAGGGCGGCAGTTGCCGGACCAGAGAAAGATTTTCACGCGCTTGCCTGGCGGGCACAGCTCGCGCTCGATGTATTCCACGGAGCCAGCGATTTCCCGGCGCAGGTCCAGGCCGGCGCGGTTGTGCGGCGGGTGGAGCTGGAGGTTCGCGCGTGCGTAGTCCTTCACCGTGCGGTCGGCGGCGTTCCAGTAGAAGGGATGCGTGTAGGCATGCGAGGCGGCCTCGACTTTGGGCAAGGCGAGGACTTCCCGCGCCTGACGCGTGAGCAGCTCGGCGTCGCTGGGCCGCTGGCCGAACACGATGCCGCGGACCTCGGCCTCGATGAACGACACGGTGAAGGGAAACGGATACTTCTTGATGACGCGCTCGACGATCAGTTCGCCTGAGCGTCGGCCCGGCTCGACGCTGGAGAAATGCCGGAAGCCATCGCCATCAACGTGCGTGAAGAAAATCCGCGCACCGTCCCGCGTGGTCGTGTCGGGCACCGGCATGGCCACGCGACCCATCGCGGCGTGGAAGAAGTAGAACGGGTCCACCAGCCACAGTTCGTGGAGGTCCGGCCGGCGAAACAGTGCGTAAGGCTCCATCATCACCCCGCCCCACGGCGCAATGAAGAGCGGGTCGAACTGCTTGCCATCCGCCGTGGCCAGGGACAGCAGGACTTCGCTGCCAGCCGGGGCCTGCAGGTCGAGGAAGCCTGCGGCCGTGATCGGGACCGGAGCCTCGAAGTTCAGGCGCGGCGACGCGCCCCGTTTCTGAAGCCCCGCGACGTTCTTCACCGCGCGCCCGGTGCCCCCGCAGCCGAAGGCCTTGAGCACGCGTTCGATGATGGCGCCGTCGGTGAACGGCAACGCACCGAAGAAGATGATTTTCCGCCCGCGCTCTTTCTGCGCTATGAGCCAGTCGGCCACGGCCGCCTCCTTCGCGCGTGGCAAGGTCAGGAAGCGATCCAGCAGCACAGCGGCGTAACGATTGTCGAGTGACGCCGGCAGCTCCTGCTGGTGGACGTTGAGGTAGTCCACCTCGAAGCCGAGCCATTCCAGCGGCATCTGCGCGGCCTGCGCTGTCCCGCTGTCAATCGGCCAGCGCACCAGTTCCTCCACGTCCGGATCGCTGTTGCCGAAGAGCGAAAGCACGAGGCGCGGCACTTCACCGGGCTGCGCGGGGGAGGAATTCCAGCTCGCAGCGGGGACGACGGGTTGGGCCGGGGCTCGCTCCAACGCGGAGGGCGGCAGTAGTGGCGGAAGTGCGGGCACAGGCGTCAGTGCCGGACGGGGCACGACCACCGCCGGACGGCCCGCCCGGCGGGGCGCAAGGAACTTGCCATCCAGCTCCACCGTGCTGATGAACGGCACGAAGCCCACGCCGGAAATCCGCCGTGCAACATCCTCGGCGAGTTGCACATCGTGCGCGTCCACGTAATCCACGACATAGACGGGCAGGCCGGCGGTGCTCACGGTGCGCAGGATGTTGAGCAGCCATTGCGTGCCCGCCGCATCCACCGGCAGGTAGCGCTTCTGCGTGAAGTCGTATTTGCGGAAGAGCGACTCGGCGAGCACGCCGTCCACACTGCCGGAGAGGCGAGCCAGCATCGGGAAGCCGCGGTTGAGGATGACCTTGTGCTCCGGGAACTTCGCCTTTAGCGCCGTGATGAGTTTCACCATCCCGTCGCGGAACGCCGAGCCGCGCAGCGGAAACTGCTTCTCCAGCAACTCGACGCTATCTGCCGTGTCGAGGAAGAAGCCGCCGAAGCCCTTCTGCGCCGCGCGCGCGGCCAGCGTGTTCACCACGAAGTCCGCCCACGCCGGCTGCGAGACGTCGGCGAAGTCGCCCAGCCAGACGTCGTTTTTGCCGAGCAGCGCGATCTGCCGCGCCGCGACCTCGGCGCGATACGGTGCGTCCTGCCCCACTTCCACAACGCTAAGATATGCGTAGGTGGCGTGGCCGAGCCGCTTCAATTCCGCCGCGTCCACGCGCGCCTCGGGGCTGAGGATGGAGAAATCGTAGTCGCGCAACGCCGCGACCTCGGGCGTGGCGGAGTAGTTGATGCAGAAGGTCGCCGCCCGCGCAGGCAAGCCGGCAAGAACCAGCCAGAGGGCGAACAGGCCGCCGAAACCGACCGGCGGGCGAAACCACTGGGAGGGTGAACTCATCGCGCGTGCAAGCTGCGGCACAATAGGAACGCGCACGGGTGAAGTAAAGCCACGACCCCGGCTCGTCCAGCCCCAGCGACGACGAATCAGAGGGGCTGCCGCCACGTCAGGGATTCCAATGCCAGTCTCCGCTCACCACCGCAGGCTACCCTTGGCCAGCATCCGCTTGCTGGCGGTGAGTCTCGCGCTTTTCGCCTGGGGCGGACCCTCTGCGTCCGCCGCAGACACGTCGCTCCGGCAGGTGGTTGACGCGCAGGTGCGGGCCGCGTGGCAGAAGGAGAATCTCAAGCCCGCAGCGAAGGCTGACGACGCCACGTTCCTGCGCCGTGTGCATCTCGACTTGCTCGGCACCATCCCGACGGCGGACGAGGCGCGGGCGTTTCTCGACGACGCGGATTCGCTCAAGCGCGAGAAGCTCGTCGCCAAGTTACTCGACGACCCGCGTTTCGCCCCGCACCAAGCCGGCCTGTGGGACCTCGTCCTCTTCGGTCGCAATCCGCCCGGCGGCGACTCGACTCGCAATCGCACGCCGTTCCGCGATTGGCTCACCGCGAAGTTCGCGAAGAACGAGCCGCTCGACCGCTGGGTGCGTGCGCTGTTGCTTGCGGAGGAGGAGGGTTCGGAGCTGTTCTACGCGGCGTATCAGAACAAGCCGGAGGATTTGACCGAGGCGTTCAGCCGCGTCTTTCTCGGCACGCAGCTCCAGTGTGCGCGCTGCCACGACCATCCTTACACGGACCTGAAGCAGCGGGATTTCTACGGCATGGCGGGCTTCTTCGTGCGGCTCGTGGTGATGGACCAAGGCTCCAGCGGCACCGGCGAGAAGCAGGTGAAGAAGTTCAAAATCGGGGAGAAGGGCAGCGGCGACGTGCTCTTCGCGGGCAACATGAAGGACGCCAAGCCCGGCAAGAAAGGCGAGCCGGTAAAACCCGCCTTCCTGCGCGGCGACGGGCTCACGGAGCCGCCACTGCCGGCGGGTTACAAGGAACCGGAGTTCAAGACCGGCACCAAGTCGTTCCCCAAGCCGGAGTTCTCGCGGAAGGAAAAGCTCGCCGAGTGGGCCACGGCACCCGCGAATCCGTTCTTCGCGCGCGCGGCGGTGAACCGCGTCTGGGGGCAGTTCATGGGGCGCGGCATCGTGCATCCGGTGGACGACTTCGAGGCGGATAACAAGCCCGCAATACCCGCGCTGCTCGACGCGCTCACGCAGCAGTTCGTCGCGCATCAGTTCGACCTCAAGTGGCTCATCGGCGAGTTGGTCCGCAGCGAGACGTATCAGCTCGCCAGCACCGGCCCGGCGAAGGAAGCGCTGCCGAAGTTCCACGAGCGAGCGCGGCTGCGGCCACTCTCGGCGGAGGAAATCCAGACCGCGCTCAGAGTCATCGGCGGCGATGCGCCCCAGTCCAGCGAGGGTGTGACCAGCGAGTATTTTCGCCGCTTCTTCGGCGAGCCGACGAATGGGCAAGGCGAGTTCCAAGGCCGTCTCAGCGAGCACCTGTTCCTCAACAACAGCGACAACGTCCGCAACTTCCTCCGCCGCAAGAAAGGCAGCTTCGCCGACTCCATCTTGCTCTCGATCGACCCGTGGGAAGTGCGCGTGGACCGGATGTTCCTCGCGGTGCTGACGCGACTGCCGAGTGCCGCCGAGCGCGTGAAGTTCACGGCCTACTTGCAGAGCGACCCGAAGCCGGAGCCGCTCGTCGAGGAGGCGCTGTGGGTGCTGGTGAACTTGAGTGAGTTCCGGTTTAACCACTGAACAGAAATATCCCGCACGATGGATCCTACCGACATAATCCTTTGGGCCGTCTGCATCGGAGTGGCGTGGTTGATACTCTCGAGTTTGACTGGCGCAGACGAATGGCTCAAATCGCTGTTCGGCAAAAAGACGGTCGGGGGCTTGGAAAGTAGGGTGGAGAAGCTCGAGAAGCGACTCGACGACTTGGAGAAAGCCTCCAAAGCCAAGCACGATTAGCCACACCATTTTATGGCTCAACAACCCTCCTCCGGCCACTGCCGCCCGCACGAGCACCTCTCCCGTCGCGCGTTGCTCAAGGGCGCGCTCGCCACCACCGCCGGCGCGACCGTCGCGAACTGGGGCGGCATCTTCAACACGCAGGCCATCGCCGCCGAGGCCAAGAAGCGCGGCAAGCGTTGCATCCTGCTTTGGATGAACGGCGGCGCGAGCCAGATAGACACCTTCGACATGAAGCCCGGCCGCTCGACTGCCGGGCCGTTCCGCGAAATCAAAACCAAACTCCCTGGCTACCATATCTGCGAGTATCTTCCGAAGATGGCGCAGCTCGTGGACAAGCTCGGCATCATCCGCAGCATGAGGACGCAGTCGCCGGACCATCCCGACGGCATCTACCATATGCACACGTGCTACAAGCAGTCCGAGCGCGTGCCGCACGCAGAGCTGGGCGCGATGGTCGCCAAGTATCTCGGACAGGCGGACGCGGACCTGCCGAGCTTCGTGCGCATGGGCCCGACGGGAAACGCGGGCGCGGGCTACCTTGGCCCAAGCTACGAACCATTCAGTATCGACCGTGGCGGCAAGCTGCCCTCCTTCACCAGCCCTTACCTGCCGAGCGCGAATGAAACCCGCCGCAACGATCTGCTGCGCTTCATGGAGGCCGAGCACAAGCAGTCAAATGGGGCCGAAGCCTTCGAGAGCCATCGCGTCGCGAAGGAGCGCGCGTGGCGCTTGCTGCGGGCGAAGGAACTCTTCGACACGAGCAAGGACTGGCCCAAGCACGAGTCGCTCTACGGCGCGACGGACTTCGGACGCGGATGTTTCCTCGCGCGCAAACTCGTCGAGGCGGGCGTGCCGTTCGTCGAGGTCGGGCAGGACAATTACGACAGCCATGCGGACAACTTCATCTGCCACAAGGCGAACATGCAGGTGCTCGACCCCGCGTGGGCTGGGCTGCTGATTGACCTCGAACGCACCGGCCAGTTGCAGGACACGCTCGTCGTCTGGATGGGCGAGGTGGGCCGCACCCCGACCATCAACAACCGCGCTGGCCGGGACCATTTCATCCGCGGCTGGACCATCGTGCTGGCCGGCGGCGGAGTGAAGGGCGGCGTGGTTTACGGCTCCACGGACGCTGACGGCCGCGAAGTCGCGGAAAATCCCGTAAGCGAAGGCGACCTCTTCGCGACCATTTACACCGCGCTGGGCGTGAACCCGCGTGCAAAACACTTCGCCGGCACGCGCCCCATCTGGGCCACGCCGGAAGGCTCCAAGCCCATCAAAGAACTCCTCGCCTGACGTCGTGAACTTCGACCAAGCCAAACTCCTCTGGTCCCTGCCGTGGGATGCCGACTGGGTTTCCGCCGTGAGCTTCGTCGGCCCCAAGCATGTGGCCGCAGGAAACAACCGCGGCGAAATTCTCCTCTGGGAATTGCCCGACAAACCCGAGCCTGCGCCGGAGCCGACGGAGAAGGCCAAGTCCACCAGCGGCGAGAGGAGCGAGCGCCCGCTCCACGCCGCACCGCCGCCCGCGCGACAGTTCGTCGGCCACTCGAACGTCATCAACCGCCTGCTCTGCGCCGAGAACCGCTGGCTCATTTCCGCGAGCCACGACCATACCGTGCGCTACTGGGACCTCCAAGCCGCGCCCGGAGCCGCTGCCAAACTCACCCTCAACGCCCGCACCATCGAGGACGCCGCGCGCAACAAAAGCTCTGGCCGCAAAGCCCCGCCGCCGCTCGAGGTCGAAGTCCGCACGCAGCCGTCCGCGAAGACGCTCACCGGCAAGGAATGGATTGTCGGTCTCGGCTTGAGCCAAGACCAGACCACGCTCATCACCGGCGACGACGCCGGGCAGGTCGTCCTCTACAACCGCAGTGCGGGCACGGAACTGAGGCGCTGGTCGGTCAAGGGTTGGGCCTACGCCGTCGCGCTCGCGCCCGACCTCAAGCAGGCGTGTGTGACCGAGCGCTATCCGCTAGTCTTCGACACGGGTCGGCACGTCGCGGTGAAGCTCTGGGACGCCACGGCCGGCACCGTGCAGCACGACCTGAGCAAGGAATTCAAGGACATGCAAATCGCCGCCGCTGCCTACTCGGCTGATGGCAAGACGCTCGCCCTAGGTCGCGGCGGCGAGGCCGATGGCAACAACGGCAAGGTATTCCTCGTGAACCCCGCGACCGGCAAGAAGGAGCGCGAGTTCACGCCCGGCCACCAATACGGCATCACCGACCTCTGCTTCCATCCCGACGGCAAACACCTTGCGTCCTGCGGTCGCGACACCGT
>SXGS01748175.1_pt1 | contig 27409 bp, 19 predicted proteins | sample 3174681 | NCBI WGS metagenome assembly SXGS01 (sample SAMN11356861, study PRJNA531348) | freshwater metagenome | isolation source: freshwater sample F1-80 | place: China: Fuxian Lake, Yuxi | collected 2017-12-25 | reverse complement strand
GATGGGAATTTACCAATACAAGCCCGAAGCGCAAGCGAGTGCCGAAACCACGCACCAGTCAATCCAGGCTCTCACTCGCTTGCGCTTCGGGCTTGTATTGGTAAATTCCCATCTGCCGCTCGCCTAACAATCTTCACGGGAGAATGGAATGTCGCGTGAAATAGTATCCAATTGTTTCTCAACAGGAGCCTTTTACTAAGATGACACGCCCCGTTGTTTTTGTTGGTCGACGAATTCCTCAAGTTGGTTTGGATATTCTGGCGCAACACACCGATGTTCGGGTGCACAGTGGCGCCCTGCCTCCAACGCGCAGTGAACTCTTGACGGGTGTCCAGGGAGTTGATGGGATTCTGAGTCTCTTGAGCGACCGAATGGATGGCGAAGTATTCGATGCCGCTGGACCACAACTGAAAGTGGTTGGAAATTTCGCTGTCGGTTTTAACAACATTGATGTCGAAGCGGCCAAGCAGCGACGAATTGCTGTGGGTAACACGCCTGGTGTCCTGACCGACGCGACAGCCGATATCGCAGTAGCTCTGATGATGGGCGCGGCGAGGCGTCTGAAGGAAGGCTGGACGGCAGTCGACCAACGGCAATGGCGAACATGGGAGCCCCTGGGTTGGATCGGATTGGATATGAAAGGCAAGACGCTAGGGATTATCGGCATGGGGCGGATTGGCCAAGCCGTCGCCCAACGACTGCACGGGGGTTGGGGCATGCAAGTGCTGTACACGTCGCGCCAGCCAAAACCCGAAGTCGATCGAACCATGAATGCTCGCCGCGTTGAAGTAGACGAGTTACTTGCGTCCAGCGATTTTATTTCGATCCATGTGGCCTTGAATGAAGGCACTCGTCATAGCATCAATGCAGCCGCCTTCGACAAAATGAAATCGACGGCCGTGGTGGTAAATACAGCCAGGGGCGAGGTAGTGGATCAAGCGGCGCTCATCGATGCACTGAAAAACAACCGCATTTTTGCGGCTGGACTGGACGTGTGCGAGCCGGAACCTTTACCCGACTCGAGCCCTTTGCGACAGTTGGTCAATTGTCTGCTGGTGCCTCATATCGGCAGTGCCACAGTCACCGCGCGGAACGCAATGGCCGAACGAGCTGCTAGAAACGTAGTCGCCGGCATTATGGGAGAACCGTTACCGTATCCAGTATATTGATCGTTCCGCCGTCTCTCGAATATCCCAATCAATCTCACGCGATACCGTTGACTGAGATGGCTGGGCAATTCTCGCAACGAAAACATGCAAACCATGGAATCCCGTTCAAATTGTACGACACGGTGGTTGCTGCATGGCGGTCTATTAACAATCTTTTGCATGGGACATCTGATTGTGCCGGGAATGCTTGTTCCCAAAACGGTTTGGGATCCACTGGTGTATGAAGTCGCGTTCTTGTGGGGCGTCGCCTACTCCGAGATAGGCTTGATCGCAACGTTCGCGACACTCGGTACGGAGCGTGCTACCTATCGTTACCTGTTTGCCGTTGCTTTCTCATTCGTGGCGGTCACGACCCTCGCAGTCGGAATTCGGCCAGGCAACTACGCGTTTGTACTTTACCTCCATGCATACGCTACATTTTCCGTGTTAGCTCTGTTGCTGGCGACATGGCGGCGACTAGCTGGGGTATTTATTTCCCACAATCCAGCTTCGGTCGGTCCAATGTCGCGTCCATCGAATATTTCCATTGGATTCTTGCTCATCGCGACGACTGTGGCTGCGGTGATGATTACTTTTGGCTGGCACTCATTGGGCCGCGATTGGACCAAGCACTTGGGGAAACTCCCATGGAATTTGATTCTTGACACCAGTTGTCGGTTGATCATAACGATGATCTTGATTTTCTTGCCATGTATCTGGATTGTTTTGGCGGATCGGTATCGCATTCACATATTCTTGTCGCTTGTTGTTTTGATTTTTTGCAGCAACATGCTCATAGGTCCACTTTTCGGCAGCTCAATTGCCGTCGCCTTTAGTTTTGGGTTGGTTTCCGTATTAATGGGCGTACTGATCCTTTACCGACGGGAGGGATATCGAATCATTCTCCCAGGACGAGAACACTGATGTCGACAGGCTGCCTGGGTTAGCAGTAAGATCATAGTGTGTGAGGAATTGCGACTCTGGGAGTTGCCAGCCGTGAGTGGCCAAATCGGAGGAGTTGTCTTGTGTCTGTTCGATCAACTGTCGTCCTGTTGCTGACCGCGAGCTGGAGTTTGCTGTCAGTCGAGCTGTACACCTGGGCTCAACCGCCGGATGCTTCGTCGAGTGGTCTCCCCAAAGTTCCTTCCATCGAACCGAAGCACTTCGACGAACTTTGGTTCGGCATCATGCGCACTGAAAATCAATGGTTACGGATGGCGTTCTATTTACGGCATGAGGCCAGCGGATGGACTGGACACGTTGTCTCACTGGACCAGCGCGCCGCGCGCATCGCAGTTGCTTCTGTTCAACGATCGGCGGAAAATCTGGAAGTTGCCACCGAAGGTGTCATCGCAAAATATCGTGGAACGATCAAACCCAACGAGCCAAACGTGTGCGAGGGAACTTGGGTACAATCAGGAGCCACGATTCCGTTGGTCTTATCGCGCGTTGAAAAATTGCCTCCGTTGGAAGCCAAGCAAACGTGGCGTGGCGAAGTGAACGCGATTCTGGCGAAGTTAAAAGTGCAGTTGCGAGTCATTGACGACGGCACGAAAACTGTTTCCGTCGTGCTATTTGACAGCCTCAGTGAGGGTATCTCTTCATTTATTGGAACGATGCAACGTTCTGGCGAATCGGTGACGATTACCGTACCATCGCTGAAAGCAAAATGGCGTGGAACCATCTCCGCCGACGGCCGAGAAATGAAGGGTACTTGGTCGCAAGGGTTGATTCCCATCACTTTAAACCTTCGACGTGAAGACTCTCCGATTGAACCCGACGTCGCTCCCCCGGCTCGCCCGCAAACGCCTCATCCTCCCTATCCCTACGAAGAGCGCGATGTCGCATGGAAAAACGATCAGGCCAACGATGTTCAGATTTCCGGTACTTTGTTAATTCCCTTGATGGACCATCCATTCCCAGCGGTCGTATTAGTATCAGGCAGTGGCCCACAAGACCGTGACGAGACCATTGCAGGTCACAAACCGTTCTGGATTCTAGCCGACCAATTGGCACGGCATGGTATCGCAGTATTAAGATACGATGATCGCGGGTTCGGGCGTAGCACGGGGGATTTTGCCAAAGCAGTTACTGAGGATTTTGTTTCTGACGCGCGCTCGGCAGTCGATTGGCTCGCCAAACAGCCAGGCATCGATGCCAAGCGCATCGGCATCATCGGCCACAGCGAAGGAGCCGCAATCGCCACCGAGATCGCTGCCACAGATGAAAATATCGCGCTCGTAGTTCTGCTGGGTGGCGCCGGATTGAATGGCAAGCAAATCGTGGTTGGCCAATCCCTGGAGATGGCGCGACGCGGACGCGAGTCGGCGGCGAACTTGAAAGCTCTGGAAGCGTTTATCACGGCTCAATGCGATCTGGTTATTTTCGACGACGGCACGCGCGACCTTACCGACACGCGCCGCAAAATTATCGCCGACTACATCGAGGCGGTGCGAGTTCCTGAAGCACAGCGAGGAGAGATCACTGATGCGCTGGAGAGACAATTCGCGCAGGTTTCGCCCTGGTATCGCGGTTTTTTAAAACGCGACCCTGCAGTTCCACTACGCACGCTCAAACAACCTGTGCTGGCAATTTGGGGAGCCGAAGATGTCCAGGTTCCTGCCGCTGCCAACAAGCAAGCAATGGCCAATGCGTTGGAAGCTAATCCTCACAAATCACGGCGCGAGTTAGTGATCGTGCCGAGTCTTAATCACTTATTACAGCCGTGCAAAACGGGACTACCGTCGGAATATGGTACGATCGAAACTACGATCGACTCCCAAGTGCTGGCTCGAATCGCAGTCTTTTGTGAATCAATGAAGGACGCGAATTAATCGCCTGCTAGGGCAATGACTGCCGGGATAGCACCTGGTTGAGAACAAATGCGCGCGGATGGATACTATAGACAACTCAGCGATCTAGCCACTCGTTTACTATATGCGCTCTCCAGGAAGTGAAGAAGATGGTACATCAAAACTATCCAACCAATAGCTTAGCTGGTGCGGCAAGCATTCTTAAGTCTGTCATTGGCCGTCTTGCGATTGTTCTTTTGTTCACAATCGCGATTGCGCCACAGCGGCTCGCGGCAGACGATTCTGACAGATTGCGCGATGATGGATGGCGAGAATTGCCGTTGATTCGAGATGGAAAAATTGACTCTGCATGGAAACATGCCTGGGGTGGCAGTTTTTCGGTTCAGGACGATGGATGTGTGCGTACTCAATGCACGGACGAGGGCATGGGTTTGCTCCTTTATACAAAGGAAAAATTGGGCGACTGTCAAATTCGCATCATGTATCGATGTGAAAAGCCGCAATCGAATTCTGGAGTCTATGTGCGAATTGACGAAGGCGTGCTGCAGCGATTGGACGATGCGTTGCCCATGCGTGATCGCGACTCACAAGGTCGGTTGACGAAACAGACCATTGCTCGATTGGAGCAGTCCTCCGATTCAGAACGGGAAGCATGGTATCCGGTGCATCATGGATACGAAGTGCAAATTTGCGATGCAGCAGACGAGTTCCATCGAACGGGGGCGATTTATTCACTCGCCGCAGCTCGACAGGTGCCGAACAAGGACGTATCAAAATGGCTAACGATGATCATCGCTCTGCGCGGCAACGTCGTTGAAGTTGACGTCGACGGAACTCGTATGTCGTCGTTCAATTCGGATGCTCGAGAGGTGCCCGCTCGCAAGAACTGGACTGAACCAAAACGGGAACACCTTCGTCCGAGAAAGGGCTATATCGGCCTGCAAAATCATGATCCTGGCGATGTGGTGGACTTTCGCGAAATTAGCGTCCGATCGCTTCCCCTCGCAAAACCGTAGCGCAAGAAACACTCGCGGGATTTAACCCATTGCAGTTGCGAGAATTTGTAAGTTTTCTTGCCAACGCAGTGTGTAGCATTGTTAGACTGCTGCGGCTAATGTTTGTGTATCAACAGTTCAAATCCAACATTCCAACGGAGGCCTGCCCATGAGCAGAAATAATTATCGACAATCGTGGTTGTCTGTGGCTCGCTTCGCTTGTGTAACTTTTGTGCTAGCAGTGTCGAGTTGCCCGAGTTTCTTGACGGCGGATGAATCGCCAAAGCTTGAGGAGGGATTTCGCTGGCTGTTTGACGGCAAAACGCTGGACGGCTGGGAAGGGAATCTCAAATGGTTCCGGATCGAAGACGGTGCGATCGTCGCAGGTAGTCTCAAAGAACGAATTCCTAATAATGAATTTCTGTGCACCAAGGAAAAATACGCTGATTTCGAAGTGCGCATCCAAGTGCGGCTGAAGGGACAGGGCAATAACGCGGGCATCCAATTTCGTTCTTCGCGAGTTCCGAACAACCACGAAGTCAGCGGCTATCAGTGCGATGTGGGCGTGGCTTGGCAGCGACCAGTTTGGGGCGGTTTGTACGACGAATCGCGACGCAACAAGATGTTGGCGGAAGGTCCCAAGGACGAATTGCCCAAGTGGGTTAAGGTGGACGATTGGAACGAACTATGGATTAGGTGCCAAGGTAACCAAATTCGTCTTTCGCTGAACGGCCACGAGACATTGACGTATAGCGAACTGGATACCAAAATCGCGAGCGAGGGAATCATTGGCTTGCAGATTCACAGTGGCCCGCCGACTGAAGCCTGGTATCGCGCAATCCGAATTCGCGAAACGCCCGCGCAGACAAAGAGCAAGTAGCAATAAGAAGGAACTTCGTGTACGAACGATTTGTATTTTTTGATCTTGGCAACGTGCTGGTGAACTTTGATCACGAGATCGCAGTGCGCCAGTTAGCTGAGCTGACGAATCGATCGCCGGACGTAGTTCGACAAGTCGTTTTTCGCTCCGGTCTTCAGGATCGTTATGAAACGGGATTGATTTCTTGCGAGCAATTCGCCGGTATTGTGTTGGAGCAACTTCAAACGCAACGATCGCACCAAGACATTCTCGAAGCAATCAGTGCGATTTTTGAACCCAATGAGGCCATTGAGAAAGTCTTGCGATGGCTAACTTCGGCAGGAGTGCCGTTGGGGATTTTATCGAATACTTGCAAAGCGCACTGGGATTGGTTGCGACATCACAATTGGCCAGTGCTTGACGGTTGGTTTAGGCATCAAGTTCTTAGTTTCGAAGTCAACAGCATGAAACCTGATGATGGAATCTACGCATGCTGCGAACAGTTGGCGGGCTGCAACGAGCCGCACATTTTCTTCATGGACGATCGTGTTGAAAATGTGGCGGCGGCTGTGCGACGCGGTTGGACCGCGCGCCAGTTCCGGCATGTCGACGAGTTGACAACGCAGTTAGTCGATTGGCTGGCTAGCACCGAACCGCGATAGTCGAGGTTGTGCTCTGATGGCCTGGATTCTCGGTGCATATCTTTGGAGCGACTGTGGCTATCGCGCCGGATATCGAATGCAAGTATCCGCGCGGCGAAAAACGTATCGTCTGATCTCTCCCAGCGGTAGAGTACTGGTGCGTGGCAGCCGTGATGAAGTGATTCAACCATTCGAGTCGATAACGTCGAACGGCTCCCTGGCCAGCCCCACGGGAACGGTCATCGTACTACTCCATGGATTGGCGGTTGGAGCTTGGTCGGTCGGCACGCTGCATCGCTTCCTGCGCCAAAACTATCCCGGCGCTGACGTTGTTTCGTTTCAGTATGCCTCGACAGCGGCGCCCGTCCAAACGCATGCCCGCGACTTGATCGACTTTCTCGATTTCGCTAAATCCGCCGAGCGCGTTCATTTCGTTGCGCACAGCTTAGGAAATATCGTGCTGCGGCATGCCTATTTCTTGTCAACACAAAACCAGTGTTCGTTACCATCCTTGGGCAGACACGTCATGCTAGGACCTCCCAATCATGGCGCGACGCATGCCCGCATTTTGAATTGGCTGGTACCATTACGGCTGGCCAACGGTCCAGTTTTTCGGCAACTGGGAAAAGACTGGCCAGAATTTGAAAAAGTTCTGGCGTTGCCACCCTGTGAGTATGGAATAATTGCCGGAGATATAGGGATATTCAACCGAGTCAGTTGTTTGCTGTCTGGTCCCAACGACTTGATCGTAACGGTCGAGGAAACGCGATTGCCGACGGCCAAGGACATTCTAATCGTACCGCGTTCGCATCTGGGAATGTTGTTCAGCCGCAGTGTATGCGAAGCTTGTTTGTCTTTCCTACAATCGGGCAGATTTCACGCAGGATACTAAACGGATAGAATCTGCGTGGACTATGTTCGTGTCAAACTGGGTTCATGCCAAACTAACAGAGTACTACCATGAGACTATTCTCTCTTCTGATCGCGTTTCTTTTGTGTGTGCCGTGGACTACGAATTCAGCGGCAGAGAAACCGAATATCTTGCTGATCGTTTCTGACGATCACGGATGGGGAGATGTCGGCGTCAACGGTTGTAAAGACATTCCGACTCCGCACTTGGACTCGATCTCACGAAACGGCGTTCGCTTCACCAGCGGCTATGTCAGTGGACCCTACTGCAGCCCAACGCGCGCGGGCCTGATGACTGGCCGATATCAAACTCGATTTGGGCACGAATTCAATCCAGGACCCGCGCCAGCGGCCCTCAAGTCGTTCGGATTGTCGCTGAACGAATCCACCCTACCAGCCAAACTCAAAGCGGCCGGTTACGCAACAGGCATGGTGGGCAAGTGGCACTTGGGATACGAGCCCGAGTTTCATCCGCTCAGCCGGGGATTCGACGAGTTTTTCGGATTCCTCGGCGGAGCGCACTCGTACGTGAATGCTGCTGCGGATAATGCGAACCCGATTATGCGTGGCCGACAATCGGTCGCTGAGCTCGAGTACCTTACCGACGCATTCCGTCGCGAAGCGGTGGCGTTCGTTGAAAAACATGCTAAACAATCGTGGTTCTTGTACCTGCCATTCAACGCGGTGCATGGTCCCATGGATGGTGCAGCACGTTACAACCATCGATTTGCTGATCTGACCGGTGGCCGCAAGACTTATGCCACGATGCTGACTGCGATGGATGAAGCGATCGGTGCGGTGCTGGCCAAAATTCGCGAACTGGGACAGGAAGAAAACACGCTGGTGCTGTTCACTGCCGATAATGGCGGCCCGCTAGGGAACTCGTCTAGCAACGGTCCGCTGCGTGGCCACAAAGCGCAAACTTGGGAAGGTGGCATTCGCGTACCATTCATGGCGCAGTGGAAGAACACACTTCCGGCCGGCAAAGTGTACGACCAACCTGTGATTCAGCTCGACTTTCACACCACAGCGCTGGCTGCTGCGGGAGTCTCACCGAATCCGCAATCTAAACTGGATGGCGTCAACTTGCTCCCCTATTTGAAAGGCGAAGTTGCGAGCGACCCGCACGAAGCGCTTTACTGGCGATTCGGCAAACAGATGGCGATTCGCATGGGCGACTGGAAACTGGTGAAAGCTGCCAATGTGGATGGCGCCCAGCGCAGCGACATCATCCGTGATCTGGCGGGCGCGGAACTTTACAATCTCGCTCGCGACATCGGCGAGTCAACGAATCTGGCCGACAAAGAACCGGAGAAATTCAAGCAACTTGCTGGCGCGTGGGCCAAGTGGAACGAGGGTAACGCCGAGCCATCTTGGTTTCCTGGCCAACGCAACGCCAAGCGAAAGAAGCAATAAAGTCGCATCAAACGAAATTGTTGATATGATCTAGCTTCCTAAGTGAGCAACTTCACCATGCCCTCCACCATCGTTGATTTCCGCCGCGACTTCGCGCGCGATCACTTGAGCTTGTTGACACCTGCAGAACGCCTCGTTTGCCGTCGGAGGAGCGATTAGAGGGCTTGCCACTGGAAGAATTGCGGGAGTTGATAGAAACTGCCAAAAGGAAGCCGACAGGAGGCAGCGACGTCAAAACGGCTCCTTCGAACTGATAAAGGTCCTCGGTTCACTAAGGAGCAAGAGAAGATCCTACCAATCCCAAAGGCACGCCAAATTGTCTAATACCGAGGAATGCGAAGCCGTCGATTTGAGATCTTCAACAGGTTTCGCAATCGCCGGCAAAAGTTGCGACAGAACCTCTCGGCCTGCATCGAACGAGTTTTCTCACAGATGGCTAACGCGTCGCGAAGTACTGAAACAAGGAGGATATGGAATCGGCGTTCTCACGTGCGCTGCTTCGGCATGTATGGGCGACGCTGGGATTAGCCAAACAAGTCCTTCAGCGCTGCGCGATGGAATCGGACTGCCCAAAGGCTGGCGTTCGATGCGCAAGATTGATGTGCATAATCATGTCTTTGACGCGGTCGACCAGCCGGGTGCCAATTGGGCTCGCGTGGAAAGTATGATCGAAGCGGCTGAGTGGCTAGGGATCGAAACACTCTGTTGTTCTCGACCGATCACGGGTGGTGCGATGGCGGAAATCGCTGAAGTACGTCGAGCCAACGATGCAGTGCTGGCGACCATGCAGCGATACCCTGATCGCGTCCGGGGATTCTGTTTCATTCAGCCTGGTAACGGGCGCCTGGCGATCGATGAGATGCAACGTTGTTTCGATCAAGGAATGATTGGCGTAAAACTTTATAACCAATTCAAGTATGCCGATCCCATGGTCTATCCGATTGCCGAGAAGTGTATCGAACTGCGAATTCCGTTGCTCGGGCACTCAGCGCATTTGACAGATGCGCGTTCGATCGCGGCCCAGCCGATGACGTCCGATTCGCTGGAGTTTTGCAAACTGGCGACACGTTTTCCTGAGTTGATTTTGATACTCGGCCATATCAATGGTGGAGGCGACTGGGAATGGGCGATCAAGGGACTTCGCGAATGTGAGAATGTCTATCTGGATACCAGTGGCAGCGTGCTCGAAAATGATACGATCGAAATGTGCGTGCGCGAGTTGGGCGTCAAACGCATTCTATTCGCCACCGACCAGACGATGGAGGGCTGTGTCGGCAAGATACTATCGGCGCAATTGAGTTCCGAGCAGCGGGAAGATATCTTTTGGAAGAACGCCCACGCAATCTTCGCGCGAAGAACATCATGATTATTGACATCAATGCCTTTCTTGGTCATTATCCGTTTCGTCGTCTGCCTCACAACTCGGCACGTACGATGATCGAATTGATGGACGCTCACGGGATCGATTCCGCAGTTGTCTCGTCGTTGCACTCGGTATTCTATCGCGATGCACACCGCGGCAACGAGGACTTATTCTTAGAAACTAAGGACTTTGGTTCGCGGTTTGTTCGTGTCGCCACAGTAAACCCAAAATACGTGAGTTGGCGACGAGACCTGGACGAAGCAATGGATCGTTGGAAGATGAAAGCCGTCACTCTGTTTCCCGCTCACCATGGCTACCTCTTGTCCGACGTCGAGTGCCAGCAAGCGATCGAAGAGATCGTCCGGCGCGATATACCCTTGGTCCTAACGCAGCGTTTGGAAGACCGGCGCCAAAGGCACCATTGGGATGCAGCCGAGGATTTAGAATTCAAGTCGGTGCTGGAATTGGTGCGGCAACACACGAAGTTGCGTTTGGCGCTGGTCAACTGGATCGGCCTGGATGGCAAACGCATGGCTGAGGCAGGTCTGCAGGGACGATGCCTGATCGACTTCGCTCGACTGCATGTACTGCTGAACAAAGATGTTGATAAACTGATCAGCTCGCTGGGCATCACATCCATTGCCTTTGGAACCCACATGCCCTTCGATTACGTTGGGCCATCGTTGGTAAAATTGGCCAACTTGGAATCCAATCCCGCGATCGATTACCCGGCAGTGTCCTGGCGAAACGCAGCTCGGTTTTTTGGGCTTGAGGGTGGCGATTGACTTGCCGGTCGCGAGCGTCCAAGCCGAATGATTACCGCCAGGCGCCGAATCTTGATATTGTTTGTAGGTAGCAACCAATTGACGAGGAGACCCGTGTGAATAATTTCATGCAGCAATTCATGGACCAGCATGCTGAACTTACGAGACGCTGGTTCTTGCGATCGAGTGTCCTGTCTGCGGCGGCATGCGGATTGTCGCCGCTGGCTGCGAACCGTTTTGCCAACGCTTCGGAATTATCAGATGCGATTTCCAAACTGGAATCGTTCATGACTAAGCCCGATGATTTTCGCGATGTGTCGCGCGGTACTCCGCTGCCTCACAAACTGCCGGATGAAAAGAAAAACGAAGTTGGATTAGCGCGTCAATCGTGGCGGTTAGAAGTCATCAGCGATCCGGACAAACCCGCCAAGCTGGGCCGGCAACTGACAGTCAAAGACGGTACCGCTCTCGATTTCGATGGATTGCTGAAGCTGGCCGAAAAACATGCTGTCCGTTTTCCCAAAGTCATGACATGTTTGAACATTGGCTGCCCGCTGGGTATGGGAATTTGGGAAGGCGTGCCGATGCGCGAGGTGTTGTGGATGACCGAACCGCGCGAGGATATCCGGCGCGTGTTTTATTACGGCTACCACAACAACGATCCCAAGCAGTTGTTCCGTAGTTCGCTGCCAGTCGGGCGCATCTTGGAGGATCCCTTTGACTTGCCACCTGTTATTTTGTGTTACAAATTGAATGGTCAATGGTTGTCCAGCGAGCGCGGTGGGCCGGTGCGAGTCGTCGTGCCGGAGCACTATGGATTCAAGTCCATAAAATGGCTGACGACGATTGTGCTTTCCAATTTGGAGCACGCGAACGACACTTATGGTGAAAAAAACAACGACGTCGACAGTCCCCTCAAGTCATTTTCCGCAGTCCTATCAGCTCCGAAGGAAGTCAAGCCCGATACTCCGTTTGCGATTACTGGGTATGCGCAAGTTGGCATCGCGAGTGTGAAGAAAGTACAGCTCGCCATCCATAACGATCGTGACGAATTGCCGGACGACGATAAATACTTTTCGTCGCTCAAGTGGATAGACGCGGAAACGCTCGGACCGCCCAGCGACTGGGGTGGCGGACTGACTGATGGCAAGATCCCCGCGAACACACTTGGATTTGATAGCGCTGGCGCACCTGCAGCTTGGCCAATGCGGTTGTGTAAAGTTCATTGGGCCGCGATGTTACCCGGCCTGCCCGCGGGCGAGTATACTCTGCGGAGCCGAACGGTCGACGAAAAAGGAATCGCCCAGCCAATGCCTCGCCCGTTTCGTAAATCGGGACACGCCGCGATTGAAACCGTCTCGTTCGTAGTAAAAGCAACTTAGGCAGTGTTCCCAGGGCGGCGCTCTGCCCTGGGCTGGTTTGTGCCTGGCCTTTCAGGCCGTCAATGAATTGAAGTCGCAGGAGATCCGCATGCTACGTTTCGCGCTCGTTGGTTGCGACTCGAATGCCGCCAGTCGCTATGTCCAGGCATGCAAACGGTTTCGTGATATCAGCATCGTCGCTGCCAGTTGTGAAGATCCCACACAACGGACTGCGATTGCCCATAACCTTGGCGAGGCGAATACCGAAAGTAACTTTCGAGAGTTGCTCCAACGAATGGGTGGGCAGTTCGATGCGGTGATCATTGACAGTGCGCTTGATCGGCGCTCGGTCGATGTGAGCTTGGCTGCTGCGGCGCACAAGCATGTGCTCGTGGCCTCGCCCATCGCGCCGTCGATGGCTGTGGTCCGCGAAGTGCTTGCCGCTTGTTCGGCCAGCGAAATTCAAGTCATGCTGGCAGGAACCACGCGACTGCGACCAAGCCTAATCGCGATCAAGCAAGCACTCGACGCGGGCAAATTGGGTGTCCCTGCGCTATTGCGCTGCCAAGCGTGGCGGCCACGAAGCGATGGAGCAAATAACCTCTGGTCGTTGCTAGTCGAAAAAATGGACTTGGTGAAGTGGTTTTTTGGCGCGTTGCCGGTCGATGTATTGGCGGTGGCTCGCCCAGCCGAGCCTGCGGACGGTGAACCTGGATACTTGCAAGTACAGCTTGGCTTCCCAAGCGACGGAATGGCACTTGTCTCACTTGCAAATTTGATTCCTCAAAGTTCGCCTTACGATTGCACCAGTTTGATTGGTTCGTCCGGAGCGACGTATTTGGATGCGCATGAACAGACACAATTGCTGTATCGTACGGGACATCCTCAGGGAATCGTGACCGAAGAGGGAATAGCGGCAACTGTTAATGAGATCCGCGAAATTCGCGACGCGATATCGCAGAAACGCAAACCAATTGCCACCGGCGAAGATGCTGTTGCCGCAATGCTGATGGCCGAGGCCGTCATGAATTCAGCTCGACTTTCGCAGCCCTTCGAGCTACACGGAGGCAGCACTCAGACTCCTGAATTCCGCGCACGCGGCCACGAAGGAAGCGGCATGAAACGAGTTGCAGACTTGCAGAACTTGCGCAGTACCGAGCCAATGGCTCCAACTCGGCGCACTAGCCCCGATACTCAGTTGCCAACAGGCGATCGAGTCTTGCGTGTGGCAGTGCTGAGTGTCATCAAACACGATTATGTGGCGCGAGGAGTGGCCAGCCATCCAAGATTTGAGTTGGTAGTCGTCGCGGACGATCCCGATGTCCCCGATTGGGTACATCAGCGCAACCAACAGTTTGCCGATGAAAAACGAATTTCCTACGTTCGCGATGTCGAGCGAGCACTCAAGGATTTCAAAATTGATGTGGCGGTCGTCAGCTCCGAAGCGGAACGTCATTGCGACTTGAGCGTCCGCGCGGCCAATCTCGGTGTGCATGTGATCCAAGATAAACCGATGTCGAATCGACTGACCGAATGCGATCGCTTGATAGAGGCTGTTGAACGCAATCGCGTTACGTTTTCGATGTGGAATCGCAATATGCTGCCCGCGGTAGTTCAGGCGACTGAACTGGTGCGCGCGGGAGTAGTTGGTAAAGTTGTGGCCATCAATGCCGATTTCTACTTTTCGAAAGACGCTGGACCTCCCAAAGGTTCGCGTAAATCTGGTGATCCGTTGATCGATTGGTTGGAGTTCCAACGAGCCGCGCATATTGACGGCTCGGATGGAGCGGTCGGCAAATCACCGATTGGCGAGCTGCAAAACGAGGGTATCTATCCACTAGCCTACATCCGCCAAATCACGGGCGGCCGCTTTCTGCGCGCTTATGCTAAAACGGCTGCTGCGTTTCATCAAGTAAACGTGGATAACAATGTCGAGGATCTGGGCACGGTCACGTTGGAAATGAACGACGGAATGATCGCGACCTTGGCCATTGGTCGAATCGGCGCGGCCAGCCATCCGGACTTGGGAGAAATCAAGTTGTGGATTGTGGGCACCGAGGGATCGCTGGTGATCGCCGAAGCTCGACCAGAGGTCGCGATCCACTATCGTGGTCAACCAGAAAAAGAGTTTCGGCGGCGACGCGTCGCGATTGACAACGACTTCCTAATCATGGACAACTTTGCTCGCGCCCTGGATGGTCAAGATACACCGATTCTCGATGCGCGCACGTCTCGAGAAATTACAGCGGTAATACAAGCGGCGTTACGTTCGGCCAAGTCAGGCAGATTTGAGTTCATCGGCTGAGCAGTTTTTAGAATGCATATTTCAAACCAATTGTTTTTCAAGAACTACAAGCGAAGGAGAATCTGATCGTGGATGCACTGCAAGTACGCAATTCGTTGCGCGAAGGGAAACGAGTCTACGCAACTGCGGCGATATCACCTTCGTCGAACTGGCCCAAGGCTCTTCAGCGTATCGGCGGCATTGATTTCGTCTTCATCGATTCGGAACATACTCCGCTCGATCGCGGCACGTTGTCGTGGATGTGTCACGCCTATTCGGCCATGGGCATTCCACCGGTAGTGCGCATTCCCAGTCCCGATCCCTATGAGGCGTGCAAAGTGCTCGATGGAGGTGCGGCGGGGTTTATCGCGCCGTACCTGGAAACTCCCGAGCAGATTCGGCAGTTAGCGGGTGTCGCTCGCTATCGACCGCTGAAAGGTGCTCGGCTGCAAGATGCCTTGCGCGATCCCCAGACGCTCGAGCCAGAGCTGCGAGACTACTTGGAGGCGCGCAATAGGTCCACGATCTTCATCGCAAATATCGAGAGCATTCCTGCGATCAACAATTTGGACGAGATGCTCTCAGTTCCGGGTGTCGATGCGGCGCTGATTGGCCCACACGATCTGTCGTGCAGTTTGGGAATTCCCGAGCAGTATACACATCCCAAGTTTGCTGAAGCCGCCGAGAAAATTTTCCGCATCGCGCGATCGAAGAACTGCGGAGCCGGTTTGCACTGGTGGCAGGGAGTCGGCAGCGAATTGCACTGGGCTCAGTCGGGTGCGAATCTGATCATGCACAGTACCGATGTGACGCTGGTCATCCAACATCTGCAGCGCGAGCTGAAAGAGTTGCGCGAAAAACTGGGAGAATCCGGTTCAAGCGTCGGTCTCGGTCCACTGGAAAGCATCTGAGGCGCGCACTTGATCGCCAAATGAAGCCATGCAAGATCGAAACTCGTCGTAGCAGACTATGTTGTTCAGTGACCAAGCTCCACTCTTTCAACAGAGCAGGTGCCGGCTGCTGAGACAGCGATCTGCATAAAACCCATTGATTGGACGAGCTGGCTCAACGTGTCGTGACCGAGGTAGGCTGCCAGCCCTGGATCGTTCAGGGCTGGATGAAGACTACCAATGCGGAAACAAATTCCGATCAGACGCACATCGTCTTCATGGTTGCCCGGGCCATATACTGCGCGCTAGGGATCGGAACTTAGATTACGCTTAGACAACTGGCGCGCCGGCCGCTCGAACGCGCCGGAAAGTAGAGCCTACGGAGTCCCGAATATGCAACCGGAGTCGATACTCCTGCTGGAATTGATGCTGGGATTGGTGCTGTATGCTGTCCTGGGAGGCGCCGACTTTGGCGTCGGCGTGTGGGATTTCAATCATGCGTTTCGTGCAAGCCCCGAAGAGTACAAATTTCGCCACGACGCCATGGGGCCGGTTTGGGAAGCCAATCACGTGTGGTTGATCTTCGTACTCATGCTGATGTGGAATGGATTTCCACTAGCTTTCGCGGCGATCACGCAATTGATCATGGGACCTTTGTGGCTCGGATTGATGGGCATTGTGTTTCGCGGAGCGGCCTATGCGCTGAGTGGTCCCCAGGCCATGGGCAGCTTGTCGCGTCGTCTGTGGGATGTAGTTTTTGGATTATCGTCGGTCCTTGCACCGTTTTGCTTTGGGGCGGCGTTCGGTGTTCTGTCGAAGGAACATCCGACCATTACTTTCGACCGAAGTACATGGTCCGCTGACATTGGCGTTTGGCTGAATTTACCCTGTTGTTTTCTCGGCATGTTCGCAGTGGGGATTTGTGCTTACATTTCGGCGGCATTTTTGACTCGCGACGCAAGCCTCCAGCGGCTTGCAAACTTGGAACTTCTTTGGCGGCGACGCGCACTGTGGGTTGGTTCACTGTGCGGTGTCATGGCCATGGCGGGGATCGCAATTGCTTGGCGTGAATTCCCAAGCTTGTTCGACGGATTACGCGTACGTGCCTGGCCGTTAGTGCTCGCCTCCGTTGCGTCCGGTGCTGGCGGATTGATATTGCTGGCCCTAAAGCACTATTCGGCGGCCTGCGTGTGTGTCGGATTGGCCATCGCCACCGTCTTGTGTGGATGGGCGGTCGCCATGTACCCATATTTCTTGATGCCGCATTTGACGATTGCACAATGCAGTTCGCCCAAATCGGTAATTGTCGCCATGAACATCTCGATCGCAATTGGTTGCCTGGTTTTGGCACCCAGTTTGGGATGGTTGTTGTGGTTGTTCAAAAATGAGCGGCCTTGAGTCGAGCAATGCGACCTCGAGATAGACGGATTCTAGCAATATTCGCTCGCACATATTCTTGCAGACTCGTCCAGTTCAAATCGAAGGCCAGTGCGAGCGTCGGATTATTTTGGACGATTGTGCTGGGTTGAAGAATGATCGGCCGATGGCAGTGCTTGGAACGTGTCGGATTCAAGAAACGCCAGCAAACTGAGGATCTCGTCGCGCGAGAGGACGTTCAGCAAACCATCGGGCATTGATGAAACTCGTGATGGAGTCTTGATTTCGATCTCGTGCTTGCCAATCTCGGTGAGTATTTCAGGGGCCAGCATGTTTGTGATGACAAACACGGATTGTTCGGATTCCCGTTGAATCATTCCGCTGACGACTCGGCCAGAGGTCGTGAGAAACTGCCAAGCTCGGTACTTTTCGTTGATCTCGTGCGATGGTTCTAATAATTGCCTAAGCAGTTTTTCTCCGCTGAATCGTTTTGCTAGACCAGCCAGATCGGGACCTAGGTTCACTCCGTGCCCAGCAAAGGCGTGGCACTGATTGCAACGAGCTTTTTCAAATGCCCGAACGCCGGCGGCAATCGCAGATTCGTCTTTCGAAACACTGATATTTTGGAAATCGCTCATCGACCACTGTCGCACCACAGACGGTGTGCTGCGAGCGAGCAATCGGTCGAGCTCTGCTAGGTCTTTAGCGACGACTAATTCGCCATGCATAACGATCCAGTGTCCGGGGAAGGTACAGACGTAAGGATAGATACCCGGTTCGGACGGCGCCTGAAAACGCATAACCGCGATCCGAGACTTGCGTGTCGAACCGATCATGGGCGACGCTTGTAAAATCAGCGAACGTTTGTCCTGGGGAATGAAATCGGAGTTTGCGTTCTTGGGGTCCTTGGCCATGTTGTTCGCGGCAACGCCAACTTGTTCGAGCGCATCGGGGCGGACCAGCACCCAATTGTGGTCGGTTGCGTCGGGATTCGTAAAGACGATCTTCAGCGGCTGGCCCGGAGTTGCGGTGATGCGTTCCACAGTAAATCGCATGCGTTCGGGGACGCAGGAGATCGGCACGACCTTGAGATTGCTTTGGCGATCGAAGACCGCTTCCGACGCGGTCGGAGGCGGCTCGCGCAGGCCATCGTCTGCGATCGTCTGCCTAAGCAGTTTTTCGATGCCGTACTCAGGATTGTTCTCCCAATGCCGCCGCAGCGTGTGCGAACCCAGCGCGCACGTCACCGCATATGCAACATGTTTTTCTCTAGGGTGTTTGAATACGTCCAACATCGCGTCGAGCGCTGGTTTGGTGCCAATGTAGCTGGCCGCGATCGCCGCTTGCATGCGCACGATGCCATTGGCATCGTTCGCAGCAGCTCGCAGTAGATCGATCGAGTCCGGTAGCAACGCGTGCCAGTATCGCAATTGTTGCGTCGCCGCAGCGCGCGCATGATGGTCTTCGCAAGCCAGCAGCTCGTGCAGCAATTTGGTATTCGTTGCGCGAATTCCGCGATACAGCCACACGGCTTCCATTTGATGATGACGGAATCGCGAGTCGCGTGGATCCAGTTCGCGAACCCATTTGTCCAACGCGGCTTGCACTTCGTCGGCAGGTCGGTCTCGCAATTCTCGCTTGGCCCAGTATCGATATCGATACTCGGGGCGTTTGAGAAACTCCAGTAACTCGGGTATGGTCGCTCCTTCGATGCGTGGAGCTTGCTGCTGGGGCTTGCCTTTGGCAGTGATGCGCCAAATTCGTCCGGAGTGCCGATCGCGTCGCTCATCGCGCAAAGAATATTGTGCGTGACCTTTTACCGGATTGTACCAATCGCAAACATACAGCGCTCCGTCGGGGCCAAACCCAATATCCACAGGGATGAAGCTGAGGTTGGTCGAAAAGACCAAATCGCTGACATACTCTTCTTCATATCCCGACTCGGTTTCCTTCCACTTCAGAATCTCGACACGGTTGGTGGGTTTGTAGCGGGCTTTGATAAAGCTGCCACGCAGTTCGTCTGGAAAGGTTGCAAAATCAACAAACTCATGGCCACAGGTTCCGGAATAGGCGTTCAATCCTTGAGGTTTCGGATGCTGCTCTGGGTATGGTGGATCGAGCGAATGGAACGCCTCAGCGTAGATCGGATGGCTGGCCATGTGCTGCCCCCAATCGTCAAAGGTCACGCCCCAGGGATTGGTGCTCTGATAAGTGCCAAAACTGGTCAGCCGATGGGAATCCGGCTCGAAGCGAAACCAGCCACTATTCTGTTGCCTGACCGGTCCGTACGGAGTTTCCACTTGCGAATGATGGAAAATGGATTCGCGCATCAGCAGATCACCATCGGGCGTCCACACGAAATCATGCAATGCGTGATGCGAATCCTCGGTGCCAAAACCTGTCAGCACGCGTTTTCGCAGATCTGCTTTCCCATCACCATCGGTGTCCTTTAGGAAGGTTAGGTCTGGCATCTCCGACACGTAGACTCCTCCATCGCCCAACTCGAAGGAAAGCGGAATATGCAAGTCATCGGCGAACACGGATGATTTGTCCGCTCGTCCGTCGGCGTTGGTGTCTTCAAGAATAACTAGTTTGTCGTTGGGTTGGTTGCCGGGATACACGTGCGGGTACGTCGTCGAGCAACTGACCCACAGCCGCCCGCGCGCATCCCAACGCATCTGGATCGGAGCAGCGACGTCGGGAAATTGCTCTTCGCCAGCGAACAATGTCACTTCGAATCGAGGGTCGACCTGGAACGCTTTTAATTCCTCGGCCGCTGTCAGCCATTCGTTTGCGCCACGGTTCTGTTTGGTTTTGGGCAGCAAAGGCAAGTTCGAATCGTCGAGTTTTTCGGGCACAGTTTTTCCTTGCGCCAGATCCATTATTCGTTGATCGCGATTAGCGACTAAGATGTCAAAGTTTTTCATCGCCGGCAAGAAATCGAGGTAGCCGTATTCCTTGCGTCGGCCGCCGGTGTAGTAAAAAGTATTCAGCGGTCGATAGCGTCGAAAATACTCTTGATTCTGCTGCACAACTACTTTACGAATCGATTGGTCGATCGGCGGAGCAGGTTCATCGAACATGGCCTGATAAAGCGACTGAGCAAACAGTTCGTATCCTTTGCCAGTCAAGTGAATTCCGTTTTCGGTAAGATCCGATCCAGGCGACTCCATCTCGCGCCGAGTGGTCTCAAACACATCTGCGAATCCGCAATTCTGCTCAGCCGCCACGACTCGCATGGCTTGCACATACAGCGCGATGCGCTGGTTATTCATGTCCGCAGCCGGAACGCCCGGCACGTTTTCATTGCCAATTGGTGACACCAGAATTACGCGCGCACTAGAGTGGCCGTTGAATGCTTTCGATTGGATCGAAGTCAGGAATGATGCCAAGTCCTGTCGAAATTTATCCAAGCCCGGTTCGCCCGCAAAAGATTCATTGAAGCCGAAAGCAGCGATAATCACGTCGATCTTTTCGTGGGCTAGATGCTGCTCAAGATCGGCAAAATTCTCTGGCCGAGGTTGCATGTCAACAGTATCGGCCGACCAGGCCAAATTGCGAATCACCAGTTGGTGTTTGGGAAACCGCTGATGTAACAGCGCTTCGAAATCGCCAAAATGTTTTGCGCGATCGAACAATGTGTTACCAATCAATGCGACCCGCTGGCCGGGTTTGAATTCGAAAGGCAGAGTTGTGATCGATGCAGTCGTTTGGCCAGCGCGAGGAGCTGTATCGAGATAAATGCCATACTGCAAAAGAACGGGATCTTCTTCGGGCTCGGTCAGTCCCGTGGTGGTATGTTTGGCGTCCGCAAGATTCAAAGGATTGGCCGCCGATTTTGGCCTAGCCGGTCGCTTTGGCCTCGCCCGCTGCTGGGCGAAAGTCTCGCCAATCAGTCCAAATGCGAAAGCAACGACCGCGAGCGTAAAAACAACACGACACATTAATGCTCGATTCATGGTTTTTTCCGGTGGGGAAATAGCGCGTTCCGTGGTATATCAGAGCACCATTCGCCAACTATGAAATCAAATAGTTCCAGTATACCTTCCGGCGTCGACTTTGCTGGGAACGCGTGCGCGGAACTACCTTTGCATTGAGCGAATGATGAGTGGAATTCTAGCTTTGCCCATGAGTACTTGCAAACTGTAAATTAATTCGTCAGCTCGACCATCTCCCGGCGTTGTGTCCGTTCGACTTAGGAGTCTATTAGATTTGTATCTCAACGTAGTTGGTACCATTGCGTGGCACTTACTTCAAAAGTGTGTTCGGTGCATAGCTCACCACGAAACACTGCGGTTTGCGTTTTCGCAAGTTCAAATCCAAGCCGCAACAGTAGTGAGATGGAAGCCCTATTTCGTTCGTCCGTAGTGGCGGTTACCAGGTAGATCATATTGGTTCCAAATAGAGCAACCAGAATTGCGGCTGCTGCCTCGGTTGCATACCCTTGTCGTTGAATCGTTCTGGAAATGGTGAACCCCATTTCAGCAATTCCGCGTCGCGAGTCACGCACGCACAAGCCAAAGTCGCCGATCAATCGCTTTGATTTGATACAAGTCACAGCTATCTGTAGCCACTGTCCGTCCGGTCCAAGTATTTGATCGGATTGTTCAATCAAAAAAGCGAGAGCATCTTCGTCGGCCGTTGGTTCCCACCCTTGATACTTGGAGAGTTCTGGATCGCGCCGGTACTCCTGGAATGCACTGAGGTCATTGCGCGAGAACCGTCGCAATTCCAATCGGTCAGTCAGAATTGCATGGAAAGGGAGCATTGTTCGTCGCAAACTCGTTTGCCAGTCACTCTTCAACTCGTAGCGTCTGATGGATTCGCCGTAACTCTTGTGCCGGAATTTTGGCGACCTTGCGATCGTAGGTCAGCAGTCCGTTGATCTCTTCTTCGACGTCAGTTGTCTGTGTGTAGACTCCTGCCGCTATTCCTTGCGACTTTAGCTCAGCCAGCAAGCGAATCGACTCGACGTAGCGATCCTTATATTCCTGTTCGTTGCGAGGGCGGTCGTTGTCTTATTGCACCAAACACACATCATGACAAGTGCGATGGACAACAGGCGCATGCGCATCATGTTGTTTCTCCTTTGGCTCTAACGAGAGGTCGGCGGACCGGATTGCTGCCTGCGATAGAATTCCGCTGCGTGCGAAATCTGTTCTTCCACTCGTGCAATGTGTTTGGGTGGAATCTGGTTGCGTTTACGAACATCGTCGCGCAAGCGATTCAACCACGTCAAAAAGTAACTCGCATCCTCAGCGGATATTTTCGGTCGCTCGCTCACCGTGATATATACCGGACTGGAGTGGGCAAACATGCCCGACGAATTGCGTGCGCGCAATGCCATCCAGCAACTTTGGGTAACATCGAGCCGTTGCTCAAATGTCGACTGATTAACGGGTTCTCCCTCCGACTTGCGCCGGTCAGTTAATGGATGTGGTGTGCCGTTGATGACTATTTCAACCACGTCCATCGGCGCGCGGGCCGTGACCGATGCCTTGACGACTACCGCTCGCGGACTTGCAAAGGCAAGCGACGCTCCTGCCGGGTGCTCATCGACCGAAAATCGCATCACCGGTCCATTAGTTGCAAAAGTTCGACCGGCTTTTAAGTTCTCGATCCAAGTCTGGTAAGTGAACTGAGGTTCGCAATGAACATAGACGCGCACCGCACCAGGCAGCGTGCTAGGAATGCGATTCAGAAAACAGTCCGTGCCGGCAGACGCTGGAATACGTAGTCCGCAATTCAGCAACCGGTACCACACGACCATGTTGGCGTTCTGGTTCGACATGATATCCATCGAGTCGACCTTACCCAGCGCCACGTCCATCGGCAGTTCTTTGGCCGTATAAGCTCCCAAGTAAGGATCGGCAGGCTGCTGAGCGGGATGAGTGTAGTTGACGTGACCATCTTGATCATGAACATGATCGGCGACATCGGCATTGGTCGGCACATCATAAGGGCTGGTCGTGTTCTTAAAGCCGGAGTAAATCGGCGGAACAAGGTGCTTCAAGTTCAACAGAGTCATATGTCCCCAAATGGTCGCGCGATACTCTTCGTTCCAATAAAGTACGGTGCGATCCGTCGATCGCGGATCAGGCTTGCCTAAGAAAAACTCGCGATCAAAGACGCCATTGCCATCGGAATTGGCCACCATCAAATTGGCAACCGTCAAGTCCTCGCCTTCGCATTGTTGACGCATGAACTCGGGAGTACAGTACCAATGTCCAAAGCCGTAATTCGCGTGAATGTGACTTTCGCCTGCAATCCAGTTTTCACTCCGTTGATTGCTCCAGTGCGAAACCTTAAGAACTGCCTCGGTTGTTTGTCCCGCAGCGATGTCGATGGTACTGATCGCTGGTACGCTTTCGGGGCCGTGTGTTGCAGTGACTGTAAACTTACCGACAGGCAGATCGAACGTAACAATTGATTCGGGATAGAAGTGCAATTCACCACCCCATAATCGATACAGCGATCCCGGAGGAGCAAACTGTTTTCCATCCGCTTCACGCACCGAAACCCTCGCGGGAATCTCGCGGTTGTCCGAGTCAACGACTTTCAAAATCACCTTCCCAGAGGGGCATCCAAAATCATATCTCTTGGGTTCGATGATAGTCTCGCGATTGGTCGCTAAATTGCGGATGACTGACATCGTTGGACCGTTACGATTGTCCGTGTAGCACAGAAAACGCCCATCTGCTGAAGTATCGGGACTGCTCTCGTCCGCTTGACCGAACGTAAGTTTGCGAGCGGATCGCTCTGCGTCGGCCAGCGGAATTTCCCACAAATCGTGATGAACACCACCGAATTCGTTCGCCGCAAACAAAGATTTGCCATCGGCGCTCCAGCACAGCTCATGAATCCTCGCCGGCCAAGTAACGATACGTTTGGGTGCGTCGCCGGTCAGTGAGACGAGCCAAATATCACATTGTGGCCCCTGGTTTCCCGATTGTTCACCGGGAACGTCCGCTGTCGCCACCACCGCCAGCGTTTTTAGATCGTGAGCTAACGAAAAAACCAACCGGCGGTTGTTAATGGCTTCCGTCAATTGCGCTGGCCAGTGCTCCGCCGCGACCGCATCTTTCAATTCGCCTGTTGCCAACTCGTACCAAGCCAATCGTGCTCGCGAGTTGCCTGTTCGATAAACTCCCAACAAGCGTTGGTTATTCTCGCTAAAGAACACGCGATTGCTAGTCAATACTTCAACCGGCAGCCGAATCGACTCACCATTTCGCGCGTCGACTAGCGCTAGTTGGCCCGACATAAAGTTATCTGACTGAATATACGCAATCTTTGATCCATCATGTGACCAGGCTGGTTCGATATCGAAGGACCTTCCGGCTTTCGTCAGCCGCACCATTTCACCGGTCGAGGGTGCGATACGCCAAATTGCCCCATGAAAGGAACATGCCAACGACTCACCGTCGTCCGCGAAACGCAACATAATTGCCCCGACGGCTCGCGAGTCCACAACATGGGAATCGTGCCCCAGTAGCAATTGGCAACTGGCAAACAGCAATCCCAGAGTTACCACGAGCAGAAAAACTCGGTTTGATCTCGCAGCTAGCCCCATCGAAATGTCAGTATTCTGCATTTGTAAAATCTCCTTGATCGATCAGCCAGTATTCCCACGCTCACGGTTCGATATGCACGCACAATCTCGTGGTCATAACTGCACCACCTTTGCCAGGATGCGTAACACAAACCAAGTAATCGCCTGGTTTCTCGAACTCATGCGTGGTGACGGCGTAACCATCGGGCGAATGGCGATTCGCGTTTGCGTCCGAACGCACAAGGGTCGGGCCAGTGCCATCACCGAAATCCCAAGTCTCGCCCAACGCTTCAGCAAAGTACGAGCGAACTTTAATCGTTACCGGCTGTCCAACGCGATTGCCAAATGTTGGCCAGTAACTCGCGTGAATCGTCGGCGAGTACTGATCCACTAACTTGCGATCGATCACCAGTACCGTCGCGAAATCATAGTCGATGTTGCCACTGGTATCGATGATTTTCAAGATCTCTGAGTATTGCCCCGGCTCGCGATAGGTATGCTCCACTCGCTCGCCAGCGGCCTTGTGTCCATCCGTAAACGTCCACTCGAAATGATTAATTTTGCCGGTCGCGCTACATGATCGGGAACCATCGAGAACGACCTTTTCACCTGGCCAACACAAATGATGAGGTCGCGCTACGGCAATGAGCTTGGGGCGATATTGTCGCTGATAGGTTTCCCACAAAAACGCATAACCCTCTTCGATTCCCCATTTGCCCGACGGTTGCATCGCTTTGATGTCAAAGTGCAAATGCGACCAAGCAGTCGCGCCTTCTTTGCCCACCAAGCCAATTTTCTGGCCCATCGAGACCTTGTCGCCCACGCGAACATCGAACAATTTGAGATGGCTGTATCGGTAATACCAATTTCGCTGGTCGCGAATGTAGACCACATCATATCGTTCAGCTACTGGCGGACTCGGTACGTCCGGCAACTTTTCAAGTCCAGCAGAAACGACGACTCCGTCAGTGGCAGCGACCACTTCTGTCAATCCTTCGCAACCGCCAATATCGAGCCCATAATGGTAGTAGGTCTTTCTTTTCAGCGGGGCATCGCCACCGTCGACGAACGACGGCTCGTTCCCCATCTGGGTCGCGCTAGCAAACCAACGTTGCTTCAGTGGATAGACTATTTGGCCTTCAGGCATCCACGCTGATCGCGCCGGCCACAAACGAATTCGCGCGTCCTTGCGCAACCCCCACGGATCATCGCGACCATCGACGCTCTCATTTAGTCCTCGGGTCGCAGTACAATCTACTTGTACTTTGCCGATCAACTTCGGCAATCGATAATTCGCTGCTTGGATGATCGCCGGTTGCCCATCGATTTCCAACGTCAACCGAGCTTCTCGAATAGCCTGCCGTACGCTATCTCGCGCTTCACGTAAATCGACTAGTTTCATATGCACCATTGTGTTATCAACCAATTGCACCGAAACACATTCCCCTATATTCAATTCCACCGTTCGGTGCCGCGGTTCATGGGGCTCAACAGCCGGCGCAATGTGAATTCCGAGAGTTGATTGAATACCCATCACTAGCATCACACAGTAAATTGAATGCTGATACATAGGTTCATTCTCCAACGAACAATTCGGTACAGCCGACTATCGTGCCAACCATAAATCGATTGGTTTGGCCGCCGAAGACTCAAAAGGTAGGCGAACTTTGCTGCCTGTGCGAGCCGATTCGTAGGCTGCGAAGATGGCTTGTAATACTGCCCGGCCATCTCTACCTGTGACCAATGGCTGTTTGTCGTTTTGTACACAATCTACGAAATGCGCGAACTCTTGATGGAAACCGTAATTCCACGCTTCGTCATAGATGGTAAAACTCCAACCCTGCGTTGAGCCGCTTTTTTCGACCGCGTAATCATATCCGACTTGGCTGTACGTTTCGATTGAGTTGCCATGCAGCAAGTCGGCATACGCAACTCCGCCGGACCCATACACTTCCGCGCGATCGTCCATGCCACCTAATTTCGTCCAGCTTTCTTCTGCAATGCAAGTCACGTTTCCGGAAAATTCGAGGATCAGAATCGCATTGTCATCGCCACGCGTTTTGCTCCCGTGTACTTGCGTTCCCATCTGAGCATAGACCGACTCGATCGCTGGCCGGCCAAGCATCCAGCGAAAAAACTCGATCGCATGGCAGCCCATATCCATCGTGACTCCGCCACCAGAACGCTCGACATCCCAAAAATGTTCGGCGTGTGGACCATCGTGTTTCTCTGACTGCTTGATCAAAGTCGGACGTCCAAGTGCACCCGAATCGAGCAGTTGCTTCAATCGCACATACTTTGGAGCGAAACAAAGCTCCTCAGCATACATCAGCTTGACGCCAGCGTTATCACAAGCTGCGATCATTCGGTCCGCTTCTTGCAAACTCAAACACAGCGGCTTCTCCACCACCACGTGCTTGCCCGCTGCCGCAGAGTCGATAACGACTTGGCAATGCAAGTCGTTCGGCACTCCCACCACGATCATCTGGATATCCGAGCGTTCAAGCAACCGGCGATAGTCAGCAAACACACTGGAAATGCCATATTTCCTTGCCAGCACTTCGGCGTGCCTCAATGTCGGTGATGCCACAGCCACCAAATTAGCCTGCGAGCAACGGCTGAGCGCTTCGGCGTGTATCGTCGAAATAAACCCCGAACCAACCAAGCCAACTCCCACCGGAGCTTTCGTCGAACGCACTCTTTGATTCCTATATGCTAGAAAGATTTCGATAATGCCGGAAAGCAACGTCCAAGCGAAAGAGGATCATCGATCTCGCTCCGTGCAAACTCGATCAACTGACCCGCAGAACATCCTTCATCATAGACTGCTTACACGCGTAGCATTGTAGAGTTACCCACGCGGCCATCAATCGAGCTCGATCGATACAGTTCGGCCAACAATTGCCATCAGCAACGACACGTTGTCGAAGCGTCATCAATCGCATAAACTCACCATCTACACAATTGCGAAGCAATTGCATCGCCCTAATTCTGCGCACCGAAGTCCTCGTAGCTCAACTGGATAGAGCGTCGGCCT
>SXGS01236635.1_pt1 | contig 27409 bp, 27 predicted proteins | sample 3174681 | NCBI WGS metagenome assembly SXGS01 (sample SAMN11356861, study PRJNA531348) | freshwater metagenome | isolation source: freshwater sample F1-80 | place: China: Fuxian Lake, Yuxi | collected 2017-12-25 | reverse complement strand
GGTGCTCTTGTCGTCGGCGAGCTCGGGAGGGCCAAAAATATCCACCAAACTAGAATAGCTTGCACGGAGGTAGGCATAGTTGTCGTGAACCAACATCGGGTTTCCTCACAGCGCGCTTTTTGCCCTCAGGACGTCCGCGACGAATCCCCGCCATTCTTCGCGCCTCTCGGCACTCACCGCAAGCCCAAACCCTCCCTTGGCGGTCTTCACCACCAGCATCGGCTCCCCACCGGCATCCGCCAGGGTCAACGCCTCCAACGCGGTGATCAACACGCGTTTCGACTCGGCGCTTCCGCTCACGCCGAACACCTCCAGCACCATTCCGTCGAAAGATGCTGCTTTTTTGCCGTCGATGACGCGGATCATGGCGCGCCCACCGCGGCTTCGATGGCCGCTTTAACGGCATCGCGATCCGGTGAACACGAGCGTTGGGGCAGCAGATCGGCGAGGGTCGCCGCGCTTTTCTCGGACGGGAGCTCGCATGTTACCGGCGTCCGTGCGACCACCGCCTGTTCCGGGACGGCCACCAGCGTCAGTTCGCTGGTGCCCCGGATGCCCAGCACGCCGCACTCATAGGTTACCGAGGGCGTTTCCTCTAGCGTGGTCTTGAGCAGGGCGATCACCCCCACCTCGCCCGGACCCGCCGCCAGCCCGGACGTCGAAACCCATCCGCCATCCTGCTGAAGCTGGACCTCGTCGCTTTCTAAAGTCACAAGGAGCACTTTGCGGCCCTGAACCTTCACCGGCGTGGGGGCCACCTCGTTTCCGACCAGGGCCAAAGTGCCGTCCACAAGAGCCAAGTAGGCCTGGGTGTCCTTGGCGCCGACATTGGAGCCCACCGGTGGCACGGCGTCGACCACGCGCGCGCCAAATTTGAGCAACCCCTCGCGGTCCGCGTCACAATGCTCTTCCTTCGGACCGATTCGTGCACCGGTATTTATGTCGACCGTCTGATAGCTTTGATAAGGGGCATTGCAATGGTAGCTTTTCGTGGCGACCACTTTCCCTTCCGGGTGGGCATAGGCCACCATGGTGACCGTCCCTCCGAACCCCTTCACGCCGCCTTCGTAGGTCGCCGACGGCGTCGGATCGGAAACCGCCTTGCTCGCGACAAAGACGCCCACTTCTGCGCCGGTTTTTGCCTCGTAGGGCTGAAACTCCACGCCGTAGGGACGCCACCGATCGACCAGCAACTTCCGACCATAGACCGCCGCGGGTTCGATTTCAGGAGCACCCGCCTCCTGGCGCTTGTATTGGCGAACGATCTCGCCGAATTGCTCGTCCCACTCCCGATCGAGGCGTTCCGTCTCGGTTTCGCACGCGAACAGCATCCAAATCCACATCGGAACTCCCGTCGGTCCTCTTGAATGACACGATCACCCCCAGTTCGTCAACCGGTTGACGATTCACTGCAGATTTTGCGGGAGTCCGTCCGCGATCTCGTAGTAATCTCCCTTGTCCGCCACAAAGATGTGAATCCGAAGCTGGGTATCGGTCGGTTTGTCGAAGGCACCCATGGCGATCCCGATCCAATCGTGCCGCAGCGGATCCCAAAACAGCTGCGACCCACACGTGGAACAAAAGCCGCGACGTGCCTTTTCAGAGGATTGGTACCAGGTCACGTGTTCCGCGCCATGAATGGTCACCGCCGATCGAGGCACATCCGTGGAAACGAAGAAATGGCTCGACTGCTTGCGGCACCGGGTGCAATGGCACGCATCCGGTGGCGGAAGTTCCCCCTCGACTTCAAACCGAACCGCGCCGCAAAGACAGGATCCTCGTTTCATCGCTCCCCCGAGCGCCGGATAACCCACTAGGCGCGTTCGATCGGACACTCGAGGTAGGCGTTGTCGTTGCAGATCACCCCGTACCACACCTCCCCGCTGGGCATCAGGGCCACAACGCCGATTTGACCTGACGTTCCCACCCTGGTGACTTCGATGTCGATCGCATTGACAGCGTGGTAGTTGTAGCCGGAGCTCGCCTGGAGCCAACCGACGTTCATGTTGAGGTTGCCCAGGGGCAAGTTGACCCAAAAGGTGTCGTCATCGTTGATCGCCACCGCAAACTCTGAACTCCCGCCGCCGCCCGCCGCAACCTCGCTCGCACCCCACATGTCGCCCAAGTAGCTGAATGCGAGCGTACCGCCGCCGGTCGGAACGCCGCGGTAGTCGCGTCGATCGGTGTTGTGCGCCAAAACCTCACTTCGACCCAATCCTTTCACGTCGTCCGCCGCTGGAGCCGTTGCGACATCCACCCACGGGAGGTTCCGGAAGGTCACAGCACTCGAACTGGTCTGCTGCTGCACCAGGATGTGACGTCGGGAATCCAGAGCCACCAACCGCCGCATGCCGCTCGCATTGGTGCCACAGGAGATGTGCACCACCCCGTTCGCCGCCTCGTCCGTCACGATGGACACGGAGCTCGTGGTCGCCAGGCTAGCGGTCGTCCTCACCAGATTGGTTTTTGCCCCGGCGGGTACGGTCGCGTACACGATCCCATCGTTGCAAACTGCCACATCGGTTGCCCCGGGGATCTGCACCGACTGTGTCCAGGCGATCCGCCATTGGGGGCCCGCTTCGGCGGTGGAGGTGAAGAATCCAGCTACGGCAAAGGCGGTGGCGAGAAACATGAGAACTCCAAAAATAAAGATTGCGAAAGGGGTTTCGAATCGACAGCGCCGCGTTCGGCGTAAGGATCTTTACCTGTGAACGGTGCCGACTCTGTTCACAGGGGTTCACAAAACCAACCACGTAAGTAACGACGGTAAACGGCTGGCCGTCGGGCCATTAAAGAGACGCGATGACCACAACACCGCTGCTGCTACTGCCCGGCCTCGACGCGACCGGTGCCCTGTACGCGTCCCTTTCGCGGGAACTCCCTTCCGGGCCTAAACCCCACACGCGCCAGCGGGCGGCAGGGGCCGAAGGCGCCCGCTGGAGGCGGGCCGAAGCGAAAGCGAAGCCCGAAAGCACGCGGTCGCGCGAAGCGCGAGGCGCCCAGATGGTAAAGTGATTGACGAATCACCGGGCCACGACGTCCGCAAGTGGACGGCCGAACCGGCAGTTACCCAGCCCATCGCACGGCCACCATCCAGCACAGGGTGGCGATCGCCATGGCCACTGCGAGCCCCAGCTCCATGCGGGATGCCGGAGCGGGGGGGGGGCGCTGTGATCCGTTTGCGAAGCTGTTCGGAGCGCTCGTTGGTGAGATCCAGGGGCCCCAGCGGCGTTTGGTCAGGCATCGAGCCTCCTGAGGTACTGTCGCACGATCTCACGGGCGCGGTGCAGGCGTTGGCGGAGCGTTTCCGGAGACACGCCCAGCAGTGTGGCCGCTTCGCTGGGCTCCAGTCCTTCCCCGACCACGAGCAAGAATGCTTCCCGGTAGTTCAGCGGCATCGAAGCGACCGCCCGCTCGATGTGGACTTGCGTGGCGTCGAGCGCAACCCATTCCTCCGGACCCGGCGGCCGCGCGAGTGCCCGGGCCGCGAGCTCTGCCAGCTTGGTACCGTCCAACCAACCCCACCGGTGATGGCTGCGCGCCAGGTTGCGGGCGATGGTGAACAGAAATGCCTTCAGACGTGTGTCCTTTCGGAGTCGTGAAGCGTGGCGGTGGAGCTGGACGAACGTGTCCTGAACCAACTCCTCGGCGACCTCGCGTCGTCCCGTCATGCGAACCAAAAACCCGAACAGCGGCGCCCGGTAGTGGTGCCATACGGCATCGAAAGCTTCTGGTTCGCCCCGAATCAGCGCGTCAACCCATCGCTCGTCGGTTACTTGGGAGTTCGGATCCAAAGGGCTGTCACAAGGTGGGTGGCCGTGCGTTTCACCGGAACATAACGCGAGGTGCGGTATTTGGCGCATTATGCTGGGGGGCTTCCCCATTCTGTTTATTCTGGTGTTCGGGGTGGCGGCACTGGTGTCCGCCAGCCGGCTGGTCATGCGCCCTCGGGTGGAGGCGGCGCGGCATCTGTGGATGCTGATCGGCGGGCTCGCGTGTGCGTCTGTGGCGGGGGTGTGCGGCGACTTGTACATGGCGACGGAGCGCATCAATCGGAGTGGTGCCTCGGGAGAATTGTTGGCGCGGATGGTGATCGTCGGTTTCGGTGAATCCCTCTGGCCGGCGATTCTGGGATTCAGTTTTGCGGCGGCAGCCCTCGTGATTGGCGCGGTTGGGGTACGGAGGATCCCCGCGAGCTGACCGTTTCGAAAAAAAGATCCCGGACGCTGTCACGCCGTGGACCCCCGTGCGTTCCGAAGGTGGGTCCCGTTTGCGACGCGATCCCGGAGTTTAGGATGGGAGTCGTTCAAAGTTCGCCTGCGCTGGCAGGTGTTGCCCCCGCCGCCCCCCAACCGGCGGTCCAGCCGGCTGAGTTCAATCTCTGCAATTCCTTTGTCGCGTCGATGATGCCTCAGTGCCAAGAGCCGGCGTCGGAGCTTTTGAACGACGGAGAGGAGCTCGATGCCAGCGCTGCCGATGCGACGGGATCTGGGCTGGGGGTCAAGGATGCGGTGGCCGCTGACGGTGGTCCTGACGACGGCTCTGCAGCTGGAACCAATGCGCCGCGCCTGGAGGCGGGTCAATTCATTCGCGGAGCGGACGCCCAAATCGCGCGGGAAGAAGCTGCATTGGGTATGGGCGAATGGCGGGACCAACCGTGCGAAGGCTACCCCAAGGGGCGGGACTGGGCGAACGCGCGAAGCAGCGAATTGAAGGCAAAGATCAATGAGATCCGGAAGGAAAATGCGAGCATGGACGCCCAGAGACGGGATGTGTTCAAGAACTTGTGCGACTCCGACGCGGTCGGCCGGGGCGTCATCTGCACCGACTCGGGTGAGATTCAGAAGATCCTCGACCAGGTCAACAACGCGAACACGAACGCGATGATCGCGCTGAATGACGCCGATATGAAGGTCGGATGCGGCGTTGAGCTGACCAAGGTGGCACAGGACAACCGATTCGGCATGGCCGAAGTTCACATGAGCACCGCGCGGGAGCGCATCCGAGAGGGCTACGCCCTCCTTAAAAAGGCGCAGGGACTCAGTGAAGACAAGGCCGAGACCTCCGTTTCCGCATTGGAGACGGTGAAGACGGTCGGAAAGTTGGCCGCAGGCAGCACCCCGGCGAACGGCGCGTTGGTCAACATGGTCTTCGAAGCTGCAGGCAGGACCGGGGAACTGGCCGTCGATGACGATGTGACGAAGAAAGACGTGGTCGAGGCGTTGGCGCATGTCGGGGCTGCGGGCGCGTTTGGCTCCTTGGGTGACGCGGTCGGCGGCAAACTTCCTGGGAAGGGCGCGGGGGTGTTGACCGAGAAGCTGGTCGAAATGGGCGTCGGCGCAGCGATGGGTGCAGGGGAATCTGGAGTGCACACCATCATCGACGGGCGCGAGGGGGCGTCGCCGACATCCGACGCGGTGGGGGGCGGCATCACCGGTGGGCTCGAAACGGCGGCAGGCGATTTGGTCAAGGGCGCCGTGAAAAGCATAGGCAAGAAATAGGCATACGAGGGGATGGGCTGAATGGAGGGCAGAGTCTCGAAGCTTGCGGGCGCCCAGATGGTAAAGTGGTTGACGATTTGCGGTACGCCGACAGGAAACTGGCGAACTCGGGATAGATTGGGATAGAGGGGTGTTCCGCATTGTCGCATTTGGGGGTCACCATGAAACAGTCCGCCACGGAACGTCCCGAACCGACCCTCCAGCGCAAGGCCGCCATTGCCCGCGGCGGCGCTTTTGAGCACACGGGGAAAGTAGAGGTTTCACCGATCCCAAACTTCGATCTCAACCGCACGATCTTCCAGACGTTGGAAGGGAAGATCCCGCGGTTTGTGATGCGCACTCGAGTGGCCAAGAACGTCAAGTGGAGCGATGCCGCGGCCAAGGAGGTGCAAGCCGCCTACGAAGCCGCCGACAGCATCCGCAACCTACCGGCCGTGAGCCCAGATTTGATGCGGTTTTTAGTAGATGAGTGCGATTTCGACGTCGAGCACGCCGACGGCTCCTTTCTCGACCACTTGTATTTTGTGTACGAATATACGGCAAAACACTACCCACAGCAGTCGGCGCTGGTGATGTTGCTGCACTCGATCCTCGGCACGGGGACCAACACCTTCGCGATGAAAGCAGAGAAAATTCCGCAATTGCAGCCGCTCATGACGCCAGCGGAGTGGACGCAGGTGGAAGCATTTCCGTCGGTGCTTCGCCTGCTGTATGCCGGCAAACTCCGCCAAGAACTCCGGGAAAATGCGCACCGCGCCGATGCCCTGCAGTCGATCAAGATGCACCGGGTGATCGACAACCACCCCATCGAAATGTCTGGAAAAGACCTCTGGATTGCGCTGAATTTTCAGCTGATTCACTTGGTGGACTTCCTGCCGGTGGCGAATTGGTCGACCCACCAAAACGATACGGCATTCATCATTTTCCGGGATTTGTACGATCTGATGGGCAAGGCCGGCAAACGTGAAGCGCAGGTTGCCTACACGCCGGCGAGTGGACCGCGCGAGCTAAAAGGCGAGCATCTCGGCGCTTTAGGCTGGTTGACGACGCTGATCCCCGTGGGCACGAGCGAGCAAATGGCGTCGAAGTCCGTGCAGCGGTTTTCGGCGGCGATTGGGCATTCGCTCGAGTATCAGCTCACCTGGGCACCCTAGCGGCCTCTATTCGCCGTAGTAGTCCTCGTAGTACTCTTCGTCGTACGTACGCCAAATGTGGTGTTTCAACTCAAGTTCGACGTGGTAGATCGTCACATACTGGTTGTTTTGCACGACGGTGCCCCGGGCGAGGCTGAGCCAGATCTCCGCCTCCGGACCCGAACCATCGGTGGTCGGAAGCCAGGTCGTGATCGTGTCGATTTCCGAGGGCGGATGTAACGGACAACACGACAATTTGGAGCCGGAGATGCTGGCGGCCATCGCCCGGTAAAACGCTGGACCGTCCTCGGCGCTGAGCGGGCCCCACCGGGCGAACAGCAACTTCTCGTCCAGGCCAGCCAACTGGATCTCGGCGGATCCGTCGAAGATCAGCGAGGTTTCGTGGGCATTGCCATAGCGCGATTGCTTGGTGGGTGCGCCGATCTTCCCCGCGAAGTGGTTGGCAAAGGCGGTCATGGCGGCCTCAAACTGCCGTGAGAACGCTTTCGGCAGCACCGAGGTGTTCACAGGGGGTGAAGCGGGCGCGGCCACCGGTTCGGGGGCGGGTTTGGGCTTCGGCTCCGGTTTCGGCTTCGCCGCCACAGGCGGGCTGGCCGCTGCCACGCGGCGGGTCAACGGACTGGACGTTCCGCTCGCTTCAAGCACATATTCACCGCCCCTTTCGGCGGGGCCGATTCGAACAATGTACGGGCCGGACATCGCCAACTGTTCGGTGAGTTCCGTTTCGGCCCCTTGGGCCCGAGAAAGCGTGCCCGTGGGGGATTCGAGCACCAGCGTGTGGGGCGAAGATCCGCTGACATGCAGCCACACCCAATGGTCCTGTTCCCCGGTGAACGTCCATTCATGGATGTCTTTGTGGTCGGCCAGGGTGGCGGTGTGGCTCGGTGGAGCGGGGTGGGCTTCGGTGGCCGAATCTTCGGGCGTCTCCACCGGCGCCTCGCGAACCTCCGCCCTCACGTGTGCCGCGTCGACCCAGGAGGGCGGCGAGCCGTCGTCCCACTGAACCTGAATCAGGGTAGCCTTGCGGGTTTTGCCGAGTTGAGCAGGGTAGTAGCTTCCCGTACCCAGCCACTCCGCGAGCACCTGTGCCCCGGTGACGCGTTTGCTGGGGGCGAGCGGCTGACCGTCCGGGGTTTGGAGCTGTGCCCCCCTCACCCACAGAGGTGCGGAGCCTCCTTCCCAAATCGCTTCAAACAGGTCCTCCGTCGACTGGCCGAGCACCACCCCGGGGTAGTCGTTTCCGTCCTGCCACTGGGCTTGCACGGTCTGGCCCGTGGCCAAAGCCGCGCCACCAGCGCGAACGGAGGGGGCGAATAGAAGACTCAGGAACAGCCAAGCAGTGCGTTTCATGAGCCAATGGTACCAGAAGCATGCCGGATGGGTCACCCCGATTTTAGTCAAGTATATTGACTAACTCTGTGAACGATGCGTCGTACCGATGCGCTGCGTTATGGTTCCAGAATGTTCCATCCCTCCGTCCAACAGTGGTTTTCCTCGGCCATGGGCGAGCCCAGCCCGCCGCAGCGGCTCGGTTGGCCGCGGATCGCCGCGGGGGAGCACACGCTGATCGCGGCGCCCACCGGCTCCGGCAAGACGTTCGCGGCGTTTTTATGTGCGATCGACGGTTTGTTTCGGCAAGGGCAGGCGCTCGAGGACAAAACCCAAGTCCTGTATATCTCGCCGCTCAAAGCCCTTGGAAACGACATTCAGAAGAATCTCGCGGCGCCGCTCGCGGCGATTCGGGCTTTGGATCCCACACTGCCGGAGATCCGCGCCTCGGTCCGGACCGGGGACACCACCGCAAAAGAACGCTCCCACATGGGAAAAGTCCCGCCGCACATTCTGGTGACCACACCGGAGTCGCTCTATGTGCTGCTGACCTCGGACGGCGGAAGGAAGCTTCTGAAGGACGTTCGCACGGTGATCATGGACGAAATCCACGCGCTCGCGCCCAACCGACGGGGTGCACATCTGGCGCTGTCGCTCGAACGGTTGGTGGCATTAACGGGGGAGTTTCAACGGATCGGACTTTCCGCCACCCAACGGCCGATCGAAAGGGTGGCCCAATTTCTCGGCGGGCCCGATCGGCCGGTAGCGGTGGTCGACACCGGGCATCTTCGCGCGTTGGACCTCGATCTGTTGTTGCCGGACAGCCCATTGGAAGCGGTGTGCAGCACCGAAACCTGGGAAGACATCTACCGGAAAATGGTCGCCGACATTGAGAAAGTGCGAACGACTCTCGTGTTTACCAACACACGAAAATTGGCGGAACGGATCTCCGCCCGCCTTGGCGAGCACCTCGGCACCGATTTGGTGGCGAGCCACCACGGCAGCCTATCGAAAGAACGGCGTTTGAAAGCGGAACAACGCCTGAAGGCGGGCGCGTTGCGGGTGTTGGTCGCCACCGCCTCGCTCGAACTCGGGATCGACGTCGGCGAGATCGATCTCGTGATTCAGGTCGGTCTCCCGCCGACGATCGCCACTTTCCTACAGAGGGTCGGGCGATCGGGGCACGGGCTCGGCAGGCTTCCAAAAGGGCGCATTTATCCGTTGACACCGGATGAATTGGTGGGTGCGACCGCGCTGCTGTTGGCCGCCCGTCGCGGTGAGCTCGACGAATTGACGATCCCCAAGGGTCCAGTGGACATTCTCGCGCAGCAGCTGGTGGCGGCGGTGGTGCCGGGGCCGATGGAGCAGACGGCGCTTTTGGAGATGTACCGGCGGAGTTGGCCGTACCGCGACTGCTCGGAGGTGGAGCTCGATGCAGCCTTATCGTTGCACGATTCAGGAAGATTGGCGTTGTTGCACCGGGATCAAGGGGTGGTTCGGGCGACCCGGCGGGCGCGGTTGGTCGCATTGACATCGGGCGGAGCGATCGCCGATGTGGCCGATTACCAGGTACTTTTGGAGCCCGACGGGGTGGTGATCGGAAGCGTGCACGAAGACTGGGCGGTGGAGGCCAATGTCGGCGACGTCTTCCAATTGGGGACGCAATCTTGGCGGGTATTCAAGGTCGAATCCGGAAAAGTCCGAGTACACGACGCCGGAGGGGTACCGCCCAGCCTTCCGTTTTGGTTGGGGGAATCCCCCGCCCGGAGCGACGCTTTGGTTTCCGTGGTCGGAGAGGTCCGGAGCAAAGGGGAAGATCGGCAGTGGGGACAAGAGATCGCAGGATTATCCCCCGCAGCCGCCGAACAATTGGCGCTGTGGCTGACGGAGGGCCGGGAAGCGCTTGGGCAGATGCCCACGCCCGATACACTTGTTGCCGAGCGATTTTTCGACGAAACCGGCGGCATGCAATTGGTGTTCCATGCGCCACTGGGCGTGCGCATCAACCGCGCACTGGGATTGGCGCTTCGAAAGCGGATCTGCCGCGGGTTTGGATTTGAACTGCAGGCGGCCGCCAACGATGAAGCGATCGTGATCTCGCTCGGCGAACAACACAGCTTCCCGCCGGAAGAGATCTTCGCGTTTTTGCACCCGGACACCGCTGAAGATCTGTTGATCCAGGCGTTGCTGGATGCGCCGTTTTTTGAAGCACGGTGGCGCTGGAATGTGAGCCGTTCGTTGGTGGTGCCGCGGTCCAACGGCGGAAAGCGCCTACCGCCGCAATTGGTCCGTGCCAAAGCTCAAGATGCGCTGGCCGCGGCGTTCCCGGATGTGGTCGCTTGCGGCGAAAACCTTCCGCCCGGCGATCTCGACATTCCAACCGATCAACCTCTGGTGTCGCAGACCATCCACGACTGCCTGAACGAAGCGATGGACGTGCACGGGTTGATCACCGTGTTGCGCGGGATCCAGTCCGGGCGCATCCGCACGTTTTCGGCGGATCGATCGGAAGCGAGTCCGTTTGCGGAGGGCATCCTTCAGGCGCGTCCATACACCTTTTTGGATGATGCCCCGCTGGAGAAACGGCGCACCCAATTCGCGCGAAAAGCGCCGCGCGGCCAGCCGGCGCGGGTGCTGTCGGTGGATCTCGATCCGGAGGCGGTAGCAGCCGTGCAACGGGAAGCGTGGCCGGATCCCCGAGATCGGGAGGAGTTGCACGAAGCTTTGGGATGGATGGGGTATCTGGCCGAATCCGAGGTAGGAAACTGGGGGCCATGGTTGGCTGAGTTGGTGTCGGCAGGAAGGGTGGTTTTCGAGCCAGGTTCGGAGGGCCTTTCGGGCCGGTGGCGGGCCGCAACCGCCTCAACCGATCCGGTAGAAATCCTCCGGGGCCGCCTCGAAGCATTAGGGCCGGTGGTCGTTGAGGAGCCCGAAATCGGGCAGTTGGAAGCCGAAGGAACGGCGATCCGCGTCCGGTTGAATGGGGTGGACGCCTGGTGCAACCGGCGGTTGTTGGCGCGGATCCACCGGGTGACCACCGAGCGGCGACGGGCTGGGGTTCGCGCGGTGAGCGTCGGCACCTTCTTGAGGTTCCTCGCCCAATGGCAGCATTTGGGAGCGGGAAACTCCCTGGAAGGACCCCTCGGCGTCAAAGAGGTGTTGACCCAGCTCTCCGGCGTCGAGGCTCCCGCCTGGGTGTGGGAAGCGCACATTCTTCCGGAGCGCGTGCGAGGCTACCGCAAGGATTGGCTGGATTCGTTGGCGCTTTCCGGCGAGGTGGTCTGGGCCCGCCTCTGGGGAGATGGTAAAGGCCCTTTACGAAATACGCCGATGAGCCTGCTGCCCAGGGTGGACCTTCGCCCGTGGTTGGCGCTTGGGACTCCAAATGAGGACCCCCCTTCGTCCAACGCCACCAAGGTGCTGGAGTACCTCGCACACAACGGTGCAAGTTTTTCGACCGACATTCAAGCCGAAACACGCCTCCTGCCCTCACAACTGGAGGACGGGCTCAGCGAGTTGGTCGGTTGGGGGTTGGCCACCTGCGACGGGGTGAGCCCGCTGCGGCATCTGTTGAAGCCGCCGGCGAGCCGTTCCCCCGGGGCTCTTGGGGCGGGCGGGCGGTGGTGGCGGATGCCGACCGTTGAACCGGCGTCGCACACCGATGAGGCGACGCTCGCGTTTGTGCTGGATCGGCTGTTGTTGAGGTATGGGGTGCTGTTTCGGAAGCTGCTGCTCAGGGAAAAGCAACCGATCCCGTGGCGGGAGTTGGTGCGGGAACTGCGGATTCGCGAGCTGCGGGGGGAGGTTTTGGGTGGGTACTTTGTGGAAGGGGTGAGCGGGGAGCAGTATGCGTTGCCGACGGCGGTGGGCCAGTTGCGAAAAGTACGTCCGGAGAGCGAGAATCTGAGCGTGGCCGCGGGGGATCCGTTGAATTTGACCGGGGTGTTGACGGAGGAGAGCCGGGTTTCGTCGGCGTCAAAGGCGCGGGTGGCTTTGTAATGCATCCTGTTCTCATTGCCTGCGCGGTCTGTTTAGGTTTTCTCGCCCTCGCCCTCGTGACCGCTTTCGGGCGGGGAACCCCGGAGTCGGCGCCGGAGCCGAGGTCCCACCTGGAGCGACTGTTAGAAGAGAAGGGCTACATACGCGGGTTGAGCGTGACGACCAACGAGCCGTGTCTCACCGATCCGAGCGGCAACTTCCAACTCCGGATCAAAGGAAACACCATCGTTTTCGAAATCCCGGGCTGCCCTGTCACCGTGTCGGGTCCTCCCCATGCTTCGCGTTCGGTTTTCGACCGGCCCGCCCGAGACCGTGACGCCCCAAGACATCACTTGGGCGATCCGGAGCTGGACACCCGCCAAGAGTGGACGGGAGATCCAGCGGCGCTGACCGCGTGTATGCCCGCAGCCGTCCGCGCCGAGTGGAAGGTCTGGCTTGGGCGGGGTTCACTGGGGATATTGGACGGAACACTGCAATTCAAGCTCTACCCCGCCCCTCGCATGACAGAAATCGAACGGATCCAGACCGAGCTGCACGCCCTGGTAAGAAAGATGCACTTCTTCGATCGGGAGGAACGACTGGCTGAAATCGCCGCGACCGATCCACTTCCGGGCGTTCGAATGCGCGCCACCTGGTGGGCCAACCGCATCGCGACGCACCAACACGCCTTCACCGACGTCGACCCTTTCGTAAGGGCGATCGCCGCGGTTCGGCTGAAGGTGAACCCCGGCCACACATCCTCCGCCTCCAATGGACCTCACGTCGACCCGGCCGATCTGGTGCAGTTCGCTCAGACGGCGTTGCCGGAACAGGCCCGATGGGCATTCGCACGGGTGTTAGGCCAGATCGGGCTTCCTTCCTGCTTGACGGTGCTTCAAGCGCTGGCCAAAGCGGAACCCACGTCGGAAGCCCTACGGGAAGCGGTCCAAGAGGTCGAAAACCGGCGTTCCAACGCGGTGGGCCACGTCGGCCTGGTCTCCGACGAACCCGGCGGCCTCACTACTTCGGAAGAAGGCCAGCTATCGGTGCTCCAGCCCGCCGCGGAGCACCGGCCGCGCCGTGAAACTGAGGGTGGCCATGGATGACCGGGCGTCGCTGGTGGCGCCATAAAACTCAAAGCTCCGCAGATCCCGAATGAATCCTTGCTTTCACATCCAAGAAGTTCACTCGTTCCAACACCGGAGGCACCGTCCCCGGCATCGGCTGTCGAAAGCCAATCGTAAAATGAGCATCATGGTCGGGCTTAAAGCGCACCGTTGGCCTCGACAAATCGGTCTGGACCTTCCTTCGCCCTTTCCCCTTGAGGCGGCTTTTGGTCAGGGTGAACATCAGATCGTACGCACGCTCGCCCTCGATCGCTGATTCCGCGAGTTCCAGATCCACCCGCAGCGAACGGCCGTCCGGAGCCTCCACATCCACGCTGGGAAGCTTGCCGGGCGCTACATCCCGGAGGGTCACCGACACCGGCCCGATGCCGTCGGCGGCGACCGTCAGATCGAGATCGGCCGCCAGGCTGGGGGTGGCGAACCCCAGGAACGAAAACACAAGGAACGACGAACGAAACATCGGACACCTCAGGGATTCACCCCGACACGAGCACAAACCATGCCAGAGTTAAAAATCACTCAAACGCCCACTATGACGCAACGCCCTGTCAGGGTGTCACCCGAACGCTCATGCGAAGGGTGCGAGCGACAGGTTGTCACTCCACCCCCTGCTCGCTCCCGCCCGGCGACGGGTTAGGTCGGCGAAGGAGGTTCCATGTTGCTCCGTTATCATCCGCTGTCTTCGTACTCACGCAAAGTCGCGTTGGCGATGGATTTACGGGGCGACACCATCGAGAAGGTCGCCGTCGACGCCTTCGCCGGCGAACTCAAATCCGAGGGCTTCCTCTCACTGAATCCCTTCGGAAAAATGCCAGTTCTCGAAACGGACGCCGGCCCGATATACGAATCCACCTCGATCATCGAATACCTGGAAGAGCGCGGACCTCGGGTGTTGTTGCCGCTCGAACACGAGCGTCGCTGTCGGCACTTCGACCGCCTCGGCGATCTTTACCTCTTGGATGCGATCGGAAAATTCTTCTGGAACAAGCAGGAAGAAACAAAGAAGACGTCTTTCGCTACCCTCGACCGGGCCTGGGGCGTCTGGGAGCAGGAATTGTCCGATGGTCGGGACTTTATGTGCGGTGAGGTGATCACCCTCGCCGACGTCGGCGCCACCATCGCCGCGCACTACTGCATTACCGAGGAATACCCCTTGTCACCGGCGATACAAGCGTATTTTAGCCGGTTGTGCACGCATCCCGCGGTCGCCGCATCCAATGAAGCGGCCGCCCCTTTCGTCGAATTCACACGTTCGATGCGGTATCCAGCGATCGAATAGCCTTTAGGACGGAGTATGGCCCGGTTTCGCAGGAGGTGCGCTTGTTGTTCTTGTTCCTTTCGAGCGCGCGGGCGGAGAGCCCAATCTGGGAAGCCCAAGTCGATCCGTCCATCACCTTGGTGGGCTCTCGCCTTCGCCTAGTGATTCGACCCACAGGACCAGGGGTTGTGACCCAGGCACACCCGAAGTTGACCATGGAGTGGACCCGCGCCGATGGCGACACCGCCTCTGCATCCTGTACGAGCGCCTCCCAAGGTTCAACAGGCGAACTGAAGGTCTATTGCGATGCGTCAGACTGGACTGGGTTCGCTGAAGCCAAGGAGAAGCGGATCGGCGGTTCGCTTTCGTTGAGCGTTGTCCCCGCCTATGACGTGCAGAGCTTCGCCGCGGTTACCGGCAGTATCTCCGCCTGCAATAAGCCACTCGAAGTCACAACCCCGTCGAACCAGGTGGTCGTCCAATGGTCCCACTCCGGCCCAACCGACGGTGCCGCAGCGCCCACCGCCCGGGTACGCCTGGTTGTCGGAGAAACCACCTTGTATCCGTCCACTTCGATGTCGGGGACCTGGCGCGAGGGGGCCGCCGCAAGGACCATGACGTGGACGTTCGCAGGCGTACCACCGGATGTCGAAGGCCGATTGGAGTTCGATTGCATCCCTGCGGAGACCCAAGTGGAGGTTCCCGTGGCGGCTTCCCTGATCGAGGTCCCTATTTCCCCCATGGGCGGCGCACCCGAGTCGCACTAGTGCGGCTTGGCGGTCCGCTCCGCCAGCCACCCCTCGCGAAAGAACAGGAACAAGGGGAGCGCACACGCCCAAGCGACACCGAACGTCAAGGGAATCCACACCCACCAATGCCGCATCCCCAGTCGGCGCGCTTCCACCACCATCCACACCAGGGTAGCGATCGAACCCACCCAGAAATCCGCCGCAACCGAACCCAACAATGGCGAACCCTGAAAACCGATCAGGAAGAACGCCTTCGGAGTATATCCAGTGCCAAGCTCCACCAATGCGTGGTAGTTGAACCACCACGGGATAACGGCACCCAGAACGGCACAAAGAAGGTAGAACCCACGCAGCATCGCATCACCCCGACGGCTACCTCCCGAATAACCGACCCCACCTGACGACGTCTCCAACTGGTACATCGAAATGGATGATTTTCTATACATTTGATGTACCACCTCGCTTCCACGCCGATCACGGGTGTAGGCAGTCCGAGCGAAGAATGGCCGCGGGATGCGGGGGATTCCTAAGCGAGTGGACCCGGTGCACATCGCGCGTGGTAGAGTCGATGCATCCACCTCGGAGCGTTTCATGCGAGCTTTGTATGGTCTTGCCCTCGTACTCACCGCGTGTACCGCCAAAGATCCGGAAGACACAGGCCCGGCGGACACCTCCGACACGGACGTTCCCGCGGACACGGACACGGACATCACGGACACGGACGATACCGCACCCAGCTGCGAGGAGTTCGAGCTCAACGGTATTTTGACGGCCACCGAGTATCGCGTCGTTCCCAACGGCGAAATCACGATGGCGATCTTCCCGTTTACGACCGAAGATTTCAACTTCTCCGTGCCCTGGGAGTCGGCCACCGTCGGCGGCTTGGCGCCTGACACCAGTGTGAACTTCAGCTGGTGTCTCGGCACGCCACCGGACGAGGCCTACCAAAGCGACGAACAAGGCGACCCCGACACGGACGCCGACACCGATGGTGACACCGACATCGATGGCCCCACTCCAGAAGTCGCCTTCTACTTCATCGGAGGCTTTGTCGACGGCGACGGCGACGGCGCCTACGACGAAGGCGAGGCCCTGGTTCATGGGAAATACGCCTTCCTCGCTCACATCCGCGGCGCAGTTCCGCCCGATCTCGAAGGGTACGACGTTCATCTGGGCTGGAACCACATCAATTTCAATATCCTGGAAAGCGCCGTGGAAGGGCAACAACTGTCTGACGGCGACACCCTGGACCTGGACGCCAACCTTTTGCTCAACGATCCGGGCGAGCTGACCGGCGTGGTGGTGGAGGCGTCCGAAGGGCAGACGCGAGTGGGGGTGTACCTCACCCAAGGCGGCAACGAAGCGGAGAATCGCACCCTGTCTTCGGTGCCGATCGACGCCTCGGAGCCCGGCGCCTCCTTCTCTGTCGACTTCCCGACACCTCCGTCCGACCATCTGGGGTCGGACTCCGGGGTAAACTACGCGCTATACTCGGTGATCGCCTGGGACGACGCCAACCCGGATGAGGCCTGGGGCGAGGGTGACGCCGGCCCTTTCGCCAGCAGTTCTAGCTCAGCCCCTGCGGTGTTCGCCATTTATCTGGAGCCGCTGAACTTCTCTTCCATCTACTACGCGACCCTGTTCGATGGGGCGGGCTGGCACCTGTTCTCCGATGGCTACGCTCCAGAGCCTTGGGAGGAAGGTGTGACTTTGGTGAGCCCTCCTTAGGCGGCACATTCAAAATGGTGGTACATCAAAAGTGGAAGAAACCGAACCTTTTTGATGTACCACTTTGCGAATGCCGCGCCAGGGATGGAAGGGGCGCGCAGCGGTCGCGGAGAGCGAAGCTCGGAGCGACGGAACCCCCGCACAGCCCGGTCGGGCGAAGCCCGAGGCGCCCAGCCCTGATTCAGGCTATGTGGCCGAACCGATGGGCGGCTGAGGGTGCGAAATGGGCTGGTTCGACAAACTCCTGGCGATGTTTCGACGTTCACCGCCGGTGGCACACATCCCGTCTTCGCCCGCGGCTGTAGAAAAACTGCGTGCGGAGAAGAAGCGCGCCGAAAAGCTGCAGCGCACCGAAGGCGGTATGGAGGCGGTTCGCGCGGAGAAGAAGGCCGCGAAGAAGACCGGTTCGAAGAAGCGCCGAAAGGCGGGGATGGTACCGGCGGCACCCGCGGCAAAGCCCACGATGGAAGTACTGACCGTAGCGGAAGCGGAGCGCCGGTACGGGGAGATGCTTCGAGCGCCAAAACCCGCGGTGGTCGCCCGTCGTGCGCCCGAGGTGGAAGGCCCCCCGCCGCCTATCCCCCCCAGCCCCGCGGACCTGGCTCGAAAAGCAGCCGCCACCGCCGAACGTCGCCGGGCGAAGTTGCCGGAGTTTCAAGCACTCCTGTCGCGCTCCGATGCACTTTTGGCCGTTCCCCAGGCCTCTTTTCGCGACCTCCAAACGGCCCGCCAGGAGTTCATCGAACGGTGGACCCGCCTGGGCGGACTCCCGGAGGACAAGCTGGATGAGCTTTGTGCAGCGAGGGACGCCCGTTTGGAGCAGTTCGAAGCGAGGATGCAGGCCGCCCGCGCCGCCCTCACCGAAATTCACCAGCAAAACCTCCGCGCCAAACAGGCGCTGATCGACGAAGCGAAAGCGCTGGCCGAACGGGAAGAAGTCCGCGGGTTGGGGCAGTTGCTGGGCGACATTCGCGCGAAGTTGCGCGCCACCGGCCCGGTCGATCCCGCGGACGCGGATGCCGTGATCGCGGAATTCTCCGCCATTGAAGGCAGTGTTCGCCAACGCGAGGACCAGTCTCGTGCGAACCGCGACCGTGAACGCCAAGAAGCGTTGGCTCGCTTGGAAAACTTGGTCAAACGCGCCCAGGGGTTGCTCGCCGCCCGCGACGCAGAAGAGGCGGCCGAGCGGATGAAATCGCTGCAGGCGGAGTGGAAGACCGTTCGCGTGCCCGGGCGCCGGACCGAGGTCGACCTCGCCTGGAATCAATTCCGTACCGCGGCGGATGCGGTCTTTGCGCGACGAGCGGAAGCTCGGCAGGCAGAAGCCGGCATCGCACTCGGACGATTGGAGGCGATCGTTGGGGAAGCGGAAGCCTTCGCCAACGGAGAAGCGACCGGAGATCCGGACGAACTCATCCACAAGTGGATGACCGCCTGGAAAAAAGTCGGCCGCGCCCCCCGAGAGCCGCAACAGGCCCTATGGGAGCGGTTGCAAGCTGCGTTTGGACGGATTCGGGCGCCCCAAGCGTACTTGGAGCAGGAACCCGAAGATCTCCACTTTCGGCCGTTCGCAGCGCTACGATCGGAAGAATAGCCGTTCAGTGCGCCGGAGCCGGGACCACGGTTCGCAGCCAGGCCTCGATCTCCTTCTCTGGAAATACGCTTTCTCGAACGGTTTTTTCGCCGGCCCGGCTGGTGACAAACGAAGGACATTCGTCGTTCGGCGGAAAGCTCTGCGACGCCAGGACTTTCCCGGTCCGGCGTTCATAGAGCGTTACGTCCGTGCTTTTCAGGAGGAGCTGAATGTCGGGCGCCGCCTGGCCATCGGCGGTGTACCCGGTGCAGGTGCGCGCGGTATCGCCGGTCCGAACCGGCACCGCGACCGCATCGAGATCCCTCAAAGCCGCCGCGGTACCGACCAACACATGGTCCACCGGCCCCAACAGCAGCGCGTTGTCGACGGCTCCGGACGCCGAATCCTCGCCAAGGAATACCACCGGTCCGAGCGAAACCTGCTCCAGAAGTCTCGTAGGCTGAACCTTCAATTCTGGGATCGGCACCACGACGGCCGGCTGGCCGGCGACCTGCACCTCGAAACCTACGCCGCCTTGAGAAACCGTTCCGTCGCGCTCTTGGGGTACCGGGGCCGCCCCGAACAGCCCAGTGCTCGGAGACTTCACCATCGCGTCGCCCTCATCGTCCACCGTGGCCTCCGCCGCACCCGCGCGGATCACCGTCCCTGGTGGAAATCCTTTTACGAACAGGCTGATTTCGTTGTCGTAGATGGCAACCTGTCCCCACATGTCAGGCTCGGCCGCCACTTTAAACCGGGTGTCGCTCTCCCACGTGAACGCCTCCGGCCCGGTGAGGTATTCGGTCCGAGCCCCTAAATCCGTACACGCCGCGATAAATAGCGTTGCAAAGCTCAAATTGCCCAACGTCCAGCCCAAAGCGTTGGAGCGGTGATGCGAGGCAGACAACCCATATTCGTTCCACATAAACTCTCCTTTGGAGAGCCATATAGCCACCAACCAGCCCGCCGTTTGTTGCAGTGTGTAGTACGCACCCACCGCGTTACATTGGCGGCGCCGCTACCCCTTCCGCGGGACCGTCGCGAGCAGCTGCTCTCGCATCGCCGAACGCGCACCCATCAGAGGAAGATTGCCCCCCGACCGCATGAATTCACCACCGTGCAAGCCGGTGTGTGTGCCGGCAGGGCCGGCGTTGAAATCGACTTGTGACGTGCCCACCTCCACACCCATGCCGTCGAGGTGTTCCATCGCCGCGGTGAGGTGCTCTGCGCCAGGCTGATAGTGTCCGCTCTCGTTGGAAATCGCTTTCAGTTGCCCGTCTTTGACGGTCATGTCGCCGGCCGCACGCACATCGGCGCCGTCGTTGAAGCTGGAGTGGTGGAAGAAGCTCGCACCGGGCGCATTGGCCAAATCCGGGCGCTGCACATCGATCTCGTCATTGGAAAGGCCCTTGCCGCGCTGCATTTCGCGGAGGACTTTCCAGCGCTGGTAGTCGTGGTGGCCAGCCTTGGAGCGAGCGGCAGCGTCTTCCGCCATCATTCGGCCGTCGGTGCCGAGCGCATAAATCATGCGGTCCGGGGCAGATCCCCGCAAACCAGGCTTGGCGCCGGTGGTATCCAACGCCGCCCCGCCGCGAACCAACTGCCCATTCTCGGCGCCGAGCGTCATCGCTTCGCGGGAGGCCTCGCTTGTGCGTTGGGTGGTGACCAACGACCGTTTCCCGCCGTCCGCCGCACTGCGGGTGAAACCGCCGCCGCGGAAATCGGCGCGTTCGTGTTCCCCGGCATAGTGGGCGCCCAAGTGGGCCACCGGGCTTGCAGCACCACGAGGAATCGCGGGGACCACCGCGGTTGGATCAAAGGGCGCTGGGCCCGCTGGAGCCACCTCCGCCGCACCGTCGTAGCCATTTGACTCCGCAACCGTGTCGTAGAGGTGCGCGTCCCCCTGGGGCTCGAAGCTCGACGCCATCGCGTAACGATCCGCGGCGGCTTCCCGGTCGTTGTACAACAAGTCCGATTTGCCCTCTGCAACTTGATCGTACACATGCGGCTCGAAGCTCGAAGCCTGGGCGTAGCGGTCGTTGTACAGCAGGTCCGATTTGCCTTCCGCGACGTGATCGTACACATGCGGCTCAAAGCTCGAAGCCTGAGCATACCGATCCGACGCCGCGTCATCGTAAAGGGCGGAAGCTGCTTCCGGAACCGACGCTTCCACGTCTTTGTACATCAGGTCCGGCGCCGTATCATCGCTGTACAACAGGTCCGAAGCCACTTCCGGCTGAACGTCGTCGTAAAGCGCAGCCAGTGCCGCTTGATTGCCCGCTCCCGCCGACATCGCGCTCGCCTCAGGTGCAGAAGTGCGTGGGGAGGCGCGCATCGAAGGATTGGCATAGCCGGGCATAACGTCTCACAGTCGTCGACCAGAGGGTCGAGCGGGCACCTTATACGGTACCAGCAGCGGATCCGCCACCCTTTTCGTTCGTCGCCATCGCCCGTGGTATCGTCCGCGCGGAGCATCCATGAAACCCATTCAATACGCGCTGATGGCCACCACCGTCGCCAATGTGGGCGGTGGCATCACCTTCGCACTGTTGGCGTTGTTCAAGCAGTATCCAATGTTGGTCGACCCCGTCCAAATGGACGAACAAAGCCGCTGGCACTACATCATGTTGTGGGCGTTCGTCGCGGTCATCGGCCTCGGCTACGGCGTCGCCTCGCGCGATCCAGCCCGGCAAACGGCCATGTTGTTGATCGGTGGGCTCGGAAAGGTCACCGCCGCCGCGATCTGGGCCTACATGGCGTGGATCGGTATCGGCAGCCCGTTGGTGCTGCCGGCGGTCGGCTTCGACGGCGGCTTGGGGATCTGGTTCTTGGTGTTTGTCGCGCAGACCTGGTTTGGTGGACGAACCGCGGCCTCCCGCTAGAACCAGCCCCAAAACGATAGTTACTCTTCGACGATCACCGGATCGGTGCACTCAGTGCCGTCCAGAATGACCTGCATCGTTGCCGATACGCCTTCGTCGCACATGTCCTGGTAAAGCGCCCCCAGAGCTTGGCAATCACCGCAAGAGTTTTCCGATGCCGAAAACTCCTCAAAGGTACACGTCACCAAGCCATCGTCGCATTCCAAGCAATTCGCGTACTGTTCCGCAAGCTCGCAAGCGGCGTTCGGATCTTCGACGCACTCCAATTCGGCCAAGATCGCCTCCGCCGAATCAGGCACACCGGCGTCACAAAGGACCTGAACCAACTCGATTTCCGCCCAACATTCTCCCATGGATCCCTCGTCCAAATGGGAATATTCGCCGTAGGTGCAGGTGTAGTCGATGTCGGCGTCGATCGCGTCCGTGCAATCCTCCTGAAGCGTCTCCACGAGCGCGCACGCGGGGACCTGAGCGCTCTCGCATTCGGTGTCGGCCTCAATCTGCGCGGAGGAGTCTTCCACTCCAGCATCGCACAACGCCTGGTAAAGCGCCGATCGCGCTTGGCAATCGCCGCAGGAGTTTTCCGTCTCTGAGAATTCGCCGTAGCTGCAGGTGACCGGCCCGTCATCGCACTCCGGACACTCAGAATTCTGCTCCGCGAGCGCGCAAGCCTCGGAGACACCATCGGTATCCTGCCCCGAATCGTCCGGTCCAGCGCAGCCCATCCACAAGATCATCCACCAAAAGCGCATCGTGCCTCCCGCCGCTCGCTAAGCAGTTTCTATGCCAGCTCCAAAACCTCCCCTGCCCCGTCATTGACTCGTACGCGAGCGGAGCACCGCGACAAGAATGTCGTGGCCCGCGCGAGTCGACCGGAGGGCCGCACCGAGGGTCGCAAAGCGACCGAGCCGAAAGGCAAGCCCGAAGGGGGACGACGGCGTAGCCGGCGCGCCCAAAGCCTCCCCGTGTGGTACAAACCACCCCCAGGGAGGAAAGCATGAATTCGTTGCTTCGAGGCGGTCTGTGTGGGATTGCGATCGGCGTTGCACCTTGCGCATTCGCCGCCACGGTCACCGTGAACACCACCGAACAAGGGGTGATCTCCAATGGGAACTGCTCCCTGGATGAGGCGGTCAACGCCGTTAATCTCGACGGATCGGTCGACGCATGCACCGCCGGAAACGGTGCCGACACCCTGGTGATCCAACCGGGGCTCTATGCTCGAACCAGCAGTTTGCCGGTCATCGAAGAAGATCTGATCGTCGTAGGAACACCCGGTGAAACCAAGATTTCCTTCAATGGGTACGTGTTTCGTTCGGTGGGCGGCCTGCAGTTGAAGTTCGAAGGGATCCACTTTGCCGGCGGATACAGCGAAAACAACGATGGTGGAAGCCTACACATCGCCCAGTGCGTCTTTGAGAATGTGGTGGAAATCCAGGCGACCACCGCACTCATCGAATCCTCAGAGTTTTTTGGAAGTCGACTGGAGGCAACAAGCCTTGACTTCCGAATCGTCAACTCCACTTTCCATGATCAATCCCCCTACGCGATCAGCACCGGATCACAGACCGACCTCGCCATCACCCACTCCACCTTTGTCAACAACGCGATCGTGATCTCAGGGGATGGCGATGCTGCAATTCGAAACTCTCTTTTTTCGAGCAACAGCGTCCCGTTTTCTGGCCCCGTGAGCATCGAAAGCCTGGGGTACAACCTCACCGACTCTGACTACAACTTCGGTCAGCCCACCGATATTATTGCGGATCCGCAGCTTTTCGCGCTGGCCAACCTCGGAGGCGCGACGCGGGTATACACGGTGACCGAGGAAAGTCCGGCGATCGACCAAGGTACCTGCATTGACAACGAAGGAATGGTCGTCGACGAAGATCAGCGCGGACTCGCCCGCTTCGAAGGGCTCGCCTGCGACATCGGCGCACTGGAAATCGTGCACAACGTGATCGCCACCTACCAGGATGTGATCACCTTGGAATGCCCGATGGGCGGAATCGAGACCACCCTGGGCATCGACTACGACGAGGACGGCGACATCGACGGAGGCGTGGAGATCGAGGTGACCTGCCTCGAAGACATCGTTGGAGACTCCCTGATCGACCTGAGCGAGGAGCCTCCCGGCGCCAACTGCGCCGAAGGCGGGGTCCGCATCGACGTGGGGATCGACGACGGCGATCCGTCCGGAACCCCTGGAAATGCGATCCTGGAGTCCGGTGAGATCGACGAAACCTTCTACGTTTGCAACGGAGAGGACGGGCTCGACGGGCAGGATGGAGAGGACGGGCTCGATGGACAGGACGGGCTCGACGGAGAAGACGGCGCCCCAGGTGCGAACGGCGAGGATGGCGCCGATGGCGCAGCCGGGGCGGACGGTGGTTGCTCCACCGTTCCCGGTGTTCCTGCGGGTCTCGGACTCCTCGGGATGTTGGCGCTGCGTCGGCGCCGGTCCATATAGTAAAGTATATTTACTATATACCCCAGGCCGACGGCGTTGCGGTGGCCTAAACCGCCTTGCTAAACGCCCCGGCCTGGGCATTCAAATAGGCATCAAACACCGAAACAATCGGACGAAGGACCCATTTCCCCTGCTCTGTCACCCAGATCTCGGAGGGAGACATCGTCACCAAGTCCGCCTCCGCATAGGGAAGCAGCGCTTCCAAGGCTCTTTGAAAGATCTCCCGCGCCGGTTCCCCAAATGCGGAAACCAAGGTCTCAACCTGAAGTTCGAAATTGCACATCAACTCCGAAATCGCCAGCTTGCGAATTTGATCTTCGAGCGACAGCCGCCAGCCCCGTTCGAACGGTGGCCGCTTCCCCTCCACCGCTTGGTACCACTCAAACAGGTGGGAGGGTTGCTGAACATACAACCCCTGCATTTCGCTGATCGCGCTCATCCCCAACCCGAGGATGTCCAGGTCCGCGCGAGTGGTGTACCCCATAAAATTCCGGTGTAACGTCCGCTCACGCGCAGCCAGGGCCAGCGGATCCTCAGGAAGAGCGTAGTGGTCCATTCCGACGGCTTGATAGCCCTCGACCTGGAGATATTCCCTGCCCCAGACCGACATTCTGAGTCGGTCCCGTGCGCTGGGCAACGTGGCTTCGTCGATCTGCCGTTGATGGCGCTTCAACCAAGGGACGTGAGCGTAGGCATAGATGGCCAGCCGCTCCGGGCGCAACTCCGCGGCCCACGCCAAGGTTTGAGCTAAATTGTCCAAGGTTTGTTTCGGTAGGCCGATCACCAAGTCGAGGTTGATGCTCGACATCCCCAGTTCCCGAGCTCGAACCAGGATCGCTGCGATTCGGGCGGGATCTTGCGGCCGCCGGATCGCCCCAAGCACGTCCGGATCGATGCTTTGTACGCCGATCGACAGCCGGTTGACGCCGTGGGAAGCCAGGACTTGCAGCTGCTCATCGGTGGTCACGTCGGGATCGATCTCCACCGACACTTCGGCGCCCGGTGCACGCGTGAAGCGCTCGTCCAACATCGAAAACAATCGCGTGATCTGCTCGCTCGACAGCCAGGTGGGTGTGCCTCCGCCGAGGTGAATCCGCTCCACCTCACGCGTCCCTCCGAGAGCTCGAATCTGCTTTTCCAGCGAATCCAGGTACCGATCTCCGGCTGACTGTCGTCCGGCCACCACCATCGTACAGCCACAAAATGCGCATTGTTCCTTACAAAACGGAATATGGACGTACACGCTCGCTCGCGGCCCGAGGTGGTCCAACGGCTCGTTCCACAAAAATGGCTCCGAACGCCACACCGGGACGGTGGGGTAGCTGGTGTACCGCGGCACCGCGCGGTTCCAGGCCAAAATCCGATCCTCTTGTGCCGCGTCCATCCCCCCTCCCGCGCCCCAGAGAGCAATTCGCCTGCCAACCTTTCGCCTAGGAAAGCAAGCTTTGTATCGTCCACTTTGCCGGGAGGTGCGTGAAATCCCACAATCCCGCGTGATTTCACGCAACGGCCCTATTTGGCGTAAGGAATTCCCAAAACGGCCTTCAACGACAGCGAGGGCGCGACCGCCCCGGTCTTCGGATCAATCCACACGACCAGCGGAGTAGTAAAAATGACGGTCGGAGCGACCTTCCAGGTCATCATCACCCCTGGACCGACCTGAAGCACCGCGTCCGCTTCATCGGTTGGTAGCGTACTTTTCGCATACACGGCCACGGCGCCACCCACGCCGGCGCCGTTCACGAGTCCGGCCCCCAAGTCCCCGCCGATCGCAGGGTTAAACGCCGTGGTTGGCGTTGCACAGAACACTTCCGCCGAAAACCGTGCACGTTTGTACGGCACAATCGTCTGAACCCCGTACGAAAATCCCACCGGTTTGTCCCGGGTCATCGGCAACGCCAGCGCTCCGGTGACCCCCACCAGCGGCACTGGCCGCGCGACCACCGGTTCCGCCGCCTGCCCCAAACCCAGCCACAAATGCATCCAAAGGGCCATCATGGTCTACCTCCCGTCCGTTGTTGTTTCAACGCTTCCCTCATCGAAGCTGCATCTTTGCCCAAGCCCTCCAGACGGCTGACCGGCCGGCCGTCCCGATCCAGGAGCGTAAGCACGGAAGAATGGTTCATTTCCCCGTCACCGGCCGGTCGATACCGAATGCCGAGGCTCGCAGCGACCTCGCGAACATTGTCCTCAGGCACCCGTAGGAGGGTCCATCGGTCGTCCAAACCGTGCTCGGCCGCGATCTTTGCCAAGGCCTCCGGCGTATCGCGCTCAGGATCGAGGCTCACCAGCACCACCCGGAGATCTTGCTTTTCTTCTGTCGAAAGCGAATTTTCGAACGACTGCAAGTCGGCGATCAGCATCGGGCACGCGGCCGGGCAGGATGCATAAAACATGGATACCACGACCGGATGGCCCCTTTGCGCATCCCATCGCGTTTCTGAGCCGGTTTGCGACACTCCGACCACGGGGAGTTGATACAGCGAATCGCCTGGAAGTTCCGTTTCCAGCGAAGGAAGCGGCTCCGCCAAGTCGGACACTGGAGCACCACAACCCAAAAACAGCCACCAAAGCAATGTTCTCATCGGGCCCCCTCGCTGACAGAACAGCGAAAGCCAAGGTTTTTCGTCGTCGTTTTCCCGTCCAGCGAACTGCGCCACGCGATACGCATAAAACTCGCATAATCCTGCACATCCTGAGCCGAGATGGCGCCCACGCCACAAAACCGGCTCTCGTCTGCGTCCCCGGATTCGCGAGCGTCGCTCGCCACCAGCGTGTTGTTGAAGTCCTCGACCCACTCCCAGACCAGCCCGTACATGTCATACACGCCCCAAGCGTTCGCTGGGCGTGATTTGACCGGTGGTAAGGTGGTTCCTGAGGGTTCCCCATACCAGGCCAACACCTCCGCCAGCCACACCGGATCGGTGCTCGCGTCTTTGTGGTCCGTCGACGCTCGCGCCACAAGCTCCCATTGATCCTCGGTAGGAAGCGTGCGGCCGACCGACTTGCAGTAGGCCCGCGCCGCAAACCAGCTCACTTCCGTGACCGGTCGGTCGTCAGGAAAAGCCTTCCCCAATCGCCAGCTTTGAAGGTAGCCCGCATCGGCGACCACCGCCGAAGGCGCACCTGGCGCCCACTCGGGATGCTGTGCGACAAACGCCCGGTATTGGCCGATGGTCACCGGATGCGCCTCCAGTTGGAACGGGGCCACCTCGGTGATCGGTTGTTTCGGATCCACCGGATACAGCGGTCGATAGCTGCCGCCGGGGATCTCCACCAACGGGGTGGGCAGCGCCCACCCCACCGAAATCAGCCCCAAAATCCACATCAGTGCGCCGCTCCGGCAGGTCGGGCCGTGCCCTTGCGGGCCGCGGTGACGGTTTCGGAGGTGATGGCCTCGCCCTTGTTCCCCCAACTGTTTCGGACGTAGGTCAGAATGTACGCGATTTCGTCGTCGTTCAGCTGGCTCATCGGCGGCATCACCGAGTTGTACTCCTTGCCATTGACCACGATGGGCCCCGATTTTCCGTTCAGCACCACCTCCACACTGCGTTGCGCGTCCGCCATCAAGAAGTCGGACTTGGCCAATGGAGGAAATACCCCTGGAATGCCCTCACCATTCGCCTGATGGCAGGTGGAGCAAGTCCCTTGGAACAGCGTTTC
>SXGS01460002.1_pt1 | contig 27416 bp, 30 predicted proteins | sample 3174681 | NCBI WGS metagenome assembly SXGS01 (sample SAMN11356861, study PRJNA531348) | freshwater metagenome | isolation source: freshwater sample F1-80 | place: China: Fuxian Lake, Yuxi | collected 2017-12-25 | reverse complement strand
GCAAGACTTGCACATCATCCAGCAGACAAAACGTTTGGTAGTTTTAGTGGTATACCTTTGACTGTAGACGGTTCAGTTGCACAAGCTCAAACATATCAGGCACCTCCACCAAAACCAAGTAAAGGCACATTGCCAAAAGGAACTGAACAATCTCAAGTTTCATCACATGCTAATAATTCTGGAAAATCCAGAAAAGAGCAGTTAGAAGATTATGAAAGAGAATACTTGCAAAGAATAGAACAGCAAAGAATTGAAGAAGAACAATCATATCAAGAGGCTGTTGAAGAAGCTGTACAAACCAGAACAAATGCAACGCATAGTGCTTTGCCAAAAGGATTTGAAGCAAAACCTGTTTCTGAGCAACCAAAAACTTCTAGAGGCACATTGCCAAAAGGATTCTAATTTTTAATCTCTTTTCTTTTAATTATTTTTTAATTTAATTTTAAAAAATCATCTAGTACTTCTTTTGAATGTCCAGCTGGTTTTACTTTGGGATATATTTTGAAAATTTTTCCTTTCTCATCAATCAAAAACGTACTTCTTGTGACTCCCATGTATTCTCTTCCCATGAATTGCTTTTTACCCCAAACCCCAAATTGCTTTGATACTGTTTTATCAACATCTGCAAGAAGTGGATATTTTATTCCCATTTTATCACAAAATTTTTTATGAGATTCTACATCGTCTGGACTAATACCTATTATCTCAATTCCTTCTTTTTGAAATTTTTTGTAATCTTTAGAAAATTCATCTGCTTCTGTTGTACAACCTGGCGTGAAGTCTTTTGGATAAAAGTATATGACATGTTTTTTACCTTTAAAATCGCTGGATTTTACACTATTTCCATTTGCATCATCTATCTCAAATTTTGGGACTGTCTCTCCTTCAGTTACCATGTGTTTTCAATCTTTCTTCCATAATTAATTACTTTTTGACTTCAAATGATCAAAATATCTGTTCGAATCTTTTATATGGAATTTGAATTGTTTTTTGGTTAATGGTAAACCCTAGAGCATATCTTGCTGAAGCAATTGCAACATATGCATTGGTATTTTTTGGCCCTCTTTCAGTAATTGTAGCCGTTTCATTTGGCGAAAGTCTCACTACTCAATCTGTCTTATTCATTGCACTTGCACATGGTGGAATTATTGCTTTAATGATCTATGCATTTGGGCATGTGTCTGGTGCTCACATCAATCCTGCAGTAACGATTCCAATGATGATTACTAAAAAAATTGGAATTACTGATGGCATTGGATACATCGCTTCACAATTAATTGGTGCAGTTGCAGCAGCTGCTACTCTGAAAGTAATTTTACCAGAACTTGGAGCAAAAGCAATCTTTGGTGTTCAACGTGGACCAAGTGATCTTCTTAACAAAAGTGCTGAATCTGGATTTGCAGTTGAAGCAATTTTGACATTTTTCTTAGTACTTGTAATTTTCATGACCGCTGTACACAAAAAAGCATCTCCTGGATGGGCAGGTTTTACAATTGGTGGAATGGTGTTTTTGATTCATCTAGTTGCAATCCCATTGACTGGTGCATCTGTAAATCCTGCAAGAACATTTGGTCCTGCATTAATCTCTGGATTCTGGGAATTCCATTGGATATATTGGGCAGCACCAATTCTAGGCGGCATAATTGCAGGTCTGATAATGAATTATGTCTATGTTAAAAAAGCAGAAAAAGAAGCATAGTTTTTTACAAATACCAAACGTTTTTAAAAATTTGATAGCCAGAATTTGTTGGACTCGTTGCACAGCTTGGATAGTGCGAACGCTTGCGGAGCGTTAGGTCGTCGGTTCAAATCCGACCGAGCCCGCTTTACTTAAATTTCAGAGACTTGTGGCCAAACTACAATGCATGATAATTCAAAAATTCTAATTCCGTTATTTGCAATTTTGATTATTTCATTTCCGGTAATGTCAATTAACGCAGAATTACCGCCTATAAAACAACTAAAACAAGGACATCATGTTGAAGTGGTCTGTGCTGATGGATTTCAATTAGTATTAAAACAATCTAACGGTACTCCAAAATGCATTAAATTATCCAGCGTTGAAAAATTAATTCAACGCGGTTGGGCAATTCACGTGTTAACTTATTCTGAGGAAAATAATAATTCTGAAATTTTTATGATGGGAAAATATGACGTGCAAACTGAAACTGTTAGTTACTCTGAATCCAATACTGGTTATTTGGCAAGACCTGTCTCTGAAGAATCTTTTCCAGGTGTAATTATGATTCATGAGTGGTGGGGATTAAATGATAATGTCAAAGACATGGCCAAAAAACTGGCATCTCATGGATATGTTGTACTTGCAGTTGATCTTTACGATGGACATGTAGCTACCACTTCTGAAGAAGCAAGACAGCTAATTACCTCATTTGATAAAAACAATGGAATTCAAAACATGAATTCTGCAATATCTTATCTTGATGATTACTACTCTCCTGAAAACCTTGGTTCAATTGGATGGTGTTTTGGTGGAGGTCAATCGCTTAATCTGGCATTGAATAACCCTTCACTTGACGCTACCGTAATTTACTATGGCAGCCTAGTTACTGATACTGAACCTCTATCTGTAATTAATTGGCCCATTCTTGGAATCTTTGCTGAATTAGATGGAGGCATTACACCTGAGACAGTTCATACTTTTGAAAATTCATTAAATGAATTAGGAATTCAAAATGAAATAATAATTTATCCTGGAGTTGATCACGCTTTTGCAAATCCATCAGGTCTAAATTACGCTCCTGAAGAGTCCCAAGATGCTTGGAAAAAAACACTTGAATTTTTTGATTCTAATTTGAAATAATATTTTTAGAATGTTTTTGTCTTTCTTAAAAAAATAGTAACTGATATCATATAACATGCAGTAGATATGATTTCTGATGCCAGTGATGCGATGAATGGCTCTATGTTCATTTCAAGAAAATAATACAAAGAAGGCCATCGTATTGCAAGATAAATAATTTCACCTACTCCAAATGATGAAATCATGCTTAGAATCTCTTTTTTAATTAAATTTGAACTCATTTGCTTGTATCTGACTTTATTATCCAAATAAAACAAAACTGAGAAAATTCCAAAATATACTATGTATCCTGTTATTATTGTGACCGTAGTTGTTAGATGATTTTCATACTCTGATAATGACTGGGCAACAATTGCAGAAAGTGACGCTGAAACAATAAAGCAAATTATGAAATTTCTATTGATTTGAAGCAATTGTTGATTCATTTTCATATTTTATTTTCGATCTAGTAACTATTATTTTGTGTTAAATTGGTTGATCTTAATATGAAAGTTAGATGTGCTTGGGCAAAAGACGATCTTAACATAAAATACCATGATAGCGAATGGGGAATACCGCAACATGATGATCAGAAATTATTTGAATTTTTAATCTTAGAAGGAGCGCAAGCTGGACTGTCTTGGTCTACAATTCTTAAGCGACGACAAGGATATCGAAAAGCATTTTCTGATTTTAACCCTCTCAAAGTTTCTAAATACACTCCAAAACATGTAGAGAAATTACTCGCAAATCCAGAAATTATTCGGAATAGATTGAAGATTGTCTCTGCGATAAACAATGCAAAACAATTTTTGAAAATTCAGGAAGAATTTGGGTCATTTGACAAATATGTTTGGGAGTTTGTCAATCACATTCAAATAAAAAATAATTTCAAAAAACTCTCTGATCTGCCTGCATCTACCCCTATTTCTGAAAAAATGAGCAAGGATCTAAGGGACAGAGACTTTACTTTTGTTGGACCTACAATTTGTTATGCTTTCATGCAGGCAGTCGGCATGGTAAATGATCACACTGTGGATTGTTTTGCAAAATAGTCTTTTAACTTCAAAAATTCTACAATAATTTGAAAATTTCAAAAACTTATGAAATCGTCTGGAAACAAATTCAATTCTACAAAATTCATTAGACTGAGTTTTAGAAATGATTCTAACTATTTCTCTGATTGAAATTTTTTAACTGTTTGATCATAGAGATTCATTGGAACTATTTTGACAGTACTTATAGATGAAATTCCTACTTCGATACATAGTTTTTCAATATCATGTGCATGAACTGCATCGATAACTATTATCCATTCATGTTCTAAAACAGACATATAAAATTCAACAATTTTACTAATATTGTATTTTTTCATCTCTTCTTCCATTTTGACTCTGAGATTGATGAAAATTTTCTTACTCTTCTCATTATTTAGAGGACACAATTCTGGACTATGTGTTGCAAAAATTCCAAATAGCATAAGAAAATTATTATCTGCTAATATTTAACTTTAATTTTATCTGGACATATTTTATCATGTTGAAATTAACATCTCTACATTGTGTGAATAGTTTGTCTCTTTACATCTGGTATGGCGTATCTTTGATTAAAAGTGTAATCTGTTTTATGTTTAGTATAATATCAAAATCTTCAATTATCATAAATGCAATAATTTTTAATCAAGTTATGCCAATACAAAGTATGAAAATTTCTAAAAATATGCATGATGCATTAAACAACCAAATTGTTCTTGAAGCAAACGCATCAAGCAACTATCTGGCAATGGCATCTTGGTGTGAAGTCACTGGATATACAGGTGGTATGAGTTTCTTTTATGCTCAATCTGATGAAGAAAGAACTCACATGCTGAAAATTATTCATTATTTAAATAATTTAGGATCTCCGGCTATAATTCCTGCAACAAAATTACCTGCTCGCAGTTTTAACTCTCTGGAATCTATTTTGAAAACTGCACTAAGTAGTGAACAAACAGTTACCAGCGCTATTCACAAGATGGTTGAAATTGCACAAAAAGACAAAGATTATTCTACATATGCATTTTTGGAATGGTTTGTCAATGAGCAAGTCCAAGAGGAAACAAAGTTTGAAACACTACTACAAAAGTTTGAACTAATTGGCAGAGACAAGATTGCTATTAATGAGATAGACAAAATTCTTGCAGCATCTGTTGCCGATACTGGTGCACATGTCGTATAGTGATTCTTTTTTCTAAAATCATTAATATCTGATATTCTTTTCATACTTCATGACAGTGATTGTAACAAAAATGCCTGGAGGAATAACTCAATTATTTAATACTGAAACAGGTAGAATTACTTACAAATGTAAATCTGAATCCGGCTACCTGCTAATTGAAGCATTTGGTGGAATTGTAAAATTCAATCAAAAAGGTGCAATGGCAACAGTCACTGGACATTTGACTTCCCTTGACTCATGTAATATTATCAAAGAAGGTGATCCTAATTACAAAAAGGCACTAACTGAAATAATTAATGCTCAAAAACAATTTGCACAATGTAAATCTGAAATACATCAAAATGAAATTCTGGAATTAGAACGAAAATTATCTTCAATCTAGATTAAATCTCTATAATTTTATTTTGCTATTTTGTTTAACTTTAGATCTATGTTTTAATCATTTATGTTTTTGACGAATTGTCATGATGACTATGTTTTATTTTTGTTGGTATTTTTCGCATTTACACCCTCTTACAAGACATTTACCATTTCCTTCAAAATGGATTGAATTGTCATGATAGCACCCACCTTTTTTGTTATTGCATTTCACTGCTAATTGCTCCTTTTTTGCTCTTCTATAATCTTGTTTGTCAGACAATTATAATTATACATTAGACGTATTGTATTTGTTGGTTAATATCAAAAGCATAGGTAGGTTTTTCCTTTTTATTGTAGGTGGAATTGTTGCAATTATTGTTGGTTCTTTTATGATTCGTGGAACTATGCATTTATGGGATAAACCTGACTCCGAAAAAAAGTCTGATAAAAATAATGACTAAAAAACAAGTGTTACTAACTACTTTCACACATGCTAAATGATTCATCAATAAGAAAATCAATTGATGATTATGTGAAATTAAGAATAAGAGACATTACTTCTGAAATTCACCAAACTTTTCCAAATGTTAAACAAATTTGGAAATGTGATAATCAAGTTGATTTTCTTTATGGATATTATGTGGGAAAGATTGAAGAGGGCACTTTACATTATCTTCTAAAGGCAACAAAAACATATGCCGGAGGATTTGTAGATGTTTTTGAAATTAGAGGAATAATAGAAACGTACAGAACAGATCTAAAAAATTCAATTGAAAAAGCGCTTACTTAGTGAAGTAGAAATACTGCTTTAATGTAAAGTTAGACATGGTTGGACCTCAAGATGGTGGATTTGGTTTTGATCAATCAAAAAAATACACCAGTGTTGATAACATAGATCAGGTATGTGTTCAATGTCAAGCTGGCCAACACAAAAAATGTTTGGTAAAACTAAAGCAACAAACAAACTGTGAATGTGAGCATTGCTTGATTTACGGGTAATTCTTTCACAATGTTTGGTTTCAATAATATTTTTGACATCAATCACATTTCATTTTTTAACACACGTTTTTGATTCTTTAATTATTGATAGATTCAATAACCTGTTTTTTTGAATTTACTTGTAATGTCTAAAATTAAACAAATAGCCGCATGGATTGCTATTCTTGGCGGGGGTATCGGATTTTTCTTTTTCTCTATGTATGCTGTAGACTTCATGCGTTGAGTTTAGAATCTATTCCTACTGTTCTCAATTTGATATTCGTGCTAGTTTGAATTTGATCTTCCTTTTAGTTTTTCAAGTTCGCTTTTAGTCTGTATGTGATCATTACGTTCTTTTTCTAGTAATGTCTGAACTGTTTCTAATTCTTTTTCTGCCATGCTTAATTTTGATTTTAATGACCCAACTACCACACTTGCTGCTTCGATAATTCCTTTCGTTTCTCTTTTACTTGCTGTCTTTCCTTCGATGAATTCTTTTTCTTTAAATGTAAAAACACTTGTTTCATCAAGATTACCTTGTGGATTTTTTATTTCTTGTTTTGCATTATATAACCTTGAACCAATTTCTTCTAGTTCTTTTTGTGCTTGAATTTGCTGTGTACGTATTTTATGAAGAGCAGATTGTTCTTCCACAATTTTCTCTCTAATTTCATCATACTCTTTTGTACTCTTTTCAAGTTCTATTCTTGTTTTAGTAAGGTTTGATTCTACCTTATCTATCTCTTCAATTGATTTTTTGTTTTTGCTGAATTTTTCATCGGCATTACTTATTTTTGATTTGATATCTTTATACTCTAAATATATCGTGTCTAGTTCCATTTTTTTTTGATTTGATTCTTTTTTTATAGACATCAAATTACTTGTTGCTACATCGTACTCTTCTTTTACACTTTGAAGTTTTTTTGTTATGCTTTCAATTTCTTCTTGCTTTGATCTGAATTCTTTTTGCAAGTTTTCTACTTCTGTTTCAAGTGCTTCTTTTAGGATGAGTTCTTCACTTTTTTCATATATTCTTTCACCTGATTGCTCCTTTTTCTTTCCAAAAAGACCCATAATTATCTACAAAATTTCCCAAAAGATGAACGTTTCTTTAGGCTTTTTTTACTCTGCCAGCAATAAACTTGAGATAAAATCCAATACCTCCAATAACAATCCCACCAATTAGCGCAATGGTTCCTAATATCGGATTACTTGGATTTATGTTGGGTGCTAAAAATAACAATAGAGCTCCAAATATTATTAATCCAAAACTGCCACTGTTTCTAGATTTGTTATGTTCATTATGGACCATGTTTCTTAGATGTATTCTGATATTGTTTTTGCAACTTGTTTTCTTCCAATATCTGAGATAAGTGGTCCAATCTTGGGACCTCTTGACGTGCCAAGTATTATTTGATATAAAATTTTAAAGAAATCCTTTGGCTCCACACCGTTTGATTTTGCAATTTGATATATTGTATTTTGAATGTCTTCTGGATTTTCTTCCGCATTAAGCGCATCTACTAGTATCTTTAACACTTTTTTTGCTGATTCATCCATGTCAATTTCTACCTTTTCTTGTTGATCAAACTCATCTGCAAAATTTCCTGCAATCTCTATTAGTTTCTCTATTTGTGGATCTGGATTTTTGATTACTCCATAGTCTATCAGCTTTTTCATTACTCTTTCAGTTCTATCTTCTTTGAACATTTTAGCTAATTCTACTAGTAGTCTATAGTTTACATGGATGCTTGGTTCTTTTGGAGGATCTAGTAGATTTACATATTCATAGAGGCCTTTTGATTTTGTTAACTTGGCCTGATTGTCTACTTTGATTTTTCCAAAAAATATGTCTTCTAATTCATTATATTCATTCATTAACGATGGTATATCCTCAAATCCTAGCTCTCTTGCACCCGTTATTCTTTTGTAAAGAAGTAACAGTATTGATTTTGGACTGCCGAACTCCATCCATTTCTGTCCTGTGACCACATTGCCTAGTGATTTTGAAATTTTTTTCCCTCCTTTGTCTAAAAACATTTCATATTTTACATGATGAGGATGTGGAAAATTCAGAATTTCATCTGATACCCAGTCATTTACTTTGACTGAATCCATAATGTCTTTTCCATACGCTTCAAATCTTATATCGAATGCAGCCCATCTTGCGGCAAATTCTACTTTCCATGCCAGTTTTCCTAAATCCTTTGTGATGTCTGCTTCTCCATTATGGCCACACCCTTTGATCATTTTTGAGCCAATCTCTGCATCATGACAATTATATCTTACTTTTTTCTCATCTGCAAGATACTCAAAAGATTCCGCAGTATAGAGTCTGTTGCAGTTTGAACAAACTGGAAAATATGGGAGAAATTTTTGAAATTTTTCTTGACCTACAAGTTCTGAAATCTTATCTCCTATCTTTGAACTATTTAGTAAAATTGTATGGATTTGTTCTTTTAGTAATCCTTTCTTGTATGTGTCTTTTGCCCGTCTAAATTCATATTTTATTCCCATTTTATCAAGACCGTCTAAAAGAATACTACTCATATGCATTCCATATGATTCATGGCATCCAAATGGATCTGGAATTAATGAAACCGGTTTTGCCAAATGTTCTTCTAAAGAATCTGGAAATCCTTCTGGAATCTTTCTTAATCCATCCATATCATCTGAATATGCAATTAATTCCGATTTATATCCAAAATTTTCTAGTGCAAGTTTTACTCCATATGCTCTAACTGCATCTCCTAGACTTCCAATATGTGGTACTCCTGAAGCTCCTAGTCCACTTTCAACCCTTAAAAGATCTAAGTTTCTACCTAATGATTTCTCACGTTCTAATAATTCATGAGCTAGTTTGTCTATCCAAGTTCCTTTTCCAAATATTTCTTGCTCTGACATGTTTTATTCTCTATTCAATGACTTTGTCATGTATGGCCCATATAACGAATACCCTAATTTTTGATAATATTCTCTTGTTCCTACAGCGCTGATTACTAGTAGTTTTTCAGCATCAAATTCATCTCTAGAAATTTTTTCAGCCCCCTTCATCAAATTTTTCCCTAACCCTGAATGTTGTATTTCATTTTCTCCTTTTTCTCCCAACTTCAAGGATTTACCGTATACATGTAATTCTCTTACGATGCAAGAATTTTTCCCAACTTCTTTTCGATGTGCAAAAATACTTGGCTTTCTTAACCTCAAAAATCCATAGATTGAATCATTTGTATCTTCATATGACAAAAATATCTCATTTCCGTCAGATGACTCATAATTGATTCTGTTTAATTTCAGATTTTGATCATCTGTCTTTTTATTTGATAATCCTGCCTCTCTACATCTTATGCATTTGCATGAAATACCTTGTTTGCTCAGATTTTGATGTACTATTTGTCTGAGGTTTCCTGATTTTGGACCTGCTATGATCTCATTTGGCGATATCTCTCTTTGTACTCTCATTATTCGAACCCATTTTGGGACATTTCTCTTTACTTCAGTTAGAACTCTGATCATGTCTTGATCCGAATACGGAGTATACTCACCACGTTTGTATTCTTGGTAAAGTGGAGTATTCTCTATGACAAGTGATGGATAAATTTTCAACATGTCTGGTCTAAGTTGCTGGTCATCAAATAATTTTTTAAAATCAGATATGTCTTCTTCTGGTGTCATTGTGGGAAGACCCGGCATCATGTGTGCCACAATTTTATATCCTGCATCTTTTGAAATCTGAAATGATTCAATAACGTCATTGTAATCATGCCCTCTATTGACAATTTTGTATACTCTTTCTTGCAATGTTTGTACTCCAATCTCTATTCTTGTAATCCCGTAATCTAACATTGCATCGATATGTTTTTGTTTGCAATAATCTGGCTTTGTTTCTATTGTAAATCCAACATTTCTTATCTTTGAGTGTTCGTTGTTTGACTTTGCTTCTTCCAAACTATTTGAATCAATTCCATTTATTGCATCATAGCAAGATTTGATAAAATTTTCTTGATAGTCTTTTGGCATGAATAGAAATGTTCCTCCCACAATTACTATTTCCATCTTTGATGGATCATGTCCATATGCAATCAGTTTTTCAATTTTTGTTGTGATTTGGAGTTTTGGATCATATTCATTTTCAATAGCATTAAGCGTTGAAGGCTCCTTTCCTGTATAGCTGTTAGGTGAATTATACTCAATTCCTCCTGGACAATACGTGCATCTTCCATGTGGACATGCATACGGTTTTGGCATTAATGCAATTATTGATACTCCTGATGCTGTCTTGATTGGTTTTTTAAGTAATACTTTTTGTAATTTAGAAAAATCTGAATCTTTTGCCATTGAAAGAATTTCATGATTTCTAGGAATTCGTGAAAGTGCATATTTTGCACATATTTTTTTAATTTCTTCTTTGACTTGTTTTTTAGTTGGTTCATCTACAGTTAGAAGATTTTGCATGATTTCTCCACATGCCTTTGAAAATATGGGCTCCAACTTATTCATGAATAATCATATTGTCTTGTACATAAATTCGTTAAACATCTTATTTTCAATTTTCTAGTATTTTCAAGAAATAATGCATACCCTTCATTATTGTGTTTCTTCTAATTACCATGGATTATTTTTTGGGTTTGGGTGTTTTGTATTTTGTTTGTGAGTGACAGTATATTTTAAATTCTATTCTTTTATGAGTTGATTGTGCAAAACATAAAGAAAATACTTGTTCCTATAGATGGCTCAAAGAATTCTATACGTGCACTTGAAATGGCTATATACATGGCAAAACAGTTCGAAGCTACAATCACAGCTGCGTATTCTTTCAATATACCTGCACATTCAGAGTTTCAAGGAATAGGCTCTGTAAATAAGGAATGGAATAAGGAAATTAAAAAAATTATGTCTGATGCCAAATCGTTATCTGCTCAAAACGGTATAGATTTGAAAGAAAAATTAATGCGTGGGGATGTCGGATACAATCTCATAAAATTAGCTCATGACAAAAAAGAAAAATTCTCAATAATTGTTATGGGATCACGAGGAAGAAGTGCCATCAAAGAATTATTTTTGGGAAGTGTTTCAAATTATATTGTGCACTCGTCAAAAATTCCAGTGTTAATAGTAAAGTAGTGGTTAAATTTTTCAAAAATACCTCTAGAATTTGTTTGATGTCGTGTATCTGATGCAACTTGTTATGAAATTACTAATTTTGATGGAAATCTGTTGTTGATATTTTCTTATTGTGTGGTATTTCTTTTCTGGTCTTTCCTGTATTCCATTTTTAGCCAAATCGGTGTTATGATCGTTGTAGCTGCCACCATGATTACAATCGTTGAATATACATTTGAAGTTAGAACTCCCGTTGATATTCCTACACCTGCTACAATAAGGCCTACTTCTCCTCTTGAAATCATTCCAATTCCAACTCTATACCCTTGCTCTTTGCTTTTCAAAAACAACATTGCAGGTAATCCACACCCACATAACTTAGTTACAATTGCAAGAATTATGATAACTCCGCTTAAAGCTAAAATTTCTAAATTGACTCCTCTAAGGTCTACTTGTGCTCCAATAATCACAAAGAATAATGGGGCAAAAATCAATCCAACTTTTTCAATATAATTGCGTATGTTTTCAAATATTTTGGTAGCTGACAATGCCATTCCTACTGCGAATGCTCCTACAATAGGGGATAATCCTACTAATCCAGCTAATGCGGCAGTGCCAAAAAACGATGCTGTAGCAATTCCTTCAACACTACCCTTTGCTTTCCATAGTCTTGGGGTGATGAATTTTGGAATTAATATCACTGCTGATACTAATATTATTGCAAAGAATCCTAATACTTGTAAAATTGTAATTGTTATGTCTGCAATGTCTATGTTTTCTACCATCCCGTTTCCTGCAATTGATGAAACAACCGATAATACCGCAATTGCTAAAATATCATCAATAACTGCTGCTCCTATTATTAGACGTGCTTCTGGAGTTTTGATTTTACCAAATTCATTTAAAACTTGGATTGAAATTGCAATACTTGTTGCTGTAAGTGCAGTTGCAATTAACATAGATTGTAATGCATCAAACCCAAACATTTGAAAAACCACAAATCCTGCAAAAAATGGAACCACCACACCAGCTGTAGCAACTATGAATGCTGCTTTTCCTCCCCTGAGAAACTCTTTTGGCGTCATTTCTAGTCCCGCCATAAACAAAATTACTATTGCCCCTATCTCTCCTAGTATCTTTATCTCTTCAGTGATTTCAACCAACGATGTTCCGTTGTATATGAAAAGTCCTCCTAATGCAAACGGTCCTACTATTATTCCAGCTATAAGTTCTCCTAAAACTATTGGAAGTTTTAATCTCAGAAACAACTCTGCCATTACTTTGGCAGCAAAAAGGAGTATTCCTACGCCTATTATTGTAGAAATAAAATTGATCTCTGACATCTATTCTCAAATAAAATATGCTCATATAAGGTAATTATTGGTTGAACATTATTTCACAACTGTCTAATTATTATGCTATTTTTTTAGAATTTACAAAAACACCTTTTCTGGATGTAATCTGACCTATTTCTTGACTCGATATGTTATGTTTTTTAAATATTGATTTTATTTTATCTGCTTGATCTTTTGATGCAATAACACAAAATCCTACTCCCATGTTAAATGTCTTATACATCTCAACTGAATTCACACCTTGATCTTCAATTAACTTCATTATGGGTGGAATTATTGGCAGTGAATCTATTTCATATCCTATTTTTTTGAGACGTAGTAATTTTGTAAATGACCCACCTGTAATGTGTGCCAATCCATTCACCTTGCATTTTTGAATTATTTCTAAAACTGGTTTTACATAAATTTCAGTAGGTGTCAAAAGAGATTCTCCTATTATCCCAACTCCTTTTATTTTGTCTTTTACAGAATATTTTGTCAAAAGTGCTTTTCTTGCTAATGAATATCCGTTAGAATGTATTCCACTACTTTTTGCACCTATGATTACATCTCCTGTTTTTATTTTATTTCCAAGTATCATGTCTTTTTTTGACACAAGACCTACCACCATTCCGGCTAAATCAAATGAAAATCCGTCACCTGTGATCACATCTGGCATAATAGCTGTCTCTCCTCCTACAATTGGCATTGCTGATTTCTTTGCACCTTTTACCAATCCTTCTACAATTTCTTTGAAAATTCTTTGTTCATTTTTGTTTGCAGCAATATAATCCACAAATGAAATTGGGGTTGCACCAATACAGATAATGTCATTTACATTCATTGCAACACAATCAATTCCAATCGTATCGTATTTCTTCATTAAATTTGCAATTACTACTTTAGTTCCAACTCCGTCTGTATGAGTAGCTAATAATTTTCCTCCAGGAATCTCTACAATTCCTGCATAATGACCAAAACCCTGTTTGATCTTTGCCATTTTTTGGAGTTTGTGTGTAGATTCGATTAGTTTGCCTATTGCTGCCTGACTTTGTTTGATTTTAGTTATGTCCACGCCTGCTTTTTTGTAGGTTAAGACCATGTTTCATGCGTATTTGCTGTGAATAAAAGAATTTGCCTAGTTTTTGGATCACATGTACATGCCAGCAAACTCTTCTCGATGCTCAACATATTTTTGAGACAGTTCGCTAAATTCTGAATTTATCCTCTCTTTTTCCTTCTTCAAATCTGATGTATCTATTTTCATATCATAGAATCTATTTAGTGCCTCTATTAACGTCGATGCAGCTGCTGGGTCTGGTGATGTTTTGTTTGCTTTTGCTAGTAGGGCGATTCCTTGAATCTTTCTTACGATGCATTCATTTAAAATTCCTCCCGGAATTCCGGTGATGAATCCCTGTGGAATCATACTGATGTCTTTATCTGCCATTGTTCTTATCAGATCTTCTCCTGCCGCACAATATGCTTTATCATCATGTTCATCACTTGCTATTCCGTCTAAAATTACGATTTCTTTTGATCCTTTTTTATCCACCCAATCCAAAATGGCAGAAACAAGCGAGTACAACCCTTCCATTCTCAATGTTATCTCACAAATTATTGCACATATTGTACCTTCTTTGTTTGCATAAAATCTGAAGGGGTGACGTAATCTACCATTCATAAAAACAGTTGATGGTGGAAGATGTTTTGATCTCATTAACCCAATTTCCTCCATTTTTAATTCTTCAATGATGTGACTGATTGCAAGTGGTCCTACAAGACCTGCACCTACAAATCCTGCAAATATTATTGGACTGTTGAGTTCTCTTTTTTTTATCTCAAATACTTCTGCCTCTGGAAACCCTTCTTGCATTCTTTACATCGATTACTCTGTCTAATTACTTTTATGAATAAACAGATTCAACATTGTTCTTCCTTTCTCTGTTATGGAATAAATCATGTTTGCCCCAACTGCTTCTTTTTGAATAAAATTGTAATCTACACAAAGATGTAGATAATTCAGAAATGACTTTTTCATTCTTATTTTTGATTTTGAATACAAATCGGAAAATGTCATCGGGTTTCCTCTAAGCTGATATAGTAATTTCAGAAGGGATAATGTACTGTAATCCTTGGTTCTTGCTTTTACTGCATCTAGTATTTGGACGTCTCTTTTTATGATAAAATCTTCGAATTGATCTGCTACTTCTACTGGTACGTATGTTAGTCTTGCTCGCATCATACCGTATGGTACGGTACATTACCTTATTAATGTTAAACTTGAGCTTTATTGATCAATCTGGATGGTTTTTTTACACCTCTTTTGTGCCTGAAATTCTCTATTAATTTTTCATTTCGCTTCTCGGATTCTTATATTTGAATTTATTAATTTTGATTAATTCTGCATATGATCCAAATTTAGATGAATCTGAAATTTTATCTAATTCGTCATCTGTCTCATCATTACTGTCAAATTTTTTCAATATCTTATAATTGGTATTTCTTTCTGCCGGCACTCTTCCGATTTCTCTTACCATTCTTCTTATCTCCTTTGGTTTTATCAATTGACCATAACTGGAACCTGCAGATGTGGAGATGCTTTCATTGATTAAAGTTCCACCAAAATCATTGGCTCCCCACATTAGCAACAACTGTGACATTTTTTGTCCTTCTTTAACCCATGACATTTGAATATTGTCTATGTAATTATTTAGCATAATTCTTGCAATCGCATGTGTTAACAATACATCGCTACCACTACCTCCTTGCCTTATCTCATTATGTAATTGATGTTTATACATTGGAGCTTCACTATGAATGAAATTAAGTGGAACAAATTCTGTAAATCCGCCAGTCTCTTTTTGAATTTCTCTAATTTTTGCAATATGGTTTACCCTATCTTCTGTAGTTTCAATATGTCCAAACATCATAGTCGATGTCGTGTTTATTCCAAGACTATGTGCCGTTTTGATAACCTCTACCCAATCTTTTACACTGATTCTTCCAGGAGAAATTACATCTCTTAATTTTTGATCTAGGATCTCAGCTGCCGTACCTGGCAAAGTATTCACTCCTGACTCTTTGAGTCTTTTGAGATATTCTCTAATTGTTGTCTTTGATCTTGATGCTCCATAGAGAACTTCCTCTGGTGAAAATCCATGGATGTGGATATCTGGAATTTCTTTTTTAATCTCTCTGCAAATATTTTCATACAAATTTCCGTCCATGTCTGGTGGAAGCCCTGCTTGAATGCAAACTTCTGTTGCTCCTAACTGATGAGCCTCTTTTGCACGTCTAACAATTTCTTCTGTTGGAAGAAAATATCCTTCCTCTTCTCTAAAATCTCTACTAAATGCGCAAAAACCACATTGCTTTATGCATACGTTGGTAAAATTGATGTTTCTATTTACTACATATGTGACAGTATCTCCAACTCTTCTTTTTCTAATCTCATCTGCAACCAATCCTACTAAATGGAAATCTATTCCTGTTGTATTGTACAGCCTTAACCCTTCCTGTGCTGTTATCTCTTTGTCTGATAATGCCTTGTTTAAAATTTCAGAAACAAAAGAGTCTGAATTTTTAAGTAATGATTCTATGTTTGTACTCATTTCCAATACTCCTGCCTTACCATTCCTTCTTCATCTTCGATACCCTTCATCTTATCTCTTAACTCTTTGCCAATAAATGAAAAAAATTCTGGATACACGGGGAATCTGCATTTCAATTCAAATCCTGCATCATTTGAATTCTGTTCTATTTTTTTAATCTCTGGCCAAGAAAATTCTGGATTTACATAATCGGGAGTAAGTGGTGAAATTCCCCCCCAATCATTAATCCCCAGTGATAGAAAACTGTGATATGAATTTGGAGATAAATTTGGAGGAATCTGCACGTTCATTTTTGGCATGATTATTCTTGTTAATGCCACAACTGTTTTGAAATAGTTTTCATTGGCGGAGGGAAAATTGCTCATTACAGTGTCTTGTTTTGGTTGAAAATTCTGTACAATTACTTCTTGGATGTTTCCATATTTTTCATGAAGTTTTCTTATAGCTAAAATGGAGTCTATAATTTCAATTGGCGTCTCTCCAATTCCTACGAGTATTCCTGTTGTCATTGGAATTCTCAACTTCCCTGTATTTTCCAATACTTCCAGCCGTGCTTTTGGTCTCTTACTTGCCGCCAAATAATGAGGCATTCCTCTTTCTGTTAATCTTTCACTTATGTTTTCTAACATTATGCCCATCGATACATTACTTTTTTGTAATTCCTTTAGTTCTTCTTTTTTCAAGTTTCCTGCATTCGTGTGAGGAAACAATCCATTCTCTATTGCTAATTCTGATGCATGAATCAAATATTCTGCAGTTGATTTGAATCCGTTAGTTTTTAGCCAATCTCGTACTTCTTGATATTTTTGTTCAGGTTGTTCTCCTGTTACAAACAATGCTTCTACACACCTGTATTTTTTTGCAATACTCAATAATTGTTTTATTTCCTGCTTTGACATCATTGATGTTTTTTCTTCGCCAGGTTCTGCCTTGTAAGTGCAATATGAGCATGTATCTTTACATAAATTTACAATGTTGAAAAATGCCTTTTTTGAAAATGTCACTGACCCATCTTTGAATTTTTTTCTCAACATCTGGGCTGTTGAAAACAACTCATTAGGATTATTTTTTGAATTTTCATAGATTTGAATTATTTCATCTCTAGAAATTATCTTGTTTTCTAAAACATTGTTTAAACTCTCAGAGTTTAACACAAGTTTGTTCAATAGTTGTTGTGCTTGTCTAGAAGTATTTATGCTTGTATCGCTTTAATTTCCATTCGGTCTTTCTTCTAAGGTAAGTGTAATGTTAGTTGTTCTTCCATCTCTTAGAATCTCTAAAACCATTTCATCTCCAACCGATTTTACTCTTTGTAGGTGAATCAATATATCATCTATTTTTCTTACTTGTTTACCATCTACTGATAATATGATGTCCCCCCCAACTTGATATTTCACTCCATCCATTTCCACTATTTCATCAGAACCATGCAAGCCTGCTTTTGCTGCTGGACTATTTTCAACTACTGTAATTACAAGAAATCCCACCGCATCCTTTAGGTTCAAAACTTTAGCTAGATCAGGATCAATATCTCTGCCAGAAATTCCCATCCATGTATGGTGATATTTTCCATTTTCTATTAGGCTTGGAACAATTTTGGCTATTGTCTGAGATGGAACTGCAAATCCAACTCCTGTAAATTCACCTGTAGTGGACTGTATTGCAGTGTTTATTCCAACAATTTCTCCTCGCATGTTCAACAATGGTCCTCCGGAATTTCCAGGATTGATAGCTGCATCTGTTTGAATAACGTCCGGAATAGAATATCCTAATCCGGAAGGTAAGAGTCTACCCAACTGACTGACAATTCCTGATGTCATGGATCCAGATAGACCAAATGGATTTCCAATTGCAGCAATTGGCTCTCCAACTTTTAGATTAGCTGAATCTCCCAATGACAGTGGTTGTAACAACAACAAATCCGCATTAACCTTGATAACTCCAATATCTGTAAATTCATCAAAACCAATTATTTCTGCATTATATGAACGACCATCCAGAAATGTAACGACTACTTTTTTTGCATCTTTGACAACATGGGAGTTTGTAATAATGTGTCCTTTTTTATCAAAAACAAAACCCGAGCCAACTCCACTTGTCCCATTTGATTGCTCTGTTCTTTGAACATTGACTCTGACTACTCCTGGTTCTGATTTTTCAAATATCTCAATTAACGAAAGATTTTTTGAATATGCTGGAGTTGTTTCTCCTATTGCACTTGGAATATGATTTTCATTTGTAATTTTTTCAGGTTCAATTGTAGATGGCGTTATCAAAATTACTGCAAAAATAACTGCAACAATGGCAGCTCCTGTGACTCCTCCTACTAGAATTCCTGACTTATCCATGCGAAATCATCTCTTGATTTTCCATCTAAAAGCATTCCTATACATTTATCGAATTCTGAACATGATCTTTCATGGAATATTTTCTTCCTCTCCAAAACACGGTGCTACTTTTTGCATTGACTAATCCACTCAAAAATCCTAATACTACAACCAAACCTCCTAATGGAGCAAACAATGCATCAATCAATCTTAACTGTAATAGCTTTTTGACTTCGATTATGGCCCCAATGTAAATCATCATTGAAGCAAAAAATGACACAATGAATAGCATTGAGAATGATGTTGTTTCTAATGCCCATAATGCAGAATATGCTAAAATTGGAAATGGCATAAAAAGCAAGAACAAGACTGCAAAAAAACTTCCAATCGCTATTTTTTGACTCTGAAGGTATAATGGAATCATCAACCTCTTGAGGGCATTCCATAGTGTGCTCTTATCTCGTGCCCACACTGCTTCTATCAGATGGTCTCCCCTGACGATTTTCATCTTATGTCCTGACTCTTTTACTTTTTTACCTAGTGCACCGTCTTCGATAATCTCATGTTTTACACCCTCATGTGTTCCTACTGATTCGTATGTTTTTTGTTTGATTATAAAAAAACTGCCAAAGAAGTATGCTGTTTTCTTTGAAGGATCATTTACTCGTATGGCTGAAAATCTTGTATGAAGAAACGTTGAAATCATTGGAAGTGTGATTCTTGTCCAAAAATCCAACGTCTTCATTTTTGGAATTGCTGATAATGCATCTAAATTAAAAGAAAGTAAATGCGATACTGCAAGTGAAATTACATTTTGTGAATGTTTAGTGTCTGCGTCTGTGAATAGTAAAAGTTCACCTGTTGCTTTTTTGTATCCTTGCATACATGCCCAATTTTTCCCCATCCATCCATCTGGTTTTATTTGAGCAACCACTGATATTATTTTGGAATTTTTCTTTGCATATTCTGAAATTATCTTACCTGTTCCATCCTCTGATGAATCATCAATTACAATAATTTCATAATTCTTATAGTCTTGATCAATTAACGAATCTAAACATTTTCCTATGAATTCCTCTTCATTTCTTGCAGGGAGAATTACTGAAACCTTGGGGTTGACATGTTCTTTTTTTTCAAATTTATCTAGGTAAGGAGTTAATCTGACAGAATTTATCATTGATTTGATTAGAAATGCCCATGCCGTAGATACTCCAATTAAAATTGCAACTAGTATGTAATTCAAAACATCTAAAATTAATTCCATGAATTCTATCTCTCTATTTCTTCTTTGATCTTCTGCAGTGCTTGTATAGTTCCACTCTCAATGTGTTTTTTTATCATTCCTGTGAACATTCCCATCATACCTGTAAGTTTGATATCCCATTTGGCACTCAATATCGTTTTTTCATCTTTTCCAGTCAAAGTAATGATTTTGCTACCATCTATGATTCCTTTTGTAAATACTACCTCTATCTTTTCTTTAGGTTGTAGTCTTACTTCTTGCATGCACTTTTGATCTCTAAATACAATGGTTATCTCTCGGTTTACGATATTTCCATTTTTTGAAATGTTTCTAATCTCTTTAGTCCCCTTCCAAAATTTTGGCTCATTATCTATGTCTGATATTACATCCCAAACTTTGTCTACTGGAGCGCTGATTTCCACTGAGACCTCGATTTCTGCCATGCCTTTTACTCGTTAATTCCGCAGTAAATATATTAGATTCCTATATGTAGAGGAGTAGACTGTGATGGGCAACATGCCTAAAATCCAGAACAGTAACTCCAGTTCTAACGGCAATTGCCAAACTTCCGTCACAGTCAATTACCCTTAAAAAAATGAAACCTTCACGATACATGCCAAAAATTGGAACCTTTGATGGAGCAGGATTTTGGAAAAATGCTTATGCGCATCAACGTGGTAAATTACTGAAAATGGTAAATGTTCCTGATGATCAAATAATTGTCTTGGTTAATAAAAAATATGTTGAACTCCCAGCTGCTTTAAAATATGAAATAGAGACTAGTGGCATTGACAAAAAAGTTCTAATGTGAAATTTCGAAATTCATTTTAACAAGATAATTCAGTGATTCTCATGACAAATGTGACTTATGATGATTTTGCAAAATTAGATATTCGTGTAGCAAAAATTATTTCAACTGAGCCAATTCCTGGTAAAACTCGAATTATTAAAGGGCTTATTGATCTTGGCAATGAAAAAAGAAACGTGATAATCGGTGGTGCACAATATTACAAACCTGAAGATATTATTGGAAAAACTGTGATTGTTATTGCAAATCTGGAACCAAAAACAATGGCTGGTGTTGAATCAAATGCAATGCTCTTGGCAGCAGATGTAGATGACAAACCATTTTGGTTAACTGTAAATGAAGATGTGCCTTTAGGAAGTCCTATAAAATAATTAGAAAATAAATTAAGATACTCTGTCTATGATTAATCGTAGATCATTAGGTTTTTTTCTTCTAGTAATGCATGTAAGTTATTCACTGATCTATATACATCAGGTTCTTTTTTAGCCCCTGTACAAACAAGTTTTCCAGAAGAAAATAACAGGATTACTGTTTTTGGATCTAACATTCTATGAATCAATCCCGGGAATTGCTCTGGCTCATACATGCTTCTTGGCAAAGTTCTCGCAGCTTGTTCAAGATGAATTTTTCCACCTAGGTTAATTGATGCGACTATGTTTTGAATTTCTACAGTTGCATCTTTTTTTACTTTAATTCCACCTTTTCGAAGTTTTTGTACTACTGTTTTTACTGCCTTTCTTGCCATTTCTTCAGATTTTGATCCCGTACACACCATTTTTCCTGAGGTAAAAATCAAAGTAGCTGTTTTTGGACTCTTTAGCCTAAAGACTAATCCTGGAAATTGGTCCGGATGATACTCCACATCTGGGAACGTTCTTGTTATCTCATTCAAGTCCATTTTTTGATCCACAGAAGCAGAGGCTACAACATTTTCCACGCTTACAATTGGCTTTGTTTGTGGCATATTCAGGTTTTTTCTATCATAACTATAATAAAAGCACTCGCCATTTTTTTACCTTCGAGTAGACTATTTTTACAATTTCTGCAAAACGTTGGATTTTTACTGTGCCTTATACGAATGATTTAATTTGGAACCACCTGTTCTGAAATTGTTGGATTTTACAAGCATCGATTTTAATCAATTGTTTGGATCAAGTGATGACACCAATCCAATCATGATGTTGATTTGGATTGTTCCGATAATTATTTTTGTCTTTTATGGACAGAGAATTCAATTATCAATTACATCTGGAGAAATAAAAAAAGGAATCAAAAAACTAGAACTTTACAAAACTGAATCTCGAAACGAATTGATTGATTATGTTAAAAAAAATATGAATCCCATAGATGATCCAACTAAAAAAATTGACCGCTTTTTAGATTATTTTACTATAATGCCTGTTGATATGGATCCAAATGGAATTGTTGCCAAAGTCAGACATATTGTAAGAGCGCGTGAAGATCACTCCAGAGAACATGTCAAATCAATATCTCCTCAAACAAGTGAATTAGAGCTAACCAAAATTCAAACACTACTTGAAATTGCCACTTCTTTGCAAATGATTTACAAAGTAATCAATCATCTTTATTTGACTGCAAAAAAACAGAATAACTATCCATTGATTTTGCCTCTTCAAATGATTTTACCTTTTATAATGGAGGAAGCAGAAGCTATGCACAAAGCCATACCTGCTTTTAAAATGGGTCAGCCTATAGGTGATGGAATTGGACCTATGGTTGTAGGCAAAATGATGCTTGACACTAAAAAAGAATCAATTGCTTTTCAAACTGTTCTTAGTGAAATCCAGTATGATGGACGAAAACTGTTTTTATTAAAAGCTGAAGGCCCAGGTTCTACTGTTGGCAGACCTGGAGATGCAGTAGAATTGATTGTTTCTAAAAACAAGCCTGATGTCATCATTATGGTAGATGCCGCATTAAAGATGGAAGGAGAAAACTCTGCAACTGTTTCACAAGGATTTGGTGCAGCAATAGGTGGAATTGGAACTGAAAGATTTCAGATAGAAGACATTGCAACAAAAAATAACATTCCTATTTTTGCAATTGTGATTAAACAATCTGTAAAAGAAGCAATAACCCTGATGACTAAAGAAATCGCAGACAAAGCTGACACTGTACGCTCACAAATATATGAGATGATCCATGATAACACAAAACCCGGCCAGTCAATTTTGTTAATTGGTGTTGGAAATACCATGGGAGTGCCGCAATAATGTTCTCAAAAGAAAAAATCATTCTTGCATATACCGTAGAAAAATGTAATTCGTGTAATTTGGAGAGAAAAAGAAAATTCAAGGAAGGAGATTTTCTCTTTGCTCAAGCCCCAAAATGTGATTCCTGTAATGGAATTTCTGCCATTGATAGAATCTTTGGCGAATCTATTGAGAAATAGTTGTTACTGTAACTCCGTTCTCATTTGGAATAAACGTGTGTTCTGCTTGAGCTACTCGTTGTTCATTTATTTCAATTAATACTGGATATGCTTGAACTGCTTTTTTATTGACAAGCTGTTCCAACAATTCTCTTGCTTTCTTTTCTTCCCAATCTTTTGTAATCCATCTTAGTGCAAAAGGCAACATGTTGAATTTTTCCCAGATGTAATCAAGTAGTTTATCTGCTTCATCGTTTTTTGTTTTTTTTCTTGAATTTAATGCAAAGATGTTTTTTATTTTTCCGTTTCTTACAAACCCACCTCCTTTCTCTGTAGTGACAAATGGCTCACATGCATAAGCTGTATTTTCTGCTAGGGTAAATCCACCAACTGACCAAATATTTGGAATTGACCTTCCTGCATGTATTGTATATTGCCCTAAAGAATGACCACTAAGATTTGCAATAGGTTTGAACCCGGTTTGTTTAATTGTTTTTTCTATTGTCCGTCCAATATCGCTTGCTTTGACCCCTACTTTTATCATGGACATTGCATTGCTTAATGCTTCTTCTGCAGCTTGAATTAATCCGTCATACTGTGCATCATGACAAACTGTAACTGCAGTATCTGCAATGTAACCGTTAATTTGTGCACCGAGATCAATTTTAACTAAATCTGAATCTGTAATTGTGATTGGATCATTTGGCTCGGCTGTGTAGTGAGCTGCTATCTCATTAATACTCACATTTACTGGAAACGCGCATTTTGCTCCTCGTTTTTTAATTTGATTTTCCACTTCTTCACAAATTTCATAAACTGTTTTTCCAACCCAGTCTTTTTTTCTGACCATCTCTCTTACTTCTGCAGCAATTTTTCCAGCTTTGATATAATCATCTAATTGCAATGCGTCTCTGTTCTTTTGAATGCCTTTAAAATGATTATCTGTCAAGCTTAAATTGGGCGACTTTTAGGATTCACTGGGATCGTGGTCTAGCTTGGTATGATTCTGCGTTTGGGACGCAGAGGTCGTGTGTTCAAATCACGCCGATCCCACCACTAAATCATTATCTTATTATCAAATAACATCATAATTTTACTGCCGAGCAATGAGGAAGAGTTAGAGTAATGACTTTGATATGAAGTAAAACTAATGGCTCTGAGCTCCGGCATGTTTTTATGAATTCTTGATAATTTTAATTCTGTTGAATTTTGAAAAACGAGACATAATTTTGATTGTGGGTCTTTTGCTTTTTATGATTGGATTAATTCCCTTCATGGCGCCGTTATATGCGGCTTTAATTGTAATTGCTCTTTACTTTGGGATAAAATTCTACGTTGGAAATAGAAGAAAGTCTATTGAAAAAGAGATAGGGGAAGGCATCTGTGCCGACTGTGGTTCTAAAATATCTAATCAAAAGTGCCCCAACTGTGACTCTATTAACGAATAACTTCTACGGATGCCTTAAAACGATAAAAAGCGAATTTTTTATGATGATTTTGAGATATATGACTTTAACAACTAGCTCAACTTTTCCTCAATTCCATTCTAAAATGAGGCTTTCAGGCATTCAATATAGGAAAAACACATGAAGAATATCTTTATTTTATTTTCTATTTTGTTACTTGGCGGACTAGCTATTTCTGCAAATGCCCAATCTGCTGATCATGTAGTAATTAATGAAATTGATATTAATCCACCAGGAGATGATGCCAAATCTGTAACAGAATGGATTGAACTCTATAATCCAACTAGTTCCAAAATCGATATAGGTGGTTGGCAAATTGCATCCACTACAATATTGAAAAAAACAATGATTATTCCTTCTGGCACTTTTATTGAATCTGGAAAATTTTTGACATATTCCTATCAAAGTTTGTGGTTTACTGATACTAACGAATTAGTTGAACTAAAAGATAAGAATGGCGTAGTTGTTGATAAGACTCCTTTGTTGTCTGATATGAAAAATGATTTCTCGTCTTGGCAAAGAACATCTGATGGGTATGACTTGGATAACCCAAATGATTGGAAATTTTCAACTTCTACTGCAGGGTCTTCAAATGGGAAGTTAGTTACAACACAAGAAAAAGAAGGTCTCTCAGTATCTGTCTTATCTGATAAATCTTCATATTTGTTTGGTCAAACAGCTACAATTCAAGGAAAAGTCTCAAAGCAAGTATTCATCGAAAAACCATATTATCATGCTGATGAAATACTGGTAAAAATATCTGGTCCTAATTATGATAAAACCATTTCACTTTACCCTGATCTTAATTTGAATTATAAGACAACACTGAATCTTCAACAAGTTCTTGGAATTAACAAAGGCGTTTACTCTGTTTTAGTTAGTTACGGGGGAGGAACCTCTCAAACCAATTTCTCTGTAGGTGATGAGATCATTGCAGAAAATATCAAAGAAGATGGTACTCTTAGTATTGCTACTGATAAACTACAGTATCTTCCAGGTGACACTTTGTCAATTACCGGTTTTACTACCAAAGTAATCCCATTTGAAGGCTTGAAATTTAACATAAAGAATCCAAGTGGAAAGATAATTTCTACTGGCAGCTTGTATCCTACAAATGGAAAATTTTCTACAAATGTGTATCTTAATACCGTTAATCCTGTTTATGGAAAATATCAGATAACAGGTGTGTATTTTGACAAATCTGCTATTGCCTCCTTTGAAGTGATCAAAGACATCAAGGAAGCAAAACCAATATCTCTGTGGACTGATAAAGAGGCATACAATTTAGGCGAAACTGTTGAAATTACTGGCAGATTAAATAATGTCTGGGTAGGTTTTATGGACTTGGAAATTGTCCAGACAAAGAATGCTGCACTTGCTACAAATGCACTCGGTGGTGGCAACTCTGGTTTTAAAATTTTAGATATTGTAAAAGTATCAGGTGATGGTTCTTTTACATACTCTTTCAAAATTCCAGACAGTGATATCCGATTAGGTGATTACAAAATTTCTGTTTCAAAAGATGTTGGCTCTGCATCTAAAATAATTCATGCCGTAACTAATGCCAGTGCATATGTTGTAAGTACTGACCCACTTTCCATTTCAACAGATAAGGTAACTTATGATTTGGGTGACATTATGACAATCAGTGGTTTTATCACAAACCCTGCTAGCAGTTCAAGTTTTCAAGCTTCATCTGTAAATATTTCTATATCTCATGAAGATGGAAGTCCCTTAGAAATTATTGGCCTGGATAAAGTGGGTGGTGCTAAAACTAGAGAGCATAATGGAATAATTGTTGCATACGAATTTACTGCAATCCCAGAATCTTCTGGAAGATTTTCAGTTCAAACAAATATCTCTCAACTTGCATTTACTGAAGGAACCTATGTGATAAAAGCTGAATATCGTGGACTAACAAAAACTGTTACTGTCGGAATTACCGATCCATTGAAATTAAATGATGGTGCGTTACTTACTTTGAATAAACAAGTTTATGGTTTAGGCGAAACCGTTCTTTTGAATGGATTGATTCCTCCAACTGGTGATAACTCTGTTAAAGTCTCTCTTACAAAACCTGATGGAAGTATAATTAATTCTGGTGCTACTGTTGATAATCAAAGATTTTCCTGGTCTTGGATTGCACCAATTACTGAAAAGCCTTTGGCTATAAAATCCGATGACCGTTCCACCTCTAAAACAAACTATGGTATTTACAAAATTCATGTATCCACAGCTTCTCACGGTAAAGATGTTTTCTTCAAAGTATCGGCTGATCCTGAAAATGACTTCTTATCTTTAGTTCCACTGTATGTCTCAACTGAAAAATCGCTCTACAAGGCTGGAGAAAAATTAAAAGTTATTGGTAATGTCATTCAACGAGAACAAGGTTCTGAAGGGTTAGTAGTTCCAGATAGAATCACAATACGTATACTGGACGGCAAAACTCCATTTAAGCAAATACATGAGGCATCTGTCTATCCTGATCAAGGTGGAAACTTCCAGAGCTTATTTGAATTACCTGTGACTATTTTCAGCGAAGGTGAATACAAAGTAAAAGCATCGTATTCAAACAAACAATCTGAGTCAATATTCACAGTTGCAAATGATTATTCTTTTGGTTCTGATGAAAAACTATCTCTTTTACTTGTTACTGACAAATCTGATTATTATCCAGGCGACTTGGTAACAGTATCTGGTAAACCAAACAAGCTGATTTATCTTGAAAAATTTGATGTTAGTGTAATTCAGAAAAAAGATGGTGAACTGACATG
>SXGS01333638.1_pt1 | contig 27422 bp, 26 predicted proteins | sample 3174681 | NCBI WGS metagenome assembly SXGS01 (sample SAMN11356861, study PRJNA531348) | freshwater metagenome | isolation source: freshwater sample F1-80 | place: China: Fuxian Lake, Yuxi | collected 2017-12-25 | reverse complement strand
CGGATTGGGCCCAAACCGTGGGAATGGTGTTCTCGATCATGCTGATCGCACCTTCTTGGGGCGGAATGCTCAACGGCCTGCTCACACTTCGGGGAGCCTGGGATCGGCTGCGAACGGATCCGATCATCAAGTTCTTTGTGGTCGGGATCTCGTTCTACGGGATGAGCACCTTCGAAGGTCCAATGATGTCCATCCGCTCCGTGAACGCCCTCGCCCACTACACGAACTGGGTGGTCGGCCACGTGCATTCGGGCGCACTGGGTTGGGTTGGAATGGCGAGCTTTGCGGTCCTGTATTGGCTGACCCCACGCCTCTACAACCGTCCGCTGTACAGCGTCCCAATGGCTACCGCGCATTTCTGGCTCGCCACCATCGGAATTGTCCTGTACACCGTGGCGATGTGGATCGCCGGGCTCATGGAAGGCCTCAAAGCGCGCGCCATCGATGATGTTGGACAGCTGGCGTACACCTGGATCGCCATTGTCGTCGAAATGAACCCTTTCAACTGGATGCGGTTTGTCGGAGGGTCCATGTACCTGATCGGCGCCCTGCTTCTCGGTTTCAACCTCCTACGCACCGCTTTCGGGCCTGCGCCCGCTCCTGCGGCCGCTCCCGCAGCGAACTGAGGACTCCCATGGCTGACCATTGGCATCGAAGGATACTTGAACCTCGAGCGACCCTGTTCGCCGTCCTGACCACCGTGTGCATCAGCGTTGGCGGGCTCGTGGAAATTGTCCCCATGTTCGGGGCAAAAACCGGCCCTGAGGCCATGGAGGGGATCCATCCCTACTCGCCTCTCGAGGTGGCCGGCCGGGACATCTACATCCGAGAAGGATGCTACACCTGTCACTCCCAGATGGTTCGTCCGATGCGTTCCGAAACCTTGCGCTACGGCCCCTGGTCCCGCGCCGGGGAGTACGCCTGGGACCGTCCCTTCCTTCTGGGCTCACGGCGAATCGGCCCAGACCTTCACCGCGTCGGCGGAAAATGGCCAGACGCTTGGCACTATGACCACATGAAGGATCCCGCAGGTATGACCGAGGGCACCATCATGCCCAACTATCCTTGGCTTCTCGAAGACAGCTACGACCCCGCAGACGTGCAAGCATCGCTCACGGCGCTACAAACCGTCGGCACCCCTTACACCGACGAGGACATCGCCAGCGCTCCGGCGAAAATGAAGGAGCAAGGCGACGCCATCGTGGGCCGCCTCGCCACTGCGGGGATCCAGACCACGTCGGACAAAGAAATCATCGCACTCATCGCCTATCTACAGCGCCTCGGCGTCGACGGCAGAGCGCAAATCAAAGCACAGGAGGAGCCATGAGCCAGTTGATGAATGGCGCGCAAACGTGGGATTTGAGCATCCTTGGGGCACTGCTGACCACCACTTTCATGGTGTTCTTCCTGGGGTGGACCTATTGGGCATACGCTCCTTCCCAACGAGAAAAACACGAAGCCTCTGGAAGAATGCCGTTGGATGGGGGTGAGGCGTGAGCGACAAAGGCCGCGACGAAGTGATGGGCCATGCCGAGGACAACGACGGCATCGAGGAGTACGACAACCCACTCCCCGATTGGTGGCTTGGAATGTTTATCTTCTGCATTCTGTGGGGGATCGGCTACGGCATTGAATACCATTTCATTACGCACCGCTCGCAAGTTGCAGCATACAACGAAGAAATGGCGCAAGCGGCAGTCCAATGGCCGACCCCAGAGGTCACCGTCGGACAAGTGGCCGATCTCTCCCCAGAAACGCTCACCTTGGGGGCCGATGTCTACAAGACGAACTGTGTCAGTTGCCACAAGGCCGATCTCTCGGGCGGTATCGGGCCCAATCTCAAGGATGACACCTGGATTCACGGTGGAACCCTCGAAGACATCACGCGCACGATCACCGAGGGCGTCCCCGACAAGGGCATGCTGACCTGGGGTCCGATCCTCGGTCCCGAGAAGATTTCGCAGGTGGCAGCATACGTTTACAGCGAGGGACCCAAGCTCACCGGACCTGCGAAAGGCGCGGCTGAGGCGACGCCCCCTGCAACGCCCGCGCCCCCTCCTTAGAGGCGAGTGAAATCACGCACCGCTCCGCGTGATTTCACACACCAACACAAAAGATCACCGTATCAAGTAGGTTTTTTTCTGGCACGATCCCTGCTTAGCAGAACGCGGAGGCGAACGTGCTCGGTTTTTCCGGCTCACGAAAATGGGTATACGCGCAGAAAGTGACCGGCCGCTTCCAGCGGTTGCATCGCTGGTCCGGACGGTTGCTGCTCGCATGGTTGGTCGTCGTGCCCTGGCTCTCGTACCACGGGCAGCCCCTCATCCAAATCGACGTCCCCGCTCGGCGCGTGTTCGCGCTCGGCGCTGTATTCACCGCGTCCGACGGCTTCTTGATGGCCCTGCTGGGGTTCTTTGCCGCGTTCACCCTCTTTTTCTTCACGTCCTTGTTCGGCCGGTTGTGGTGCGGGTACCTCTGCCCGCAGACCGTCTTTCTCGAGGAATTGATCCGTCCCATTGAAGCTTTCTTCGAAGGCGACCGCGGACAGCGGATGCAAGTCGACCGGGAGCCGTTCAAGGCGCACATTGCGCAGAAGTTCGGAAAGTGGGCCGCGTTCGCGGTTGTCGCGTTCGCAGCCGCCATGTCGTTCGTCAGCTGGTTCGCCGGTGCCCGAGACCTATGGTCGTTTCAGGCCGGCAGCGGATACTATAGCATCGTCGGCTTCTTTACTCTGATCGGGTTTATCGACTTCGCTTGGTTCCGTGAGCAGCTCTGCATTTATGCCTGTCCATACGCACGCTTTCAAGGTGAGCTCACGGACGACGTGAGCTTGGTCGTTGACTACAATCTGAAACGCGGCGAGCCCCGTGGGGATAAAAAAGCCGCCAAGGAGCACGGCAGTTGCATCGACTGCAAGAAGTGCGTTGCCGCATGCCCGCAAGGAATCGACATTCGCCAGGGATTTCAATTGGAGTGCATCGCATGCGGCAGATGCATTGACGCCTGCGAAGGGGTCATGGGTAAGCTGGGCCACCCGGCCCTCGTGCAGCATGCAACCATTGCCGAGGTAGAGGGCCGAAAATCAAGAATTATTCGGCCTCGAACCATCCTGTACGCCTCGCTGCTTACCGGCCTCGCAGCGACCATCCTGGGCATCATCGTGACACACAGCCCAATCGAAGCCCACGTCTCAAGGTCGCCTGGAAATCTGTACACGGTGGACGCCGACGGAAGCGTCCGAAATACCTACCTTCTTCAACTGGTCAATCGCGACTCCGACGCGACTCCGGACGTGTTCACCGTGACCCTGGAAGGATTGGACGGCGAGCTCATCGTCCCCGAAATCGTCCTCGGTCCGAACGAAAGTCGGACGGTGCCCGTCGTCGTCCGTACGACCCAAAACGCGGACCGCCAGCACGCCTTGCAGTTCAGAATTCAATCCAACCAACGAGAAGTGGTTCGCGAAGCCACTTTCCGAACCCCCGGCGCAGGGAGCTGAACATGGCCTGGAAAATCGGCATTGCGGCTGGGTTTGCGGTGTTGTTCTCCATGAACGCCATCTACATATACTTCGCGATCAGCGGCGCTGAACCGGTGGATCCGACATATAACACGGAGCACCGATGAGCCTCGCTGTGGCGATCCGCCCCTGCGAACACTGCGGCACGTCGATGGAAGGCGGAGATCGGTTCTGCTGCACCGGGTGCGAGACAGCGGCGGAGATCATCCGCGGCGCCGGGTTGGAGGAGTACTACCGCAAACGTAGCGAGCTTCCCCCTCGCCCTTCGTCTTCCGCCACGCGATTCGAGAATCTACCCACCACCGATTGCGGCGACGGCACGAACGAGCTCCAGTTTTATATCGATGGAATGCGGTGTTCCTCGTGCGTGTGGGTCACCGAAAAGGTGTTGGAGCGCAGCCCCGGAGTCCGTTCCGTGCGGGTGTCGTACGGCACCGGACGCGCAAACATTCTCTTTGATCCTGAGCAAATCCGACCCGAGTCCATCGCCCAGCGGGTGGCCCAACTGGGGTACACCCCGCGTCCGCTTCATCTCCCTCCCCGCGACGATGCAGACCGCGATCTCCTGATTCGGCTCGGTGTCGCTGCATTTTGCGCATCCAACATCATGCTTCTGTCGGCGAGCGCGTACGCCGGCTGGAGCTCGGGGATGGAGGAGCGTTACGCGACCCTGTTCCGGTGGGCAGCCCTAGCGCTCGCTACGCCTTCCGCCCTGTACTGCGCTCAACCTTTCTTTTCGGGAGCATGGATCGGTCTTCGCCATCGCACGCTCTCCATGGACCTGCCGGTCAGCCTCGGAATCGCCGTTCTGTACCTGGAGGGCATCACCGCCACGCTGCAGGGCCGGGAGGGCTACCTGGACTCGATGGCCATGTTGGTGGCCCTCCTCCTCGGCGGACGAGTTTTGGAGGCTCGGGGGCACCGCAGCGCGCGCGCGGCGGCCGAAAATCTGGCAGGGCACCTCCCCCAACAGGCGCGACGGCTGACCCCCACCGGACTGGAATTGGTGGAAAGATCTTCATTGAACGTCGGAGATCGGCTGGTCCTTGCCGCAGGGGAGGAGATCGCCGCCGACGGCACGGTCGAAACCGGAAATGGAAGAATCGAAGCGGCGCTGATCACGGGAGAATCGGAGCCGGTTCCGGTCGCCCCCGGCTCGCTCGTTATCTGTGGTTCTACCGTCGCTTCGGGGGATTTGGTCATTCGGGTGACCGCGATCGGTGCAGATTCCACACTAGAGAAAATTGCCGACGAACTTCGACAAGCCGTCGATCGGCCCCCCCTGCGAGGGATACCGGATCGAATCGCGCCTTGGTTCACCCTCGCCACACTGGGCGTCGCATCCGCCACTTTTGGCATTCGTTGGGCCTTGTTTGGGATGGACAACGCGATCGCACCCACGGTAGCCGTGCTGGTCGTCGCCTGCCCGTGCGCCCTCGCCCTCGCCCAACCTTTGGCGATCGCAGCGGCACTTGGGGCAGCAGCGCGACGGGGGCTGCTGCTGCGGTCCGGTGACGCTTTGCTGCGACTTGCCGAGGTTGACACCGTCGTATTGGACAAAACCGGGACGGTCACCCAAGGTGCGCCGACCGTCATCGATCCGGATCCAGCCGTCCTGCGACTGGCGGCCGGCCTGGAGCGTTATTCCATCCATCCCATCGCCAAAGCGATCGTCCAAGCGGCCATTGAACGTGGCATTCCGCTACCGGAGGCGACGTCGGTAACGGAAACCCCTGGAAAAGGAATCCGAGGAACCGTGGATCAGGCCCACGTGTCCCTTGGCGGCTCCGCCACCGGCGATGTCCGCGTCGCCATTCAACGTGATGGACCTATCGAATTTCACACGATCCACCTACGCGATGCCATTCGGCCGGACAGCGCACGCTGGGTCGCGGCCCTGCAAACGTTAGGGCTGAAAGTAACCCTCCTAAGCGGAGATCATCCCAAAGTCGCATCGGCGATCGCCAAGGCTGCGGGGATCGACGGCGCGGAAGGCGGCGCCGATCCTCTCCAAAAACAAGCTCGGATCGAAAGACTTCGTTCCTCGGGCCGTCGAGTGGTCTTCGCCGGGGACGGCCTCAACGATGGGCTCGCGCTCACCGCGGCGGACGTGGGAATTGCAATGGGAACCGGAGTTACCGCGGCAGTGCAGGCGGCCGACGGTGTCATCCTTGAACCGTCCCTTCGGCCTCTGGAAGCAGGAATTCGCGCTGGACGCGCGGCACAAGCGGCGATCCGAGGCAATTTATATCGCTCTTTGGCGTACAATGCCGCTGCGGTGCTCGCGGCCGCCGCCGGTGGGGTAAACCCCCTGGTCGCCGCGGTGCTCATGCCGATCTCCAGCTTATTGGTGATTCACGGGGCGCTCGGAATCGAACGCAGCCTTGCTCGGGAGGAACGGCAATGGAAGCCCTCATCTTTCTGATTCCGCTGGCGATCGGCCTCGGCGGTCTGTTCGCATTTCTGTTCCTCCGGGCGGTTCAACGCGGACAATTTGACGATCTCGATGATCCCCCCCAACGTATGCTTGAGGATGAACCATGAAACTGCTCGTTGGACTCGACCTTCGCGACGCGCCGGAGGCCCTCGTTCCCCTGGCCCTGTCATGGGCCGAACCCCTCGAAATGACCGTTTCGTTGGGATACGCGCGCCCTGTGCCCACCGCTATTCCTTCGCCCGACGCGCACCCCGACGATGTGCTTGCCCAAAAAAGACAATGGGATGCGGATCGCGCGGCATTGGAGGCCGTTGAACAATCCATACCCGCCAAACTGCGCGGCGCCATTCACCTCGCGGACGGTGATCCCGCGCAGAACCTCGCAGAGTGGGCGACGGACCACGATGTGGTCGCGGTGGGTACCCACGGCCGTCGAGGTTTTGCACACTGGTGGTTGGGTTCGGTTGCAGAAAAGGTAGTCCGGACTGCAACTACTCCCGTTCTAGTCCTCAAGAACCCCCTTCCGCAACGACCGCGCGTGATCGTGGCCCTCGACGTCCGAATCGGCGCAAGTGCATTTTTGGACACCGTTCTGCCATGGCTGACCCGCATTGACGCGGTTGCCGACCTCCTGTACGTCGAAGAAGGTTTCATCGCCGTGGATCCAACGGGAGCGCCGATCCTGGACAGCGCCCTCCAAGAGAGCTGGGCGCAGGTCACCGCCGAACGCGCCTCGCGTGTCAAACAACTCCTGGAGCGAATCCCCGCGCAGAATCGTGGCTCCGCCCACGTCATGAGCGGCCGAGCCTCGGATGTCATCGCCGAACGCGCCTCCGATGCCGATCTGGTGATCCTCGGAACGCATGGCCGCACCGGCATTCCTCGGTTTGTGCTGGGTTCCGTCGCCGAGCGAACCCTCCGCCGTTCCCCCGTGAGCACCCTGGTGCTGCGAGTCACCGAATAGCCGCTTCCTACAGGTTTTCGAGGCGCATCGTCGAGCGCGAGTGCAGTTCGTCGGGGATCGGAACAATACCAAACAGGGGTTCATAGGGCAGTTCGATGGTTATGACGATGGTGTCACCATCGGAAATGGTCCCCGCGGGGACACCCTTGTGCGGCTGGCGATCGGGAACGATGACACGGTCAACGGGCCACTTGGGTCTCTAGCCAGCCGCGCTCACTTTTGTCTCGTTCTATGCCAGACAACCTCGGATCGTCGGGACTCATGGCCCAGGAGTAGCGGAGAAAGTAGGGATTCATCGCACGATCCTTCTGCATGCCAGCAAAGAGCGCCTCGCTCACCCGCAAACGAGCGGTGCCTCCCGTCAACAACGGCCAGTCCATCTCAAACGCCTGGTCCGATGCCGGATACGCAATGGTGCCCGACCATCCCGCAGACACCGTCTCCTTCCCATTGCGCCGGGTCAGCAGACCCGTCAACTGGCTATCCGGTACTTCCAACGCCAACGCTACTCGAAGGCTGTCCTGCCGCAGCGGTGAAAGATAGCCGGAACCGCCGGCGCCTCCCGTGCTCCAATGTACCCCTCCCACCTCTAAAGTTCTTACCTCGCCCTCCGCCAGCGGGCCGCGCTTCCGCGCGCGCTGGAGCGCCCGCGCAAACTGCTTACGAACCTTCGCCGATCGCATCGGAAAATCGCTCGTTTTCTCGACCACTTTCAAGTCACCGTCCACCGGTGACGTCCACGAGAGAAGTACCGTTTCGTTCGCCACCTCTGGAAGGCCCGCGATCGTCCCGCCCAACGCCAACAGATGGTTGAAGCCGTGCACGCCCAGGCGTTCGCGCATAGAAAAAAGCGGTTTCCCCTCCATCGCGAGTTGTTGTCCTACGGCCACATCCGCTGAGGCGCAGTCCGAGGACGGCGGCTCACCAAAGTAGCCAAGCGCGCGGCAGTGCAGCGAATTGGTGGTTTTCGCGTATTCGCTGACTCCCACCACCGGAACCGCCAACAAACCCGCCAGCCAGATCACTCCCCCCAAAGCCCATCGCCAAGCCGATCGTCGCCACTTGGGAACAAGCGTTAAAGCAGCCAATCCGGCGATTGAGCCACTCAGAGGCATAGCGTACACCCAAAGCCACAGAGTGAACGGCAACCATAGGCAAAGCGGCAACCAACAGAGTCCCCCGAACATTCGAGCCACGAGCACCTCTCTGAGAGAGGTACACCGGTCGCGTCCAGAAAAGGCGCGCATCGATCCTGGACGGTCGTCGCGAGGGGGCGATTGGCGCCAAGTTCCATCTGGGCGGCCTTACCAGCGCCGATCGCTCGCATTCAGCTGGGCATTTCCGAAGGCCATGGCGATCGACAACCCGCCATTCGTGGAGAGTCGCGCCCACGCGCTCGACGCCTTCAGGTCATCGAGCGTTCCTCCAACAACTTCAGCGGGCTGGGTGATGTCCGCATTGGTGAAACCCATCGACGCATAAGGCGAAATCGAAATCGCCTGGGTAACGCGAAACTCCAAATTCACGCTGGCAAAAACCTCGGAGAACGTCGGCTCAGCGACGCTGGCGGAGGCATAAACCGAAGTATCCAGGTCAACCGCTTTGAAATGCCAATCCACCCCCACCGACAAAGTGTGTGCGCCATACCAAAACCTCTCCTTTTCCGCCAGGTTTGGCAGTTCGAGGTCGAGATAACGGGGTCCCACTTTGTAGCTGACGAAGACATTCCCGTCAGCATCGGCCACATCAAAGTGGTAGGCCGCGTATTCCATGCCTACATCCACAGCGATTCCCAGATCAGTGTTCTCAATGCCTTGGGCAGTCCAGACGTTCGGCATCACCGCCAAAGCCCAATGAGGATGCACCGAACGAACGCCTGACAACCACACGTTGACGCCCTGGCTTTGGTAGGTGTCGTCGATATCCCCGTACGTCACACGTTCATATTCGAAGTTGCCCGAAGCTTGGCCACGAAAACGCCACTTCGGATGGGACCAGTTGAAATACAGTCGCCCACTGCCGCTCACATCCACATTGGCGGAGCTGACATTAAAGTACGTCGAAAGGGAAGGAGAGAAGTACCAACGCTGTATCTTCGTGGGATCCTTGTTCGCGTCATCGGTCGAGGTGCCGGGCATTTTCATCACAAACTGAAACTCACCCTCCGGGGTGGCCTCCACCGAAACGACCGATAACAGAGGTGCAAGAGACACGGTGACGCGATCGAGCAGGCGCTGGGCAGTGTTCGCCTCGGGAAGCTCCGACGAAATCCGCTCCCGCTGAATCACGACCGGCGCAGGCGCATCGGGTGGTTGAAAGACTCGAATCTCGTACCTCAGCAGGCGCTCGACCCCCTGAAACTCCTCCTGGGCGCGCACCTCCACGCGAGCCACCGCCGGCACATCGCCGCTCGGCTGACTCAGAGCGCCAGAGTACAGGCGTTGGCCCATTTCGGAGCAATCCAGCACCGATTCCGGAAGGTAACAGTCCCATTGGACCGGCAGGCTCCCCGCCACGGCAAGGCTTGGAACGCTCATGGCCAACAGCGAAAAACCAAGTTTTTTCGGTATCATCGTTACCCCAACCGAAACACGCGCGAGCGAGATCCAGGTTCCCACGGGCTGGGGACCTGCGCCATCGCATCGTCAACCTCTTGACCATCTACCTTCGATTGTCACTCAGGCAGTGATCTCGCTTCGCTGTAGCAAGGGCGCTCCACTTCATCTCATCGCAGAACGCCCCCACAACACTCTACAACAATGGCCCGCTGCCTTCGGAGCTCAATGAGCGCCCTTCTTGGGTCGAAGCACCTTTCCGTGCTCCACGTGGTCGTTCCAACTCGCCGTCGGAAAACCATTGGCCACCGGCTCCATGGTGATGCAACCTTGCACCGGACAGACGATCTGGCACAGATTGCAGCCCACACATTCGCTTTCGTCGACCACGGGGACCCGGATCGCCGCGTCGGCGTTCGGATGAATGCACTGGTGGGCCCCGTCGTCGCACGCCACCATGCAAAGTTGGCATCCGATGCAGGAAACCGGGTTGATCTTGGCGACGGTTTCATAGTTCAAGTCGAGATCGCCCCACTCCGAATAGTGGGGAATCGACTTTCCTACGAAATCGTCCAACTTAGTAAAGCCCTTGTCCATCATCCAGCCTTCGAGCCCCTGGATCATGTCCTCGACGATGCGGTATCCCTTCAGCATGACTTCCGTGCACACTTGAACTGACGAGGATCCAAGTAGCATAAACTCGACCGCATCCCGCCAATTGGCGATTCCACCAATCCCGCTGATCGGAAGCCGGAAGTCCGGCTCGCGAGCGAGGCTGGCGCACATGTGCAAGGCGATCGGACGAACGGCAACCCCGCAGTATCCCCCATTGGTGCTCAGGTTTCCAACGATCGGCTGGGGAACAAAAGTGTCGATGTCGACGCCGATGATGCTCTTGATCGTGTTGATCAGGCTCACCCCGTCGGCTCCACCGCGCTTGGCGGCCAGCCCATGCGGGCGAATGTCGCCCACATTCGGGGTCAACTTCACCAATACGGGGACCTTCGCGAACTCTTTCGCCCAACCGGTGATCCGCTCGTTGATCTTGGGTTCTTGGCCGACGGCGGATCCCATCCCTCGCTCGCACATGCCATGCGGGCAGCCGAAATTCAGTTCAAGGCCGTCCGCACCCGCATCTTCCGAGCGTTGGATGATTTCCTTCCATTCTTCGCGGGTTTCCACCATCAGCGACACGATCACTGCATGGTTGGGATACCGCTTTTTGACCTCATAGATCTCTCGAAAGTTCGTTTCCAACGGGCGATCGGTGATCAACTCGATGTTGTTGAACCCCACCCCGTTGCGGCCGTTCCATCCCACTGCCCCAAACCGGCTGGAGACGTTTTGAATGGGTTGTCCGAGGGTTTTCCAGACGGCACCACCCCAACCGGCATCGAATGCCCGCATGATTTGACCGCCGGAATTCGCCGGAGGTGCGGACGCCAACCAGAAGGGGTTTGGCGAGATGATCCCGCCGGTATTGCTAGTCAGGTCAGGTTTTTTAAAACCGGGTTTGGTTGGAGACAGCATCAGAGCCTTCCTTCGCGAAACAGAGCATCCATAGCGATCGCCGCATCCCGGCCTTCCGCCACCGCATTCACCACTTCTTGGCCACCGCTGACGCAGTCGCCGCCTGCAAACACCTTCGGATGGGTGGTTTGGCCGCCCGGACCCACCACCACCTTGCCTGTGTCGAGGGCGATGCCGAGTCCTGCGCAAAGATCGCCGATTTTTGCTTGTCCGATCGCGATCAAGGCGAGATCCGACGGAATGGTGAACTCCGATCCGGCGATCGGGCGCTTGGCCTCATCCAAGCGAACACAACGGGTCGCACACAACCCGGAGGTTCCTTCGAACGCCACGGGAAGCGTCTGCCAGAGTGCCGCTACCCCCTCATTTTTGGCTTCCGTCCACTCGTGAGCGTAACCGGACATTGCGGCTTCCGTGCCGCGATACACCAGAGAGACATTCTGAACGCCCAATCCGCACAATTCGCGGACCGCGTCCATCGCGGTATTTCCGCCCCCGATCACCAGGGCGTGTCGGATGCTGGAGACGTCTACCAAACCCAGCTTCATCCGCTCGATCCACTCGACCGCTCCCTCCACGCCGGCAAGATCGCCGCCGGGAAGCGCCATCGCGCTGTCTGGCCCCAGCCCAAAACCCATGAACAAAGCGTCATGTTTGGCGAGGAGGGCGTCCCAACTGAGGTCGACAGGAACGGAAACTCCCGTTTTCACCTCGATTCCACCGATCTTCATCAGCCATTCGATCTCATCGACCGCCGCATCCGCACGCAGTTTGTACGGTGCAATGCCGTAGGTGTTCAGACCACCCAGAATTTGACGAGACTCGTAGATCGTCACCCGGTGGCCAAACCGACGCAGACGGTGCGCGGCCGCCAAAGAGGCCGGTCCACCGCCGATCAACCCCACCGACTTCCCTGTATCCGGGCCCGCTTCAAAAAACTCCCAGCCTTCGGCGATGGCGGTGTCGGTCGCATAGCGCTGGAGTTTCCCAATTTCAATCGGAGGAACTCCCATCTCGTTGTACACGCAATCGCCGACGCACAGCACTTCCACCGGGCAGATCCGGGCGCAGCTCGATCCCAGAACGTTTGATTCGAAGATGGTTTTAGCCGATCCGGCGACATTTCCGGTGCCGATCTTTCGGATGAATTCGGGAATGTTGATCGAGGTCGGGCACGCTTTGATGCAGGGCGCATCGGCACAATACAAGCAACGGTTCGCCTCGACGATCGCTTGTTTGGCAGTCAGCGCGGGCTTGAAGTCCTTGAAGACCGTTTCAGAACGGTTTTCCGGTAAAACGCTCATTCGACCACCTCGTCCACCACACCCAACGCGCCGTCGATAATTCCAAACCCTTCGCGAAGCTGGGCTTCGGTGATACAAAGCGGAGGATTGGTCATGAACGCATTCCAGCGGTTGATCGTAAACAATCCTTTTTCGACAAGTGCTTTACTAAATTTGCCCATGACCGGATGACTCGTATTGTAGGGAACCAAAGGTTCGTTGCTGCCTTTTTTCTTGCGAAGCTCGACAGTTCCAAACAGGCCGATGTTGCGGTGCGTCAACACACTCGGGTGGTTCTTGGCGAGCTTTTCCATCTCCGCGGTCATCACCGGCTGCAAGCGAGCCGCATTGCCGACCATGTCCTCATCGATCAGCGTTTGCAGAACCGCATCCGCCACTTCCAGACAGAAGGGGTGAGCATTGTAGGTGAGTCCGCCCCAGAACACATTCTTGTGAAAGTGATCCGCAATGGGGTCAGAAACGCCCATGGCACCCAGCGGAACGTAGGAAGAAGTCAGACCTTTCGCGAGAGTGACGATGTCGGGGACGATTCCACCGTACTCAAACGCAAACATTTTGCCGGTGCGACCAAGACCACACATCACTTCGTCGCAGACGAGGAGGATGCCGTACTTGGTGAGGAGCTCACGCAAACCCTTCAAATAGCCGGCGGGAGGGGGAAGAATGCCGTTGGTACCGGTGACCGTCTCGATGAACATCGCCGCGATCGTGTGCGGCCCCTCGTACTGGATCACTTCCTCCAGATACGTGAGGTTGTTCGCGACGATTTCCGATTCCGTCTTCCCAAAGGAATAGTTGTACGGGTGGGGATCCATGACCCGAATCACCCCAGGCATCCCCGGTTCATTGGCCCAACGCCGAGGATCGCCGGTGAGCTGCAGGGTGGCATTGGTGCCGCCATGGTAGCTGCGATAACGCGCCAAAATCTTGCTTCGACCGGTGTACAGTCGCGCTGCACGGATGGCGTTTTCGTTCGCTTCGGCGCCGCCGAGGGTATAGAAGAACGAATTGATGTTCCCCGGCGTTAAATCCGCCAAACGTTTCGAAAGTCGTGCGCGCGCTTCGGTCGCGGTACCCGGATGCGAGAAGATGAGTCCGTCGCAGGCTTTTTTCATCGCCGCGATCACCCGAGGGTGAGAGTGCCCAATGTTCACCGACATCAATTGGCTGTTGAAGTCCAGCAGCCGGTGCCCATCGGCGGTGTACATGTACACGCCCTCCGCGCGGGCGATCGGAAGTGGATTTACCGCGTCGGTGGCTGACCATGAGAAGAGACTGTGCTTGGAGCACAGCTCAACGATTTCTTGTCCGTTCATAGGTTCCCTCGTCAAAAGTCAAATTGTATCGAGATAAAGGCAACAAACACCCAACGCGCTCCCTCCGAACGCTCCGGAGGCTCGTCCCGACTCGCCCCTCGTCGTGAAGCCTTCGACGAAGCGTGTTTTCGCCGACGCCTCGAAGGGCTCGCTGGGCCAACCTCCTGCGCTTGTCGTCGGGCGCGCTTCCGATTTCATACCAAGATCTCCAAAATTCTGGTTTTGAACCAACTAAACCCCACTAAGAATGGTCGCGAGGCCTAGGAGCAAGGCCCATGGCCAAACAACCATTCTTACGACATCCAGGTGGCGTCTTTTTGTAGCTGCCACTTCGTCGTGATCTTGCGCTGCCGGGTCCAAAACCGGAACCCATCCCAACCCGTCAAATTTCCGGCTCCAAAGCAGGAATCATTCCAGCCACCGAACCCAAACGGCTCCCGAGGCACGGGAACGCCGACGTTTACGCCGCACATTCCTGCTTCCGCATTTCCCATGATCCGAGCGGCCACATCGCCGGAAGTCGTATAAACGCTCGACGCATTGCCGTAGGGATTGCCATTCTCGATTTTCAACGCTTCATCCACATTCTTCACGCGGATGATCGACAGAACAGGTCCGAAGATCTCTTCACGGCCCGCCGGCATGTCGGCGCTCACCTGATCGATCACGGTCGCGCCAAACCAAAACCCGCCTTCGGTGGCGTTTTTACCGCGGCCATCAACGCGAACATTGGCTCCCCGCTTTTCGGCGTCATTCACGTAGGAGGCCATTCGATCCACGGCGGCCGCAGTCGTGACCGGCGGCAACTCCACACCGAGCTTCAAAGCGGCACTTTTTTCGACAACTTTGTTTACTATGTGGTCGACATCGCCGACGGCCAACAACACCGAAGCGGCCATACAGCGCTGTCCCGCACAACCGGTGAACGAAGCCACAATGTTGTCGACGGTGAGATCGACATCGGCGTCGGGGACGACAACCAGGTGGTTTTTGGCGCCGCCCAGGCACAAAGCCCGCTTGCCGCTCGAACAAGCCCGTCCATAGACCAGTTTGGCAACTTTGGTCGAGCCGACAAAGCCGACGGCTTTGATGTCGGGGTGATCGCAGATCGCTTCGACCGCTTCTTTTCCGCCTTGCACCAGGCTTAAGACACCCGCAGGAAGCCCCGCTTCCGCAAAAATCTCCACCAACCGAAGCGACGAAAGCGGCACCCGCTCGCTCGGTTTGAGGATAAAGGCGTTTCCGCCGACCAGCGCCTGCGGCAGCATCCACAGTGGAACCATAAAAGGGAAGTTGAACGGGACAATTCCCGCGACGACGCCGAGCGGCTCGTACGTAAGCTCGCAACGAACCCCCCGGCTGACTTCCAGCTGCTCTCCCGCGGCGAGATTCGGCAACGAACATCCAAACTCAACGCATTCAATGCCCTTTTCGACCTCGGCCTTGGCCTCAGAAAACAGCTTTCCATTTTCATGAGAAACCAACCACGCCAATTCCTCGATGTGCTTCAGCATCAGATCGCGGGCGCGGTACATCACCATCGCCCGCTCGCGAAGCGGAACTTCGCGCCATCCGCGCTGAGCGACCTTCGCCGCCTGCACTGCGGCATCCACGTCCGCCGCGGTCGACATCCGCACTGTGGAAATCGCCTTTCCCCAACGGGAATTCGGGATCGGTAATTCTTCCGACCCGGAAGGATCGCGCCACTCACCGCCAATGTAGTTGCGGGCTGGAACATACTTGACGAAATCGTATGAATTCGCCGGGAAAGCAGGGATGCTCATGGGTGATCCTTCGTCCTAGCGCTGAACGCCGGTGGGATTTTGGTTGGAATTGCGGATCCGTTGCGCCTGCCAAAACGGGGCGTTGCACGGACGATGAATGTAGCGACCGCGGCCGCGAACCGTCTTCAGTTCGCCATTTTCCCAGACCACCATCCCGCGGGAGAGGGTGACCGCGGGGCCGCCGACGACTTCCATCCCCTCGTAGATATTGAAATCGATATTTTGATGGTGGGTTTTCGCGGAGATCGTGCGCGTGCGGTTCGGATCCCAGACCACCAGATCCGCGTCCGCGCCGACCGCAATGCATCCCTTCCTTCCGTGAAGATTGAAGATCTTCGCGGCATTGGTGCTGGTCACCGCAACAAACTCCGATGGCGTCAGTCGACCGGTGCGCACTCCGTGGTGCCAGAGCACCGCCATACGATCTTCGATTCCGCTGGTTCCATTCGGGATCTTACGGAAATCGGTCAGACCCGCGCGCTTCTGCTCCCGGCCAAAACAGCAGTGGTCGGTGGCGGTGGTCTGCAACATGCCCGCTTGCAAGCCTCTCCAAAGCGCTGCCTGATGTTCCTTGCTTCGGAAGGGTGGGCTCATCACGTGCCCCGCCGCCTGATCCCAGTCGGAATGCCGATACACGGAGTCGTCGATCACCAGATGTTGGATCAACACCTCGGCAAACACCTGCTGACCTTCCAGGCGTGCCCGAGTGACCGCTTGCAAAGCGTCTTCACAGGAGGTGTGCACCACGTACAAGGGAACACCGAGGACTTCCGCGATACGAATCGCACGATTCGCGGCTTCTCCCTCGACTTCCGGAGGACGCGACAAGGGATGTCCTTCGGGGCCCGTGATCCCGCGATCGTAGATCTCCTGCTGAAGCGCAAACACCAGCTCGCCATTCTCAGCGTGCACTGTACATAATGCGCCGAGTTCGCGCGCGGTGCGGAAGCTGTGAATCAGGATTTCATCGTCGGCCATGATCGCGTTTTTATAGGCCATGAAGTGCTTAAAGCTGTTGACCCCATGTTCCGTCGCTAATGTGCGCATGTCATCGCGAACTTGATCGCTCCACGAGGTGATCGCCACATGAAAGCTATAGTCGCATGCTGCCTTTTCGGCCCAACCGCGCCACTCTTTGTAGGCTTCGAGCGGGCGCTGGGTATTGCCGGGGATCACAAAGTCCAGCGAAAGCGTCGTTCCGCCGGCGGCGGCGGCCGACGTTCCCGTGAAAAAGTCCTCGGAAGCGACCGTCCCCATGAACGGAAGCTCCATGTGCGTATGCGGATCGATCCCGCCGGGAATCACCAAAGCGCCGCCGGCGTCGATCACCCGGGCGCCCGCGGGTACGTCTAAGTTGGCTCCGATCGCTGCGATCGTCTCGCCGGAAACCAAGACATCGGCGCGCGACTCGCCATCGGCGGTGACCACGGTGCCACCGCGAATCAAGGTCGTACCTGGAAGGTTGCTCATGGCGGCGCTCAGTGGTTGCCGGAGCGGGTGGTGAGCTCGGTGTAGGCATCCGGGCGGCGGTCGCGGAAGAATTGCCAGGTGGAGCGAACTTTGTCGATGATCGACAAATCGAGATCCGCGACCAGCAGCTCGTCGTTGTCCTCAGACGCCGTGGCCACAAATTCGCCGCGCGGATTGACGAAATAGGAGGGTCCAGAGAACTTTCCGATAGTCCACGGGGCTTCCGTGCCCACCCGGTTGATCGCGCCCACATAGTAGCCATTGGCGACCGCGTGCGCAGGTTGCTCGATCTTCCACAGGTATTGCGAAAGGCCTGCCACCGTGGCGCTCGGGTTGAACACGATTTCGGCGCCATTCAGCGCCAAACACCGCGCACCCTCGGGGAAGTGCCGGTCGTAACAGATGTACAGACCGATCGTCGCATAACGCGTCTTAAACACCGGATATCCACCGTCCCCCGGCGTGAAGAAGAACTTCTCCCAAAAGCCCGCCACCTGAGGAATGTGCTGCTTCCGGTATTTTCCGAGATAGGTGCCGTCCGCATCGATCACCGCCGCCGTGTTGTAAAACACGCCGCGCATCGCCCGCTCGTAGATCGGAACGATGATCACCATCTCGTATTTCTTGGCGTACTCCGCCAACCGTTGCGTGGTGGGGCCGGGACAGGTTTCCGCTGCCGCATACCAGCGCGGGTCCTGGCTCGGACAGAAGTAAGGTCCGTTGAAGATCTCTTGCAAGCACAGAATTTGGACGCCCTTTTTGCCCGCTTCCTCAATGTACGGCAGATGCTTTTGAAACATCGCTTCCTGAATTTCGGCGACCGGACGACTCTCGTCATTGATCGGGTTGGAAAGCTGAATCAGACCGCAACGGACGAGATCGGACTTGGTGGCATCAGACATCGAGGCTTCTCCAAAAGGGCGCGCAAGCGCGGCCGTGAAACGTAGCGCAGGCGGCGAAGAGGGACCAGGATGACGAGGACAGAATTTGTCCGACGTCGATGGTCAACCGCTTTACCAACGTCCATGTAAGACAAACGCGCGTACGTGTAAGGCCAAGTCGCATCTACTCCGGACATTCTGCCTCGCCCTCCACCACTTTGGAGGCCCCCCTTATCCGCCGGAGACTCCATGTTGTCCTCGCTAGCCTTGCTCTGTGTTCATGTCGCTTCTTCTAGCCCTTTGGCTCCTACCGTCATCACCGAATCCGACGGGACGGTCGTCGCCCGGGCGTCGCTACCCGCATCCGAACCGGAAGTTCGTGCCGTGCTTTCGGACGCCACCCGTGCGATCCAGCTCTCGGACGACGTCCTGTCCGCCTCAGCCAAAGCCATGGGAGAGTGCACCGAACTCAGTGTCATGACCAAAGGAGGCCTAACACCAATGCACTACCGCGCCCTACGGTGCCCGACTGAGGACGGGTGGGAAATGTCTCTACTGGAAAGTGAGGATTTAAGTCACCTTCGCATGGAATGGAAGCTTGCCGCATCCGATGAGAGTAAGACTCTCATCGAATACCGGCTTCGGATCAACGTCAAGGGCTTCGCTCCGGACGCCCTGGTCCAGCGCGGTGTCCGCCGAACGGGCATGCAGACGTTAAAAGAACTCATCCGACGTCTGATATCTGCATGATTTAGGTATGTACCGCACCCTTGCGCACCGCAGGCCTCGTGGCAACGAATAACGGGTGCATTCACTCGCGCGTGAAACGTTCCAGAAATTGAGCCACTTGCTCGGGCGTGTTCGCACCAAACTCCTCAAGCAAATTGTACTTATGCGTTCCGCCCTCCACAGCCACCTGCCACACTTCGGCACCTCCAGCGCAGTCGGTCATGGTGGAAACGACCACATGGGGCTCACCCGTCGCCAGCACGACGGGATCCCCTTGGCACTGATTCGCGGTGGACCAGAAAGCCATGGTTTGGGCGACACTTTCAAAATGCTCGTCACCCTCGAACGGCACCGTGCCGTCCGATCGCCCGTGAACCTCGACCAGCGGAACCGGCAAGCTCGGTGGGGCAGGCGCCCAAAACTCTCCATCCAACCACCCTCCCGCGCAACCGGCGATCGGCGCCACCGCCGCCAACTCCTCGGAACGTTCAGCAGCCAATCGGTGCGTCAACATCGCACCATTGGAAAATCCCGTGGCGTAAACTCTCGTTCGATCAACGCTATAGTCGCGCCCCACCACCTCCAGAATCGCGTCAAAGTACGCGAGATCGTCGACCCCCATGCGGCTCGCCTGGCCGCAACAGTATTCGACATTCCAGGTTCGTCCACTCTTTGGACCCACGGGGTCGTAACCGCCATTGCTACCCTCGCCAAAAATAAGAATCCAACCGCGTTCATCGGTAGCTTCCTGAATTTTGAAGGTGTTCCAGGCATAACGCGCCCCTTGGTTGGCCCCGTGGAACACAAACAAAATCGGGGTTGATATGGATGAATCGAAGGTTTCCGGCAGATGAACGACAAATTCCCGTCCGTCGGTGAGGGCGAGCCGGTATTCCCCCGGTTCAATCGGTAGGGTTTCTTCGGTGGAAAGCGCTGGATCCGTGTCCTCGGAGCTGGATGACCCCGGCTCGGCACAGCCGGTCAGCAGGCCGAGGATCCACCCGTGGAGCCGCATCCTCCCTACGGGCATGCCAAGTCCGCCGTCGGCAGCAGGCCAATCGTCCGTGCCTTCCCTACAAATCGGCTCATTCGATACTCCCCGACGTCGGCACCCGCCTCCACCACGTCGCCCTTGACCACATACGCACCCGAATCCTCCCCTACGTCGCCCGATGTGGTGAGGCCGCGAAAGCGCGCCTTGTCTGCATTCACCGTGCAACGCTCCAACGGTGCCGCCTCAGAAATACGAGCACTAAACCCAGGAAATCCAGCGCCGCAGCACGCTGGCTCCCCGGTCAACCAGACCCGCCCGTCGCCCGTCTCGAGCACGAATCCCTGAAATTGATACCGTTCGTCGGAGGTTTTCTGACCTTCTTCAGAACACTCGCAGATGTGCGCATTACCAAACACGTCGGACAACGTCAGCAACACCGAGTTTTCTCCTTGCAACAGGGTCAGCTTCCCCTCGTACGTCCCGGAAAAATCACCTGGCGGAGCAGGATTTCCGGTAGGTTCTGCCATCACGGGCGGTGGTGCCGGCGGCGGCGGCGGCTCTACCACCGGCTCGGGGGACCCGGCACACGCAAACGCCGCGATCAGACTTAACCCTGCACAGGCACGAAAATTCAAAGTCATTCCCTCCGCTGCCCAAGCTGGCGCAGCCTCAGTTCGCAGATTGACACAATTCGCGGAAGGCGTCGAGCGATGCGACAAACAGCCTTATGGCGTTAGGAAAACGGCCTGGAGGAACGATGTGGTTTCCGCTATTGATCTCCGCTGCCTTTGCCGGCGACTTAAAAACCGAAGCAGAATCCATGATGAACTTGGATTTCGACGTCGATGTCATCCAAACGAAGCTCCGATCCCCGGCGCCGCGACCGGGTCCCACGGTCGTCGACTCCGCGATGCCACAGAGCGCGCTACCGCTGGAACCCAACTCCAAAGTCGATCAAGTGGTGGTGTTTCGGGATCGGGCGCTGATCACCCGTCACCGTGAAGTCAAGGTCGCCCCTGGACTCTCCAGCGTGCTGTTTGAAGGGCTCCCGCTGAGCCTGTTGTCGGACTCGTTGCATGCACAAGCGCGAAGCGGAAAATTTAAGGTCGTGGGCGTAGAGTTGGTGTCCGGTGTAGGAAAGGTCGAGGACACCGAACGCATTCAAGAAACACGGAAGGAGGCTGAGAAACTCGCGGACGAACTTGGACGCATCCGCGACGACATCGAAGCGCTCCTGGCCCAACGCACCTTCCTGAGAAACAGCCTTGCTGGCGGACAAGACCGTCCGGTGCCGGCGCTTGAACAGATCAAAGGCACCCTCGCTTATGTCGGCGAGGTCGAAAAGGACATCGCCACAAAGCTCCGCACCGAGCAGGACAAAGCCTCGAAGATCGCCGAAAAGCTGAGCCCGATGTTGGTCAAGTTGGACGATCCGTTGGCCACCGGAAACCGCGTTCGCGTCGACATTGAGTCTGAAACCGCCCAATCCGTTGAAATCGGCATTCGTTATCAGGTCTACGGAGCCTCATGGGCACCGAATTATAACGCTCGCCTCGACCCTTCCAACGACCAAGTCACCGTGGAGTATTTCGGGGTCGTCTCCCAAAGTACCGGAGAGTTGTGGGAAGACGCCAGCTTGTTTCTGTCGACGGCGAACCCCTCCACCGCCGGAGCCCTTCCCCAACTGTCCGCGTGGACGCTTTCGGGCGGCTATTACAGCGGTGGGATCCTCGATAATTTGGATTCCGGGCGCGGTATTCAGCTCCGGCAGGACAACCGCGAATTGTCGACAGTGATCGCCAGCGACATGTCCGCCACCGTCGGCGGCTCCGGCGCAGTGGTGTTCGCCATCCCGGGCAAGCGCTCCATCCGCGGGGATGGAAGTGAACAACGTCTCCCGGTCGGAAGCCAGACCTTCCAGGCCACCTTGGAATTGGACACCATCCCCAAGTTGGTGCCCGAGATTTACCGCACCGCTTCCATCAAATACGCCGGAGATATACCGCTTTTACCGGGGTCTCTCTCCAGTTTTGTGGACACGGATCTGGTCGGTTCCTCCTCCATCGGGGCCATCGTTCCCGGCGAAAAACTCCGGATCAGCTTCGGAAACGAGAGCACCATCAAAGTGGAGCGCACCCTCGTCGAACGCACCCAACAGAGCGCCGGCAAAAGGGTGAAGTACAACTTCCACTACCGGATCAAGGTCAAGAACTTTGGCGCCGAAGATGCAGAAGTAAACTTAGTTGACCAAATTCCCGTGGCAGCCGCCGAGAAGGTGGACGTTTCCCTTGGTGATACCTCCACTCCGGCCCTGCCACGCCGGGATGACGACCCACAGGGCGTCATGCGCTGGAAACTGAAGGTTCCTAAGGGCGGAGAGCAGGCCATAGATCTGCTGTTTACCGTGGTTGCACCAAAGGAAACCATTGGTCGCGAGCTGGAGATGATGTACTAGGAGGGCTGCCGCCCACTACACCGCGATGTCCTCATTCCAAATGTGCGGGCATCGCGCGATGAAATCGTTCATCAACTCGACCGCTTCCGGAAGATCCAAGTTCACCACTTCCACCCCACGTGCCCGAAGGTAGTCTTCGCCCCCTACAAATGTCCGATTCTCCGCGAACACCACGCGCGGGATCTTGAACAGCAGCGTCGCCCCCGTGCACATGTCGCAGGGAGAAAGCGTAGAATATAGCGTCGCGCGCGAATAGGCCGAGGCAGGCAGGCGTCCGGCATTACGAAAAGCATCCATTTCTCCATGGAGAATGGCGCTTCCTTCCTGCACCCGACGGTTGTGCCCACGGCCTACGATCTGGCCATCGATCACCAACACGGATCCAATAGGAACCCCGCCTTCCTCAAGCCCTTTGCGTGCTTCCGCCAGCGCCTCAGACATGAAATACTGGTCGTCCGGTACCGGTCCTTGCATCACCTACTCCTTAACTTTAACCTGCATTCCCGCGAGATAGGTCCCGCCGGCAAGAATCAACCCCGTGAACCACGCGTACACATAGAGCGAGTCAAACACTGCCGGAATCGACTCCACCGCGTGAATCCCCTTCAAGAATCCTGGAAGATTCGGCAGAACACCGAAGATCAGCGCGACAATCGCCACCCAATTCCACCGGCCATAGCGGCCCTGGGTCCGATACAAATCGGGCACGTCCAACTCGCATTTCCGCACAATGAAATAGTCCGCGATCATAATCCCAGCAATCGGTCCTAACAACGCCGAATACCCTACCAACCAGCCATTGATGTAGGTCTGCGAATCCGCAAGCAGCTTCCAAGGCATGCACAGGATCCCCAGAATCCCCGTGATCAAGCCGCCCATTTTAAAGCTGATGTGCCGGGGGGCGAGGTTGGCAAAATCGTTGGCCGGGCTCACCACATTGGCGGCGATGTTCACGGAAATCGTCGCAATTACAACGCCAAGTACGGCGATCACCGCCACGATTGCACGGGTAACCGCGGAAGCAATCAAGGGTTCTGTCAAGCCGGGTGCGGGGGTCGCCGAAGTCATAAACCCCAGCACCAATTCAGGATTCCACAATTTATCAACGGGCACGCCCTGTAAAATCGCCGAAGAAGCACTGGTGATCACCACTGCCATCGCCGAAAAGGCGATCATCGTCGTCGGGAGTCCGAGCACCTGGCCCAGCATCTGTTCGCGCTGACTCTTACCAAACCGCGTAAAGTCAGGGATGTTCAACGACAAGGTCGCCCAGAACCCCACCATCCCGGTCAACGAAGGAATGAACACTGGCCAAAATGTCGCCAAAGTAGGGTATTTGGACGGCTGACTTAAAAGAGGGCCGACGCCACCGGCACGCCAGAGCACCCATCCGAGCAAAAACCCAGCGAGAACCAAAACGATCGGTGCGGCCCAGTTCTCAAACACCCTCACCGCATTCATCCCTTTGAAGATGATCAGGATGTTCAATGCCCAAAACAGCAGGAACGTCATGGCACTTGGAATACTCAGACCGAAAAGGCTAACCCCCGCACCAATCTCCGAAAACCCAGGCCAGAAAGTCGAAATGAACGTACGAATCGCTTCGCCGCCGATCACCGTGTTGATGCCAAACCAACCACAGGCGACCAACGCCCGCAATACCGCAGGAACGTTCGCGCCTTCGGTTCCAAAAGAGGCCCGCGCCAGCACCGGAAAAGGAATTCCATACTTGGTTCCGGGGTGAGCGTTCAACAGGATCGGCACCAATACGATCAGGTTGCCAAGCCCGATGGTCAACAGCGCTTGCCACCAGTTCATCCCCGCCGCAAACAGGCCTCCCGCCAGCATGTACGTGGGAATGCAGTGCGCCATCGAAATCCACAGCGCCGCAAAATTGTAGGTCGTCCAATTCCGGTGTTTGGAGGGAACCGGCGCGAGATCCGCGTTGAACAAAGGGCTGCTGGCGACATCGCTCGGCATCTCGGCCAGAGCGTCGCGCGCGTAATCCGGTTCGCTCATCCTTTCTCCGCGGCTGAATTCAAACAGCCCTTCCTAAGCCAAGACCGTGTATCGGTCAACCGCGTCAGCGAACTAGTCAACCACTTGACTATGTCTTTACGGCGGCGATTCAGCAAGTGCCTGTTTTGACTTGATGATTAAGTACCTGAGCGGGTCAGTGGCCGAGGCATTCTGCAACGACAGCCGCTTGCCGTGGGGAACATGAATGACGGCGCCAGGAATCAAAGGGTAGGCTGTACCTGCAACTTCCGCCACGCCGGAGCCCTCGACGCCAAGCACGATCTCCGGATCGCGCTGTTGCACATGCGGGCCCACCGAAGCACCGGGCTCCAGTTCACACGCCAACACGGCGGAAAATGGCTCTGCTCGCCCGGTTCCGAGTAGATTCCAGACCCGAACCGCACCCACTCCACCGAACAACGCTTCACGTCGGTCCGCTACGCCATCCGAAAGCCCAAGCCATGCTGAGAATGCCATCTCTCGCGTATTACGCGATTGTGGAACGCCGTCAAGGTCTACGGTGGGGGCGCCAGTTGACATTTCCTGGACCTGCAGAGATGCAAACCACCGTATGTATGCATTTGGATGATTGTGAACCGAGCTGTCACCACCACCCTACGCTTCCCGCGTACAATGACCCCACCGCAGCGAGAAACCCATGCCCGTCTATCAACGTCGCACTCCGACCCCGACTGCACTGGATGCGTACGACGCGGCCTCCTCGAGCGCGAATGTGATCGGTGCCGAGGCCAATTCCGCAGTGCAGCCGACGCAACTCCTGACCGCCGAACAAGCCTCCGCAAGCGTCATTTACAACTCCCGAAAGAGCATTCCTGCGGCGGCTTGGCAACAAGTTGCAGCGGTCGTTGGATCAACGGATACCTCCCTCACCCCGGCCCTCGTCCAAGAGATCGCCCGCTGGCAGGCCAAGGTAGGCCTGGACGCCGATGGAAAGTGTGGTGACATCACCATGGAATGGCTGAGCCATGAAACTGCAGGGGAAGGCCTAGACACCTATGTTCAGCGCGAAACCACCCTGTTCATGGGTCTAAACCCCGAATCCAAGGGAGTTGAGTTCGACACCCTCAAAGGGCAGATCGGCAGCCAGTTGATAGGAGCCATGGGATCGGGCCAACAACATCAGGATCAAGTTCAAGTTTCCGGCAAATGGGCGAGCCTGACCAGCGATGAAGGGCTTCAGGAAGCGCTGTCCCTACTTCCCGGACTCCCGCCCGCCAAGGCCACTCAGATCATCGCGTACCTCGCCGCCACCGGCGACAACGCGCGGGACGAGATGTTCGGCATGATCCGAGCCCTTTGGACCGCCGAGTCTGGCGCCGGGCTGCTCAAACGCGTCGTGATCTCGGGGCACTCCAGTGGCGACTACCTCTGGGGCGGGCACGACATGGAATTCGGCTCGATGAGCTACACCCACCTCCTCGGCGTGTTCAAAATGTTCCCTCGAGCGGCGGCTCAGGTGGAAGATATCGCATTTTCCGCGTGTTTTTCTGGAATGACCGATGGAATGGACCGCTATCGCGCGATCTTCCCCAACCTCAAGACCGCTTGGGGGTATGCCGATTATTCCCCAAGTGCGGCTACCGGTTCGACGCGTCATCTCTCCAAATGGGAACAAGGTACGCGCGGGCATGAGGACGATGGCATCGAAAAGGCGCGCACCGATGTCGCCAAAGGCAGCGGGCCGCGCGACCAGAATGTGGCGATCTGGTCGGAAGATGGTGGTTACCAGACCAACGTAGGCAAAGCCGGAATGTCCATGGAGGACCTGCGCAACGCCGTCGACCGGCAACGTCCGGTGTACGATGCGGCGTACCTCCAAGGAAACATCAATCAGACCGCATTGGACGCTCTCCAGGGCGATCTGCAGACCCTGGTGCGCATGCACGGCACAGCCCTGGGCGGGGCACGCGCCGAATACGCGCTGATGAACGTCCGAACCTTGTTCCTTCGGCATTGGTCGACCATCACCTCCGGATTCGTGGGCCGCCACGGGGAGGACATGAAGGCGGCGTATAGCGAACTTGGACGTGCTCTTCCAGACTTTACCCGTATGAGCCGGACCGAAATCCTGGCGTTAATCAAGAATTTCTCGGCAACGGGTGAAAAGTCCACCAAGGCGAAGAAGCTGCTGGAAGAGGTTCTCCGCGACTTGGATCCGGCCCAGGTGCCCTACGGTCAGGGCAGCGTCAACGTCAACTGATCACCCGTTTCGCCGCCGCTTCAGCAGCCACGCCAACGCCAGAGCCAAGCCACTCGATGCTGGCGTTGCGCCATTCTGGCAGCCACAGCCCTGAAGCGGATCTTGGCTCAGCGCTTGCTCCGTGTCCAAAGTGCCTTCGCATTCCAGATCTTCATCGACTAAGCCGTCGCAGTCGTCGTCCTCGACGTTGCACACTTCCGTGGCATCCGGGTGGATTTCCTCGGCCGCATCATCACAGTCGGCGTTGTCGGAGACTTCTCCCAACACCGGATCGCACACCCGGTGTTCGGTCTCCGGGTCGCCGTAGCCGTCGCCATCCTCGTCAGCGTAGACCGTGACTTTGCTGTCATTCGAAGTGGATGAATCGTCATCATCGGCCTCGCCATCGCAATCCTCGTCGGTGTTTGCGGCATCGCACCGCTCCGTAGCGCCGGGATGCACGCTCGCATCGGCGTCATCGCAATCCCCAAGTTCATCCGAGGTTTCGAGCGGCGCTTGGCAAGCCAACACGCCCGGGCCCACACCATAGCCGTCCTCATCCATGTCGAGGTACCAACGTGTTTTTCCCGTCGCACTGGGGTCACCGTCATCGACGGCCGCATCGCAGTCTTCGTCGCGATCCACCGGATCGCACACCTCGGCCGCCCCCGGGTGGACCTGCCCCCGCGCGTCGTCGCAGTCACCGGCCACCGCGGCCAGATCAGGTCCCGAATCACAAGCTCCAACCGACGTTGTACCATAGCCATCATGATCGGCATCGACATACCAGGTCTGAAAGGTCCCAGCATCCACCCCAGCATCCAGATCATCGCTTAAACCGTCACAATCTTCATCGCGGTCGGCCTCGTCGCACACTTCCACCGCACCCGGATGGATTGTTCCTGTCTGATCATCACAATCCCCAGCGGTCGTCGCGCTACTCGCTGGCAAATCGCAGGCCGAATGCGCAACGCCAGCGCCGTAGAAGTCCCCGTCGCCATCGATATAGTAAACTACTTTACCAGTTGCCGTCGGATCTTGGTCGTCGCTCAGTTGGTCGCAGTCCTCGTCGCGCTCGTTCGCGTCACACACTTCGGTGGCACCGGGATGGACCGAAGCGCGGGCATCATCACAATCCCCGGTAGCAAGCACATAACCCGCCGACTGGGTGCACGCGACGACCGAGTTTGCGCCCCCAAAACCGTCCGCATCCACATCCCGATACCACGTCGTCCCCCCGGTTACTTGGGCATCGAAGTCATCG